>Ga0137399_10001178_pt1 | contig 11679 bp, 3 predicted proteins | sample czorhiz316metaG_FD_104810 | JGI IMG/M metagenome (GOLD analysis project Ga0137399, IMG submission 104810) | Vadose zone soil microbial communities from Angelo Coast Range Reserve, California, USA - czorhiz3.16 metaG | ecosystem: Environmental > Terrestrial > Soil > Vadose zone | place: USA...
AATTCGCTGTGCCGGCCCCCGCCCGAAACAAAATAAGAGCGGCTGACGATGGCTTGCGCTCTAAGCGCTTCCAGCGGTGTGCCCGGAGTTGTCTCCGCCAGAATTACCGAAGCAACCGCGGTTTCCAGGTCCATAGTGATAATCGAGAACAATTCGCCACGTATCGCTTTCAGTTCGAGAACGCCCACATAACGCCGTTTAATTTTTCCAGGAAGCGTGATGACAATGCCTGCGGATTGCTGATTGCGGCCCGAGGCGTGCAATTCCCCTCCGCGTAGTTCAATGGTGTTGCAGCTCAAAAGCAAATTCTCTCCGGCGGAGCGGACTCGAAGCAGGCTGCAATTCGATCCCTGTTGCAGAAAAATCCTCTGACCGCCAGCCGCAATCATCAACTCTCCCGTTGGATCGGCGGCGATGGTCAGCTCGTGCGGATGAAAAATGCTGAGAACGCCGATTCGAACGGTACGGGGTTGGGATTGCACAAACAGCGGGAAGACAAGCAAGAGCAGCACGAAACAAACACGGCGCATCACCTTACTCTTCCATTTCGCGGAGCATTTGTCCCGCGGTTTCTGCGGCCTTGGCCCCGGCAACGCCGTGAATGCGGACAAATAGAAGAATTTCGGGCTGATCCTCCGGTACAAGCGCAAGCACGAACCCATCCGCTGGGGCCCAGGGAGAATGCGTGCAAGGCGCGGTGCCCGTTTTCACCAGGGCCTTCGCACGCTTCAATTGGCGGTCAACCGCAGCGCCGGTGCCGCGCTGCGCCGATTGCCTCATCCCTGCGAGAATCTGGGAAACACCGGGCTGATTCTTGCGGCGGTCCAGTTCAAGATAGGCTTGGGCCATATGCATGGGTGAAATGCGCCACTGATCGCCCAAGCCAAATAGAGTCGCGCTTGTGGATTCAGCATCGGGAAATTCCAACCCGAACGCCAGCGCAACCGGCCTCAGTTGCTCCAGTGTGACGCCTTCGGCCAAATGCCGAAAGTAGGCATTACAGGAGACGGAAACGGCGCCAGTGATATCCAGTTTTCCATGCGGCCGAGGCTGCCAGCATCCGTTCGATTTGCCCTTGCATTCGTACAGGGGATAGCGAAAATCATGCACTTGGGCGTAAGCCAGCGCCGTAAAAGGCTTCACCAGTGATCCCATAGGAATGGCTTTTTCAGAATTGTCCCAGCGGCTTGCCAGAACCGCGCCGGTTTTGGCGTCCAACAAAAGATAAGACGTCTCGCTTTTTGCGAAATTGCGCCGCAGTATCTCGACGGCGGATTGCGAGAATAACGAAGCCGGAGGACTGTTTGAAGACTGCGTTTGCTGGCAACACGCGGGCACCGCTAGCAAGAAAAATAACAAAAGATGCCGCATCCGCTGGGGGCCTATTGAGCCCATGCGTAAATTACCGTTTGGGTTTGCCGGTCGCCGGCATCCCGAATCACGATTTTTTCGGATGAGATGTTCTTCAGAGTGAAACTCAAGCTGGCGAGATTCTCGGAGAAAAACTCGGGGCCTCCGCCGTTTTGGGGAGATCCGGACCCCACGTCGAGGATCTTCGTCAGCACCGCGAAATTCTCTCGCTCCCGCTGATGATCAAAGGCCGCGGCCAGTACCGCGGCTGTGCCAATCGGCTTTTTGTTCAAGCCCTCCAGCGTTGTGCTTAGAAGCGGCGCGCTGTCCGAGATGATCAGGTATTTTCCGCGCACGGCAACAGCAAGTGGCCACAGTCCGTCGAGCACGCTGTAGCTGGAGGCGGTTTTCCATTCGACGCCCAATTGTCCGGTGGTGAATCCGGGGCGAACGAAGTCCACCAGAGCGGCATGCACCGCCGGCTCTTCCCAATCGGATGCTCCCAGAAAAGCGACGGCCGAATGAATGCGGACGAACACTCCCGCGGAATCGCGCTCCGTGCCCTGGAGTTGCAGCTGCGCGAGAACGTGATTTTTTGCAAACACTGCTTGAATAGGAGCGCTGCTATCCCCTGGAACAGAAGTTTGTGCCGGCGGCTGATCGATCCTCGTCTCCAGGTCCGAACCGGAGCCGGTTTCGCCGCCCCCAAGCTGCACCTGAGGAGCAAGTGTCCCCGGCGCGCCGGGTCCAAGATGCGGCGCCAGAATCTTGGCTGTCAGGAGTTCCAGGGAATCCTTGGGCTCCGGATCGGCCTTCGCTTCGTAGAAGCCGGTGTTCGCAGGAACCAGGCGCAGAATTTCGCCAACCGTCGCCGCGCCCTTTCCTTCCGGACGGTCGTGAGCCGCCGCCTCTTTCCGCAGCAACGTGCGTTCCTCGTGATATTCGCTGCCGGAACGTGTCAGATCGGAAATCGCGGCAGTGTATCGCTTCATGTCTGTGATGTTTTGCTGAACCCAGTAGGAGCGGAAATACGGGCTTGGAACAATTTTCTCCAGGTTCAGAACCATGCGCAGATCGCCCGGCGCGCCAGTGGCCGCAACGGATCGCGACCACCATGGCTCTTCTTCCACGCAATGCTCCTTACTCCCGGCAAGCAACTGGAGAGCTCCGGCCAACAAGTCTTCGCGCGTCGCCAGCAAAAGGTAGTCCCCGGCAATGGCGAACGCAATCTCTCGATCGGAGTCGGGGTCCTTGCGGTAAAAGAAATTGACGCCGCCCGCGCTGCGAGTTTCAAATTTCGACCGCGTTTGCCACAACGCCGACTGCATGGATTCGGCGGAAGCACGCCGGCTGATGAAGAGGAATTGAAGCTTTCCGATGTCGTAAAGCACCAGAGCGCTTTGTCTTCCTGCTGCCTGATGGAGCAAATCCGCATCCACCGGAACACCCGCGGCCTTCGCAAACTCGTCGCCGGCGCTTTGCAATCTCAACAGCAGGCGCGACTGCGAAAAGACATCGTGATTTTTGCTCTTTAACCAGGCTTCTCTTTCCTGGGATTTATCCCAATCCGCCAGCAGCGAAGAAAAATTCTTGGCTTGCAAGTAAAGGACGGCGCCCGAAGGGACAAATCGTGACAACTGGGGTTCCGGTGGAGCAGCCACGCGATAGGCGCCAAAAGCTACGCCGAATATCCCGGCACAGAGCAGCGCGACCAATATTGTGCGTTTCATGGTTTTCTCCCTGCTTTTGCGGGCAATTTTCCCGGTGACTCCGCCCGGGCAGCCAGACGCGGCCGCACCAGACGATCCTGCTCCAGTTCGGCATGCAGAATTGGCTGACGAGCCGCATTCGTGCGTTGACGCCTCAAGCGTGCCCTGACTTCCTGAAGTTGTGTGGTAATGCGTGTGCGCTCAGCGGCCGACTTTTCAAGGTTCTGCGCGATTTTTAGGTAGGCGGCGGCCTCGTCCAAACGTTCCAGGCGGATCAACGCCAGCGCAACTTCGTGCGCCAGTTGGGATTGTTGAGAGAGCGGCAGGGCGACGTTTGATGCACTCTGCACTTCCGTTTGCCCGGCCTCCGCTTCCTCTTCCGCGCCGAAGGTTTCTTCGCCGCCGGAATTTCCTGGAGCGACCCGGCCTGTCAGCCTGCTATGCAGCAACTCCTCGATGGAAGACAGGGCAACTTCATCCGCGGGAATCGAGATGCCTGCGCGAAAGAACGGCACGCGAGCATCCTCTCTCGATGGTGAATCCGCCAACGCTTTCGCCAGGACCTCCATTTTGCCCCTGGCATTGGGCGCGTTCTGCGCCGCGGCGAGCCGCGAATCGTAGAAATAAGGATGGTCCGCCGCAGCCGGCGTGATTCTCTTCGCTCCCCCCGCAAGCAGCTTCAACTCCGCACTGCCAAGCTCCGCGGGTTGAGGCAACCCTGCCATCGCCGCGGCGGCTTGGATGCGAAGCGCGTAGGGATTCTCTGGTGCGGCGGAAAGCTGGGCCAGGCTTTGCGCGGCCGCATTCTTATCCTGTGCCACCAGCAGTTGCGCTCTGTTGAGCCTGAGACGGAACGACGGTTCCCACGGAGTTGCATTCGCAAGCGGCTCGAGGAACACAAGAGCTTCCGCGGGGTGGCCCGTCTTTTCAAAAAGCGCCGCCGATGAATCCATGTTCTGATAGGCGTCGCCGGCAACCAGGACCAGCCTCTTCAGCAATGTGACTGCCCCCGCCACGTCGCCGTCCGCAATCCGAATTTCGGCCAGGCCAAGGAAATTCGTCGCCACCAGCTGGTGCTCCTCCAATTGTCGAGCGAACACAAATTCAAGGATTTTCCTGGCCGATTGCTTATCACCGCCGTCAAATAGCTGCCGGGCGGCGATCCGCAGGCTTTCCGCGGAGGGCGCGGTCTGCGGCTCCGATTTATATCCGGAGAGGACCGTGTCCAGCGTTCCCAATTGCGCGGCACACTGCATTTCGTGCGGCACAAGAGCCGCGAAATCCGAAACCGCGGCGTTCTTCGGCAGCGCGGCAACTTCATCCGCGGCCCGGCTGTATTGCTTTGTGTCGACAAGATATTTCACCCACCGAAGTTGCCAGCTCCACAAAGCCGATTTCGCATTTTCCTGTTCCAAGCCCTCGGCCTTGGCCACTGCCGCCACCTTGGCTTCCAGGATTCGCTGGATAATTGGCGCGCGGCTTGCAATCGGGATCCACTGCACCTCTGCGACATCCTCCAGCACAATCGTGGGGTCTGGCGCGGCCGCGGAAAGGTCGAGCAGCCAGGCTGTAGCGGCCGTTGGGTCGCCTGCGGCGAGATAGGCGCTGTGTAGCAGCGCATTCGAACGATAATTCCCATTGCGCCGCAGATAAGCGCGAAGGAGTTGCTCCACTTCCGGCTTCAGGTCCGGGAAGGCGCCGCGGGTGCGTACGTGATCGAGCGCCCGGCCAAAATCCGCCCAGAAGCTTTCCGTCAAACGCACGTTGTTCACCTGATTCAGCTGCTCGACAAAGAAAAGCTTCCATTGCGCAACGGCCTGGGCCCGGTTCTTGTCCCTGAAGTAGGCGAGCGCAAGCTTGTCGTGGACCTCGACCCGCGTAGGCGCAAGCTCCAGCGTGTAATCGTACTGCTCGATGGCCTTGCGGGCGTCTCCGTGCTCCAGGTAGAAATCTCCCAGCGAGAGATAGCCATTCGGCGATGCCGGACTGTGCTCTAGTTCGGCCGGCAGGAAATCATCCGGCGCATCCAGCCGGGTGTCAGCAAGATATTCGCCGTACCTTGAGGCGTAGTAGAACCAGATATCGCCGGCGAGTTGATTGTCGCGGTTAACAGGCTTGCCGATCCGCTCGCCGATAGTCTGATCGCCGAGCGCGTCAACAAATGCCGCTTTGATTGGTTGCAGAGGCTCAGCAAAGTATAAGCCGGTAAGCGCCGTATAGGATTTGCCCCAAACCGGCGGCCGCAGGTTGCCGCGGGCAGTCACCACCGCATGAGCCAGTTCTGCGTCTCCGTTTGCGAAAACAAAATCCGCGGCTGGCTGCCCCCACGGCAACCACGATCCGGCCACCTGCACAAGCTGTTGCGGGTTTTTCTTCAGCAGCAGTGTGAACCAGCGAGTTTGGTTCGCGCCGCCGAGGTCTGCGGGGCCCAGGCTGGAGAGCAAGCGCAACTCGTCGTCACTGTCGCCCGCTGCGTGGTAGGCCTCCGAGGCGTTCAGAAGGGTTGCAGAGCGAAGCTCCGGCCTCACGCGTGTTGCAAAGCCTTCCAGTTGCCCGCCAAGCTCGGCAAACTTCAGCCGCTGCCGTTGGAGCTGCACGAATTCCGTCATTTGGCCCATCCAGCTGGCCTGATCCCGGAAAGAGTTCATCATTAACTCATACCGCCATGCGGCTTCTCTGTCGGCCAGTCCAGCCGCCTGCACCAGCGGAATGGCCAGTTCTTTTGCGGTTCCGGCGGGCATGGGAGCGCGCAGCGCCTGAGCAAAGCTCGAAAATGTTGACTTTTCTTCCGGCGTGAAATAGCGCGCCACGGTAGAGCCCATTTCCACCAGCGCGGCGTGCATGCCATTCCGGGCGGATTCCTGACGGGTGGCAAGGACGCGCTCGCGCCATTGCCTGTCGGAAACGCTGGAAATCCCGGTTTTGGCGACCTGCTCTTTCAGCACCGGAAGCGAATTCGAAGCGGCGTTCATGGCATTCTGCAGCGTGGCATACGCCTTTTCATGCTGGCGGAGGCGAGTCATCAGGCGAACGTAGATTTTTGCGCCGTCGTGATTCTCGGGAGCGGCGAGGAGTTCATCGCCAGCGGCGCTTACGCCTTGCTCCGCGAAGCTTTTTGCCGGTTCCAGGATGCCCCAGCCCTCCAGCCGGCGCGCCACCTCGAAGTAATTCGCCGCGTGCTCCGGAGCCGCGTCAATCAGCGCCGTCTTCAATGCAGCGACGGCGTCGGCGCTGCGCCCCTGGCGCGCGCGAACCTCCGCTATCTTCTCCATCCACTTCGGGTCTTTGTAGGCCAGCTGATAGAGGTGTTCGTAGTCGCCGGCCGCATCGTCAAACCGCAGCAAGCGCTCTTCCAGCGTCGCGCGCGCGATGCGAAGGTCGCTGCGGTCGGGACGAATCGCAATCGCCTTGCCATACGAATCGATCGCGGCCGGGAAATCTTCCAGGCCGGCTTGCATCCGCGCCAGCACCATGGCCCAGCGGTAATCGCGAGGTGATTGTTGAATCGTCTTCGTATAGAAATCGAGCGGCTGTTTTTCCCGTTGGTACCGGTGCGAGTAGAGGGCCGCTTCAGTCGCAAGACCCTCGTCTTCCGGAAAATTGTTGATCAACTCAATGTATTGATCGATTGCGCCGGGATAATCTTTCAATTGTGTCAGCGCGGGAATTAGTCCCCTGCGCAGCGTAGCGATTCGGTTCTTGCGGTCGTCCGCTGCGAGAGGCGCGTTGCGAAACAACGCGATTTTATCCAGATAAAATTGCTTCAACCCCGGCGCATCCCCCGCTTGGGCGTAGGTATCCGCCATTGCTGCCAGGTACTGGCTGTCGTAAGGCGAACCCTTCAAAAGGGCGTCCAGCAACGTGCGCGCCTGCTGAAAATCTTTGGCTTCCGTGGATTTGCGCGCGGCTTCAAACGAGAATTGAGTGCCGAGCTGGGGGTAAGCATCCTTGGCGGCTTGCCGCAGAACAGTAATCGCCTGCGGGTAGAGTTTCACTCGCCAATAGAAATCTACGGTCGAACGCACTACGCCCAGGATTTTCGGATTGGCTTGATACAGCGCCTCAATGTTGCGCTGAGCCGCGGCAAAATCTTTTTTGCTCTCGTAGAATCGTACCAAAGCGTAGCGCAATTGCATCCGTGTCACCGGGTCGGTGGCCAGCGCAGCTTGCTTCTCCAGCGCTTTCTGCCGGACAGATTCAAGGGATCGCTTCTGGGCAATCGATTCGATTGCTGCGGCCTGTTCCATGGTTCCGGCGTGTTCCAGTGCCGCGGCGAGGAAAGCGCCCATTTCCGGCGCGCGATTCGCGGCTTCCAGTACGCGCAAGCGGAGATTGATCGCCGGCAGCGCGTAGCGTGAATCCGCGGTCAGCTTCTCGGTCGTCTCATTTGCCAGATCCTGAAGCTTCGGGCGGCGGGCCAACTCTATAAGCCGCCCCATTGCGGGCGAGTCTCCGCCACCCGAGACAGCAGCGGCAGCATACTCCTGGACAGCTCTTGGATAGTCCTTTCGGGTTTCGTAAATCGCGCCCTCTTCATATCCGTACAACGTGGGATTGCCCAGCTTCTTTCGGCCTTCATCCAAAAGGCGCAGTGCATTGTAAAAATCGAAATAGTCCCAGTAGATGGTTGCCGCCTCCAGGTAGCCTCCCGATTCACCAGGTGAAACATTCGGAATGCGTTCCCAATACGGGGCCGCCCGCTGGAACAGGTCTCTATCTGAATAGATGTCGCCGATGCGCGCGAGAATCTCCGTGTTACCGGGATTCGCAGCAAGAAGATTTTCTTCCACTTTCGCGGCGATTGCCGTCTTTGCAGGATCGAAATAGGCAAGCGAGCGATAAACCGAGGACGCGGTCCGATCGAGTTGCTGCTCCGCGGGATAGACCTCCGCCAGAGCCTTCCACACCGGTGCGCTTTCTTCGAAGTGCGAGCGCCATGTCTCGGCTTCCGCCAATTCCGTTGCAGCAGCCGGGTTTTTCTTGACGTATTCCGCCCAATCGGGCGTGTCTGGCTGCGGAGCCGACGGGCGCAAGACGCTCAACTCATGTTCCAACTGGCGGCTCGCCGAGAGGTATTCAAAGTATTCGTTTCGCAGCCTGGCGTCTTCAAACCAGTGCTGGCGAATCAGTGCCAGCCAGGCGGCTTGGTCGTAGGTCGGCGTGGAATGATAGGCCTGCAGCAAATTATTGACGAAATAAAGGTTGTGAGGAAATCGCGCATTGGCGTACTGGTTCAATCGCAGATACATGGCCGGAGTGCTTCCGCCAACCGAGGCAAAATAAGTTTCCAGCACGCTGCCATCGAATTGCTTCACGGCATCTTCTGTCAATTGCTGGAGTTTCGAATATTTCTCGTAGCGCAGGTAGAGGCGCGCCAGCTTGCTGTACCACGAGGCGTCTGCAAAACGGGCGAAGGCCCGCCGGTACACTTCCTCCTCTTCCAGGCTGAGATTGTTTTGCTGGAGGAAAGTCGCAAGGCGCTCGTAGAGCCCCGGATCGTCGGGGTTGTGATCGATTTCACGCCGCAACACCCCCAGCGCTTGCGGAACCTCTTTCAGCTGAACCAACCGGGCCAGGAAGCGTTCGAGCACTCGTGAGTATTCGGGGGAGCGCGGGCCAGTTCCCTGTGTTTCCGTGTTTCGCCCTACTTGAAAGGCTGAGGCAGCCGGTTGGGAAGTCGAGGCCGGTGTTTCGCGCCCCTCGCCTCCCTCCTCACCATCGGTCTCTGAATTCCCAGGTTGTTGGAAGCGCTGGTAGCCTTGCCGAGCGCCAAAGCTCTCGTTGTCGGCAACCACCTTGCCCAGTGGAATATTGTCGGCATGGGCGGCAAGTTCCTGCAGAATTGCGTCATAAATCGCAAATTCTTCTTGCGGCTTTTGCAGACGCGCATCCGCGTCCGCCATCAAAAGCGCCACGCGCGTGCGGTCCCCGGATTTGGGAAAAGCGGCCAGAAGTTCCGCTCCGCCCTTAAGCACGGCTTCGCTCTGACCGTTGTTTGCATAAAACTCGAGCAACTTCACGTGCAATTCAGGACGGCCTGCTGCATTTGGAAAGTTCTTGTCCAAAAGAGCCAGCAATTCGGCTGCACGCGAGCGGTGAAAATAGGAGAACGCGCGCAACTCCTCCGCAGGGTAGGCGTTCCCTGGCGAAGTGGTGTTCAAGATCAGGGAAAGAATCCCGTTAAGGTAGCCGGGGCCCGGATCCATCGTGGCGATGTCCCTGTACATGGACAAGTCCCCGCTGCCCAGCCGGATTGCAGATTCCGATGAGGTCAGAAGCATGTCCGTGAGCCGGGTAAGCGCGCGCTCCCGCGAATCAGCCTGGCCTTTACTGCTGTAGAGCGCAAAGTAATACCGCGCCGCCTCCGGATAAGAGTGGATATCCTCCAGCAAGCGCCCGCAAACATATAGTTCTTGCGGAGTCCACGAAGATTTCGCGCTCTCTTTGTGCAGCCGCAGGTTCGTGATCGCCTCTTGCGCCGCGTCCAGCTTCCCCTGTTGCTGGTAATAATAGAAGACGCGCGCGGTAGCATTCAGGTCTTCCGGATTCTTGTTGAGGGCGGCGCGCGCCTCATCGAGAGACTTCCGCAAGCCTTGCGTTTGCGCCAGCAGGTCGAAATATCCTTTTACAAGTTCTGGCTGCCAGAGCGGCTGGAAACTCTTCTCATACACCGCCAGGCCTTGTTGAATCGACCCCTGCCTGTACTCCACCAGCGCCCGGGCCTTCACGGGGAAAATCTCGTCCCCGGGAAATTGTTTCTGGTGGGAGGCAATCAACTGGTTCGCCCCGTCAAACTCTTTTTCCGCGACAAGATACTCCAGGAAGCGCGCATACAGCTGTTCCTCGCCGGGATAGCGGGCAATCCACGCGCGGTACGTCGCAATGGCGGGTTCCTTTCCCAGCGCTTGTGCCTGAATAATTCCGAGAATGCGTTCGAACGCGTTCCAAGAACTTTGCTGATTGGGTAAATTGAATTTCTCCGCTGGCGTGGAAGGGGAATTCCCCAAGTCTCGCAGGACTGCGATCTCCTCCTGAGGGCGCAAGCGGCGGTGATAGAAATCGGCAAGGTCCAGCTGGGCGGCCGCTTTATTTGCGGCTTTCCCCGAATACAGCTTCCAGTCCTTCTCCGCGGAAACGAAATCGAGTCGCCGCTCATCCTCGAGAGCGGCCAGTGAATACAGATCCGCGTTCGTCGGTTGTTGCTGAATCAATTCCCCCAGCGCGGGGCGCGTTTCGGCGGGTGGCCGCCGGAACAATACATCGCCATAAGGCAAGCGCATGGCGCGGAAGAAGGCGCGTTCCACTTCCGTTTTTGCTTCAATGTTGCGAATCCACCCCGGCAATTCGCCTTTGGCGGACAGCGCGAAACCCGCGACAATTACAAGCAGAAACGCTCCACTGATAAGCCAAGTGCGATTGGGCGCGAAATCACGGTACGATTTCAATGTCCACCCCCTGAGAGCCCATGTTGTGCGCGATGTCTTCCGCGGTGACCGTCAAATGATAGGTTCCTGGAATCATCTGATCCGGAATAAACAATTCGCCGGTATTCGTCCCGGCCTTCGCGTCCCAGCGCAGGCTCACGGGTGCGGCGCCTTCCAGACGCGCCACCAATGTCCGGGTGTTCTGAGACGCGGCAACTTTCAACCCAACCAGTTCGCCGCGCCGATAGCGTGTTTTTGGCAGCTTGATCTGAACTGTCGGAGCCTTGCTGGCGATCACGAACGTTTTCGATTCGCGATAGGTTTGGCCGGAACGGTCACGCATCACCAGGCGTACGGGATACGTTCCGTCCGCCATGACCGTCGGGACCAGGAAGCGCGTCTGCCAGGTATCTTCGTCAGGCAGATATCTCAGCTTTTTTACCAGTCCAAAAGGAAATAGTGCCACCACGGAGACTATCGCTGAGTCTGTCTTCACACGGATTACTGGATCTCCGGGCCGAATCACACGCGGCCGCAGCAGTGCCCGAGGCGCTGCCAGGAACGACGTGTACGGAGTCACAAACTTATATTGGCGGGACAACCGGATGATTTCGTCGATGGAAGCCGCGTCCTCGCCCTCACGCTCGATTTTCTCCAGTAGCGCATCAACGCGGGCACGCGCCCAGAGCCTGGGGAGTTGGGGATGTTCGGCGGATTCGCGCGGCAAGCTCGCTTTAGACGACATGGAAAGCGGCGTTCCACCTCTCACCCCGTGAATGGTAAAGCCAACCTCTTGCGCCGGCTTTTGATAACGGCCGACCCAGGCCGCACGCGAACCGGCGAATGCCGCATCCTGCAATGGATAGACGGTATCCACTGCGGACTCCGGCGAAACCGTCAGTCCCAACTGGCCGACCGGGCTGCGCCCTATCTTGGAAAGAAAAGAAGTCAGTTTGAACTCGAGAGGCTCTGTTGACAGCACATTCTCGAGGACTCCGTCATTGCGGGCTAGCAATCTGAACAGCGGCAAATTAGCATCGTCACCGACGCCAAAGATGTAGGTCTTGGGACGGTTGGTTGCAGGCAAACGCTTCCATTCGTTCTCATACGATGCAGCCAGCTTTGTGTTTCGAATCTGGCCCTCAGTGGCTCCCCCGTCGCTCAACAGCACCAGATAAGAGTTCCCACCGGACGCA
>Ga0137399_10001181_pt1 | contig 11672 bp, 10 predicted proteins | sample czorhiz316metaG_FD_104810 | JGI IMG/M metagenome (GOLD analysis project Ga0137399, IMG submission 104810) | Vadose zone soil microbial communities from Angelo Coast Range Reserve, California, USA - czorhiz3.16 metaG | ecosystem: Environmental > Terrestrial > Soil > Vadose zone | place: USA...
CTTACTGTGAGACTGACACCGCAACACTGGCATTCGGCTAACTAGAAGGAGATACCTGAGATGAACCACCCGGAATTGAACAAGATTTCCTACGTGACTCGATGGTCTTTTCTGTTAGCCATCGTCCCGATGTTGGTCGCGCCTCTTCTCCTGCTGTCGGTCGGTCACGCCTTCGCGGCGCAATACTTGAATTCCTCTGAGCCGATATGCAACGGGAGTGACCCCACAGTCCTGATGTGCGACGATTTCGAGGACGGGACTTGGTATGTCACCAATGCGAATACGTTATTAGGGAAGAACAACCCTGTCAACGATGGATGGGCTGGGACCATCTTTGCTGATAATGATGGCGGTCTTGGATTTGCTCGTTGTGGGACAGGGACACCACTGGGTGCCGCAGGAACCAACTGTACCGCCACTACCGGTGTTCGTACTGGCGCAAGGGCCGAAGCGTGGCATTGGTTCGCACCAGCAGAAACGCAGTACAACGAAATTTACCATCGGTTCTATACGAAGTTCCTACCTGGTTATCAATTCGGCCACGAAAAGCTGGTCTTCTATCAAGTCAATGAAACGACGACCGGGCAAGTCGGGATTCTCATGACCCCGTTCGGGAGCAACACGTTTGACTTTCAAACGCAGGCTCCCGACAACAATCGCTATGGTCAAAATCAAGGGAACAACCTCTCGTTTATCCCGGGAAACTGGTACTACGTGGAGGTGCGCGTCAAGTTGGACACGCCCCTAGGGAACAGGACCGGCGTGGTCCAGGTATGGGCTGACGACTGTGGGACAAGTGGACTGGGCTGCACCGGACCTGGCACACTTCGGCTGTCCGTAACAGGGATGAACATTCGGCCCAGCAACAACAACAGTCTTGGGGTGATTTGGCAAGAGAACTGGGGAGCCAATACCGGAGGGAATGCCGTGAGTGCAGGTGAAGTCTATAACGACCAGGTGGTCGTACGGACCACTCGGATTGGACCGATGGGGGTGATGCAGCCCCCATCCAATCTGAGAGTTCAATAGCCCCGCGTAGTACAACCAGGTAGCAGGTTACGCCGGTCGGAACCAACTTATGACCTGACATGCGGCCTGTATGACACCCGGCTATTTACTGCAACGGATTTCACCAACGTCCGAGTGCCGGATTATGTCGGCCACTTGACGGGCCACAGCGGAAGCTGCCACCCGATGCCCGTTCCGATTCCAGTGGCCATCCCCCCGAATGTAGAGAGGCTGCCCACCAGACGTGCTTATATACTTGAGAAACTCTGGCAGGATATCGATGCGAGGAATGCTTTCCTCTTCAAGAACACGTAGCAGCGTCGCGCGTGGATTGTTGGGATCGAGTTGCCCTGAGGACAGCTTGTAAGTTGCCAGCAACTCTGCATACGCCCGACCGTCAACTTGATAGGTCAATGGAATCGGAAAAACCGCCATTTGAGCACCACCCAGCTTACTCAACCGATTGGCCTCTGCTAACAGATGCCTCGTAATCCACCAACCGTTCTTAGCCTCGGCTCCTGGTTCTATCCTCATCAGTTCCACTACATGCTCTGTGAGCCGAGTTCCCGCTTTCGCCGCCCCCATAGATTTCCAGCTTTGATACACGAGCTGATACAAGTGGGAGTGCGAGACCATATAGCTGCGAATTTCGAGACTCAAATGTCGAAATAACGAAGTATCGGTGACAGGCTTCGGGCGTAATCTCTCCCCATCACGGAGATGATACCGCCCCTCGAGATTGTCGCTGACATCGTTGTGAAGAGTGAAGGCGAACAGCACCAGGTTTGGTTGAAGTTGCCTTCCTCTCCTCGAGAAATAGGTAACCTCGTCGTCCGTACCCCACCCACTCACACCGGCATTGATGACTTCGACATGACAGGTCAATATCTTGTTGAGTTCCTCTTCAAGCAGATGCGGAAAGGACTCCTCAAATTCCACTTGAAGCGCCTCCATGAACGAATCCCCCAGCAACAGTATGCGATAGGTTCCCTTACTTCTCTCAAGATCGCGCTCGACATCCCTAAAGCCAAGGGCATTTGTGTGAACATGCGTTTGGAACTTATGTAAATGTCCATTAAACGATGGGCGCAAAAGAATTAGTCCGTCTCTCGTCTGACTCCAAACTCCCATGGACTGAGGAAGCGCGTATCGTAGCAACACCTCACTCAATGCCAGTCCAACGCACACCGAAATAGCCACCGCCACAAGGCTTGTCCATTTTTTCTGGAGATTCATCCTGACAGTCTCCGCTGTTCAACTAGCCACAGCCAAGGAACAATCGTGACGGAATGAAATTGCAGGGATTCCGTTCATGCTCAAGGGTGCGGAATGACGATTCAGTCTTCAAGACACCGAGCGCGAAAAATGCCGCCAACGAACAGACGAGAGCAACGGAGATCGGAAACACCGCCATCCATGCCTCGTAACTCCTAAGATACCAGGTCACGGCACAACTCATCAGAGCGAAGGAAGCTTGAGTTGAGTGGTTTGGACACAAGGAGGTGACGGCTGCATCAAGTAAGAGACCAGGAAGGTGTTGAAAAACGATCCTTATGAGCTGCCATGCACCGACGCCAGTCACTGCAGGCGCACGCTCCTACCACAGCCTGAAAATCGTTCATCCTTGTATGAAGGGACAGGTTGAACTCCTTCACCCGCGCCTCATCGCCTCTGTTGTCGATGCCAAGACACGAGATTCATAAGCCCCCAGAGCTTGTTTTCATGGTTGGCCCGTCCTGTAACGTGCTCGGCGATGATGTTCTCGACTTCCTCGGCATTCAAGTATCCGATCGCCTTGATCCGATCCTTCGACAGGAGGTCGCACATGAAAGGCTTCAGATCCGTTCTCAGCCACAGCCCCATTGGCACGGAAAACCCCAGTTTCCTGCGATGTAGAATACTGGATGGAAGAAGTGCGCCGAAGGCCTGTTTGAGCAGAATCTTCTTCGATCGCAAGGACAGTTTATATTTTTCCGGAATTTGCGCCATCAGTTCAATGAGCGGATGATCAAGAAACGGCACTCGGACTTCGAGAGAATGATGCATGCTGACGCGGTCCGTCAGGCTGAGGAGATCGCCCGGAAGATACATCTTCATATCACACAGCAACATGGAGTGCAGCAAACTGTCGGCATCACGAGACGCGAATGTATCTAGAGTGTTCGCTTCAGGCAGGCCTAGCTTCAAGCCATTCAAGAACTCCCGGCTAACAAGCCGCGCGCGCTCCTCAGGCGAGAACGTCGTAACAAAATCCGCGTACCTCTGCGCAGCCGGCTTGCCGGCTGATGCGAAAAACCGCTTCAGCCGGCTCATCCCAGGATGGCCGTTGGCCACATCCGGGAGATAGCGCACCCACGCCTCCCCCAGCAAGCCGCGAACGAGGCCGGGAAGCTTGCGGAATAGTTCCGCCCACATCATGCCGAGATACCGCTCGTATCCACCCGCTAACTCGTCCCCCCCTAATCCTGAGAGTGCGACCTTCACATGCTGCCTGGTCAGCTTGGTAATGTAGTAGTTCGGAATGGCAGAGGAATCGGCGAACGGCTGATCGAAGCATGTGACGAGCTCAGGAAGCAGGTCTTGAACATCGGTGGTGACGACGAATTCATGGTGGTCCGTCCGGAATCGTTCCGCAACTATCCGTGCGAACGGACGTTCGTCTTGAAACGCTCCCCTCCCTTCATGTCCGATGGAAAAGGTCACCACGGGCTTTGTAGAGGACTGAGCCATGACCCCGACGATCGCGCTGGAATCGATTCCTCCTGAAAGAAAGGCGCCCAACGGTACGTCGCTGATCAAATGACTTCGCACGCTATCTTGGAACTGGCTTAAAAACCGCTCTTGCCACTCAGACATGGAGAATCGTTCATCGGATTGGTAGCGCAGTGTCCAGTACCGCTGGATCGCGGTACGACCCCGTTGATAGACGAGCGTATGGGCTGGAGGCAACTCCACGACGTCGCGATAGATGGTCTCGGGTCCCGGAATATAGAGATAGGCCAGAAATTGATCGATCGCGGCGGGATTCAGTTCCGCAGGAAACCCCGGGGCTCTGAAAAATGCTTTGAGTTCCGACGCAAATATCAGGCGACCGTCGACTACCGCATAATAGAGCGGCTTGATGCCGATGCGATCCCTGGCAAGCACCAGCCTCTCAGCGGTTTCGTCCCACAACGCATAGGCGAACATCCCCCGCAGCCGCGATACCCCGTCCACTCCATACTGTTCGTATAAGTGGACGAGCGTCTCCGAATCGCTCTGCGTATAGAAGCGATGCCCCGCCCTCTCCAGGTCCTGCCGCAACTCCACGTGATTATAAATTTCACCGTTAAAGACGACCCAGATCGTTTTATCTTCGTTGTGGACGGGTTGGTGCCCGCCCGCCACATCAATGATAGACAAGCGACGCATGCCAAGGCCCACATGATCCCGGACGTACCGTCCGCTATCGTCAGGCCCGCGATGAACAATCGAGTCATTCATCGCATCAATCCATGATGGATCAATACCACGCCCACGCTGATCGAGCATGCCGACTATGCCACACATGACCGTGATTCCCTTCGTCCCGCGGTGCGTTCTATGGCATCCAATAGCCGCTTCTCATCGATTGTCCAGTTATACCGCTGCATGACGGCTTCTCTGCCTCTTCGCCCCATTTCTCCCCGGACGGATTCATCCGTGAGACGCAGGATGGCGTGCGCCAAGTCCTCTACGTTTCTGTCCTCGACGACGATCCCACAGCGCTCTTCCTTTACAATACGCGCAGCGGGTTTGGCATCAGACACGATGACTGGTTTGCTCATCGACATGTAGTCGAATAGTTTATTTGGAATCGTGCTGTTCCAGCTCTCAGTCGCATGATGGGGCACGATCCCGACGTCCGAATCGTTGATCGCGGCGATCGCCTGGCTATAGTCGAGCCACCCCATAAAGATGACGTGCTCTTGAAGCTGAAGGTCAGATGCCAATTGTCGAAAGTCTTGTTGATGCGCACCGGAGCCCACGATCACAAGTCGAACGCCCATACAGCGCGTCCGTACGCGACCCACAGCACGAATGGCTGTCTCAAGCCCACGCGGGCGTTCAAGAAGCCCCAGGTAGACCAACACAAGCTGGCCGGGTTGGCGAACGTCGATTGATGGGTGAACCTCTGCAGAGCCACGCCACCGTGACGACGTTGGCGTATTGCTTACCAGTGATATCTTGTCACGGGATACGCCCATCGCAACAAGACGATCTCGAGATTCTTCGACCACAGCGAGAATGTGGTCGGCCCATTTCACGCAGAGGCGCTCAATGAAACGAACCGTAGCCGGATTACGCACCACCATATTCACAACTGAAAACCCTTGACTGTCCCACACATCCTGAATCATCGCCGGATAGTTTTCGGCCATATCAAGCACAACAGGTTTATGCAGTAGTCTGCCCACCAGGAGGGCCGTGAGGGCCAGGGGAAGATCGCGAACCAGGATCATATCCGCCTTTACGGTCCTCACCGTCTGCCAGATCATGTAAACCCAAATCGGGTTGAAGAAAGCCGGGAATCCAATCAACTGCTGCATGCGACCGAATAACGTGGGCAAAGATGGAAGCCGGTGTATCGTGAATCCATTGATCCGTTCGTACCGAAGGCGCCGTGCAGAGTTACGGCAGACCAAATGCACCTCGTGCTTCTTGATCAACGAATCACAGATCTTCTCGACTCGCACATCCCACGGATAATCTGCGTCCCAGATGTGGCAAATGACCATAGATTCCCTCAGGCTACAGCCAACAGTTCACGATACAAATCTCTAACGAGTCCTGCGGTGTTGCAAATCGAGAACTGTGCCTCCACTCGATGCCGGGCTGCCTCAATCATCCGCTCACGTAACTCCGTGGAATCCCGAAGAGCCCTCAGTGCCTTCACGATAGCTTGCGGATCTTGAGCAGGGATGAGAGAGGCTTCCTTTCCATCCGTGACCACTTCAGGAATGCCTCCGACTCCACTCGCCACGATAGGCACTCCAATCGCCATAGCCTCAAGCAACACCATCGGCACGCCTTCGTGCAACGATGGCAGCGTGAACACATCGAACGCCCGCATCACGTCATAGACGTCGCGCCGTTCTCCAAGAAACATCGTCTGTGCAGCCACTCCCTGTTCTTGGGCCAGTTGATCCAGCGAGATCCGGAGCGGCCCGTCCCCTACGATAATTAGCCGGTTGGATTGCGCCTCACCATCCCGCATCAACAAGCCAAAACCCCTGATGAGATACTCGATACCTTTGATGGGCATCAGACGGCCGACCGATCCCACCACGAACGCATCGGGGGGAATTCCGAGTTCCTGTCGTAGCTGCGTGCCATCGACAGTGCTCGCGACTCGCTCAAGATCGAGCCCGTTTCGGATACAGCGCACGCGAGCAAAGGGCAAGCGCCGTCGCAATCTGGCCGCAATGTCTTCCGATACCCCGATTACCCCTTGAGCCAGAAGATTAGTCACAATCGTATTCAGCCAGGTGTAGCCAGCCATCTTCAGAGCTGCCACGCCGCGGAGATTTTCCTCAAGACCGTGGTACGTCTGGATGACAATTGGATTGTGGGATAGTTTCGCGGCAAAGACACCTAAAATATGTTCTTTATATCGATGGGAGTGGATGATGTCGGGTCGGGCATGTCGCACATGAGACTTCAGCGCTGTGAAAATTTCGAACGAACCCAATCGCGATTCGTCGAGCAGTGTCACGGGAATTCCAAGCATGCGCAGTTCGTCCATGAGCCGGCCTTCATTGAGCACAACGGCCGACACCTGAAGATCCTTGTAGCGACGAAGTGCACCGAGGAGCGAGGCGATCTGTACTTCTGCCCCAGCCCACAAATCCCCTGACGCCACGTGGCAAACCCGAAACCCGCTCAACGTATTCATCGTGACGTCCTCAGGAGTTCCTTTGCACCAAAAACTGATTGTGTCGGAGCGTCCCTTGCCCAAGGACAATGATCTCTTCCAACGCGGCAACCTCATAGAGAATTCACAAGCAGACACATACAACCGAAATCACATCAAGGGAGCAGTGCAACACCCAAGTACTGCACTAGCACCTGCACGCTAGCCCCTAGAAGGAAATCGGTCCGGGATGTATCGCAACTCAAGCTTTAGACAGTCTAACCCGCTAAGTTCGCTTCCCCGACTTTGCACACGCCGCAAACGATCCAACACGTCAGACACCGGAACGAACCATCCAGGCTTCCTGGCCACGTATTGGAGGTTAGCTTCGGTGTCCTGATGGAGACTCCCGTCTTGCACAAACCCTTTTCCATTAGGAAACTCTATGCACTCCCTCGCCCCCTAGTTGTCACAACAAGAGGATAAACGTGGATCGATTCAGTTACCGGAGAGGGCGGCGACTATGACAAACAGGAGTCGTACAGATCCTGATACCGTTCCAGCATTCGTGCAGTGGTGAACTCTCGGGCGACCCATTCTCTCCCTCTTTCCCCTAGCAATCTAGTGGACTCTTGGTCGCTCATGAGCTCAATGATACGTGAGGCCAATTCCTCTGACCTTTGTGGAGGAACCAAATAACCGGTTTCCCCATTCACAACAATCTCGGGGTTGCCACCCACCTTCGAAGCAATAACCGGAACCCCTGCCGACATGGCCTCCAATAAAGCAAGGGAAAGCCCCTCTGACAACGAGGGAAGCACAAAGAGATCGAGGAGTGGAAGTACGCGAGGCACATCGTTTCGCAAACCGAGGAAGGACACGGCTTGTTCAATTCCGAGTTCCGACACTTTTTGTTCAAGAGTCTGCTCTAAGTCCCCTTGGCCAATGACGAGAAGCCGTGTCTTTGGGCGATGCGCAAGAACGGTTCTTAGTGCGTGGAAGAGACATGCATGGCCCTTGACCGGATACAGACTGCCCACAATCCCGATCACAAACTCATCCTCACCAACCCCGAATTCAGACCTCAATCGTCGCACCTGGGCGAGTGATACCTGCTGAATCATATCAACTCCGTTGTGAATAACGGAGATCCGGTCATGAGCGATTCCTATGCGCTCTTCAAGAAAACGTCGTAGGTCATGAGAGACCGCTACCATATGAGCCGCGCGGCTGGCCCAGCGGTAAGCCATACGACGCTTCACATGGTCGGGATAGTAGTTTTTCCCGTGAACCGTACCCACCAGAGGTATGCCACACAGCTTAGCCACAAGCGCACCAAAGGCATTCGCTCGAAACTCGTGGGCATGGATCAAGGACACGTTCTGTTGGCGTACCATTCTGCAGCATTGGACAATCCAAAGAAAATCCCATTGACCCTCCATTGGGACGACAAAAGTGGGAAGGCCCAAGGTTTCACATCGGTCCTTCAACCAACCCAAGGCGAAAAGGCCAATGATGGACCTGAACCGCTTCTGATCGAGACCAGCCGCAATACGGCTCACAAGCATTTCTGCCCCACCTGGACCACTGGTACTGGAAAGATGAAGTATGATGCGGGGTGTCATGGGTGGATAGGGCGTATCTGCAAGAAAAAACAACCGACCAACCTTCTCAGCCGAGTGCGGCAGAGCGATTCCTCCCCCTAGAGGAACGCATAGACGTACTTCCTAACGGGCTCCCTGCCCACTCCCAACCTTGTCGGGAAACAGGAACTCGATAAATGGAGCAGCTACCTGAGCGAGGTTAACAGCTTCCGCGCGATTCCCCTCGCTTGTAAGGTGGCAATCGTCGAAGAACATTTCTGGGGCTAACTGGTGTGACACGTAGGCCGCCGGAGCGCCAGCCGCTTTGAGTTCAGCCACAACTTTCTGCATTCGCTTAGCGAGAGCGACGCGATACTGCTGCGTTGTCGCGGCATCTATAACCCAATATGAAAGGGTAGATGTGTCGGTAGGCTTGTACAAACTCTCGAGCGATGAGGCCGGCGTCGACAATATGAGAGTCGCATGAATCTCGCTTGCGATACGGCTAATGTCACGAATATTTACTTCAAAGTTTTCTATAGCTTGCGGGTTAGGAGCAATGAGTGCGCGCTGACTCTTAACCGTTCGCTGCTCTTCATAGATCAAGGAAAGAAAGGCAGGAAGCCGGATTAAATACGAATATCGTTTCGCCAGCCGGTACAAGCTCACAGCGCTCTTCTCTTCTTCGCCTAATAGGCGAAGCACTTCACGCCATCCATTGGTCCGAGGATCATAAAACTTAAGATCAGAGATATGCGCGTTTCGTACATCGTTGATACCCTCATTAATGACAATCATGTCCGGGTTAAATCGAACTCCGTCGCTCTGCAATCTTAAAAGCAATTGATAGGAGTCATACCCGTCATAGGCCAAGTTGACGACCTCAAATTGGATGCCTGAATACCGCTCAGACAGGATTCTTCGGAGATGCGCGTCGATGGTCTCTTCATCATTCACATAAAATCCGTGAGTCGTCGACCCCCCCAGCAGGAGAATACGGTAGGTTCCCGGAGGTTTCTCCAAAGCTACAAGAGGACCTCGATAGCCTTTAGAATTACTATAGGCCGCGGTCCCATTTTTGTAGGGAAATATTTGATTCGGTTTCTGACGGAAACCATGCGCTCCGTACGCTTCAATCGGCATTGTGGCCGGACTGATTTCGTACTTGGCCAATCGATGACCGAGCTCACCACCAAAGACCGCAAAGACTCTCACCACTCCTTCTGCGATTCCAAAGCCTACGAACAGGGAAAATCCCAGCATCAGCCAGTACTGCATGCTCTTTTTTTGAAGGTCGGTCGTAGCACCCTCCTGAACGGGCATGGCAGATCGTCCCTCGAACATCTTACTTATGTCCGCCATGAAGGATCTTTTGTCTCGATATACCGCCAATGAAGTTTCTGCGCGGGATGGGATTGCGCAGAGAGTCGGGCAGGACTCTGCGCGCCAGGCTCGCGGCAACGAGTGCGAGCATCATAATCGACCAGAGCCAGTTCGTATAATATTGGTTGTAAAAGAATGCATTCGCCAAATACGCAACCATGGCCGCCTCAAGACCCAGAGCAAGATTGACCGAGTCAATGAATCCTCCCGTGTGCTCCTGCCAGACCTTTCGAACAGCCTCTGTGCGTAGAAACCTGGTGGCTTTATGGAAGTATACAAGCATGGCCAGCAACCCAAATAATCCAATGACCCCTTGCTCAACCATGACCTGCACAAAGTCATTGTGCAGAGCCATCATGTACAACTTCCCAGGGTGGTCGAAGGTGCTGCCCAAGTTGGTCGCTCCTTGGCTCAAGAAGTACTCAGCGGCAGTCGCGCCATAATTGCCGGGGCCAACTCCCAGGAGTGGGGACGATGTGAAAACTTCCCACGCAGTCGTCCAAAGTACCCACCGCTGCAATCCCGTCCCTGCTTCTTTACCTTCAGAAAAAATCGTCGCCATCTCATCCCAAAATTCTCCATTGGGAAAGGCTATTTGAATCGCAACAAGCCCAACCACAGCAAGTATCGTCCCTAATCCAAGAAACGCGAGCTTTCGCGGAGTGCGAACTGCAATGGCGCCGAAGACAACGCATAGGGAAATCATCGCACCGCGTGCAAATGACACGACCGTCCCAGCCATGCACAACAAACAGACCAGAAAAGCCCATCGTCGGTACGCTTTCTCATTCGCGCCCATCGCAAGATAGTACGAATAGCCCAAACCTAACGTCATGAAGGGGCCATACGAATCTTCATTTGCGAGATGGGGGTGCCACCCAACGATACCTCCCGCAAGAAGACCCTGCACCCCGAACCAGACAAATTGGAAGAGAAACAGTTTGAGCAACGGGATCATCTGTCGAGGCGTATCCAACACCGAAACGGTCAGCGAAAAGAGAGCACAGAATTGGAAAACTTTCCCTAACCCATTGATAACAAACCCCCTGTTTAATGCAAAAGGAATCCAGATCAAATGGATGGCCAGTACCAGCAGATACGGCCAAAAGACTGCTTCTCGCCGCCCATGCTTTGCAAGCAAGAGGAATACAGGCAGATACATCAGGGCATAGAGCTTTACGAAGATGACGGTAGCCCCGTGGGTTGCGGCAAACCAGTCTGGGTCATACCAAACAATTGCCCACATGACGTACACGAACATCACTCTGGCTGGGGTCTTCTCCTTGGCGGGCAGCTTGCCATGGGCTCCCATACCATGCTGATCGATAGGTGTAGCCCCGAGGTATTTCGGGGTGAGAGTACTCATAGAGTTCCAGACATGACAAACAGTACACGGCAAGCTAGCGTACCGTTCGAACTTCTTTGCATCATGCCAACCGATTTCAAGACCATGATTCCAACACACCGGTTGGGGCCAGTCACAGAAATGGCCTTCTCACTTACTGGCCGAATTGCTGGTGATGATGTGAATGTCCACAAGATGCAACTCAAAAAGAGTCCCCCGCCTTGCCGGAGATAAGAGAAACAATGTTACGACCGATTTCCTCGGCTAACTGTTTGTTCCCCATAGGAGTAAGATGGCAATAATCCGTATAGGCATCTCCCGTAAACCTCCCAAAGACATCGGTCATATCAAGAAAGACCGCCCCCGTTTTCGCCGTACTCCGCGTTAAGTAATCGACCACCAGCGGCTTCGCCTTGTTCTTAAACTCGACTAAGTTTTCTTGCCACTGCTGGTCCAACTCCTGATAAATGTTCCGCTCTAA
>Ga0137399_10001182_pt1 | contig 11670 bp, 9 predicted proteins | sample czorhiz316metaG_FD_104810 | JGI IMG/M metagenome (GOLD analysis project Ga0137399, IMG submission 104810) | Vadose zone soil microbial communities from Angelo Coast Range Reserve, California, USA - czorhiz3.16 metaG | ecosystem: Environmental > Terrestrial > Soil > Vadose zone | place: USA...
CCGGTAGGCTCAGCATCAAGCTCGGGAAATTCGGCGCATTCATCGGCTGTTCCGACTACCCGAACTGCCGTTACACCCGACCTCTCGCGCTCGAGGGAGAGGCCGAGGAGATTGCCGCTGCCGACAGCCTGCTCGGGACCGATCCAGCGCGCGGCTTACCGATATTCCTCAAAAAAGGTCCCTATGGCCACTACGTGCAGCTCGGGCCCGATGCGGAACACAAGCCCAAGCGGGTTGCCCTCCCGCGATCGGCGAAGCCGGCCGACATCGATCTCGACGCCGCTCTGCGGCTGCTGGCATTGCCGCGCGAGCTGGGGCGGCACCCCGAGACTGGTGAGACGATCATTGCCGGCATTGGCCGTTTCGGCGCTTACATCAAGCACGGAACGACCTTCAAATCCCTCGCCCCCGATGACGACGTGCTGACCATCGGCCTGAACCGCGCCGTCGTCCTGCTCGCCGAACCGGCGGCTGAGCGACGGCGCGGACCGCAGCTCGTGCGTGAGCTCGGCGAGCATCCCGAGGGCGGCGTCGTCGGCCTCTATAGAGGGCGTTACGGCCCCTATGTCAGTCATGATCGGGTCTTTGCGTCCTTGCCTAGGGCCACCGATCCAGAGACTTTTTCACTAGACCAGGCGGTGTCGCTGCTCGCGGCCCAGCGCCAGAAGAAGACTAAAGGCCAAAAGCGCAAACCCGGCAGATCCGCGGCGACACCGGCGAAGCCGCGAAGGGTTGCAAAGGCGGCCGGCACGCGAGATCGCGCGACGGCCAGCACGTCAACAAAGCCCGGCGCAAAAAAGTCCCGATCGCGATCGAGCGCGCCCCCGCTGTAGATGGCGAGGTCAGGCCGGAAGGCCTCCTCCAGGCCAGGCCGCCGAGGATTTTCTTCCATCGAGCGCACCAGGCCCGTGATCCGCAATGGGAGACGATCGCTCAGCGCGGCCCCGCTCCCGCCCGAGGCTACCGTCGTCGAGCGGCTCGGCAGCGATGAGGACGGCGTCCCTCTCGTCCGCCCGGTTGGCTGGCCGGGATCGGATCCGGCGCCGGTGCTGCGTCTTATCGAGGCCGGGCTGAGCGAGCCGTTCCCGATCGGTGCCCGCGCCGCTGCGCGGGTTGTCCAGCGCCAGACCGGTGAGATCGAAGCTCGGATCATCCGGGTGCTGGGCCCGGCGAATAGCCGGGTCGTCGGCGTCTTTCACCGTGGCGCCAACGGCGGCAGCGTAGTGCCGGTCGACCGCCGAAACCGTGCCGAGTACCGAGTGACGGAGCCCGATGCCGGCGGTGCCGGCGACGGCGAGTTGGTCACCGTCGAGGAATCCGCGACCGCAAAAGTCCGCTTTCCTCGCGCGCGCGTCATCCAACGGCTCGGACATTCCTCGGACGCCGGCGTGATAAGTCTGCTGGCCATCGCGAGCCATGACATTCCGACCGAATTCCCGATGGTGGCAATCGCCGAAGCCGAGGCGGCAAGACCGGCGCCTTTGGCCGGCCGAGCCGATTTGCGCGATATCCCTCTGGTCACGATCGACGGCAGCGATGCTCGCGACTTCGACGACGCGGTGTGGGCCGAGCCAGATGCGGACCCGGGAAATCGCGGCGGCTGGCATCTCGTCGTGGCAATAGCCGACGTCGCCTGGTACGTACGCCCCGGCACGGCACTCGACCGCGAAGCCCTGCGGCGCGGCAACTCGGTCTATTTCCCCGACCGCGTCGTCCCGATGCTGCCCGAGGCGCTGTCGAACGAGCTCTGCTCGCTCAAGCCCGGTGCCGACCGTCCTTGCCTTGCCGTCCACCTGTGGATCGACGCCACCGGCCGTAAGCGGGGACACCGGTTCGAGCGGGGAATGATGCGATCGGCCGCACGGCTCACCTACGAAGAGATCCAGGCGGCACATGAAGGCCGCCGCGCGTCTTCATTACCGCCAGAGAGATTGACGGCGCTATATGGGGCGTTCGCAGCGCTGGCGCAGGCGCGGGCCAGGCGCGGCGCCCTCGAGCTGGAGATCAGCGAGCATCGCGTGGTGCTCGATGGCGAGCAGCGGCCGGCCGCAATCATTCGGGTGGCCGGGCTCGATAGCCATCGGCTGATCGAGGAATTTATGGTCCTAGCGAACGTCGCCGCCGCAGAGGAGTTGGAAGCGCGGCGGCAACCCTGCATGTACCGTGTTCACGATGCGCCGGACCCGGAGAAGGTCGAGGAGTTGCGCGCTTTGCTTGTCGAAACCGAGATCGTCGGAACGGGCTTTGCCAAGGGACGAGCGCTGAAGCCTGAACTGTTCAATCGGGTGCTGCGGGGCGTCGCGGCAACGCCGGCAGCTGCTCTCGTCAACGAGCTGGTCCTTCGCTGTCAGGCGCAGGCGCTCTATAGCCCGAACAATATCGGCCATTTCGGTTTGGCTCTGCATCGTTATGCCCATTTCACCTCGCCGATCCGCCGATACGCTGACTTGATCGTGCATCGGGCGCTGATCGGAGGTGCGAACGCCGCCGGACATGAGATCGTCGCCGGCGCACTGCCGTCAAATGCGGACCGTGACCAGCTGGCCGCCGTCGCAGAACATATCTCGACGACCGAGCGTCGTGCGGCCGCGGCCGAGCGCGCCGCGATCGAGCGCTATCGTGCAACGCTCCTCGCCCGATCGGTCGGCAGCGTCTTTGGCGGCCGCATCAGCGGCGTCGCCGAGTTCGGCCTATTCGTCACCTCGGCGGAGAATGGAGCTGACGGGCTTGTACCGATATCGACCTTGTCGGGTGACTACTACCAGTGCGACCGAAGTAGACAGCGGCTAATCGGCCAGCGGTCGGGTCGGGTCTTTCGGATCGGGGACGAGGTATCGGTCCGACTGGTCGAGGCGGACGGGATCGGTGGCCGCATCGTCTTCCATATCGAAGAGGATGGAACGACGAACCGCATCGGGCAGCCTCGCCACCGAGCTAACCATCACCGGCCCGGGCGGCACCGTTGATTGCCGCGGGCCGGCGATCTACTGTGCTGATCGCCCCCGAGCGAAATTTCCGCAACGCCGACGGTGTTGCCGAGCGCGTTGCGGCGGGGGAGTTTGCGGGGTTTCTTCTTCTGGAGTGGATACCGTTGTCGTTGCGTCCGGCCGCTGAGCTCGCGCGGGCGAGCAGCCTCGCCTTCGCTGTTGCGCTTGCCGCGTGCGCGGCGCACCAGGCGCTGCCGGACGATCCGGCGGGCCGATTATTCGCCCGTAGCCTCGACGAGATCACCGACCTCTACATAACGCCGGTGTCGAGCCGAAAACTCATTCTCGCCGGAGCCGCACGCTTCTCCCGCCTCGACAGTAAGTTCTCAGTTACCGAGACCCCGGGCCTGGAGGGCAGAACACACGTCGTCGTCAACTATGACGGCCGGGAAGTTGCTGTGTATCCGACGCCGGGTGACGACGACCCCCACGCTTGGGGGGGATTGATGGGTCGGCTGATTGCCGGTGCCAAGGGGGCGTCGCCAACCCTCGCCACGCTGTCGGAGGACCAAATCGACAAGGTCTTGTTCGACGGCATGACCGGGGCCCTCGACCGTTTTTCGCGTTATGCATCGCCCGAGATCGCGCGCGACCAGCGTGCCGTCCGAGACGGCTTCGGCGGGATCGGCATCACCCTCGATGTCTCCGGCGCGGAATTCCGGATCACCCAGGTCACACCGGGTGGGCCCGCAGATCGCGCCGGCATTCGGCCCGACGACAGGCTGGTCGCGGTTGACGGGGGCGCGACGGCCGGGCGGTCGCAGAGCGACGTAATTCACGTACTTCGTGGCCCGATCCTGAGCCCGCTCGAGGTGACCGTGTATCGTCCCAGTCTCGGCCAGAAGCGGAGTTTCCGTCTCCAGCGCGCGCTCGTCATCCTGCCTACCGTGACGATATCGCGAGACGGCGGGATCGCGATCCTTCAGATCGCGAGCTTCAACCAGAACACAACGCAGCAGATCGTCGAGGATCTCGGCCGACTGGAGCGTGAGATGGGTTCGCGCCTGAGCGGCGTCGTCCTCGACCTGCGCAGCAACCCCGGTGGCCTGCTCGATCAGGCCGTCAGTCTCACGGATGTCTTTATCTCTAAAGGGCCGATCGTGTCGACAGTCGGCCGCCATCCAGCGAGCCATCAGTTCTTCGAGGCGTCCGGCGTCAGCATGGTGCCGCAGATACCGATCGTGGTGCTGATCAATGGCGCTTCTGCCTCGTCATCCGAGATCGTCGCCGCAGCCCTTCAGGATGTCGGACGGGCGGTCGTCATCGGTAGCGCCTCTTATGGAAAGGGCACCGTGCAAACCGTCCTGCGCCTGCCGAACGACGGCGAGCTGACGCTGACCTGGGCACAGCTCGTCGCCCCATCCGGATACTTTCTGCACGAACACGGCGTGGTTCCGACCATTTGTACAAGCGATCTCGGGGACGACGACAATGCCGTTCAAGTTGCCTTGCAACGCAGCAACGTTGCGGCATCGCCGACGCTGAGGTCACGGGCTTCGCTCGACGACAGTGCTTGGTCTCAACTCCGGCGTTCGTGTCCGGCGCGGCAGGGCGATCATGAGATCGACATCAAGGTCGCAAAGCGGCTCCTCGCAGATCCAGCGCTCTACAGCCAGGCGGTGCACGCCATCTCGGCGACCCCTTACGTAGCCTCAGCTCCGCTCGCGGCGGCCGCTGCACCGGCCGAGCCTGCCTTGACAGGGTCCGGCGGATCGCTATTTTCCGATCCGCGTCACCCCTAACCTGCCGGATCCATTTCATGGCCAAGACGAATACCGTCCTGATAAAGCTGGTCAGCAGCGCCGACACCGGCTTCTACTACGTCACAAAAAAAAATCCGCGGACAAAGACCGGCAAGCTCGAACTCAAGAAATTCGACCCCGTCGTCCGCAAGCACGTCGTATTCAAAGAAGCCAAGATTAAATAAAATGTTATAAATTTGCAGTCGGGGCCGGGGTAACGCGCTTTGAAACAGGACGTATTTTTTACGACCTCGGCCGAGCAGAAGAAATATTTAGGTGGTTCTGTTCAAAACTGCCAAGAGGGCGGCGCTGAGCACGGGTAATGAAGTTTCGGATTTCTGCGCCTGAATGCGCATGGCTGAAAAAGAAACCCTGCGCCTCCGTGCAGCGCTCCGCTCTGAGCCCATCGACCTCGGAACGGGTTTCAGCCCCCTCGGCGGTGGTTGCTATACCGAGTTTGGTGCCAAGCTGGATGATCGCGCGAATGAAACCTGCGTGATCGGCTCGTCCTGGAAACCCGCTTACAAAGGACCTATCGATTTTGATTTTGTCGAAGGCGAAATCACGCAGCCGATAGAACGAGGAATGGCCAATGCCGAAATCATCGATCGACAGGAGCACACCCAGACAGCGAAGCTGGTGCAGCGTTCGTAGAAAAGCGTTGTCTGGTAGGGGCTGGATTGTCTCCGTGACTTCCAGTTCGAGGCGTCTAGGGTCGAGGTTTGCGGTCGTCAGCGCGTCATGCACGACTTGAGCAAGATCGCCAGCGAGGAATTGAGCGGCGGAAATGTTGACCGCCACCCGGGTGCCGCCTGGCCAGGTCGCGGCCTCGGCGAGCGCCGCGTGCAATACCCACCTCCCGAGGCGCGGCATAAACCCGAATTCTTCGACAAGACTGACGAACTCTCCGGGTAGGATGACGCCGCTTAAGGGGTGGTTCCAGCGCAGCAGAGCCTCGCAGGTAGTAATTCGACCGGTATGCAGATCGATCATCGGCTGATAAACAAGCGAAAACTCTGCCTCGGAGAATGCTCTGGCCATTTCCGCGGGGGAAATGCGCGGCGCCGAGGACGATTCGCCTCGCCGGCATTCTCCGCCAGCGGTGCCGTTTTTCGTAGTCGAGTTCATACCTAGGCCCCGACCCGCCGAGAGATCCGGCTAAAAAGAAACCGTTGTAGATACGAACCGTCATTGAGGCGTCAAATGAGTGTCCGCCGCCGCGGGATTGGGTGCTGTGGGCCGACCATGGCTCACACTTGATGCGCCGTATCACGGACAGAACGCTACTTTGGATGGGATGAAATTCGGGTGGGATCGAGCCGAGTTAGCTTGGGCTCGTTTTTTGGACTGCAATCACCGATCAATATCGATTCGGCCTTGAGCGCCGGTGGGGCCTATCGTTTCATCGTTTCTCTGAGTGAGAGAAGCCCAGGTGATCGGCGGCAAGTCTGCCAAACGTGTGACTATGCGATTACGTCCGGCTGTCTTGGCCTCATAAAGAGCGTCGTCGGCACGCTTCAGCAGCTGCGCGCGGCAATCACCGCCTTCAGCGGCCGCGGAGACGCCGATGCTGACCGTCACGGCCACCTTCACGCCCCCCACCCTGATAATGAAAGGCTCCCTCGCGACCGCCAAGCGCAACCGTTCGGCGACCGCGGTCGCTATGGTGCTGTCGGTGTCAGGCATAACCACGACAAATTCCTCGCCGCCCAGTCGGGCGACCAGATCAACACTTCGGACGCTGTTCATTGTTCGGCTGGCAAGCTCGCGCAGCACGTCATCTCCCGCAGCATGGCCATAGGTATCGTTGACCTGCTTGAAGTGGTCGATGTCAAACAGCAAAATCGCTGCACTTATATGGTCATGGTTAACCCGACCAATCAACTCGTCGAGATGCGCAAGGAGGTATCGTCGGTTGTAGAGACCGGTTAATTCATCAGTCAGCGCGAGAGAAAGGCTACGCTGGTAGTTTTCTTGCAACCGATCCTGGAGCCTCTTGCGGCGGATCTGAGTGCCAGTACGGGCCAACAACTCGTTCCGATCCACCGGGCGAATGAGATAATCGTTGGCGCCAAGATCGAGACCCTTGGCAAGACGGTGAAGATCGCCCTCCTCGGCGATGAGCAGGATCGGCAACTGGCGGAACATCTCACTTGCCCGGCACTGCGTAACCAGGAGCAACGGATCCCCGCTCGGCGTCGATAAGCTGGCGATGACCAGCTCGGTGTCGCCATCCAGGTGTCTTTGTGCTTCCGCACAACTTTGACAGATCACCAGCTGCGCGCTCGGACGTAAGGTCTCGGCCATTCTGGCGGCGGCGAACTGATCTTCCTCGATCAGGATGATCCGTGCCGGTCCAGAATCTTCGGCTACGGCTGTATCATGGCCGGCGAAACGACCGCAAATCCCTTCGCGCAAGCGCCATTCTTCCATCATCCGCTTCAGTCGGGCGAGCGAACGGACGCGAGCGAATAGGGCGATATCGTTAACGGGTTTGGTCAGGAAGTCATCGGCGCCGGCCTCAAGACCGCGAAGCCGGTTGGCGACGTCAGACAACGCGGTCACCATGACCACCGGTACGTCGGCGGTTCGGGGGTTGGCCTTGAGCCGGCGGCACACCTCGAAGCCGTCCATCCGCGGCATCATCACGTCGAGAAGGATCACGTCCGGCACTTCGCTGTCGGCGATCTCCAAGGCGCTATGCCCGTTAAATGCCGATAGGACGTCGAAATATTCGCTCGAAAGCTTCGCCTCGAGCAGCTTTACATTGGCCTCGACATCATCGACAACCAGCACTCGAGCAGACATGGGTTATTTGCTTGCACCAAAGGAGGGAAAGCACTCGTCTCAGGAGAGGAACCGCTCGACAGTTCGCAGGAAGCTCGCTACCGAGATCGGCTTCGAGATATAAGCTTCACAACCGCCTTCACGGATCTTCTCCTCGTCACCTTTCATTGCGAAAGAGGTTACTGCGATGATCGGAATCATTCGCAGATCGTCGTCCTTCTTGATCCATTGCATTACCTCTAGCCCCGATATTTCCGGAAGCTGAATATCCATCAAGATCAGATCGGGGTGGTGTTGTCGGATCAGGGCGATCGCCTCGACACCGTCCTTGGTCTGCAATGTACCATAGCCGTGCGCCACGAGCAGATCGTTGAAGAGCTTCATATTGAGGTCGTTATCCTCGACGATCAAGACCTTCTTCCGCGCGAGCGGAAGGGGCGTCCGGTTCAATTTCGAAATTTCGAGCGTCATTCTTCGCCGGCCTCGAGACAGAACTGAAGTGGCGGCAGACGATCGATCGCGATCGGCCAGGGGCTGGTGATCGTCGTTCCCCACGGGCAACACTGGCATGTTGTAGGCGATCGAACTTAATAATCTGTAACCGCAGATCTGCTCTGCCCAGGTGAAAGATTGAAGATCCATGGCACCCCGGTTCCGCATCGGTATCGATCTCGGCGGCACCAAGATCGAGGGTGCTGCCGTCGACGGCTCAGGGGCTGTTGTCGTCCGCCGGCGCGTGGCAACTCCCAGAGGCAGCTATCCCGCAACGCTAGAGGCAATGGTTGCCCTGGTCGGCGAGATCGAGATGGCAATCGGCAACACGGCGAGCGTCGGGCTCGGCATGCCCGGGGCGATTTCTCCGATTACCGGCCTTGTTAAGAACGCAAACTCCACATGGCTGATCGGCCGCCCCTTGCAGCAGGATTTCGAGACCAAGCTCGGCCGCCCGGTGCGCTTGGCCAATGACGCCAACTGTTTTGCTCTGTCGGAAGCGACCGACGGTGCGGCAGCTGCGATGGGGATCGTCTTCGGCGTCATTCTCGGCACCGGGGTGGGAGGCGGCATCGTTATCGGCGGACGGCTCGTCGTCGGGGCGAACGCGATCGCGGGCGAGTGGGGTCACAACCAGCTCCCGTGGCTGACGCCGGAGGAGGCCCCGGGGCCGCCGTGCTATTGCGGTCGGACGGGGTGTATCGAGACCTTTCTCTCCGGACCGGCGCTCGCCGCGGATCATCACCGTCATACCGGACGTCGGCTGACCGGGTTTGAGATCGCAGACCTTGCCGGGCGCGGAGACGCGGGCTGCAGCGCGACCCTGGGACGCTACGCGGACAGGCTAGCCCGAGGTCTGGCTGCGGTGATCAATCTTATCGACCCCGACGCGATCGTATTGGGGGCGGGGTTTCCGGCATCGCGATGCTCTACCGGCAGGTCCCCGTTTTGTGGTCGCGGCACATCTTCTCAGATCACGTCGTCACCCGCCTGCTTCCCCCGGTCCACGGGGATTCGAGTGGGGTCCGAGGGGCTGCCTCGCTGTGGCGGCCGGACGAAGAATGGTGACGACGCTGTGCCGCGATTGCGGCGCCCTCGCCCTCTCGGCGACTGCCGCCGAGCGGTGCGGCGATTGCGGCTCGCCTCGCCTGGTTTCTCATGCCGCTCCACAGCCTAGCGATCGCCCATGTCGATTGCGACGCCTTTTATGCCACAGTCGAGAAACGCGAACGGCCCGATCTCGCCGATCGTCCCGTGAACATCGGCGGCGGCACCCGCGGGGTTGTCCTCGATCGCGAACTCGGCAGCGCGAAGCGGCTCGAGCAGGCGATGGATGAAATTAGCGGTAGGCTCGGCGAGGGCTCGGTTCGGTTCGGCCGCGGTCCCGCATAGCCGGCGGTCAGCAATTGGGCTTCGTCAAGGGTTCGATGTCTTCGAGCTTGGCCCGGATCGAGTACTCGCCGTAGTCGATCAACATCTCTCGCGAAACGCCATTGTCGAGCAGGCGCATACCGAGTTCGTAATCCGGTTTCTCGACACTGTTGTCGGCGGGGAAAAACGCGAGGCGGATGCGCCAGCCGGGCCGCTCCAGCAGCGGGCTGCCGTTAGCCGCCGCAGCGTCGGCAGCGACCCTGCTTCCGATGGCCGCTGAGACCTGAACCGCGTTCTCGTCGGTGGCACCGTCGAAGACCTGGCGAGAGAGAAAATTCTCTCCCTCGCTGGCTCTGTCGATCAGCAGGATCGTATGCGCGCTCGGGAACAGCACGCCGGGCATCAGCTTCAGGGCCTGCGGTTTCGGCTTGATGAACTCGGCGACGCCGCCGTTTCCGGGCGCGTCCAGCCGCGCCTCGCCACGAATGTCCTGATCGACCTCTCCGTTGCGAGTCTGCTTCTGGTTAAAGCGGTAGCGCAGACCGTCCTTGGACTCCCAGGTTACAAAGCTCGAAACGATGTCGGCATCGGGCGTCTCACCATAACGAATCCTGAGCCGATAGCGCTGCTCGATCGTCCAGCCGTCGCAGGTCTCACCCCATTCGTATTGCATCGTTCCGCGCGCATCGACCACGCCAGAATCGGTTCTGGAGGAAGCTAGTATCATCGTATAGAGCGCGCGGTGCGGCGCAATCTCGGCGCCGATCGCCGCTGATATCGCCATCGCGGCGAAGCTGCTGGAAAGAGCAACGGACGCAATATGCCGCTTGATCATTGAGACGACACTCCCCGAGCCAGCCGGCGAGCCGGAGCGTCGCGGCCTGGCTCACTATACAGCTGGACTGTCAGACGCATCCCCCCATGGTACTTTTTTCGAATGACTTTGCGGCAAACTCCGAAAGACCGGCTGGTGCCGCTCAACCGCCGCTGCGACGGGCAGGAGGCAGATCCAGCCTGATGTGGAGTTCGCGAAGCCGTTCCGGGGCAACCGGTGCGGGGGCGTGCATCAGCAAATCCTGCGCCTGTTGGTTCATCGGGAAGGCGACGACCTCCCGAATGTTCGGCGTATCCGCCAACAGCATCACGATGCGGTCGATGCCGGGCGCCATCCCGCCATGCGGCGGTGCTCCGTATCTGAACGCGTTCAGCATCCCCGCGAAGCGGGATTCCACCTCTTCCGCGGAATAGCCGGCAATCGCGAACGCCTTGTACATGATATCCGGGCGATGGTTGCGTATCGCTCCCGACGCCAGCTCCACCCCGTTGCAGACGATGTCATATTGGTGAGCGAGGATGTCGAGGGGATCCCGCCCTTCGAGCGCCTCGAGCCCGCCTTGCGGCATCGAAAAGGGGTTGTGGCTGAACTCGATCTGCCCGGTGTCCTCGTTCCGCTCGTACATCGGGAAATCGGTGATCCAGCAGAATTCGAAGACACCCTCCCTGGTGAGGCCGAGCTCGCGCCCGATCTTGAGCCGCGCGGCGCTTGCGAACGGCGCAAAGCTTTTTGGTACCCCGCACACAAAAAAAACCGCATCGCCGTCGTCGAGCCCCAACTCGTCGCGCAGATCGGCGGTCGGTGCCGCGCCGAGGCTTCTCGCGATCGGGCCGGCCCCCTCTCCGTCGCGGAAGAAAATGTACGCAAGTCCCGGCTGCCCCTCCGACTGAGCCCACGAATTCATCTGATCGCAAAAAGCCCGGCTTCCACCCGTCGGTGCCGGGATCGCCCACACCCGGACCTTGGGGTCGGCGTCGATCAGATTGGCGAACACCCTGAATGCCGAACCGCGAAACGTCGCCGTCACATCGCTCATCACGATCGGGTTACGCAAATCGGGCTTGTCGCTGCCATAGCGTTGCATCGCATCGGCATAGGCGATCTGAGGAAAGGGCAGGGCAGTGACCGGCCGGCCGGCGCCAAATTCTTCGAAGACGCCGTGCAGCACCGGACCGAGTGCCGCAAAGACATCCTCTTGGGTGACGAACGACATCTCGACATCGAGCTGATAATGCTCGCCCGGCGAACGGTCGGCACGGCCGGCCTCGTCGCGGAAGCATGGAGCGATTTGAAAATAGCGATCGAAGCCCGCCACCATCAGCAGCTGCTTGAATTGCTGCGGCGACTGCGGCAGGGCGTAAAATTCTCCGGGATGAAGGCGGCTCGGGACAAGAAAGTCGCGCGCTCCTTCGGGTGAGCTGGCGGTCAGGATCGGCGTCTGAAACTCGGCAAAGCC
>Ga0137399_10001185_pt1 | contig 11667 bp, 10 predicted proteins | sample czorhiz316metaG_FD_104810 | JGI IMG/M metagenome (GOLD analysis project Ga0137399, IMG submission 104810) | Vadose zone soil microbial communities from Angelo Coast Range Reserve, California, USA - czorhiz3.16 metaG | ecosystem: Environmental > Terrestrial > Soil > Vadose zone | place: USA...
ATCGACCAGATTGCCCATGGCGCCGCCCAGAATCATGCCGAGGCCGATCGCCCACCACGGCGAAACCAGCCGCCTGCCCATCCAGATGATGCCGATCACCACGCCGGTGGCGATCAACGTGAGGACCCAGGTATAGCCGGTGGCCATCGAGAACGCGGCGCCGGAGTTGCGCACCAATGTCCATGTGATGGTGTCGCCGACGATCGACACCGGCTGGCCTGGTGTCAGCAGCCGCACCGCGAGCACTTTGGTGACGATGTCTAGCACCAGCACTACCGCGGCGACGGCGAGCAGCAGGCGCAGCCGGCGGGTCTGCGCGGGCTGAGGCGCCTCGTCGTCGGTCACCGGCTCGGCCGATCCCGAGGATTCATCAGTCACTCCCCCATCATCCATTAGTCGCAATGGGGAATGATTTCACCCATGAGCCGCCTCGTCGTCGTCACCACCGGCGGCACGATCGCCACCACTACCGACGGCGACGGCGTGAAGCGGCCGACCCGTGACGGTGCGGACCTCGCCTCGGGTCTCGATGCCGAGGTCATCGACCTGATGGCGGTGGACAGCTCACAGTTGACGCCCGCCGACTGGGACCGGATCCGCTCGGCGGTGACGTGCGCCGCGGACGCCGATGGCGTGGTCATCACCCACGGCACCGACACCATGGAGGAAACGGCGCTATGGCTCGAGCTGACCTACGACGGCGCAGCGCCCGTTGTGATCACCGGCGCGCTGCACAGTGGGGATGCGCCGGACGCCGACGGACCCAGGAATCTGCGCGACGCGCTGACGCTGGCGGGCAGTGCGAACGCCTGTGGCCTCGGCGCGCTGGTGGCCCTCGCTGGCACGGTATGGCAGCCGTTGGGCCTGCAGAAAGCCGCGACCGGTGACCTGCGCGGCTTCACGGGTGAGGTGCTCGGCACCGTTGCCGATGGGCGCTTCACCGCTAGCCGATCGAAGGATCGGCCGTTTCTTGGCCCTCTGTTGGCCGCTGATGCGCCTCGGGTCGACACCATCGCGGTGTATCCCGGCGGTGACGCGGTCGCGATGGACGCATGTGTGGCGGTCGGCGCACGCGGCATCGTGCTGGAGGCGGTGGGCTCGGGCAATGCCGGGAGGGCGGTGATCGACGGGGTGCGGCGGCACTGCCGCGACGGTGTGGCGGTGGCGGTGTCGACGCGGGTGCCCGGCGGGAAGGTCAGCGCCGGCTACGGGCCAGGCAGAGAGTTGGTGGACGCCGGCGCGGTGCTGGCGCCGCGGCTTGCGCCGGCCCAGGTTCGAGTGTTGTTGATGGCCGCCTTGGCGGCAGGCTCACCCGTCGAGGACGTCATCGCCCGCTGGGGCTGACCGGGCGGCCAGTTCGCCGAGGTAGTCGGGCCAGTCCAGGCTGTCGACGGGGTTGGCCCGGTCGATGCCAGGGGTGTCGTCGGGAAACGTGTGCACCGGCCCGGGCCCGCTGCTGCGGGTCTCGAACCGTATGGTCATCACGCCGTGGCCGGCGCCCTGGATCCAGCCGTGGCCGTATTGGGTGTGCACGACGTCGTCGCCGACGCGCCAGGCGGGCGGGGTCGCGGCCAGATCGGTGACGGTCGACGGAAGTTGCGTGTTGGAAACCTCCTCGGCCATCAGCTCGAGGTCCGGAAACAGCGACTCCTGACGCACATCGGACAGACCCGAAAAGCCAACGCCCACAAGGCGAATCGGTCCGATCTCTACCGGATCGAGCAGCAGTCGCCTGGCGATGGCGATCAGGGTCGGCGCATCGGTGGTCGCGTACGGCAGCGTCGCCGAGCGGGTCAGCGTGCTCATGTCGGACTTCTTCAGCTTGACTGTGACCGTGCGGGCGCCGCGGCCGTCCTTTTCCAGGCGCGCGTGGGCGTGCTCGCCGATCGGCCCCGCGGCTTCGCGCAACTGGTCGAGCGTGGTCAGGTCTTCGGGGAAGGTCGATTCGGCGCTGATCTGCTTGGCGGGGGCGTTCTCGGCCACGGGTCGGTCGTCGATGCCGCGGGCGAGCCGGTGCAGCGACGGTCCGACAGTGGGCCCGAGGATGTTGGCGGCCTCGGCGTCGGACAGAGCAGCGAACGCGCCGATGGTTTCGATGCCGAGCCGGTGCAGCTTCTCTTCGGCTACCGGGCCGATGCCCCACAGCCGCCGCACCGGAAGGCCTTGCAGCAGCACGCTTTCCTCCTCGCGGCTCACCACGCGGATGCCGTCGGGCTTGGCCAGCCCCGAGGCGATCTTGGCGATCTGCTTGCCGGATCCGGCGCCGACGGAGGCGATGAGCCCGGTCTTGGCGCGGACCTTGGCCCGTAGGTCTTGGCAGAAGGCCCCGACCTCCTCGGCCGACGCCCCTGCGAGCTCGGGAGGTTCGCCGAAGGCTTCGTCGAAGGAGAGTTGTTCGAGAAGGGGTACGACGCTGCGCACGGTGTCGAGCACGCGGTGGCTGGCCACGCCGTAAACCACGCCGCGCGGCGGCAGCACCACGGCGGGGGCGCCGACCAGACGACGGGCCTGATGCATGGGCATCGCCGACCGGGCGCCGTATACCCGGGCCTCGTAGCTGGCCCCGGCGACCACGCCCCGCCCGCCAAGCCCGCCGACCAGCACGGGCCGTCCGCGCAGGGTGGGCCGGGTCAACTGCTCGACGGACGCGTAGAACGCGTCCATGTCGAAGTGCAGCACCCAGCGGTCCACAAGTGCCGATGCTAGGGCGCCGGCAAAGATGAGCAGCCGCCGTGGGTAACATTCACGATGACCAAGACGGGCTAGCATGCCGCGGCAGAAGGCCCGGGCATTACGGGTATCACGATCCAGCCACGTTCGAGCCTAGCTTCGTCTGGTACACCGCCAGGGCCGGCTAGGCCTTCGCGATCGCCACCCGCACCCCGTCGCCGATCTCGGCGCCGTCGGTTGGCTCGCCGAACTCGAAACTGGTGGCGAGTATTTCGCGGGCCATCAGGTCGCTGTGCGTGCTCGCCCAACCCGCACGTTCCTGCGGCACCGACATCACAACCGAGATGCGGTCGGACACCTCGAGACCGGTCGACTTGCGAAGGTCCTGGAGCTCGCGGATGCGGTCCTTGGCCCAGCCTTCGGCCTCCAGCTCTTCGGTGACGGTGCCGTCGAGCACCACCAGCCCCGCGCCGTCGGGCAACGCGGCGGTGTACTCGGGATCCGCGGCCACCAGCCGCGAGCTGTACTCCTCGGGCTGCAGCACTGCCGGACCCGCGGTGAGCGTTCCGTCGGGGTTGACGACCGCATCGCCGGCCTTGACCGCCTTGATCGCGGCCTGCACGTCCTTGCCCAACCGCGGGCCCGCGAGGCGGGCGTTGACGGTCAGCTCGAAGCGGCCATAGGCGTCGATGTCGTCGGTCAGCTCGACCTCCTTGACGTTGAGCTCGTCGGCGATCAGATCCAGAAACGGTGCCAGGCGTTGCGGATTATCCACCGCCACAGTCAGTTTCGACAGTGGCAGCCGCACCCGCAACTTCTTCGCCTTGCGCAGTGAAGACGCTGCCGAACACACCTCGCGCACCTGGTCCATGGCGACGACCAACTCCGGGTCCTTCGGCAGATCCGCGCTCGGCCAGTCGGTCAGGTGCACCGACCGATCGCCTGTCACACCGCGCCAGATCACCTCGGTGATCAGTGGCAGCAGCGGGGCGGCCAGCCGGCTGGTCGCCTCGAGCACGGTATGCAGCGTGTCGATGGCGTCGGGGTCCTCCTCCCAGAACCGCGAACGTGACCGTCGCACATACCAATTCGTCAGCGCCTCGGTGAACTGGCGCAGCTGATCACAGGCCCCGTAGATGTCGCAGACATCCAGCGACTCGGTGAGGTCATCGCGCAGTTCGGCGAGCTTGGCCAGAATGTAGCGGTCCAACACGTGCGGTGAGTCGGTGCGCAAGGTGCCCTTCTTCGGGGCGTACAGCGCGAGGAAGCTGTAGGCGTTCCACAACGGCATCTGCACCTGCCTGACACCCTCGCGGATGCCTTGCTCGGTGACGATCAGGTTGCCGCCGCGCAGGATCGGCGAGGCCATCAGGAACCAGCGCATGGCATCGGAGCCGTCCCGGTCGAACACCTCGGTCACGTCGGGATAGTTGCGCAGCGACTTGCTCATCTTCTGACCGTCGTTGCCGAGCACAATGCCGTGGGCCACACAGGTTTTGAAGGCGGGTTTGTCGAACAGCGCAGTCGCGAGTACGTGCATCATGTAAAACCATCCGCGGGTCTGCCCGATGTACTCGACGATGAAGTCGGCGGGAAAGTGGCCGTCGAACCATTCGGCGTTCTCAAACGGGTAGTGCACCTGCGCATACGGCATGGACCCTGAGTCGAACCACACGTCGAACACGTCCTCGATGCGACGCATGGTCGAGCGGCCCGTCGGATCGTCGGGGTTCGGCCGAGTCAGCTCGTCGATATACGGCCTGTGCAGATTCGTTGGGCGCACACCGAAGTCGCGCTCCAACTCGTCGAGGCTGCCGTACACGTCGATCCGCGGATAGGCCGGATCATCGGATGTCCACACCGGAATCGGCGTGCCCCAGTAGCGGTTCCGCGAGATCGACCAGTCACGCGCGTTCGACAGCCACTTACCGAACTGACCGTCCTTGACATGTTCCGGATACCACGTGATCTCACCGTTGAGCTCGCCCATCCGGTCGCGGAAATCGGTCACCTTGACGAACCACGAGGACACGGCCCGGTAGATCAACGGGTTGCGGCAGCGCCAGCAGTGCGGGTAGGAGTGCTCGTACGTCTCATGCCGCAGCAGCACCGCACCGTTAACCGCTGCCGAGCGGCCCTGGTTCTTGAGGTCGCGGATGATCTGCGGGTTGGCGTCGAACACATGCTGGCCGGCGTAGTCCGGCACGGTCTCGTCGAAGCGGCCCTTGGCGTCCACCGGCGTGACAGCGGAAATGCCCGCCGCCTGCGTGGTCACCATGTCGTCCTCGCCGTAGGCAGGCGACATGTGCACGATGCCGGTGCCCTCCTCGGTGCTGACGAACTCGGCGGGCAGCACCCGAAAGGAATTCGGCGCGTCCATGAAATAAGGGAATGGCGGCAGGTAGCGCGTCTCGAGCAGGTCCCGGCCGCGGTAGATGGCAAGGACCTCGGGTTCTTCACCGAGCTCGCGGGCATAAGCCGAGAGCCGCGCCTGCGCCAGCACGTAGCGCCTGTCGTCGGGCCCATGAACCAGGACGTAGGTGACGTCGGGGTTGACCGCAACCGCCTGGTTCGACGGCAGCGTCCACGGCGTCGTCGTCCACACCAATAGGAAGGCCCCAGCTAGTCCCTTGTCGTCGCCGCCTACAACGCCACCTGCAACTCGGAATCCGACGGTGATCGCAGGGTCCTGGCGACTCTGGTAGACGTCGTCGTCCATCCGCAGTTCGTGGCTGGACAGCGGTGTTTCGTCGTTCCAACAGTACGGCAGCACCCGATTGCCTTCGTAGGCAAGGCCTTTGTCCCACAACTGCTTGAACGCCCAGATCACCGACTCCATGAAGGTCGGATCGAGCGTCTTGTAGTCGTTGTCGAAGTCGACCCAGCGCGCCTGCCGGGTGACGTACGCGCGCCACTCATTGGTGTACTTGAGCACCGACGCCCGGCAGGCTTCGTTGAACTTCTCGATGCCCATCTCTTCGATCTGCGCCTTGTCGGAGATGCCGAGCTGGCGCTGGACCTCGAGTTCGGCGGGCAGGCCGTGGGTATCCCAGCCGAAGCGGCGTTCCACCTTGTAGCCGCGCATGGTGCGGTACCGCGGCACGATGTCCTTCACATAGCCGGTCAGCAGGTGCCCGTAGTGCGGCAGGCCGTTGGCGAACGGCGGGCCGTCGTAGAACACGTATTCCGGCGCGTCATCGCGGCGGGCGATGCTCGCGCGGAACGTGTCGTCGTCGTCCCAGAAGTCCAGGACCTCGAGTTCCAGCGCCGGGAAGTTCGGCGGGCCCGCTGCCGGCTTCGGATAGGCGGTCACGTGCGTGCGTGTCTCCTGTGCCAAGTTCAGGCACGGGGACGACGTCGCGCCGGTGCGCGAGCGCCGCGGTACCACCCCGCTTGCGCACAGTGGTGTGCGCCGCTCAACTGCGGGCGATGACGGGCCCACCCGTTCGGTTCTACTGGGCTGGATCAGCTGTTCTGCCGAAGGCTCCCCGGTGATGGCCGGATCGGTGCCGTTGAGGACGATTCTAGTGCCCGCGCACAGGCGTGCCGCTAGCGTCCCCCTATGGCCGAGTCATTGACCGATGATCAGCAGCAACGGCGCCGGCAAGCGGTAGCCGAGCTCTTGCCGACTACGCCGTTCCTCAAAGGGCTTGGCATCGTGTTCGAACGCTACGAACCCGACCTCGTCACCATTCGACTTCCGTGGCGCGAGGACCTCACGAATGACGGCGCGTACTTCCACGGTGGCATCGTCGCCTCGGTGCTCGACACCACGGGCGCCGCGACGGCGTGGTCGAACCACGACTTCGACAAGGGCACCCGCGCGGCGACCGTCTCCATGACCATCCAGTACGTCGGCGCAACCAAGCGCTCGGATCTCGTCTGCCACGGCCGCACCGTGCGCAGGCGCAAGGAACTCGTCTTCACCGAAATCACCGCCACCGACTCCGACGGCACTGTGGTGGCCCACGCGGTGCAGACCTACCGGATCGCGTGAGCCACGCATGGCCGCACCCCAAACCGCGTAGCGTCGCGCCATGAGCGATCACACGTACCGAATCATCGAGATCGTCGGCAGCTCACCCGACGGCATCGACGCGGCGATCCGCAACGCAATATCCCGGGCATCGGAGACGATGCGCGGCCTCGACTGGTTCGAGGTGCAGTCAGTCAGGGGACATCTTCAGGACGGTGCGATCGGGCATTTCCAGGTGTCGCTGAAAGTGGGGTTCCGCCTGGAAGGTACCCGATGACGTCACACGGGAGCGGCGGCGTCTGAGGTCATTTCGAAGAGCGCCAACGGGAACTGATCGGTGAGCTCCTCCACCGTGTAGCGGTCGAACCGGCTGGTGTCGTACCACCACTCGAGGTGCAGCATTCCGTCGGTGCGATACCCCCGCAACTCGAGCGCGTACCCGAGGCCGGGCGGCGTCTCGTACATCGGGGTCGTCCCATCGGGCAGCGTGCCGATGTAGTTGAGGAAGATCTCGGACGACAGGCCAGCGTCGTTCGCCGGCACCGCACCGAGCATGCGATGCACAGTGCCAAGCATTTCCGTCGGACTCGCTTGCTGTGCGGTTGCGCAGGTCAGCGGAATCGCGTGCAGCAGCCAGCGGCGCTCACCGGTAACGTCGACCGCGACGACACCGTCACCGATGGTTCGCGCGATCGTCCGCCCGAGCGCGGCAAGCAATATCTCGTCGGCCGCCACACCGAGCCATTCAGTTGCTCCGTCAACTTCGGCGGTCATCTCGTCGGACGCGGGGGTAGACAGTCTTTCGAGGACCGGCGAGGTCCCTTCGGCAATGTCATGGTCGGCGACCCGCAACGTAGGCATCGCCAGGTTGTCGGCCAGATACATCAAGTCGTTGGTCTGATCAGCTAAGTAGGGAGCAAGCATGTGGCTAACCGTACACCCCTTCCCCAAAAATGGGAGACCCATCCCAAAACTGTGACGCCCTTGTCAATAATGGCTAATTCATCCGATTTGCGAAGGTTGCTGCCCAAAGCCGGGAGGGAGGGTTTATGGTATGTGGATGCCACGCACCGATGAGAACGGCAGACAGCTCAAGGCGTTGCTCGACTACCTCCTCGACGGAGAGAACGACGCCAAGGACATCTACGATGCGCTTGGCATTTCGAGCAGTACCTATTACCGGCGAATCAAAGAGGCCGACTATCCCAACGCCGAGGAGCTGCGGCGAGTGGCCGATAGGTTCGCGCTCAGCTACCCCGACCTGCAAATTCAGTTCGGATTGATGAGTCGCGAAGAGGTGTGGAGCTACATCGAATCAGCCCCCTTCGCGATGACGGCAGTGAAGGAAGCCGTGCAGACGAAACAGTCGACCCGCCCGCCCAAGCTGTCGGAGATGAAGCCGCGCGCGGACGCTCCTCCTCTTTAGGCCCGCTACGCCGTACAATTTGCTGAAACGTTCGGTTCGAAGGCGACACACATGGCTCTGGCAACACTCATAGCGATCACCCTGGGGTGCATCGCGTGGAGTTTGTGGATCCGGCGCGTCACGTGGTCGTCCCGGTGGGAGGTCGCAGCCACCCTGAACATCGCGCTGCAGGGCGTTGCCGTGCTGCTGATGTCGCCGCTGGCCTCGGAAACACTCGGCCACTGGCTGCATGCGCTGACCGGCATGTGGAACCTCGAGGACTACATCGGACACGACGCCTACGTCGTGGCCGCCTCCGCGGTCATCTATAACGCGCTTGGCAGGCTCGCGGACGACCATGCCATGCAGCGGACATTCAAGGCGTACGTGGAGCGACCCGCCACGCTGTGCATCCCGCTGTTGCTGGCGACGTTCTCGATCGGCAACGGCGCGAAGATCTACAAGCCGGACTTCTTCGAGGTACCGACCGACTTCTGGCTGGCCCTCTACTGGACGCTTCTGTGCGGCATGCTGATCTACCTCCTTGGCTACGGAGGGCGGGCCTTACTGATTCTGCGCAAGGATCCGCGGTCGCGGAAAATCGCCAACATCTATCTCGTCGCATCAGCCAGCGGCATTCTCGCCTGCACAGTGCGGATCATCACGGCCTGGGTGCCTCCGTTGCAGGGGCTCGAGGGCGGCACGCTGGTATGGATCTTCGCCTGCGGGTGCGGCGCCGGATTCGCTCTTACGTCGGCGCAGTCCTGGCGCATCAAGACCAAGTGGTTCAGCAGCGTCAGTCAGTAAGTGCCGCTGCGCGAAAGCTAGCCGGCTGCGGGCCGCGGCACGTCGTAGGGAGCACCGAACGCCGGCGTCGTCCCGTAACCGCGCTTGCGGGCCTGCGCGGCGTCCCCCCGGATAAGTGCATGGAGTCCGGCGAACGTCACCTGATCGAGCAACATCCTGGTCAGCAGCCGGTTGTGCACGAACCCGAACGACAGGCCCGTTTCCGGATCGGCCCAGCCCACCGAGCCGGCCAGCCCCGCGTGACCGAATCCCGGCATGAATCCGGGTGGGAAAGGCACGGAGTGATAGCCGAGGTGGAAGCTCAACGGCACGAAGATGTTCCGGTCCGGCCACAGGCTCGGCCTGCCGGTTAACCCGGCCACCAGCTCCTCGGAGAGGAACTGTGTGCCGTCGATGCGGCCGCCGTTGGCGATCGCCGCAAACATCTTGGCAAGGCCTCGTGCCGTAGTCACCCCGTTCGCCGCGGGAATCTCGGCGTCGAGGAACGGGATATCGCCCTGCACAACGGCTTTCATGCCGGGAAAGTACATCGACCCGAAGCCGCCGGAGTACTCGAGAGCGGCGACCCGGGGCGCGACGAAGTTGAACACCGGATTGGCGAATGTGCCCTGCGGCGCGAGGATCTGCGCCGCACGCGTTGGCGAATCGGCAGGCGGACGGCCCAAGTGCAACCCGTCGGTGTTCAGCGGTTCGGCCAATTCCTCGCGGATCAGATCCCGCATCCCCTTGCCGGTGACGGCACGGCCCAACCCTGACATCAGCCAGCCGTACGTCAGCGCGTGGTAGGCCGGCTTGCCGTACAACACGCGGTTCACCGACGCGGCCGCCAGGCGCGACTCCATCGCCCGGTGATCCAGCAGTTCGGCCTTGCTCACCCCGTTGAGCTGAGACAGCCCGGCGCGGTGCCGCATCACGTCGCGGACCGTGATGTCGGCCTTGCCGTTGGCGCCGAACTCCGGCCAGTACTCGGCGACCGGGGTGTCGTAGTCGATCAGACCGCGGTCGGCCAGCCGATGGATGACCGTCGAGGCCATGGCCTTGGACACAGACCACACCATCGCGGCGGTGTCGGCGGTCCAGTACTCGGTGCCACGGCGGTCCGCGTATCCCGTCCAGACATCGACGACCGGTTCGCCGTGCAAGTAGATGGCAAGTGCGCCGCCACCGAACCGCCGGCCCGGGAACAACTGGGAGAAGGCGCGCACCGTGCAGCTGAAGCTGCGGTCTGCCGCGCCCTGTATGCCGTGCGGGAGCGCTGCGCTGCGGTCCCGGTTATTGACACCCGTCACAATGTATTGAATTTACCTGGACCCCCGGCAAATAAACCAGGGGTTACCGAATTGTTAGATCACTGCATGTCAGCTGCATCGAGCAGCGTCTGCGCAGCAAGCGCGGGGGTGAGCTCGCCGTCGCGCACCTGGCGTTCCACCTCGGCGCTGATCCTCTTGACCGCGGGGTGTGTCAGCACCCGGTCCAGCACGGTGTCGCGGACCATCGACCACGTCCAGTCCACCTGCTGTGCGCGCCTGCGGGCCTCGAACTCCCCCGCGTCGGTGAGCACTTGGCGGTGCTTGAGCACCGCGTCCCACAGCTCGGACAGGCCGGTGCCCTCTAGCGCGCTCATCGTGAGAACCGGTGGGCGCCATAGTGTTTCGCGTGGGTAGATGAGCCGGATCGCACCGGTGAGCTCGCGGGCCGCGGCCTTGGCCTCAGTCGCGTGCTCGCCGTCGGCCTTGTTCACCACGACGATGTCGGCCAGCTCGAGCACACCCTTCTTGATGCCCTGGAGCTGATCGCCCGTGCGGGCAAGGGTCAGGAACACGAACGTGTCGACCATGTTGGCAACGGCCACCTCGGACTGGCCGACACCCACCGTCTCGACGAGGATCACGTCGAATCCGGCCGCCTCGAGCAACACGATGGTCTCGCGGGTTGCCCTGGCGACCCCGCCAAGGGTGCCCGAGGTCGGCGACGGCCGGATGTAGGCGTCGGGGTGCACCGCGAGCCGCGCCATCCTCGTCTTATCGCCAAGGATCGACCCGCCGGTGCGGGTGGACGACGGGTCGACGGCCAGCACGGCGACCCGGTGCCCCTGTTCGATCAGGTACATGCCGAGCGCCTCGATCGCGGTCGACTTGCCGACGCCGGGAACTCCGGTGATGCCGACGTGCATGGCGTTGCCGGCTTCTGGCATCAGCTCGAGCAGCAGCTGCTGCGCCTCCTCGCGGTGATCGGGGCGGGTCGACTCGACCAGTGTGATGGCCCTCGGCAGCGCCGCGCGGTCGCCGCTGCGGACCGCCGTCGCAAGTTCTGAGTCTGGCTGGTTCATCTAGCCGAGGTTGTAGCCCAGCCGCTCGGCCAGCTTCTGCAGCAGGCCGATCGCGGCGTCGGCGATCACCGTGCCCGGCGGGAAGATGGCCGTGGCACCTGCGGCGTATAACTCGTCGAAGTCGCCAGGCGGGATGACACCACCGACCACGATCATGATGTCGGGGCGTCCCACCTCGGCGAGCGCATCGCGCAGCGCAGGCACCAGTGTCAGGTGCCCGGCCGCCAGCGACGAGACGCCGACCACGTGCACGTCGTTGTCGGCGGCCTGGCGCGCCACCTCGTCCGGCGTGGAGAACAGCGAGCCGACGTCGACATCGAAACCGATGTCCGCGAACGCCGTTGCGATCACCTTCTGCCCGCGGTCGTGCCCGTCCTGGCCCATTTTGGCGACCAGGATGCGGGGCCGGCGGCCGTCGGCCTCGGCGAACTTCTCGACGAGGGCGGTGGCGTCAGAAAGCGGCGTGATGTTTCCTCCTCC
>Ga0137399_10001187_pt1 | contig 11662 bp, 11 predicted proteins | sample czorhiz316metaG_FD_104810 | JGI IMG/M metagenome (GOLD analysis project Ga0137399, IMG submission 104810) | Vadose zone soil microbial communities from Angelo Coast Range Reserve, California, USA - czorhiz3.16 metaG | ecosystem: Environmental > Terrestrial > Soil > Vadose zone | place: USA...
GCTGCTCTCGGACCGCAGCTTGGGATACGCCTCCAGCGCGGACAGGAACGTCTCCGACCAGGCGTCCGCCGCGTCCGCCTGGCCCAGCAGCGCGCGGCACACGCGCATGACGACGGGGCCATGCTCGGCCACGATTTCCTCGAAAGGCCGCACGGCGGCGTCGCGCGCACGATCCATGACCACCCAGGCTGTCATCTGGCGTCGTGGAAGACGAGGCCCAGCGCGTGCCGGCGCCCGGAGCGCAGCACGCTGACGCCGTGACGCATCGGCGCGGCCGACCAGCCCCGGCGGGAAGGCACCGGCCGGTCGCGAGTAGTGAAGGCCAGGCCCTCACCCTGTGCGACGGCGGTGGTGGTGCCGCGAGACTGCGCGCGCAGGCGCTGCTCGACGGCGAGGAACTCACCGCCCGTGTAGTCCACGCCGGGCCGGTCGAGGCCGATGACCACCTGGAGGGGGAACACGAGCTCGCCATAGAGATCGCGATGCAGCGCGTTCCAGTCGCCCGGCCCGTAGCGGAGGAGCAGTGGCGTGGGGCGGGTCTGCCCGGCCCGGTGACATTGTTCGAGCCAGCCGTCGAGGTCTTCCGGCCACGGCGCTGGCCGTCCGAGCCGTCCCGCCCATTCCCTGGCGATCGGCAGCAGGTGCGGCCAGAAGGCGGCGCGCAGCTCCGCGACCAGCTCTGGCAGGGGCCGATCGAAGTATCGGTACTCGCCCCGCCCGAAACGGTGGCGAGCCATGTCGATGGTCGAGCGAAACCGGCCGTCGTCGTCATAGAGACCGGTGAGCGTGCGGCATTCCGGCGGACTCAATACGGGGCCGGTGAGGGAGCAGCCCACCTCGTCGAGCACGCCGGAGATCGCTGCCCAGTCCAGCTCGTCGACGCGTCTTGCTACTGGCGGCATGGCGACCCTCACAGGCCGGTCTCCCGCACGGTGATGCTGAGCCGGCCCGGAGGAAGGCCCAGCCCGCCGGGGGCCGTGCCCTCGAAGACCTTGGGAACGCCATGGTAGATGCGCCGGTTCGGCTCGGCGAACACGAGCAGGTCGCCCGAGCGAAGCTCCAGGTCCGTGAACGGGCCCGTGCGCCGGCCCACGCCCGCGAAGCGGAAGACGCAGCTGTCGCCCAGGCTGACGGTGACCACCGGGGCGTCGCTGGGTTCTTCGCCGTCCTGGTGCAGACCGAGGTGCGCGCCAGGCGCGTACAGGTTCACGATCGCTGCATCGGGCGCGTAGGCCGCCGCCTCGGCACTGTCCCGCCCGTATGCCTCGGCAACGGCCGCTCGCGCGAGGTCGGCGATCTCCTTCGGCAGCGGCTTGACCGGAGCGCCGTCGGTGTCGTCGGCGGTCTTCGAATAGGCGTACGGCGTCCAGTGCCAACCCAGGCACACGGACTGGACGCTCATCAGATGTCCGCTCGGGACCCGCGGGTGCCGCAGGCCGGCCGGCGGCAACGCCCACTGCCCGAACTGGGCGACCAGCGCCCGCTGCATGTCGAGGTCGAGCCATCCCGCGACGCGCACCACCCCGGGCAAGCAGGTCTCGCGGCGGCCGTGGCCCGCGTCTTTGCCGGCGGCGGCAGGGTCCAGGGCCAGGGCGAGCTGCCGCTTTGAAGAAGCCAGCGGAGGCGGCAGGGCGACCGGCACGCCGCCCAGGCGGCTGCGGCCCATCCTGGCGCGCGACGATGCAGCGATCCGGGTCATGCCTGGAGAACGTTGGCGGGACCCTGTTTGTGAGGTCGGAAAGACTGATTCGCGCGCGGAACAGCCGAAGGAGCACTGGAACGGCTACGCCCCGCGACGACCGCGCCTGGGTCCGAGCTCCCATGGCGGCGGGGTCATCCGTTCCTGCAGGTGGTCGAGGAAGGCTTTGACGATGGGAGAGACGTGTCGGCTGCTCGGATGGACCACGTGGACCGGCGTCGACGGTGGCTTCCAGTCGGGAAGAACCCGCTGCAACCGGCCACCACGCAGGTCCTTGACGGTCAGCATCGCGGGAAGAAGAGCGACGCCCAGACCGGCGGTCGCTATCGCGTGGAGGATATCCATGTCGCTCACGATCACGCGCGCGGACAGGGCGAGTTGCACGGAAGCATCACCGTCTTCGAGGCGCAGGCCGACGGGGTTGCGCCCGGCGCCAAAGAAGAGGCAGTCGTGCTTCTTCAAGTCCTCGGGTGACCGCGGACGTCCACGCTTCTTGAGGTAGCCAGGGGTCGCCACGAGATACCAGGGCGAGCTGCCAAGGGTCCTCGCGATCAGCGTCGAATCCGGGAGCGCGCCCGCGCGGATGGCCACGTCGAAGCCTTCCTCGACGAGGTCCACGGCACGCCCGGTGCAGAGGAGCTCGATCCGGATTTCCGGGTAGCGCTTGAGAAAGTCCCCGACGATCGGGCCGAGGAACTCGACGTTGACGGGAGCGGTCACGCGCAAGAGGCCGCGGGGCGTCTCCTGCAGGGTGCTCACGGCGCGGTCGGCCTCCTCGATCTCGGCGACGATCCGCGCGCAGTAGTCGTAGTACGTCCTGCCGGCATCCGTGAGGCTCAACTTGCGGGTCGTGCGCTGCAGGAGTCGCGATTTGAGCCGCGCCTCCAGCTCGGACACCTTCCGGCTGACGGTCGACTTCGGCATTCCGAGCTTCGCCCCGGCCGCGGTGAAGCTGCCGGCCTGCACGACCCGGGCGAAGACGAGCATCTCGTTCACGTCCATCGTCTTTGGTCCCGTCCATGGAACAGTAACGCGCAGCCGCGCGGTCCTCTGGGAAGAAGATCGTTCCACGAATAGGACAGTCTTGCCAGCCCGTCATCTACTCACCAGGTGCGGTTTAGAGACGAATTGTTCCAGGGACGTCGACCGCCCAGAACGCAGCCGCTGCGCGGCCTCGCACCAGGCCTCGTTCATGGGCCGCCATCGCTGTAGCCAAGGAAGACTCGCTTGCCGCCGTGACCGGATCGGGAGCGCCCTCGATGCGGCTTTGTCCCGACCCCGCGCGGCAACTCAGAATATCCAGAGCGCGTCGGACGGGAAGTAGAGAAAAACCGGCTCCGCCGCGATTGCTGCCGGCGCCCAGGCGTGCACGCGCAACTGGCCGACCTGGAAGACGTGGTCCCAGCGCTCTCCCAGGTAGACTGCGGTTTCGAGTGTCGCCGGCACGGAATTCTCGCCGGAGCTCTGCTGGATGCGCGTACGCTCGACGCGGATCACAGCGGTGGCCTCTTCACCTTCCCGCCGCTCGGCACGAAGCTCGCCCCACAATCCCCAGCCCGGTCCGGCGATCTTCGCGCTCGCGCCGCGCCTCTCCACGACCCTGCCGCGCAGACGATTGTTGGACCCCATGAACTCGGCAGCGAACAGCGTGCGCGGTCGCTCATAGATGTCTTCCGGCGCGCCCTCCTGCTCCACGCGACCGTTCTCGAGCAGCAGCACGCGGTCGGCTAGCGCGAGCGCCTCGACCTGGTCGTGAGTGACGCAGATGGCAGTGATCTGCAGCCGCTCGATCAACTCCCGCAGCCAGACCCGCGCCTCTTCCCGGAGCTTGGCGTCGAGATTCGAGAGCGGCTCGTCGAGCAGCAACAAAGGCGGTTTGTAGACGAGGGCGCGCGCAAGCGCGACGCGTTGTTGCTGACCGCCGGAGAGCTGGTGCGGATACCGATCCGCCATCCCCTCCAGCCCGATCTCACGCAGCGTGGAGAGGGCGCGCTCGCGCACCTCGGCTGCGGGAACTTTACGCACGCGCAGCGGATAGGCGACGTTGTCGAGCACTGTCTTGTGCGGCCACAGCGCGTAGGACTGGAACACCAGCCCGAGCCCGCGCTGCTCCGCCGGCACCACGGTCGGACCGCCGAAGAGGACGCGCTTCCCAAGCTCGATGTAGCCCCTGTCGGGATGATCCAGCCCGGCGATGGCGCGCAGGATGGTGGTCTTGCCGCTACCGCTGGGCCCGAGCAGCGCGATCACCTCTCCCTTGCTCAACGTGAAGGAGACCCCTTTGAGGATCTGATTTTCGCCCAGCGCCTTGTGCAGGTCGGAAACGACGAGATGATCATTCATTGACGCGCACCCCAAGGCGAAGCGCCGCGGCGAGACCCAAGCCGACCAGCAGGACGTTGATCACGGAGAGCGCGCTGACGGTGTCGATCGCGCCCGTCGCCCAGAGCGACACGATGAGCGAACCGATCACCTCGGTTCCGGGCGCAAGCAGATAGACCCCCGTCGAGTATTCGCGCACGAAGATGAGGAACACGAGCAGCCAGCTTCCGAGCAGACCGAACTTGATGAGCGGCAGCGTAACGTCGCGCGTGATGCGGCTCCGCGAAGCACCGACGGTGAGCGCGGCCTCTTGCATCTCCGGGCCGACCTGGAGGAGGGCGCTGGAAATGAGGCGCATGCCGTAGGCGAGCCACACGACGCTGTAGGCGATCCAAAGGCTGACTGGCGTCGAGCGAAGCGGCGCAAGGGGCTTTACGAAGAGGAATACCCAGAAGAAGGCGAGACCGGCGATCAGACCGGGCATGCCGCGCGGAACCATGACGAGGTAATCGAGGGCGCGCGCCCAAGCGCTCTTCCACCGGTGCGTTGCGAGGGCGATGGTCGCGTAGCACGCCACCGCCAGTGCGCCGCCGACCGTGCCGATCAGGAATGTGTTCACGACGCCTCGAACCAGGTTCGGGTACTCCAAAAGCTCTCGGAAATGGTCGAGGGTCAGTACATCGCGCAGACGCACGCCTTCCCCCCAACTCCTGACGAACGCTCGAAGGAGGACACCCGCAACCGGTAAGAGGACGGTGGCGCCCAGCCAGGCGAGCACGAGCGCCACCGCAGCCCAGCGCCAGGCGCCCATTCGGAGCGGTTGGGCCCGTGTTCCCTTGCTGCGCACCGACACGTACCGCTCGGTGGCCCCGACGAGCCGCCGCTGCAGCCAGACCAGGGGAAACGCGATGGCCATGATGACCACCGCCACTACCGCCATCAATTGGTACGATGGGACGCCAAGTCGATTGGTGAGTTTGTAGAGATAGGTCGACAGGACCAGCAGGCCCCCCGGATCACCGAGGATGAGCGGCAGCCCGAACAGCTCGAACCCGAGAAAGAAGACCAGGACGCCGCTGTAGAGCAGGGCCGGGCGCACCATGGGCAAGCTGATGGTGAACGCGATGCGCGCGGTACCTGCGCCGGAGATCCTTGCCGCCTCCTCCAGGTCGCCGCCCAGCGCGCGCAGCGTCGAGGACGTGTAGAGGTAGACGTGAGGGATGTGCGTCAGCCCGGCAATCACCGTGACGCTCGCCAGGGAATAGATGTTCCATCCGGGCGCGCTGCCGAAGGCGTCACGCCAGGACATCGTCACGAACCCGACCGGCCCCAGCGCCACGACGTATCCGAATGCGATCACCACCGGGGAGAGGAAGATGGGAATCAGCAGCGCCGGTTCGAGCCAGCGCCGCCCCGGCATGTCCGTGCGCACCACCAGGAACGCGAGCACGCCGCCGAGCGGCACCGCCAGCGCCGTCATCCCGAACGCGACGATCAGCGTGCTGCCCATCGCGCGATGGAAGTCGCTGTCCGCGAAGACGAAGCGAAACGCGTCCAGGGACAGCTTTGCCGACGGCTGGAAGAACGGCGCGTCGAGCAGGCTCTGGTACAGGACGATCCCGAGGGGCGCCAGGATTGCCAGGCCCGTCACTAGGACGATCAGCACCCGGCCCCACGCAGGTCGCTCCATGGACTAGCTGATCTCCAGGGCGGAACGGTGTTGCGCCGCGTCGCACTGACGCGCCGCGACACTACGCCTGAGAATGTCGACAAAGCAGACTTGCCACATACGGATTCTCTTGCGACTCGGTTGGTGGCATCATGCACGTACCCGCTTTCAACATCCTGTCATCACGTTTGCCCATGCGACTGCTGATTGTCGAGGACAACCGCGCGCTCGCCGAGAGCCTCTCCCGTCTCTTCGCCAGGAAGGGGTATGCCGTCGACACGCTCGGCACCGGCGAAGACGCGCAGTGCGCGCTCGCCACGCAGCCATACGATCTCGTCATTCTCGACCTCGGACTTCCGGACCTCGACGGGATCGAGGTCCTGCGGTGGCTGCGGCGGCGGAAGTCGCGCGTCCCGGTGCTGGTCCTCACGGCGCGCGCCTCGTTGCAAAACCGCGTCGAAGGTCTGAACCTGGGCGCGGACGATTACCTGGTGAAGCCTTTCGCGCTCGAGGAGCTGGAGGCGCGCGCGGGCGTGCTCATCCGCCGCGGCATGGGCGGTGCCGGCGCGGTGGTCACCCACGGCCGCCTGTTGTTCGACACCGCGGGGCGCGTTGCCTCGTTGGACGGGGCGCCGCTCGACCTTCCCAGGAGGGAGCTCTGCCTGTTGGAGCTGCTCTTGTTGCGCTCCGGCCAGCTCGTCGAGAAGCAGGTGTTGCACGACAAGCTTTTCTCCTACGACGACGAGGCAGGCCTCAACGCCATCGAAATCTACGTGCACCGCCTGCGCAAGAAGCTGGAACCCGGCGGCATCCACATCCGCACGGTTCGCGGCCTCGGGTATCTGCTGGAAAACCCGTGAGGTCGTTGCGCTCCCAGCTGCTCGTTTGGCTGCTGATCCCTCTCGGTTTGCTCATGATTGTCGGGGCGCTCCTGGCGCGCCTGACGGTGCAGAGGGGTGTCGACTCGGCATACGACAAATCGCTTCACGCGGCCGCGCTGGCGATCTCGGAGCACTTGCGCATGTCGGGATCGCGTCCCGTCGTCGATATTCCACCCGTCGCGCTGGAGATGCTCGATACGGAGGATCAGGATCGCCTCTTCTACTCCGTCACGTATCGCGCTCCCGGTCAGGGAGACGTCTTCATGACGGGTTACGACGACCTGCCGCGCTCGACGGACGCTCCCGCTGGTCACACGGTCTTCTTCGATGCGTCCTATCGTGGTGAACCCATCCGGGCGGTCGCGCTCTACACCGCGATGCCGGCCTATCCGCCCGTCATCGTCGTCACACAGGTGGCGCAGACGATCGCCGGCCGCCAGGCATTGGTCCGTTCCATTCTGGGGCAGGCGACGGCGCAACAGTTCATCCTGCTTCTCCTCGGGGCGGCGATCGTGTGGCTAGGCGTCACCAGGGGACTGGCGCCACTGCGCGATCTGAGCAACGAGGTCGCAGGCCGCACGGCGACTGACCTGTCGCCGATCCGGCACAGGGGCCCCAAGGAGGTCTCGCCGCTGATCTCGGCAATCGATCAGCTGATGGCGCGTGTTCGCGAAGCGATCGCGGTACAGCGCAGATTCGTTGCGGATGCCTCGCACCAACTTCGCACGCCGCTCGCAGTCCTGCGCACGGAAGCGGAGTCCGCTCTTCGCGAAGAGGAGCCCGCCGCGATGCGCCGGGGGCTGGCGCAGCTCCGCGATCATTCGCAAGCGACGGCCCACCTTGCGAGCCAGCTTCTCTCGCTCGCTCGCGCCGAGCCTGCCGCGGAAAGCGCCGCGGGCTTCGAGGCTACAGACCTCGCCCGCATCGCTCGCGAGAGTTGCGCAGCGCTCGTGCCCGAAGCAGTCAGGCGCGGAGCCGACCTCGGCTTCGAGTGCGAAGGGCCCGCGCCGATCCACGCCGAGCCGATGCTGATTCACGAGCTGGTCGCGAACCTGGTGGACAACGCGACGAGATATGCGCCGAACGGGACCATCACCGTGCGGGTCTCGCCACCCGCAACACTGGTTGTGGAAGACGACGGTCCGGGGATCCCTCCGAGCGAGCGCGACAAGGTGTTCGAGCGCTTCTACCGGATCCGCGGCACGCCAGGCGACGGCGCCGGCCTCGGCCTCGCGATCGTGCGCGAGATCGCCGGCGCGCACCGCGGCACGGTCGAGCTGGACGAGGGTGCTGGTGGCAAGGGACTGCGCGTCGTAGTGCGCTTTCCCGAAAGGTGGTCGAAAGACGGCGCCCGGTAGTCTCGACCTGCTGCGTCCAGAGAAACTGCCGAACCCATCAAGCTGGATGAAAACTGGAGGTACCACATGCGCGTGGGACTCGTTGCGTCTGCGTTCGCCGTCCTCTCTTGCGCCACGACGTTCAGCGGCTCATCCAAGGTCCCCAACGGCGTTGCCGGATGTCGCGCCATCTGCAGCTCGTATGGCATGGAGCTCACGGGGATGGTCGCCCTCGGAGACTACTCCAACGGGTGTATCTGCGAGATCCCGGGCAAGCGCGCCGCCGCGGGCGCGGCAGCCGCCGGCCTGGCCCAGTTCGTCATCATGCAAGAGAGAGAGCGGCGCGGAAACTTGCAGCGCAGCGTGCGCGACATGGACCTGTGGAATCCCGTCAAGGGCAACTGGTGTTCCTGGAACGAGGCTCCGGAGTGCTTCGATCAGTAGGGCTGTGCCCTTGCGATCGCGGGGCCGGTGCTCGCTGCCGGCCCCGCGATCGCGCCCCGCTACCTGCTCCCCATTGCCTGCTGCCACTGCTTGAGAAACTCCAACCGCTTGGATTGATCCAGATACGTGAGCAGCGACGGTCCCACCGGCAGCGGCTTCAGCGTGCCCCCCAGCTCTTTATTGAGCTTGGCCGCCGTGGTCTCGCCCTCGACGTCGTCGCGGATTGAAAAGAGGGCGGCCTTGGCGATCAGCTCCTGCCCACGTTTCGAGAGCAGGTAGTCGAGGAAGCACTTCGCTGCGTTCGGGTGCTTCGCCGTCTTCGGGATGACCGCGATGCGCGACATCACCAGCGTGTAGTCGTTCGGATAAACGATCCCGATGGAAGCATCCTTCTTCTGCCGTGCGACGGCGTATGAGCCGAAGATGTTGAAGCCGAGCAGGTGCTCGCCGGACTGGATGCGCTCCAGCATCGCCCCGATGCTCGTGTACAGCTTGACGCCGACCTTCCCGTAGGCACGTTCGGTCTCGGCGAAGTTCGGATCGAGGCGCGCGTCCTGCGTAATGAGGAGGAAGCCGACGCCGCTTCGCTCCGGGTCGTAGGCGGTCACCTTGCCCTTCCAGCGATCCGGGTGTTCGGCGAGCTGCTTGGTCAGCTCGAGGTGCGAGTGCGGGACTTCCTCCGGCTTGACCAGCCTCTTGTTGTAGACGAAGACGATGGGCTCGAACGTGGTCGCGAACGCCTCGTTGCGCCACGAGGCCCACTGCGGGAGGTGCGAGACCTCGGGGCTGGGATAGGCCTGGGTATAGGCGTCGTTGGCCAGCTTGACTTGGAGGTCCATTGCGGAGCTCCAGGCGAAGTCACCCGAGCCCGCCCCGGCAGCGACTTCGCTGATGATCCGGTTGTAGAGCTCGGTGCTGTTCATGTCGTTGTACTCGACGTTCACGCGCGGATAGATCGCCGCGAAATCCTTGAGCAACGGCTGCACGAGCGCCGAATCCGTCGTCGAGTAGATCGTCAGCTTTCCTTCCTTCTCGGCGGCGGCGATCACGTCCTTCGCGGTGCCGGGGTTTCCCGCATCGGCCGCCAAGGCCATCGGCGCGAGGAGGGCGAACGCAGCGATCGAGAGTATCTGCAGGATCCGGTAGTGGGAGGGCATGGGTGCTCCTCAGGTGGATGAGAGCGCGTGAACTAGAACCGGAAGCGGATGCCGGTCGCGATCTCCGTCTGGGTCGAATATCCGTTCGTGACGGCGAGCCTGTACCCTTCTAGCAGCCACATCCTGTCGGCGGCGAGGTAGACCTCCGCGCGCCGGCTCAGATGGTAGAAGGCGGAACCGTACAGCGTCCGCTTGGTCCCGGTCGCTACCGCCGTCGCTGCAGTGGGATCGTCCTGGAAAGGACGCAAGGTAAATCCCCTGCTCGTCACCGCCGCGTTGATGGACCGGAAGTTCACGAAACCGACCTCGAAGTCGACGTCCCTGGTCGGTGCAATCTTGGCCGAGACCGTCCAGGCGTGGTCCTCGCGGTCCGGCAGCGACCAGGTCCCGGTCGCGCTCTGGGTGCCCTGGGTGCTCGAGTAATGCATGTATCCGGCGTTGAGACGGAGCAGCGAGCTCAGGATCACGTTGCCGCCGATGCCGATTCCGTTCTCCTGGGCGTCGTTCAGGTTGGCGTGGGTAAAGAAGCCCGAGATGTCGAACAGGTCGCTGTTCCACCCCGCCGCCACGGATGCAGTCGTGTTCCGGTTGAACGCTCCAGGCACCTCGCCGAACTGGTATCCCAGTCCCACCATCAGGTGATCGAAGAGCAGGTTCTTGTAGACGATGCCGTTGTCCATGCGCGTGCCGGTGACGCTGCCGGCGTAGAAGATGAGCTGCTTGAAGTTGTTGGTATTCGTCCAGCCACCTTCATCGAAGCGGACTCCGGCGCTGCCGTACGGGTCGCCCCAGTTCTGCGAGAAGTCGCGAGCCACCGTGTTCTGACGGCCGAAGGTCAGCTTGCCAAACTTCTTTCCTTCGAAACCGATCCAGGCGTCGCGGTTGAAGAGCACGTTGGGGGTGTCCATCTCGCCGGTGGGGAGCGTGTACTCGCTCTCGAGGCGGAAGATCACTCCGAAGTCCGGCTCGATGATGCCACCCACGACGTGCTTGCCGAAGATGCCCCAGCGGTCGCCGCTGAACCACGAGGTTTGGTAACCCAATTTCGTGTCGCCCCTCGCATCGGCGTTCGTGATCCCGCTGAGGGTGATGTCGAGCAGCCCGTAGAGAGCGACCGTGTCGGTCGCCGTACGGTACGAGAGACCGGTGTAGCCGCCCTCGCCGCCTTCGGCCGGCTTGGGCTTTTCCTGTGCATGGGCTGTTGTGGCCACCACGCCGAGCACGGCGAGGACGGTGACGAAGCGATTCATCCAGACCTCCGACGAGTGTGAGCAGCGCGCGGACTGCGCTGATCACCTTCCTCGCCGGAGCTTTCACAGACCTGTCAAAGGCAAAGTGCATCGGCATTCCGATTTGGAATTGCGCCTACCGTCTTCGATAACAGAGGCGCTCGTGCGCCGTGCTTACGAGCAGAACGCCTCAGATTGTCGGGCCATTTTCGGCAGTGTCGGACCTTCGGCGGGATGAATGACGCGCCCGGATGAAGGCTCGGGCCACGCCCCCACAGACGAGAGTCACGAGCGGCGCGCTGGGGCGTGCCGGAGGAGCGCTACCTGCCCGGATCTCCCGAGCGGCCGCCGTCCTGGTTTTCCGTACCCGGAACCTGGCGCGTCGGGTCGAGCTCGCGCACGTCGCTCGGGGCCGGCTTGCGCGAGTCCTTCGGGCGCTTCGCTCCCGGAGTTCCGACGTCCGTGTTCTGCTCGCTCGGAACCTCGCGGGTCGGGTCGAGATTGCGCACGTCGCTCGGAGCCGGTTTGCGCGAATCCTTCCGTTTCTTCGCTTTGGGAGTCCCGACGTCCGTGTTTTGCTCGCTCGGAACCTCGCGGGTCGGGTCGAGATTGCGCACGTCACTTGGAGCATCCTTGCTGCGCACGGTCTTCGGCTTCGTTGCCGCTCCGGCGTCGCCCTGGTCGGCATTGCCCGCTGCCGACTGGCCGCGCGCCACCGGAGCACCGCCTGCAAGCAGCGCGGCCAGCGCCCATGCCGCTACGTGTCTGTCCATCGTTCGCTCCCTGGCGGATGATCCTAATCAATGCGCATCGACATGCGAGCTTGGATCTGCACTGTGGATGCACGAAGGCCGGGGTCGTAGCGGGCGTCCACCCGTTTTCTCGGTGCACAGCTGTTCTTGTGGCTGATACCAGCCTCGGTCC
>Ga0137399_10001188_pt1 | contig 11661 bp, 5 predicted proteins | sample czorhiz316metaG_FD_104810 | JGI IMG/M metagenome (GOLD analysis project Ga0137399, IMG submission 104810) | Vadose zone soil microbial communities from Angelo Coast Range Reserve, California, USA - czorhiz3.16 metaG | ecosystem: Environmental > Terrestrial > Soil > Vadose zone | place: USA...
ATCAGAGGTACAGACATGAGGTTCGGGAATATACATTTCGCGACCTATGACGCGACGTTTTACGTCACTCGCCTGGGCCGCCGCCGTCTGTACCTACCTGCTCATCGTGCTCGGCGCCGTCGTGCGGATCACAGGATCCGGACTCGGCTGCGGGGAACACTGGCCGCTGTGCAATGGCCATCTGTTTCCGCCCCTCGACGACATCGGCACGGTGATCGAGTGGAGCCATCGGTTGGTGGCGGCGTTGGTGACGATACTGGTTGTGGGGCTCGCAATCCCGGGGCTTGCGCCCGGGGTCAGAGAATCCAAGGCACGCTACGTTGCCCTCGGACTCCTGGTGGTCCAGATCCTGCTCGGTGCGATCACCGTGCAGCTCGCATTGCCGGCGTGGACCGTTGTCCTGCATCTCGGCACCGCGATGCTGCTGCTGGCGACGCTGGTGATCATTGCGACCTCATCCCCTGCCCCACTGTCCTCACCCCCTAGCCCCCTCTCCGCGGGGCGGAGAGGGGGAACGCTCGTCATAGTTCCGCTCGCGTTCGTAACGGTGCTCTTCGGCGCGCTCACGGCGAATCTCGGCGCGGCGGCTGCGTGTGGCGGATTTCCGCTGTGCAACGGGCAGGTGTGGACCACCGCCGGTCCGCTCGCCGTCATTCATTGGACGCACCGGCTGCTCGCATACTCGTTGGCGATTGTCGCAGCGATTGGGGCGGCGCGATCGCGGCGGACCGGCGCGGCGCTCGTGCTCGTCATGATCGCGGTGCAGATCATCGTCGGTGCGACCATGGTGCTGAACGGCTTGCCGCGCGTGCTCCAAGCGGCGCACGTTGCGGTCGGAGCGGCGGTGTGGGCCAGCGTCGTGCTCGCGGCGCGTTCCTCTTCCGCTCCCCAAAACAACCTGGCCCCAGATATCACGTCCCCAGGGCCAGGTGCAAGCTCGCACGCGAAGCCGATCAGTTCTTCTTCGTGACTGTTACCACGATGTTCGGATCTTCTCCCGCGGAGAACTGCTCTAGCACAAAGTAATGTACGCCGGCGGTCGGCTTGAACGTGAATGACTCCGGGGTCTTCGCGGTGGCGCCGCCGCCACCATCTTCGAAGCACGCGGACACCCCTGCTGCGCCGCAGCTGTAGGTGTCGATATCCGACACATCAGCCGCGGTGGTGGCTGGGGTCCAGTTCGTGGTGAACTGCAGCGAGTCAGTGCCATTCGCGGTGTACTTGAAGATCGTGCATTTCCCGGTCGCCCCGCCGACAGTACCCTCGGCGCAGTCCGGGTTGTTGGTTACCGTCGCCAGATGGCTTAAGAAGACCGTCTTCTGACCGGTTGCTGCGGGTAGCGCAATCGCTGGTGCCGTCGCGTAGCCTGTGTCGGCCGGGCCCCAGAGGTCGCCCACCTGGGTGACGGTACTCGTCGCGGGCAATGTGATGACCACACCGGGCGCGTAGGTCACGCTGATGCCGGCAAGCGCCACGGGACCCGACGCGCCGAAGGGCACAAGCAACTTCACGACATCGGGCGTTTTCGAGAAGATCGCGCCGTCGCCGCCGCCCGTAAATATCACGGCGACCTTGGCTGTGTCGAACTTGAGGAGCGTCGTCGAGCTGATCGTAAGTGTGTCACCGCCTTTGAGGGTCGACGCCGAGAACGCACCCCCGAAGGTTTGCGGCAGCACCGCGACCTTAACAGAGTCCTTGAGACCGCCGCCGCTGACCTCGACGCAAGATCCATTGGGAGTCAGCGCCGTTACGATCGTGCGCGCCGACGTCCTTGGAATAGGGTGATAACTCGTGTCGACGGCCACGGTGACGTCACCGGTACAGGCTCTGAACGTGATCGGAACATCGAGCGGCGTCGCGGTGGCGTCTACGATACTCGCCTGCACACTCGCTTGTCCGCCGATCGGCAGCTGCAGATAGGTAAAGTTGGTCACCACCGCTGCCGGAGTGCCGTGCACACTGGAAAATGGATCACTCTTGCAGCTGCCTACGGTGAGCGTGAAGACTGCCACGACGCCGACGGCTCCGAAAAGACGACGATTCATTCTGACCTCACTTGAGGAATACCAAGGTGTTTAGAACCGCTCGACGTCCTGGACCGCTTCGGGGCCCAGCAGCGATTCCCAGTTTGGCCTGCTGGGCTCGCGGCGGTCGTCCGTCCATATCAACGCGTAATTGCCGAACTGCGTCTGATCCAAAAACACGTACTTGAGCGCCCGGTTGCGCGTGTACTTCCAGACCTCGTACGGCAGCGTGTTGCCCGCCTGCGGCCGCTGCATCACCTCTTGCGGCGGCCCGTACTTGATGAAGATCCGGCCGCGATCGGTGCGCCAGCCGGGGATCTCCGCCGCTCCGCCCTCCCGGAAGCGCCGGTTGGCTTCCTTGATCCGCGCGTAGAAATCACGCTGAAACTCGTTGAGCGGCGTGCCCGGCGTGGGATCGCGCTTCGCCCAGAACCGGCGCAGGAAGTCGCGTTTCCCCTGGACCGTCAACGTGCTGTAAATCCCCATCTCGTCCGACGTCATCACGTAGACGAGAGGCGCGTACAACGTGTCGAGCTGCGCCTCCGACAATTGCGCGAAGGTGTCCGCTGGCGCGGCCGGCGCAGTCAGCGCCACCGTCTCCATCCCTCCCATCCGGAACGGCGCCCGCCGGGCGACCGTGGTGTCGTGACCTTTCACGATCACCTCGAACGCATATTCGCCGGGCGGGAGTCCCGTCAGATCCACCATGCCCCGCATGATGCCGCCACCCGATCCAAACGTCACCACTTGAGGCGCGGTCTTCACGACCGTCGTCGTATCGCCGCGCACGATACGCGCGCTTACCGCGGCCGTCTCGGGCATCTGCGAATACCGCTCGACGTAGTAGCCAAGCTGCGCCTGCTGAGGAGTCAACAGCGGCCGGTCCGCCGCCTCGACGATCACGCCCCCTTTGCGCAGCTCACCACTGCCGAGTGCCGTGTCGGCCCCGCCCGCCGGTCGCATGCCCGTCGCCAGCAGCAGGTCGGACACCGGCGGCGCGGCCGCGTAGGTCGCCAAGCTCACGCGCTGCCGGGTCACCCGTTGACTCGCCGAATCCCGAACCGTCAACTCCACCACGTACGTGCCGGGCTTGGCGGCGAACGTGAAGTGCTCGAGTGCCGATCCACGCGCCACCGACAGCATCCGCGCCGGCACGGTGCGCGTCCACGACTGGTTGACCAGCTCGAGATTCGCGCTGTCCCGCACGGAGATCGTCACTCGGTACGCCGCCACGCCGTCCGGACCGCGCGTGAGCGCGTCGAGGAGCGTGAACGGAACGCGGCCAAATCCGTCGACGACCGTCTGCGTACTCGCACTCCGGTAGAACCGAACCGCGTCCAGCTCGAGCGACGCGGTGGGCTGCTGCGGAGTTTGGGCCGCGGCGCGTGCGGCCGAACACGCCACCAGCGCCGCCATCCCCAACGACTGTCTCAGCATCACCGTCATGTACGTCTCACAACAGGGTACAGCGCTTTGCGCGTCTCGCTACCAGCCAAGGCTGAAGCTCAAATAGTTCACGGAGCCGAGCGTGCCGAGGCTCTTCCAGGCGTAATCGAAGCCCAGCCGAGTGGAGCCGCGGGCATACTCGAGGCCGCCGCCCAGCGCCAGACCGGCGGAGGTGAAGTTGCCGCTGCTCTCCTTGGTCGGCATGCCGAGTGTGATGTCGTTGGTCTGAAGGTCCGTGTGAATCGTGTAACTCGCGCGGCCGGCGATCGAGAAGCCCCGCTGGCCGATGTTCTGCATCCCGAACTCGAGCCCCGCCCCCGCAGTCGGCTTGGTGTTGTTCGGCTGGGTGAACTCCGACAATACGGTGACCCGATTCGAGCCCTGCGTCACGAGGTCGAGCGCCACGGCCACGCGGAACACGACCGGCAACGTCCACGACGTCGTGGACAGCTGAGCCGACTGCGGCTCCTGTGGCACGTCGACCGTGCCGAGCGGCGGCTGCCGCGTGACGCCAACGATGAGGTCCTGTCCGGAATGCTTCAGGTTCGATCCCAGGTTCTGAATCACGAATGACGCGCGGATGGGCCGCGGCCCCACCGAGGCGTGGAAGTTCGTGCCGAAGTCCACGGCGAAAGCATTGCCCTTGGCCGTCCCCAGGCGATCGGCGATGAACTTCAGTGAGAAGCCCGCCGCGAACCGATCCGAGAAGTTCTGAGCGTATGTTCCCGAAATGAAGGTTTGCCGGACCGAGTAGGTGCGTCCATCACCGTCGGGATTGGCGACGGTGTACACCGGCTGATCGCCGAATCCGAACGAGCCCAGACTGAGCCCGATGGCACGCACGCCACCCGACATCGGGAAGGCGATGCCCGCCCAGGTGTAGTTCGTGCCCGCGATGTAGGAATTGCTCGTCACCTGCACGCCGGGCCGGGCCAGCTGCGCCAAACCAGCGGCGTTGTAGTACATCGCGGTGACGTCAGTCGCGAGGGCGGCGTACGCACCGCCCAGCGCCTGGCCGCGGGCGCCCGCGCCCAGGAGCAGGAACTCTCCCGAGGAGCCGCCGTAGGCCGTGTTGTCTTGCGTCCCCTGCGCGAACGCGGTCGTCGCCACCGATGCTGCCAGCATCATCGCGCCGCAGGCCCGCCACAAGTGTCTGGTCATGTTGTATCTCCTCAAGGCGCGAAGTTGACGACGGTGAACCGGCCGACCTTGGTCTTCCCGTCCGGCGCCTCGACGTGATAGAAGTACACGCCCGACGCGACGAACTGGTTGTTGCGGTTGCGGAGATTCCAGCTCAACAATCCTCCACCGGCCGGATCATTGTGCGTCAACACGTTCACGAGCACGCCGCTCACCGAATAGATCCGCACGATGCACTGTGCCGGCAAATTGACGAACTGCAGAACCTTGTTGTTCGCGGTCGTCTCGAGCGCGTTGGTGACGTAGTAGGGATCGGGGACTGTGTGGACCCTGGCCAGGTTGGCCGCGGTTGTGGTCCCCGCATTCAGCGTCGAGCCCGTGTAGGCGACCCGCAGGCGCAGCCCCGGAACTGTGGCCGGCCGGACCTCGGGCGTAAAGGCGAAATCATTGGTCGCCGCCGACCCGGTGATCACTCCCGTGTAATTGCGGAGGTTCCACACCGTCGCAGCCGCCGGCAGCGCCGTCATCTGCATCAGGAAGAAATGACCACCCAGGTAGAAGATGAAGCCGTTGCCGGTGGCGGTCAGAGTCTTCGCACCTGCCAGCGTCGACGGCGTAAGGGCGATCGGTGTCAACGTCGGCGTCGAATCAAACACGGCTGGCGTCTGCGCCGCGCCACCGCAATCGTTGTTGTTTGCCGGGGCATTTCCGACACAGAGCGGATCGGCCCAGGTCAACAGCGCGTTGTTACTGTCCGACGAAATCGCACCATTGACGCCGGCGAATGACGCCTGCGTCAGCAAGCCCCATGACGCGCGGAGCTGCGTGCTGAACGGCACTTTGACATGGTGCGTAACGTCCACGACCGAGTCAATTTTGTTCGTTCCCCAATACACTTTGAAGTCCGCCGCCCGCACGAGGCTGGCTGTTATCGCCTCGAGTTTGCGGTAGGGCGAGTTGTTGACCGTATTGTAGGATCTCGGCATGAAAATGCCCACGCCCGCGATCGCCCCCGCGGTATTCAACGGCGCAGGAGCCAGGCAGGTCGTGGCGGAGGGAGCGCAGGCGCCGCCGTTTGGATTGGCTGTGTTTTCGTTATTCGCGCCTGCCCACCAACGCGGACCGTTGAACGACGAGCTTGCCGGGCTGGAGTTTACATCGCCTCGGCCCCACATCGTCGTCCGGTAACCGGGAGCGCTGGTCAGGGTTGCCTTGCCATAGAGCGCGAAGCTTTGGTTGCCACCGAACCGCGCCGCCTTTGCTGAATCGATCGCGGTCGCTTGGAACGGCGCGGAACTCGTGCGGTTCCCAGTCGTTGCCTCAAAGCCCAACGGCACAGTGAACGACACCGGAGCGCCAGCACCTTGCCCGGTCATGTAATACGTCGCCGGCTTCTCCTTCCCAGCATTGAAGGGGAAGTCGGGATAGCCAGGCGTAATCGAATCGATCTTGACCGTTAAGCTGCCAGTGCCCAAGACTTGCGGCAGGAACGCTGCCAACCCCACTTGAATGGCATCGGTGGGCGGCATCGGCCCGGAGAACTCCCCGGTGGCCGCACCGATAGTGGGGAGAGGCGCCGAGGGGTTGAGCACGCTCCCGTCCGCCCCGAGCACGTCGGCTGGTGATAACGTTCCAGCGACCTCCTGACCCGATGGCGCCCGCGGCGTCGCGTTCTTCGTGATGCGCGTGGATTCAAGCGAGCTCGGTCCGGACTTCACCGAGTTCACGTCGAACGCCGTGACCGCATAGGCATACGTAAACCCGTTGCGGACCGAGTTGTCGGTGTACGCAAAGCTGACGCCGGTATTGAGCAGCCCGGGGCACTGCACGCCGCCGCATTGCCCGGCAGCAAGAGTCTGCGAGCCAATAACCGCCGTGTCCGCATGGAGGTTGATGACGTCCCCGTTCGCCAACTGCACGCGATCACCCGCCTTCACCTGGATGATCTGACCGACCAACTCTGTAGGGGAGCCGTGCGTCTTGACGTATGACGTGTCGAAGACGACCGGACAGTCGCCGGTTGGCGGTTTGGCATCAAGGCCGAGCTCCGGGGCGCACTGAACCTTGCCGTCACCGTTGAGGTCACCGTACTGGATCGCCCCCGTATAATCGATGAACGTGGTGCCGGAGTAGTCGAACTGCGCGAGCAGCGTCAGCTCGCTCGCGGTGCGGCCGCGATAGAGGCGGTAGCCCTCGACGTCAAGCTTCCGGAAGTTCGGATCGTAGAGCGCGTTCCGGGCGCCGAGGGAGTCGAACGGCTGGCTCGCGATATTGAAGTACAGATCGCCCTCGGTCTCCGTTTGGCTCTTCTGCCAGACGACCGTGACCTGATTGTCGCCCGGCACGAGGAAGAACTGCGGCGCCGTGGGCGCGTTGGGGAGCAGGAACTTCGCGTCGAACACGGCCTGCGCCACCAACGCCTTGTTGAGGAGCGAGCGCGGCACGGTCACGACCTCGTTCTGCTCGATGATTGAATCGTTGTTGACGTCCTTTTGTGTCACCCATCCCGCGACACGGTCGATCGTCCGTACCTTCGTCGTGTCTCTGAAGATCGAATCACCCGTGAACGGCACTCCGGGCGTCAGATCGCCGCCCGGGTTGACGCCGGGCACCTTCACGGGCGCCGCGTTGATGAAGGCGACGACAATCGTCGTCGAGCCGCCAGGCGGAAGATCGAACGGACCCGACGCCTGGTAGAAGCGCGCATCGGCCTGCGTCTGTACGAGCGCACAGAGGCGCCGGGCGCGTGCCACCGCGGGATTCGTAAACGGCGTGCACTGAATGTCCCCGGGTCCTAGGAAGCCGGACAACCGCCGATAGAGCAGGTGGTCACCGACTGCGTCCGGAAATGTTCCGCCGTTGGTCGTATTTGAAAACATCGTCAGCCCGACTTGAACTCCGGGGGACGACTCCGGCGACTTCAAGTACTTGACGCCGATGAACCCTGGTGCCGCAAAGAAGGGAGATCCGAAGATGTCACTCGGGAAGCGCCAGCCGACTTCCGGCAGGAACGACCCCGAGTACTCCGACCCGATGTTGAACGGCAAAAACGCCGTCGCATAGTTCTGACTGAAGACCGCGACGTCGGCGTCCATGCCGAACGAGGCGTACACGTTCTTCAGCGTGTAGCCGCCATCGGGGATCTGAATGCCGAATTTCGTTTCGTTCAGATCCTGGAACTGCGCGCCGACCGCCGCGACTTCGGCTTGGATCGACGGATCGAGGCTCGCATAGGCGGACGCATTGCGCGCCGTCACGTTGTAGAACGTGAACACGAAGTACAGGATGTCTTCGTTGCCGACCGGAAAGTTCCACGCCAACGACCGCTGCTCGACCATGATGCCGGTCGGATGCGCGCGGCCACCGAGGTTCACGGGATTGCCTTCCCAGTAGCGCACCCAGGAATCACCGTCCGAAATACGTTTCTGTCCCAGGAGGACGGGGTTGTAGATCTTGGGATCGCGGACGATGGCGCCGGCTGGCCAGGTGGCGAGGTCGGAAGGATCGAGCGAGTTGTAGATTTGCCCCAGCGGATCGCCGGCGATCTGGTCGCCGCGCGGATCGAAGAAGAATGCGCCTGACGTATCGCCGGCCCACACAAACCCCGCCGCGGGGTCGATGACCCCGGCGATCTGAAGACCGGAGTTGAAGATGTATTGGTCCGGCGTGCCTTTGGGCCAGAAGCCGCCACCACCGACGGGCGAGCCGGAGAACGCTACGCAGACCTGCCCGATGTTGTCGATGCCGCACGCGTGGCGATTGGCTTGGAGCAGGAGTCCGGAGGTCGCGAAGAGATTGAGCGCGCGCGGCCGGCCAGGCCTGGGCGCCGGCTTGGCCGTAGCGACGGAAGCCAGCCCGAGGGCCGCCAGCGAGAGCAGCGCACCGGTACGCACGAAGCGATTCCACACAGTTGAACTCATGATCACCCCTTAAGTCGTCAAGTCAGAGACTATCAGGCGGTGCCGGCTCGATACGCCGGCACCGCCTCGAAAACCGCTAGAACTTGAATTCGAACCCGACGCGAACTTGACGCGCGGGCGCGAAGAAGCGCCACGAGCCGAAGAACGAATCGTAGAACGTGTTGAACGTCCGCTCCTGCTCCGCCAACGTGTACTGCTTATCGCCGTTGCCGAAGCGGGCTTCCGCCCGCTGCAAGGACACGCAACTGAGCTGACTGCCCCATGACGCGCAGCTCGTCAAATCAACAGTCTTGTCCGCGCCGAGCACGCCCGCGGTTGCCGCTTCGTCCCAGAGGGCCCCGTATTCGCCGCTGGCTACGGTCGGGTCGCCGATCGTCTTCTCGCGGTTCTTATCGTTGCGAATGTCACCGGTTTCGGCGAACAGATTCACCACGTTGCGGAAGTTGAACAGGTTCCGCACATCCGCGAACAGCGACGCGTCGAGCCGACCGACGCGGAGACCCTTGTTCAGCCGGAGATCGACGTTCTTGGTCCACGGCATCTCAAAGGAGTTCAGATTCTCACCCGGCGCGGTCCGCCCACCGAGTCCAAAGCTCAGGTGCGAAGCCGTCTGCCCGTCGCCGTTGTTGACCAGCCGGGTGTATGGCAGGCCGCTTTGCACGCGGAACGTCGCAAAGACGCCGAGGTCCCGGAAAATCGAGCCGAGCAGCGTGCCTTTGCGGAAATCGTTGGGCAGCTGGAGCGCCACCGAGCCGACCAGGTTGTGCGTGCGGTCGTCGTTGGTCCGCTGCGCCGCCTCCGGCGGAGGCGTCCGATCACCCTGCCCCGAGACCTGACGCGCGAACGTGTTCAGGTACGAGAACGGATCGGAGCCCGTGTTCTTCGACACCTGGAAGGTGTAGGAGATCGACGTGTTGAGGTACTGACCCGCGCGCCAGTCGAACTTCGTGTCGATGCCGCGCGCGTTGCCGAAGTCGCGGTTCGTCAGGACGTTGATGCTGCCGATCTTCGTGGAATCGCGCGGATCGGCGAATGGCAGAATACGGGCGGCGAAGTCGGACACCTTGTCCTTGTTGTACGCCGACACGTCCAGCACCAAGTCCTGGCTGAACGAGTGCCGTACGCCGAATTCGAACAGGATGGACTTGCCGAAGCTCAGGTCCCGGCCGGCGATATCGTTCGTGTTCGTGAACGACAGGTCGTTGTTGATGCCGGTCATCAGCGTCGTGAACTCGGGCGACTGCACCTGGTGCGAGTACGAGAGCCGGAACGCGGTCTGCTCCGTGATCGGGAACGACACACGCAGCCGCGGCGAAATCGCGTGATGGCCGACCGCCGGCGTGAACGTCCTGGCGATCGAGTTCGCATACGCCGTATCGCTCGCCGCGCTCAGCTGATTCCAGTACTTCGGCCCGGCCGACGAGATGTACAGCGGCGTATTCGAGAACAGCGCGTGGCTGTTGTAGTAATCGTACCGCGCGCCAACCTCGAGCACGACGTCGCCGAGGTCGAGACGGTCAGCCGCAAACAAGCCGGACTGAATCGGGTGCACAACGTAGGCGTTCATGAAGATCTGACGCGCCACGTTGCTGCTCCAGTACGCGAGGTTAGTGTGCTTGTAGTCGCCGCCCAGCGTGAAGCGGTGATAGCGGTTCGCCTGCCAGTCGACGACGACCCGACCGGTCACCCGCGTCTCCTCCAGCGTCGTCGCGCCCACCGCAAAGCCGTCCGTCGGCCAGAGCTGCTGCGTCGACATCGCGTAGGGATTGAGCCGCCCGCTCTGCGTGACGTCCGGGGCCAGCTTGGGATTCAAGGGAATGCCGCGGGTCCCCGAGTTCGTGCGCAGGTCGCGGATAATCTTGTCCGTGATCGGGAACGGGAAGTTGTCTATGCCCGCAAACTTTAGCGCACCGAACTCCACACCGAGCGCGGGATCGCGCGTGTCCTGCTCAGAGGTCGGAGACAGCGGTCCATTGATCGCGCGGTCGCGTGCCCATGAGAGGTTCGCGTTGATCGCGAGCGAGCGCTCGGCACTGCGGCTGACCTGGTGGTTCAGGTTCAGAATCCCCATCCGTTCCCACGTGTGCGTGCCGCGATAAATCGAGGGATCGTTCAGGGCGCGACCGGGCGTCCCACGGCTCTGGTCGCCGTTCGCGATGCCGGTCAGCGAGACACTGGAACCGCTGCCGTACGTATACAGCAGCTTCGCCTGCGTCGCGATGCTGGACGCCCAATCCATCGGTCGCCGGAGACCCTGGCACGAGAAGCCGTAATTGTTGCGGATCGCCTGCGTGACGGTGTTGGCGCTCGAGCCGAAGGCCCCGCAGGTGCCGCTGAATTGCGCATAGCGTGGCAGCGCGACGCTCGCGAGGCTGCCCGTCTTGGGATCCGCCGACTGGATAACCGTGTCGACCCCGGCGCGCATGAAGTAGGGCTGCACTTCCGATCCGATGCCGCCGTTCTGCGTGAGCTGGCCCTGCACGACCGCGGAACCGAAGAACCGCAAGTTCTGAATGCTGGGCACCGGACCACCGAGCGATCCTTCGAAGCGAGTCAGTCCAAGACTCACCGCGTTGCTGAAGGGCTGGTCAGTCGCGTACGAGAACGACCCTTCCGGCTTGCTGCCGCCGGCTCGCGTCGTATACGAAATCACGCCGGACTGCGCGTCCGAAAACTCGACGCCCAGTGCGCCCGTCGTGACGGATGCCTCTTCGATCGCGTTGGTGCCGAGATTGACGCGGGGTGCGCCATTGTTGACGCCGCGCACGGGCGCGCCATCGATGTACACGTTGGCCTCGCCGGGACGGCCGCCGCGAATCGACACGCCCGCGCCAGAACCCGACTCGACCACGCCGGGCGTCAGCGCGATCACCGAGCGCACGTCGTCCACCGGCAGGTGATCGACAAGATCGCCGGAGACGATCGACTTCGACGTCACCTGGTCGCGCGGCACGATCGGGTTCGCGGCCGCGGTGACCGTGATGCCCGTCAGCACGACGGCCGACGATTGCATCTTGATCGGCACCGTCAGCGTCTGCCCGCCGAGCACGCGCACCGCGCGCACTTCCGACGGCGCGTAGCCGATGAACTGCGCGCGCAGCGAGTACGTGCCGACCGGCACGTTATTGATG
>Ga0137399_10001190_pt1 | contig 11651 bp, 8 predicted proteins | sample czorhiz316metaG_FD_104810 | JGI IMG/M metagenome (GOLD analysis project Ga0137399, IMG submission 104810) | Vadose zone soil microbial communities from Angelo Coast Range Reserve, California, USA - czorhiz3.16 metaG | ecosystem: Environmental > Terrestrial > Soil > Vadose zone | place: USA...
CAAGGAGCTGCTCTCCGTCGCGCAGCGCCTCGAGGGCATGACGCGCCACGCCTCGGTCCACGCCGCCGGGGTGGTCATCGCGCCGCGGCCGCTGACCGAGTTCGTCCCACTCTATAAATCGCAGAAGGATGAAATCGTCACGCAGTGGTCGATGAAGGACATCGAGCGGGTCGGCCTGCTGAAGATGGACTTCCTGGGCCTCAGCACGCTGACGCTCATCACCGACGCCGTTGCCGAGATCGCACAGACGACGGGCGAGCAGCTCGACATCGGCCGCGTGCCGCTCGACGATGCGAAGACGTATCAGATCTTTCAGGACGGCCAGACCTACGGCATCTTCCAGTTCGAATCGAGCGGCATGCGAGACATTCTGCGGAAGGCCAAACCGCAGACGCTCGAGGATCTCATCGCGTTGAACGCGCTGTACCGGCCGGGACCGCTGCGCAGCGGCATGGTCGACGACTACATCGCGCGCAAGCAGGGGAAGACCGAGGTCAAGTACGAGCTGCCGCAGCTGGAGCCGATTCTTCGCGAGACCTACGGCGTCATCGCGTATCAGGAACAGGTGATGCGGATCGCGCGCGAGCTCGCCGGGTTCACGCTCGGCGAAGCGGACATTCTCCGCAAGGCGATGGGGAAGAAGAACCCCGAAGTGATGGCGAAGCAGCGCGGCAACTTCGTCGAGGGCGCAACGAGAAACAGCGTCAACCAGAAGAAGGCCGGGCAGATTTTCGACCTGATGGAGCACTTCGCCGGTTACGGATTTCCGAAAGCGCACTCGACGGCGTACGCGTTTCTCGCCTACCAGACCGCCTATCTCAAGGCGAATTACCCCTGGCACTTTGCCGCGTCGCTGCTGACGATCGAGGCGCAAAACGCCGACAAGCTCGCGTTGTACCTCGGCGAATGCCGCGAACGCGGAATTCCGGTGCTGCCGCCGGACATCAACGAAAGCCAGCTGAGGTTCACCGTCGAACCGGGCCGGGGCGTCCGGTTTGGACTGTTCGCGATCAAGAACGTCGGCGAAGGCGCGATTCAGTCGCTCCTCGACGTGCGAAAGAAGCAGGGGCGCGTCACGTCGCTCGTCTCGCTCTGCGAGGATCTCGACCTGCGGTTGGTCAACAAGCGCGTGTTCGAGAGCCTGACGAAGGCGGGCGCGTTCGATTCGCTTGCGAAGGGCACGGCCTACGAGTCGCTTCCGTCGGTCGCGTTCAGGCCGCGGATGCTCGCGGCCGTCGACGGCGCGTGCGAGCATGGCGCGCGCGCCCAGCGCGATCGCGATCAGGGTCAGGCGCAGTTGTTCGGTGGCTTCGACGATAACCCCGCATCGGATGGAGGGGACGGTCTTCAGACCATCGCGGGCCGAGGCGTCACCCTGCCCGAGGCGAAACCCTGGACCGAAACCGAGCAGCTGGCCTTCGAGAAAGAGACGCTCGGTTTGTACTGGAGCGGTCATCCGGTCGATCGGTACGCGCCGGCGCTGAAAGAGCTCGGCGCGAAGTCGGTTGCCGAGCTCGCGGGCGTTCAGCCGGGCGCTTCGCGCGACAATGCCTCCGGGGGCTGGGGCCCGGCCGGACCGAAGCCGATCGAGGCCGACACCAGCATCGGCGGTATCGTCGCCGCCTGCCGCCAGCTCAAAACGCGCAAGGGCGATCGCATGGCGGTGTTCACGCTCGAGGACTCGCAGGGTGGTGTCGAAATCATCGCGTTTCCTGAAACCTATCAGCGCAGCGCGAGACTGATCGAGACCGGCACCATGGTGCTCGTCCGGGGGAAGCTGGAACGAGACGACGAGACGGTGCGCATTCTCGCGTCGGAGATCACGCCGATCGACAGCGTCCGCGAGCGTCTGGCGCGCGAGGTCGCGATCCACCTGCGCCAGCCGGCCGACCGGAACACGCTCGAGACGCTCGGCGAAATCTTTTCGCGGCACCGCGGCGATCGCAAGGTATCGTTCGAGGTCGAAACCGGCGAGCCGCCGAACCGGCTGCGGGTCAAAGTCGAAGTCAGCTCACAGATTCGCGTACGGCCGTCGCCGAACCTGATCGCCGAACTTGAGCAGGTGGTGGGCGCGGGGGCGGTGGAGCTGAGATGAGCATTGGCCAGACACGAAATCACGAAACCACGAAAACACGAAAAACACTTTGTACAGTTTCGTGGTTTCGTGTTTTCGTGCTTTCGTGGCCAAGCGCGTTGTAGATGCCTCTGGAAACGCTCGAATTCGAGGAGCCAGTCGCCGTTCTCCTGAAGGAGACGGAAGCCTTGGCGCTCCTGCCGCGGACCGACGCGCGCGATCGCGAGATCGAGGTGCTGCGGCGGCGCGTCGAGTCGGTCCGCGCCGAGCTCTATCGCTCGCTGACGCCGTGGCAGCGCGTGCTCGTCGCGCGTCATCCGAGCCGGCCCGACCTCGAAGATTTCATCCAGCGCTTGTTCACGAACTTCGTCGAGATCCACGGCGATCGCCGCTACGCCGACGATCACGCCATCATGACCGGCTTTGCCGATTACAAGCATCAGCCGGTGCTGCTCGTCGGTCACGTCAAGGGCCGCGACACCAAGGAAAAGATCTACCGGAACTTCGGGTACGCGCGGCCCGAAGGGTACCGGAAGGCGCTGCGCGCGATGCACCTTGCCGAAAAATTCGGGCGCCCGATCGTCGTCTTCGTCGACACGCCGGCGGCGTATCCCGGCATCGAGTCCGAGGAGCGCGGCGTCGCCGAGGCGATTGCGGTCAACCTGCGCGACATGATGATGCTCGACGCGCCGATCATCGTCATCGTCAGCGGCGAAGGCGGCAGCGGTGGCGCGCTCGGCATCGCGATCGGCGATCGGGTGCTGATGCAGGAGTTCGCGATCTACAGCGTGATTCCACCCGAAGGCTGCGCCGCCATCCTGTGGCGCGACGCCACCAAGAAAATCGAAGCCGCCGCGGCGCTCAAGCTGACCGCGCCGGATCTGCTTCATGCCGGCATCATCGACGAGATCATCGGCGAGCCGATCGGCGGCGCTCACACCGATCCGGCCGCCGCGGCCAAGCAGGTCGACGATGTGCTCAGCAGGATGTTGGGCGACGTGAGCGTGCTGGATGGGGAAACCAGGCTGGCACTTCGATACGACAAGTTCCGGAACATGGGGCGATTGGGGACGGATTTCCGCGACGAGGGAAGCTGATACTCGGACGGGTAGCTTGTTCCGTCGCTGAATGAACACAGAGGACACAAAGGACACAAAGAAAGACCCAGGCGCGTCAGGCGACGCTCACAACTCGCTTTCAGGACCGTTGATCCTCCGCTTGATGCCGTCGCGGAGATGAGTCACGTTGAAGTTGACAAGCAGTCCGAGCTTGTAGCCGCTTAGTCGCAGGTACGAAAGCAGCTGCGCCGAGTGAACGGGTAGCAGTTTTTCTACACACTTGACCTCGACGATGAGGCATTTTTCGACGATGAAGTCGACCCGATAGGCAGCTGGCAGCTCGATTCCTTCGTAGACGATCGGCAACCGCACCTGGTGTTGAAACTGCAGGCCGTCTTCGGCAAATTGATGGCAAAGGCAAGCGTGGTACGCGCTTTCGAGAACACCAGCGCCCAGAGCGTTGTGGACCTTGATGGCGGAACCGATGACGCGATGACTTGCGGCGTTGGGTCTCATAGAAAACCCGCGTTCCTTACTTTGTGTCCTTTGTGTCCTTTGTGTTGATGAAGCGCGTCGAGCAACCCGCGTACCGAGTGAGTGGCACCGGATGATTTCACCTCGCTGGGATCTCCAACCCAATGACGACCCGGCCTCCGAGCGCCTCGCGGCGGCCCTCGGCATTGCTCCCATCGTCGCGCGATTGCTGTGTCAACGCGGCCTCGGCGATCCGGAGACCGCACGGCGCTTCCTCAATCCATCGCTCGATCACCTGCACGATCCGCTGATGCTCGCCGACATGCGCGTGGCGGTCGATCGGATCATGGCCGCCATCGAGCGGAAGGAGCGGATCGCGATTCACGGCGACTACGACGTGGATGGCATCACGTCGACGGTCATTCTGCGGCGCGCGCTGGAGATGCTCGGCGCCGATGTCGTGCACTTCATTCCGGATCGGTTGAAGGACGGCTACGGCCTGCAGCCGGTCGCGATCGAGCGGCTCCACGCGGACGGGGTCGCGCTGGTCGTCTCCGTCGATTGCGGCATCCGCGGGGCGGAGGCGGCGCGCCGGGCACGCGAGCTCGGCGTCGATCTGATCATCACCGATCACCACGAACCGGACGCCGAGCTGCCGCCGGCGCTGGCGGTCATCAATCCGAAGCGCCGCGACTGCAGCTATCCGGACAAGTACCTCGCCGGCGTCGGCGTCGCGCTGAAGCTGGTGCAGGCGCTCTGCCGCCGCGCGGATCGCGACGGCTGGATGCCGGGCTTCATCAAGGTTGCAGCGATTGGCACGCTCGCAGACGTCGTGCCGCTCGTTGGCGAGAATCGCGTGATCGCGAAACTCGGTCTCGATCTGCTGACGCGCGGGCCGCACAAGATCGGATTGCGATCGCTGCTCGACATCTCAGGGCTGACGGGCAAAACGATCGACAGCTATCACATTTCGTTCCTGCTGGCGCCGCGGGTCAACGCCGCCGGACGCATGAGCACGCCAGACATCGCCACGCGGCTGCTCCTCGCCGCCGACGAAGCGATGGCGGAAGAAGTGCGGCAGCTGGCGATGACGCTCGACGGCGAGAACCTCAAGCGGCAGGAAGAAGAAGCGGACATCCTCGCCGCCGCCAAAAAGATCGTGCAAACGGATCCGGACATCGGCGCGCGGTCCGTGCTGGTCGTGGCCGGCGACGGCTGGCACCGGGGCGTGATTGGCATTGTGGCCTCCAAGCTCGTCGACGCGTTCCATCGTCCCGCCATCGTGTTGTCGGTCGAAGACGGCGTGGCCCACGGGTCGTGCCGCAGCATTTCCAAGTTCGACATGCTCGGCGCGCTCGAGCGATGCGCGCACCTGTTCATGCGATTCGGCGGGCACAAGCAAGCCGCTGGACTCTCGCTCGAGGCCTCGCGCATCAAAGAGCTTCGGTTGGCCGTGAACGCCGTCGCCGACGAAACGCTGGGTCCTGACGATCTCATGCCGCGGTTGCGGATCGACGGCGACCTCACGTTCCGCGGCATCACGGGCGACGTCGCCTACGGCGTCGCGTCGCTCGCGCCTTTCGGCGCCGGAAATCCGCGACCGGTGTTTGCCGCCAGACGAGTCGAGATCATCGATGGTCCGCGCACGCTGAAAGAGCGACACCTCAAGATGGCGCTCAAGCAGGACGGCCGCATCTTCCGCGCGATCGCCTGGCGCGCCGCCGAGCGTCACGATTACCTCACCGAGCACAAGGCCGCCATCGACGTCGCCTTCTCCCTCGAACAGAATCGGTACAATGGAGAAACGTTCGTCGAGCTGACCCTCGCCGATTTACGGCAGTCTGAAGTTCTGAAGTCTGAAGTCTGAAGTTTGAAGTCTGAACTGTTGTGACGCGCTGGCAACGAAGAGCCCGGCTCATCATTGTTCTGTTCGCCGTGGCATTCGCGGTCGTGCTCGCGCGGCAGTGGAAGCCCCGGCCGCCGCCGGCGGCCTCGACCCCCGTCCCCCGGTCCGACCCTGGCGCCGCCATTGAAGTGGCCGGGGGCCGGCTCGAGCGCTTCAAATCCTCTCGTCAGGATGTCAGCGTCGAATTCAAGACGCAGCAGATATACGCCAACGGATCGATGAAGCTCTACGGCGTTACGATCACGGCCGAAGAGAAAGACGGGAAGGGCACGCTCAAGGCCTCCGGGAAGGAGGCGGAGGTCGGCGCCGACGGCTCGGCGATCGTGTTGAACGGCGACGTCCAGCTCGTCTCGTCCGAGGTTCGCGCGCACACCGAGCATGCGACCTTCGCGAAGAGCGACAACACCGTCCGCGTCCCGGGTCCGGTCGAGCTCACCGAGGGAAAGACCACCGCGAAGGGTGTCGGCATGACGTTCGACCGCGATCGCGACGTGCTCTCGATTCTCGACCAGGCGGTCATCACGATGGCCGCGGACGGAGGCGGCGGCCCGACCGAGATCACGTCCGGCAGTGCGACGTTCGCCCGGCGCGAGCGGTACCGGCAGTTCGAAAAGAACGTCCGCATGCAGCGCGGTGGACAACTCAGCGAGGCAGACACTGCGGTCGCGCATCTCAGCGAGGACGGCAAGCGCATCGAGATGATCGAGATGCGTGGCGATACGAAAATCACGACCGCGAAGGCTGCGCCGGGCGCGCTGCAAGCGTTGAGCGGGCGTGACATCACGCTGAAATACGCCGCCAACGGCGAGACGCTCGAGCACGTGACCATCGGCAGCGCCGCGTCCGTTCAGGTCGCGGGAGAAGCGGGCAAGGCCGGGCGCGAGATCGTCGCGGGGATGATGGACATCACGCTCGCTCCCGACGGCTCGACGCCCACCGCGCTCGTCGCGCGTGACGCCGTGCGGTTGACGATCCCGCCAGAGGCCGACACGCCGGGCCGCACGATTCAGTCGGCGACGCTCAACGCGAAGGGCGAGGCTGGCCGCGGCCTCACGCGCGCGGTATTCGCGGGCAACGTCGAGTTCCGCGAGCGCGGACAGAACGTGAATCGCGCTGCGAGCTCCGCCACCCTCGACGTCGGACTCAAGCGCGGCATGAGCGCGATCGAGGACGCCAGGTTCACGCACGCAGTGCGCTTCGAGGAAGGAAAGCTGTTGGCGGTCGCCGCGAACGCCCGCTACGACGTCGACAAAGGGACGTTGGAGCTCAGTGGATCCGAACCGGGCGCCGCCGCGCCGCGCGTCGTGAACGAGCAGATCGCCGTCGACGCCGCCAAGATCGACGTCACGCTCGACGGACCGAAAGTCCAGGCCACGGCGACGGGGACCGACAAGGTGAAAAGCGTGCTCCAGCCGACGAAGAAGGCTGGCGAGGCCGGCGCGAGCGGGGCCCCGCGAGCTGGAGAACACACCACGAAAATGCCGTCCATGCTGAAACAGGATCAGCCGGTGAACGTGACCGCCACGGCGCTCGACTACGACGGCAGCACGGCGAAGACCGCGTACACCGGCGCGGCGCAGCTCTGGCAGGGCGACACGTCGATCAAAGGCGAGTCGATCCTGATCGACTCGAAGACCGGCGATCTCACCGCGTCGGCAGTCACCAGCGCCACCATGCTCGAGCAGACCGACAAGGCGAACAAGAAAGAGCGGGTCCGCTCGGTGGCGTCGGCGAAGGATCTCAAATACGAAGACGCGCCGCGGCGCCTCACCTACACCGGCGATGCGCACATGAGCAGCCCCGAACTCGACATGACTGCCGCGACGATCGAGCTGTACTTGAAGCCGTCAGGCGACGAGCTCGATCGCGCCGAGGCCTACGACAACGTCACGTTGCGCGAGCAGAACCGGAAGACCACCGGCGCGCGCATGACCTACACCACCGCCGACGAACGTTACGTGATCGTCGGAGCGCCGGTGAAGATCGTCGACGAATGCGAGCGCGAGACGACCGGCAAGACGTTGACCTTCCTCAAATCGACCGATAGTATCGTCGTCGACGGCAATCAGCAGACCCGCACGCAGACCAGAGGCGGCGGTAAGTGTACGTCGTGACACTCTCCATGTCCCCCGTGTCCTTTGTGGTGGCGCGTTTAACGTTTCGATGGCGACACTCCGCACGCACAATCTCACCAAATCGTACGGTGGACGCACGGTGGTACGCGGCGTCAACCTGGACGTCAGCTCCGGCGAAATCGTCGGGCTCCTCGGACCGAACGGCGCCGGCAAGACCACGACCTTCTACATGACGGTCGGCCTGACGGCGCCTGATACGGGGCGCGTGGAGCTGGACGGCCACGACATCACCGACGATCCGATGTACATCCGAGCGCGCAAGGGCATCGGCTATCTGCCGCAGGAGCCGTCGATCTTCCGCGGCCTCACCGTCGAACAGAACATTCTCGCGATTCTCGAGACGATGGGACTCGACTGGGCGACGCGGCGCGCGCGACTGCGCGAGCTGCTCGCAGAGCTGAACCTGACCCCGCTGGCGCAGGCGCCGGCGCACACGCTGTCGGGCGGCGAGCGCCGCCGCGCCGAGATCACGCGCGCCCTCGTCGTCTCGCCGAAATTCATCCTGCTCGACGAGCCGTTTGCCGGGATCGATCCGATCGCCGTGTCCGACATCCAGAAAATCATTTTTCATCTGAAAGATCGCGGCATCGGCGTGCTCGTCACCGATCACAACGTGCGCGAGACGCTGCGCATCACCGATCGCGCGTACATCGTGAACGAAGGCGTCATCTTCAAGAGCGGCACGCCCGACACGCTCACCGCCGACGATGAGGTCCGAAGGATTTATCTGGGGACCGAGTTCCGATTGGACTAAAATAGGCGTGGGAATTGCATCAGCTGAGGCGGCGTGACCGTCGCTTTCGCACGACGCAGGCATGATTGAATCCATGCAAGTAGCATCGAGATAACGACTTATCTGACTGACGCGCGGCTTCATGGGTATCCAGCAAAAACTCCACACCAAACTCGTTCAGAAACTGATCCTCACGCCCTCGCTTCAGCAGGCGATCAAGCTGTTGCCGATGTCGACGCTCGAGCTCTCCGACCTGTTGAACCAGGAGATGGTCGAGAATCCGATGCTCGAAGAGGTGCCGACCGAGGAACTGCAGCCCGCGGAAACCGCCGCCACGGCCGAAAAGGCCGAGCCGGAACAGCAAAGCAACAAAACGGATACCTGGGACGATCAGGATTACGAGTATTTCTTCGGCGACTACCTCGACGACGGCTACCGGCCGCGCGCGCCGCAGGAAGTCAAAGAGCTCCCGCCGATTGAAAACACGCTGTCCACCGCCAGTTCGCTGTCCGATCACCTGATGTGGCAGCTTTCAATGCAGACCGACGACTCGTTGATACGCGAGATCGGGTTGGCCATCATCGGGAACCTCGACGACGACGGCTATCTGGTCGCGTCCTTCGACGAGCTGGCCGCGATGGGGCCGTGGCCGGTCGCCGAGGTCGAGCGCGCGCTCAAGCTCGTTCAAGGGTTCGATCCGACCGGCGTCGCTGCGCGCGATCTCCAGGAGTGCCTGCTGCTGCAGCTCCGTCACCTCGGGCTCGAAGGTACGCCGACCGAGAGAGTCGTCACCGATCATCTGCGCCTCCTCCAGAACCATCAGGTGCCGGAAATCGCGCGCAAGCTCGGGATGACCATCGACGATCTCAAGGAGCACATCGAGATCATCCGGCATCTCGATCCGAAGCCGGGCAGCCGCTACAACCCGACGCAGTCCCAATACGTCATCCCCGACGTGTACGTCATGAAGGTCGAGGACGAATACGTCGTCGTCCTGAACGAGGACGGGTTGCCGCAGATGCGGATCAGCCCGGTCTATCGCCGGCTGCTCGACAAAGGCGCGAGCGACAACGACGAGACCCGCGCCTACGTGAAGGACAAATTCCGATCGGCGCTCTGGCTGATCAAATCGGTCGAACAGCGGCAGAAGACGATCTTCAAGGTCGCCAAAAGCATCGTCAATTTCCAGCGGGATTTCCTGGATCACGGCATCGAGCACCTGCGGCCGCTGGTGCTGCGCGACGTGGCGAACGACATCGGCATGCACGAGTCGACGGTCAGCCGCGTGGTGACGAACAAGTACATGCACACGCCCCAGGGCGTGTTCGAGATGAAGTACTTCTTCCACAGCGGCATCAGCAGCTCGTACGGCGAGAGCGTCTCGTCGGTGACGATCAAGCAGCGGATCCGGAAGATCATCGAGAACGAAGATCCGCGCAAGCCGCTCAGCGATTCGAAGATCGTCAGCATCCTGCAGCGCGAGGGACTCGTGCTCGCGCGGCGCACGATCGCGAAGTACCGCGAAGAGCTCAAGATTCCAACGTCCAATCAACGCAAGGTTCTCTACTGATCGCCGGGCCTGAAAGGCCCGGCGCTGCGGCGGATATCCCTATGCGACTCGAACTGACCGGCCGCCACGTCGACATCACTCCCACGCTTCGCCGCCTCGTCGACACCAAGCTCGCCAAGCTCGAACGCGCGCTCAACGACAGCGCCGTGTCCGCGCATGCGGTGCTGACGCGCGAGAAGCACCGGCACCGCGCGGACATCACGCTGCACGCCCGGGGCGAGAAGTTCCTGCACGGCGTCGGCGATTCGGGCAGCTGGGAAACGTCGCTGAGCGTCGCGATCGACAAAATCACGCAGCAGGCGCACAAGATCAAAGGCAAGTGGCAGGAGCGCAAGCGGCGCGGCGCCGGCAAGGGCCTCCCGATCATCGGCGAGGAACGCGAAGCGATTGCCGTCACGCCCGCCGGCCCCGCGAAGCCGAAACGCGAGCGCGCGCGGATGCCGCGCATTCTGCGCGCGTCGCGCCAGTCGCTCAAGCCGATGTCGCTCGCCGAAGCCGCGCGCGAAATCGGCGACGGGAACGAAGGCATCGTCGTGTTCCGCGATGTCGAGACGTCGGCCATCAGTGTGCTGTACCGGCACAACGGCGAGCTCACGCTGGTCGAAACCGAAGCCTGACCGATAATCGAGGCGTGGCCCCGCAAGCTGGCATCACCGTCGGCGGGCTGCTGCGCAGCCGACCCGAGGCGTTCGGTCTGTCGCTCGACCTGCTGGCCGGCGCGGATGGTCTGGACCGCGTCATCACCAGCCCGCACATCCAGAAGACCGGTCTCGCGCTCGCGGGATTCCACGAGTACCTCAAGCCAGGGCGCGTCCTCATTTTCGGCGAGAGTGAAATCCGCTATCTCGAAAGCCTGGAGACCGCGGCGCGCATGGCGTCGATGCGAGTCGCGCTGACGCTCGATTTTCCATGCGTGCTCGTCACCGGCGGCTTCACGCCGCCCGTGGAACTGATCGTGGAAGCGGAGCGCGCCCGCCTGCCGCTGCTGAAGACGGGGATTCCGACGCCGAGCGCCATTGCGAAGCTGACGTCGATTCTCGAGGACTCGCTCGCCGAGCGGACGATGCTCCACGCGGTGCTGATGGACGTGCTCGGGCTCGGCGTGCTCATCGCCGGGGAGAGCGGCATCGGCAAGAGCGAATGCGCGCTCGACCTCATCGCGCGCGGCCATCGCCTGGTCGCCGACGACACGGTCGAAATGCGCCGCCGTCAGGAGACGATGCTCATCGGCAGCTGTCCCGAACTGACGCGCCATCACATGGAACTGCGCGGTCTCGGCGTGATCAACATCAAGGAACTGTTCGGCATCGCGTCGACGCGATCCTCCAAACGCGTCGAGCTCGTCGTGCAGCTCGAACGCTGGGATCCGTCGCGCGAGTACGAGCGGCTCGGCCTCGACGACGACTCGTACGAGATTCTCGGATTACGCGTGCCGCTCATTCGCATGCCGGTCGCGCCCGGCCGCAACGTCGCCATCCTGGTGGAGGTCGCTGCCCGGAATCAGCTGCTCAAGGCCCGCGGCCATCACGCGGCGCGTGCGCTGGCCGAACGGCTGGAGGCGACGCTGCGTCCCTCGACACGCTCGGGACGCCCTGAGGCGGTCGAAGGGCATCAGCCGTCGTTGCCGTCGCCGGATGAGGAGGATGAGGAACTCGAGCCGGGCGGAAGCCGATGAGTCCTCGGGCAGGCCGGGCCGGTGCG
>Ga0137399_10001193_pt1 | contig 11641 bp, 14 predicted proteins | sample czorhiz316metaG_FD_104810 | JGI IMG/M metagenome (GOLD analysis project Ga0137399, IMG submission 104810) | Vadose zone soil microbial communities from Angelo Coast Range Reserve, California, USA - czorhiz3.16 metaG | ecosystem: Environmental > Terrestrial > Soil > Vadose zone | place: USA...
CATGGTGGAGGCTTCGGCAGGGGCGGTCATTTTAGCACTGGTTGGGGGCATGGCGATTGGCAGGAAGGCGAAGAAACCGTGGATTGGCAGCGCTATCATGGGCGCCGATTGGGCGGTTTCATTTGGTATTAATGAGTGTCGCTGGGCGAGTCAGCCGACTTGCTCTTGTCGTATTCACTGGAAAAGTAGTACCAGGAACCGTAGATCGTCGCCGCGATCACACAGGGGATAAGGAACCAGCAACGAACCGCCGGAGCCCCAGAGCAAAATAAAGCCCTGGCGCAGCTAATTCGCAGGGCATGCCAAAGTTAATCGACGAGGTGTAAAGAGACTCGAGTGAATCTCTGTACTTCCCCCGAAAAAACGGACGCGGAAATTTGGTTAACTAATACGGTTTGTTACAGGTCAGAATGCTGCACTGCATTCAAGGTCGCAAGCCGGAATAAACGGCGCCTCCCTACGGGCTCCCAACTGCGGTGGGAAACAAAGAAGATGCCTAGGCCAGCCTCCCGAGCTGCCCGCATTATTGCGCGCAGGTTGTCCAGCAAGCCAACTTCGTCGGCAATGGGCTTGGCCCGAGGCCACGATTTCCCGCCTTCACTGAGGAAGTCGTTGTAGGGATCCACCAGCAGCACCGCAGGGATCTCATGGACAACGGTCGCTCCAAGCAAAATGGTCACTAACTTTTGCGTTCGTTATTCTGTTCGCTCGTTCCTCGCTCCAGTGAACAACCTCAAAAGGTACAGAACAGTTTTCTAAGTAGTTGTACTTGCAGCATGTACCCGTCGGCGTTAAGCCGAAGAGGTAACTCCACGAAAGGAAACTACGTCGGCGCTATTTAGTGCTGCCGGAGGATATGGAGCGCATTGGCTACTCATAACACCCGACCATTTGAACGGACCAGGGTGGCGCGACGGATGGCCCAAAAGTCCTGGCACCCGGCCGTTGAGTCGTTTATCATAAAGCCTGCACGATGAGCGTTGAACAAATCCTGAAAGAGCTGCCGAAACTGACACCGGAGGAACGTCGAGAGATTTTCGAACAACTCGCAGAGTTGGAGACACAGTACTCTTATCGCCCAACGCCTGAAGAAAGCGCAGCAATCGACGAAGCGATCCGCTCTCTTGAAGCGGGCAAAGGTATTTCAGCCTCTGAAATGCGCCAACGCTTTGCCGCGAAATGGTCCCGGTGATCTACGCTCCGGAGGCGGAGCGTGACCTTGATGCGATTACGGCGTATATCGCAAAGGATAATCCCAAAGCGGCTGAACAGTTTGGGTATCGCCTTATCGCACGTGCGGAGCTGCTCGGCATTTTTCCAAAGCTTGGACGTCCCGTGCACGGCAAGCGCAACGTCCGCGTTCTGCAGGAAACTCCGGTTCAAATTTACTACCGTATAGGGCCTTCTGCTCGTTCTGTGGAGATTCTGCGCTTCTGGCACGCATCACGTGATCCCGATTCGCTCAACATGGATTGAGGGATTTCTCCCAGTGCCGGTGGATGCCTGTCACCAGAAACCATCTGAATGATAACGTCCTTTATCATTCACTATTTTTGGTCAGGCAAAAGCGGCCTGTTCACACGCACGGCATTAGCTAAGCGGGTTAAGCCAGACGTACCTTGGCCAGCGCATTTTGGAGTTCTCTTCCGTTGAACCCAACGGTCGCAACCAAAGCCTTCAGTGATTAGTTGTGTCCGAATGTGTCCGGCAGTTTAGATCGCATTCAAAGATTTCGAGCTACATGGTTCCTGCATATGAGCACGAATTATTTTGGAGAAGGTCTCGGGGCTAAGCTTGGAGAATTCAAACTAAAGTACGAAGCATTTGCGAAAGATGCGGGGATCAGCGAAAAAACACTACGTCGGGCAATCAAGGGCGAACAAGTAGACGAAGCGACTAAGCAGAGCATTTTCGGTGCACTGGGTACTTCCATAGAGATGCTGGAGTCGCTAGGCAGAAGTCGAATTCTCAGTCGTATCTGGGTCCCGCCTCTGCAAAACGAGAAAGATGTCTATGAGCTCACTGAGATCCTCGATGCACACCACCTCTTTCGAGCATTGAGCGGAAAGATTGAAGGATACGGGATTAGCCTTCCACAGCTTGAGATCGAGGCAATCGAAAGTGGTACGCTCATCAGAACGGATTTCGAGCAACTGGCCAAATTGCAGGAATTCCTGATTTCACTCATGCTGATCGCACCGATCGATTCGGTGAGTGCTACTGGCTGGGATCCGACAGATTGGGATAAGAGATTGAAGGACCTTGAAGCTATGAAATACGCGCTTTTCATTGGCGTCGACCGACCCCACTCCCGAATCATCCAATTCGCTCAAGCAGACGATTGGCCAAAGAGAAGAGCGCAAGCGCAGCCATGAGGGTCTCCAAGCTTTGTTCGTGCAGATAAAAACACGTCTCATCAGACTGTGAATAACCATAAAGCCTTTGGCAGAGCGGTAAGTCCCTACGTACGTTAGGAGCGCTTTCTTTATGCCGCCGTCCTGATGAAATGCGCCGTTTTGCTCCGAGTGTTTTCGCTTCCCAACCAATCGAAGGCGTTTCGGAAAGGTACAGTTTTCTTCCTACTTCCTCCATTCTCAACGGGATGCGCGAAAATGGTTGGGTTCCCGTACGCGCACAAGAGCAGAGCATTCGAACTGAAGCACGGGATGCTCTTCCAGAAGCGAAGCCCTTCGGTGGCGTGGATGGTCAATTGTTTGAGGAGCGGGAACCCCTCTCTAACCATTCGCTGGTCGTCCGCTAGGTTCCTTTTTAAATTGGTTGCGGTAACGGCCTGGAGTTTGACCAGTCTCCCGCTTAAAAACCACGCTCATATATTCCGGGTGTTCGAAGCCGGAAAGCTCCGCGACGCGTTCGAGCGTTAAATCCGTTTCGACTAAGAGCTGTTTGATACGTTCGAGCCTGATGCGCCGTATCTCCTGTTTTGGTGAACGATTCAGATGTTTGCGGAAACGCTTCTCCAATGTGGCACGCGACATATGGACCTTTTCAAGAACGTCGTCTACACGGCAACCTTGCGAAGCCAATTCTCGCATGTACCGGGCGGCGCTAGCCACCGCCCAATCGGCGACCGCCATCGTATCGGTAGATTGACGACAGGACACCCTGATCGGGCTTATCGGGAACCGCTCCTGGCGTGGACTTTGTCCGGACATGAGGGTCTCAAGTAATTCGGCCGCTGCGTAGCCGATTCCTTCCGGATTAGGAGCAACACTGGATAACGGCGGACTGCATAGCTCGCACATCGTGTCCTCATCATCTACCCCGAGAACGGCTACTTCTTCGGGAACCAAAACCCCTGCCCGGCCGCACGCGTCAAGCACATGCAACCCGCGTACATCGTTGCACGACATAATCGCCACTGGTTTCGGAAGTGAGCGGATCCAGCTTACGATCTGTTCAATATCCTGGTGCCAACGAGGCGTCTCAGGGCCTCGCCAGGGTGTCTCATAAGCTGACGTAGTTACAGCATTCCGACGCACGATGCTGAAAAATCCGCTGCCGCGCTGTCGCGACCAGAGCTCGCCTGTAAAACCACAAAACGCAAAATGCCGAAACCCTTTTTCAAGCAGATGAGCGCCGCCCATTTTACCAATCGCCGTATGATCTGAGCCGACCCAGGGTAAACCCAGGTCGTCATGAAGATCGTTGAGATCAACCACGGGTACGCCCATCCGGCGGAAAAGGCGGGCCATCGCACGATCAGTTGGCCGGCTGAGAATACCGTCCCAGCTTCCCGCAGTAAGCCAGGCAGGAGGCGGTGTCCCTAATTCGTGCTGCTCAATGAAAACCGACCAGTGACGATGCGAACGTAAATAACGGCCTATACCCGCCAGAATGCGCCGGCCGTAAACGACTGAAGTTTCAATGATGAGAGCAACCTGGGGGGATGGTTTCACGCCTTTTCAAATAGCGTAATTTTCGCCGAATTCCAGCTGCACCCCGTGGCCGCTCGCTGCGGATTCCTGGCAAGAAAGCTCAAAACGAGATCAGCAAATCCTCATAGGAATCCAAGCGGCCCCCGGGCATCGTCTCGGAAATTTGTTCTCCTCGGTGTTCATGAAATTACGTTCTTCTTTAACTGCCGTCGTTTTGCCCTTTGCGCTGCTGAGTTCAGTATGTGCTCAACAAGCGCAGATTCAGGTCAATGCCAGCCAGGCGACCAACTCCGTTTCTCCATACCTCGGCACCGGCGCGTGCCTAGAGGATGTAAACCACGAAGTGTACGGTGGGATCTATAGCCAGATGATTTTCGGAGAAAGCTTTCAGGAACCGTCATTTGTTCTGCAAAGCCTCCGAGATTATGGAGGCGGCAGCGTCTCGCTCAGTGGGACCAGCGCCACGCTGACATCAAGCTCAGGCTCCAGAGATGAAAAGCTCGTTTGGACTGGGGGCACGTTCTCGAGCGCGACGGTCAGTGTTCAGGTCTTACGTCCGTCATCCGGTCCGGGAATAGCCGGTTTCATCTTGAATGTTCAAGATCCAAGCCAAGGGCCGGATCAGTTCTTTGGCTATGAAATCAGCCTGAACGGATCCCAGGTGGTAGTGGGACGGCACAATGACGGATTCGAATCTTTGGCGAGCTTCCCTTGTAATACACCGACCGATCAGTGGGTCACCCTTAGCGTGCAGTTCCAGGAAGACTCGTTTCAAATATCTGTTAACGGCACGCTAGTGGGCACCTATAGAGATCAGCAGTACCCTCTTGGACCAGGGATGATCGGACTCCGCTGTTTCGGCGGGAGCGCATCTTTCCAACAGCTTTCTGTTACCAGCGGTACTACAACCACACAAGTACAGTTCGTTCCTGCGGGACCCTCGAACGCAGTAAGTGACATGTGGACCGCAACCCAGCAGGGGTCCGCAACAGGGTCTTATACGCTCGTTACCAGCGGGCAATTCGTTGGCTCCCAAAGCCAGCAGATGACCTTTACGACAGGTTCAGGTGCGCTCGGCGTATTCAACCAAGGTCTTAACCGATGGGGGTTAAACTTTGTCAAAAACAGCACCTACAACGGCTTGGTCTGGGTGGAAGGTCAGCCGGGGACAAGCCTCTACGTCTCCGCTGAGAGTGCGGATGGTTCTCAACTTTATAGTGAAACAGAATTACAAGTAACCCAAGCCGGATGGCAAAAGCTAGCCTTTACGCTTCGACCATCGCAGAGCGATCAAAACAGCAGATTCGCGATTAGACTGAAATCGCCAGGCTCAGTGACCCTGGGTTACACATTCCTGGAGCCGGGCAGTTGGGGACAATTCAAGAATTTGCCCGTAAGGGGAGACGTAGCCAACGGACTTCTGCAACAGGGGATCCGCGTTCTTCGCTATGGCGGATCTATGACCAATGCGGCTCAATATCGCTGGAAACAAATGATTGGTTCCCCGGATCAACGGCAACCCTACGTTGGTACCTGGTACCCCTACTCTTCCAATGGATGGGCCATATTCGATTTTCTGAATTTCTGCGAACGGGCCGGGTTCCTCGGTATACCTGCTCTGAATAGCTACGAGACACCACAGGACATGGCGGATTTCATGCAGTATGTGAACGGCAAGACGAGCTCGCCATGGGGTCAACAACGTGCAAAAGACGGGCACCCGGCACCTTATAATCTGAAGTATTTCGAGTTTGGGAACGAGGAGACGATCGATGACGCCTACTTCGCAAGGTTTCAGGCCATCGCCACCGCGGCCTGGGCGGCAGACCCGAACGTGATCATTGTAGTCGGCGACTTCACCTATAGTCAGCCGATTCAGAATCCATTCAATTTTTCCGGAGCGGCTTCAGGTATCACCAGCTTGGAAGCACATCAGAAAATCCTGAATTTCGCACAACAGAACGGCCGGCAGGTGTGGTTTGATGTCCATATCAATACCACGGGACCCGGAGCGGACCCGACCTTGGTTGCTCTGCCAACGTATGTCAGCGCACTCGATCAAGTGGCGAACGGCGCCCCTCACCAGGTGGTCGTTTTCGAGCTGAATGCGGACACACACGACCAGGCACGAGCAGTGGGCAACGCGCTTGCGATTAACACCATCTCCAGGATCACGGATCAGCTCCCCGTGGTAACATCAGCGAACTGTTTGCAGCCTGACAAAGAGAACGACAATGGCTGGGATCAAGGCCTGCTCTTTCTAAATCCTTACCAAATCTGGCTGCAGCCGCCAGGTTACGTGACCCAACTGTTCAGCAATTATTACCAGCCCAAGCAGGTAGCTTCGACGGTCCAGAGTCCTGGAAACGTACTGGATGTGACCGCTAACCAGAGCACCGATTCCAGGACATTGGTACTCCACATTGTGAATATCAGCGGAGAGCCAATCCCAACAACAATCAGCCTCGCCGGTTTCACTCGATCGCAGCCAAGGGTGACAGGTTGGAAACTGAGTGGCGACGTTGACGCAGTTAATACCGCCGAAGAACCAGATTCGGTGCTTCCCGTCGGGATCCAGTGGAAGCTAAAACCTGCCATTAATCAGACCAGCTATACTTTTGATCCCTATTCTGTCACCGTTCTGATCTTTCAGTGAGCGGATAATCAGCGGTTGATGTGCTGCCCGCTGGCCACCCATGCGCGACAGAAAACTGACTGACTGGCTAGCTACCTCAAAGGCGCTTAAGGACTCAGTCCTTTTGCCCCTTCGAGCCATCTTAAAACCAGCCAAGGTAGCTGAAAGGTACCTGGCGTGAACATCCGCTTAGTGTCTAAACCAGACGTGCCGGGTCACCACTTCGCCGCCTCGTGTCCGATCCCATGAATAACAGGGCTTTCGTTGCGATCAAAATGAGCCGCCGGCAAGGCGCAAGGAGGGCGTATCCCGCGGAGGCCTCTCCAGCGCAAGAGTACCGTCTGCGGCTTAAGCTGCCTTCCGCGTCTCATAAACTCGCGCGGCACCTGCCATTTCAATCCTCAGCCCGTCTCGCTACTCCGCGGCTCTTGCGCTTTCCAGGCCTTCTTCCGCGGGTCGCTCAGCTAACGCTTCGCTTTCGGCTCGAAAAATATGCCCAGCATACTTTTTCGACCAAAACCGAACGTCGAAAAAACTCCGGCAGCTCCCAAAGCCTCGCCTCTCTGCTGCGGTTCACAGAACCAACTAACCAAATCGACTGACATGAGTACCGCGCTAAACAATAACTCCACCAGATCAACAGTCCCTCGAACGGTAGCAATTTCAGATGATGAAATGCGCCGTTTTGCTCCGAGTGTTTTCGCTTCCCAACCAATCGAAGGTGTTTCGGAAAGATACAGTTTTCTTCCTACTTCCTCCATTCTCAACGGGATGCGGGAAAATGGTTGGGTTCCCGTACGCGCACAAGAGCAGAGCATTCGAACTGAAGCACGGCGCGGCTTCCAAAAACACGTTGTCCGGTTTGCTCGTCTTGAGCATCTCCAGATCTGGGAAAAGAACCAAGTCCGGTCCGAGGTCGTTCTTGTGAACAGTCACGATAAAAGCAGCGCTTACCAGCTTCATTGCGGTTTGTTTCGGTTGGTGTGCACCAACGGCATGGTCGTTTCCGACGGTACCTTCCAGCGGATCTCAATCAAACATTCCGGGTTCAATCCCGACTCCGTTATCGAGGCTTCTTTCAAAGTCCTCAATGCTGTCCCTGACATCATGAACAAAGTGCAGCTCTTTCAAGATCGCATTTTGACCGATGCCGAACAGCTAGCTCTGGCCACTGGCGCGGCGGCTTATCGCTGGGAAGACCTCACGAAAGCCCCGGTAAGTCCCTCCATGCTCCTTAATCCAAGACGTTATGGAGACGGAGCCAAAGATCTTTTTATCACGTTGAACTGTATTCAATAATGTTGAGCTCAACATTATTGGACTTATGTGGAGCGAGTCGTTATGTGAAGCAGCCCGTTACCGCCGCGAGCGTTGCTCGCTGACGCGGACTTCTGCTCTACATAACCGATGGGTTGCAGCACTACCGTTACTCGCCTTTCTGGGGGCGATGACTGCACTACATAAACTCTTCATTCGGGTTCACGCCCGATATACACGTTCCACGCATGTCGCAGACCTAACGGCCTTCGCACGTTGGTTGATCGAGCAAGAGTACGCAGCACGCTACGCGCAACGGCTCGTATTCCGTGCCCTACGTTCTCTTGAAGATTCCGATCGCCCGCCCGGCAGTAAGTGGACTGTTGATGCACTCGAAGGAACGTTTCGCCGCGTGCGGCAACGACGTTTGTACCGACACGCCCGCCGCGCGTTTGCGGCGTTTCTCCAATCGGTCGGTCGGCTGGCACCTCCCGCCGACAATGGTCCACACGCATCGGTTCTCGCAGCGTACCAGCGTTTCCTCTCAGAAGTCCGAGGCTTGGCGCCAACGACGATAGCCCAGCATCTCCCGGAAGTTAGCGCCCTGCTACGGCATGCCTTGCCCGAGGGCGAGGCGCTGAAGCGTCTAACGGCCGAGGCCATCGAACAGTACATCGAGCGCCGAGCATGCGCAGTGTCACGGGCATTTTTGCGCGCCGCGGTGGGCCATCTGCGTGCCTTCCTGTCTTATTGTTTCGAGCGTCGCTGGGTCACGACTCGACTTGACGCCTTGGATCAACCGGTCAGTTTTCGGAATGAGCGGCCACCACGAGCCTTGGAGTGGCGGATCATCCAGCAGCTTCTGCGCTCCATCAAACGAACGGACCAGACGGGCTGGCGGGATTTCATGGTCTTGCATCTCATGGCGCACTACGGGCTTCGAACCGGTGAGATCACACGGTTGAAGATCGATTCGATCAATTGGTCCGCTCGCACACTTCTCGTCGAACAGGTCAAGACGCATTCGTGGCTGACCCTCCCTCTGATGGACCAGACCCTGGATCTGCTTCGGCGCTACCTTCGAGAAGGGCGACGCCGGAGCCGGTGCCGCGAACTCTTCCTGTGCGCTTTCCCTCCCGCGCGCCCCATGACAAAGTCAAGCGTCAGTCAGATGTTCAAGGTGCGGGCGCGCCAGAGCGGACTGCCCATCGCGCACGCCTCGGCCTACGCCCTGCGCCATTCTTTTGCGATGCGTCTGTTCGCCCGCGGTGTCGGCGTGAAGGCGATCGGTGATCTGATGGGGCACCACAGCCTCGCCAGCACGTCAGTGTATCTGCGTCTCCAAAGCGATGTGCTGCGCGAAGTCGCTCTCCCGGTGCCCACGAAGCTCGAAGCTGCGGGAGGTGCCGCATGAGAAAGCGACAAACTGCATCGCGCTTCGCTCGGGCCGTTGACCGATTTCTTACGCATAAGCGTACTTTGGGCCATCACTATCGGCAGGAAAGCTGGCTGTTGCAGCGGTTGGAGTGTTTCGTGACGGAGAGCGGCCGCCGGGATCTCGATGCCAAGTGTTTTGCACGCTGGTTGATGAGCCTCCAAGACCGGCATCCCAACACGCGGCGAAAGTGGTATCAGATCGTGCGCCACTTCTGCTGCTATCGGCGTCGCGGCGAACCCGGCTGCTTCCTTCCCTCGGCCGATGGCGTCGCCCGACCCCAGCCCTACGTGACCCCAGTAATCGTCGAGCCTCGACAGATCGCGCGCATGATCGGAATCGCGTCCAAACTCCCAAACACGAGCGCCTCTCCACTGCGAGGGCCAGCGCTGCGCTTGACCATCGTGTTGCTTTATACGTGCGGTTTGCGCTTGGGGGAACTCTTGCGCCTAACAATGGGCGACATTGAGGAACAAGGCACGGTGCTGCGTATCCGCGAGTCGAAGTTCCACAAGTCGCGTCTGGTCCCACTGTCCCGGAGCGTCACACGTGAGCTTCAAACCTACTTGCGGAAACGGCGGAAAGCGTTCGCCGCTCATCCAGACACGCCTCTCTTGTGTAATCGCCACGGCAGCCGCTGGCGCCAGTACAGTCACCCCGGACTTCAGTGTGCGATCAACCAGCTCTTTGAAAGTGCGGGAGTGAGGGACGAGCAGGGCGAGCGGCCACGCGTGCACGATCTGAGGCACAGCTTCGCTGTGCAGGCGCTTATCCGCTGGTATCGAGACGGAGCCGATGTTCAGACTCAACTGCCGAAACTGGCGCTCTATATGGGGCACGTTTCCATCGAGTCCACGGCGTACTACCTGCATTGGGTCCCCACGTTGCAGAGCTTGGCGAGTGATCGTTTCGAGCGACGGTTCGGGCAGCTTGTCCAGGGAGGTGCCCGATGAAGCGCCGTTTCCCGACCGGTTTGGCCCGCGCCCTGCAGCGTTTCTTTCAGGAATACCTGCCGGTCCAGCGGGGAATGAGTCTGCATACTCTCCGAAGCTACCGCGACGCGCTCCTCCTGCTCCTGCGATACACGGCCCAAGACACGCGGCGACGGATTGAAGCCCTTGAACTAGATGATTTCACCGCCGAGCGTGTCACGCGATTCCTCCGCCATTTGGAAACCCAACGGCAGAATGGCATCGCCACACGCAACGCACGCTTAGCTGGGTTGCATACCTTCGCGCGATTCTTGATCGCCTCATGTCCCGAGCGGACCGTGAACTACCAACGCGTGCTCAGCATCCCATTCAAACGTGGCGCGCAGCGAGTGCCGATCGACTATCTGGAGTTGAACGAGGTCGAGGCGTTGCTTGGCAACATCAATCAAAAGACTCCCGCTGGTCAGCGTGACTACGCCTTGTTCGCCCTCATGTTCAATACTGGTGCCCGCGTGCAGGAGATTCTCAACCTCAAAGTCCGTGACGTGCGCTTTGATCCACCCAATCAAGTGCGTCTTCGGGGCAAAGGTAACAAGATGCGGATCTGCCCGATCTGGTCACGGACGGCGAAGCTCCTCCAGCAACTAGTCGCAAGGGCATCGTCCTCCAATGAAGATCTTCCAGACGCCTATTTGTTTCAAAACCGTCGCGGTGAGCCGCTCACACGCTTCGGTGTTCGTTACCTGCTGCGGAAGCATCTGCCTAAGCGATTGGCCGATGGCCCGTCCGGCCTTAACAAGCGATTGCATCCGCACTCCTTGAGACACACCACCGCAGTCTATCTGCTAAAGTCTGGTGTGGACGTGGCAACGATAAGCCAGTGGCTGGGACACGCCACGCTCAATACGACAATACGCTATGCGCGGGCCGACATGGATCTCAAGAGGCAAGCCCTATCGCAAGTCTTCCCGGAAATCCTCGGTGCTCCCAAAGGCGGTCGCGTGCGCTTGGACGGGACCGAAATCACCACCTGGCTGAGGGGCCTGTAATACGAAAAGTTATGTAGAGCAAAAACATGGCTCCAACATGGAGTGGCCGTGGTGTTAACAGGGCTGCTTCACATAACGATTCGCTCCACATAAATTCAATAATGTTGAGCTCAACATTATTGGACGCAGTTCAATGTGGTCCAAAGATCTTTGGCTCCGTCTCCATAACGTCTTGGATTAAGGAGCATGGATGGACTTACCGGGGCTTTCGTGAGGTCTTCCCAGCGATACGCCGCCGCGCCAGTGGCCAGAGCTAGCTGTTGGGCATCGGTCAAAATGCGATCTTGAAAGAGCTGCACTTTGCTCATGACGTCAGGGACAGCAGTGAGGACCTTGAAAGAAGCCTCGATAACCGAGTCGGGATTGAACCCGGAATGTTTGATTGAGATCCGTTGGAAGGTGCCATCGGAAACGACCATGCCGTTGGTGCACACCAA
>Ga0137399_10001194_pt1 | contig 11640 bp, 11 predicted proteins | sample czorhiz316metaG_FD_104810 | JGI IMG/M metagenome (GOLD analysis project Ga0137399, IMG submission 104810) | Vadose zone soil microbial communities from Angelo Coast Range Reserve, California, USA - czorhiz3.16 metaG | ecosystem: Environmental > Terrestrial > Soil > Vadose zone | place: USA...
CCACATCGGCATCGATTTCGTGTATCAGCTGTGCGCTTTCCTGCTGCTGATCGGGCTGCTGGCCGCGTTTCTGCCAAACGTTCACAAGCAGCACGCCCCACGAGCGGGTTGATATGCTGGCGGCGTGAAGCTGCTGTCCCGAACGCTGCTGGATGAGCTCGCCGCGAAGGCGGCGTCGAGTCCGCGCGCCCGCGCCCATCACAACATCCACGCCACAGCCGCCGATCCGGTGCAGCGCTTCGTCGTAGTGGCTTGCGGCGACTCGTACTTCCGGCCGCATCGGCATAAGACCCGCTCGGAACTGGCGGTGATCGTGCGCGGGCGAGTGGACGTCCTGACCTTCGACGAGCGCGGTCGCGTGACGGCGCGCTACGGCGTCGGCGAGGGCACGGACAGCATTGGGTACGAGACGCCCCAGGGCGCCTGGCATACGGTGGTCCCGGGCGCCGCCGGCGGTGCCTTCCTCGAGATCAAGGAGGGCCCGTACGATCCGGCCACGGCGGCCGAGTTCGCTCCCTGGGCGCCCGCCGAGGGAGACACCTCGGTGCAGAGGTTCCTCGAGTGGTTACGCAGCGCGCGGCCCGGAGATACGCCGCCCGCTTGAGGCTGCCGTGGCGCGGCTTAGTTGCGCGCCAGAGCCTGCTGCCGCAGGTATCCGTCCAGCTCGTCTCCCTTCATCAGGGTCTCGACATAGCTGAAGGTCCCGGCTTGCTTCGCTTCGCGCGCCGCGGCAAATACACCGGTGATCGCGGCGCGATAGAGCGAGGTGGAAAGGCTCACGCGCCTGACCCCTGCGGCCGCAAGATCGGCGAGTGCGAACGATCTGCCGCGCATCCCGACCATGAAGTTGACAGGCTTCGCGAGTGCGCTGCACACCGCGCGCACCGCGGCCAGGTCGGGCAACCCCGGCGCAAACAGGACATCGGCACCGGCGCGCTCGAAAGCCTGCAGGCGGCGCACGGTGTCGTTCAGGTCAGGCTTGTCGTGCAGGAAGTTCTCGGCGCGCGCGGTGAGCATGAACGGGAAGGGCAGACGGCGCGCCGCCTCCGCCGCGGCCGCCACGCGCTCCACCGCCTGTCCGAGCGCGTAGATCGGGGCGCGCGGATTGCCGCTGGCATCCTCGATCGAGCCGCCCACGAGGCCGGCAGCGGCGGCGAGGCGGATGGTTTCCGCCGCCGTCTCGGGTGAGTCACCGAAGCCGTTCTCGAGATCGGCGGCCACGGGATGCGGGCTCAGGTGCACGATCAGCCGTGCGTGCGCCAGCGCCTCCTCGCGCGTGATCTCACCATCGAGCTTGCCCAGCGTCGCCGCGCACGCGGCGCTCGAGGTCGCGAGCGCCTCAAACCCGAGTCCCGCCACGACGCTCGCCGAGCCGCCATCCCAGACGTTGGGAATCACGAAGATGCCGGGAGTCTCGTGCAGCGCCCGAAAGCGTATCGCCTTGTCTTGTTGGCTCGGCATGACCCAGACTCCTTGAGGCGCCGGTCGCCGCGCGGGCGCCAGCGTAGACTCTGGCACAATCGGCCACACGGGAGCCAGCCCACGGTGATCCGCCTCATCGCCCTCGCCCTCGCCCTCGGTGCGGCCGCGGACGCCGGAGCGAGTGCAGCCCCGCCAGCTGTTTGCAAGCACGGCCCCGCCGCTGCACCCGCCCTGGCGCGTTTGCGCGAGGCGCTGGCGCACGGGCGCTTCGTGGCCTATGAGCCGACTTCCCTGCAGGTGACAAACGGGCGAGTCAGCGCGGCGGATGCGGCCGGCATCCGCGCGGACCTGGCGGTCCTGCGGCCGCGGTTCGATTCGCTCCTCACCTACGAGGCGCTGCACGGCGCCGAGAACATCCCGTCCATAGCGGCGTCCCTGAAGTTTCGCGCACTCATCATCGGGGTGTGGGACCCGCTCGATGAGGCGGAGGTCAGCGCCGCGATCGACGCCGCGCGTCGCTATCCGCGCCTGGTGGCCGGGGTGTCCCTCGGCAACGAGCGGCTCTTCAGCAGGCGCAGCGATTTCGCCGGCCTCATTGCCGTGATCGCCAGTGTGCGCGCGAGACTGCCCGACACTCCGCTGTCCACCAGCGAGCCGTTTCACATGTACTACCCTGAGTCGGCCGCCGCGCTGCTCGGTGAGCTGGATTTTCTCCTGGTGAACGTGCATCCCATCTTCCAGCCGTGGTTCCGCGATGCCCCCGAGGGGGCCGGCGCGCAGCTGGTGGTGAACGTGGTTGCCAGGCTCGCGCAGAGCTACTGCGGACCCATCCTGGTGAAGGAGACCGGCGTGCCGAGCGCACCGGCGAGCGCCGGCTTCAGCGCTGCGCAGCAGGCATCTTTCTACCGCGAACTGCGCCAGCGCTTCCCCGCAACCCGCGATCGCGCGTTCGCTTACTTCGCCGCGTTCGATGCCCCGTGGCGCAGCGCGGATGCGACCTCGGTGCCCGGCGCGCACCCCGAAGAGGCGCACTGGGGCCTGTACGATGACGCGCGGCGCGCCAAGCCCGCGGCCGGCGAGCTCCCGTTGCTCATTGCGCCGCCATCTCCACCGTGACCTTGTCGTCGGTGCCGGATCTGGGCGTTGCGTTGACGATGAACACGCGCGACGGATCGAACTGGCCCGTAGCGTAGCCGCGCGCGGGCGGCCACTTCAGCCGTCGTGATGTCCGTGGTCGTGGTCACGATCGCCGCGCTCATCGTCTCCATGCTCGCCATGGTGTGCATGCTCGTGCTCCTGGCGGCGCTCGTGACGATAGCCAGGCTCGTACTCCGCGGAGCGCACGAAATACACCGGCCGGTTGCAGGCGTTGTACGCGTGGCAGTGCTTGCGCCAGTTCTTCGCATGACCCGGCGGCACGTGCAGATAGATCGGCTCCATAGGTACAGGCTGAGCCACCACCACCGGCACGGCGACTACCGGCTGCGCGTAGACGACCCGCGGTGGCGGCCGGTTTCCCAGCACCACCCGGCCATACACCCCCGGAACGATTTCGCCGGTGATGGTCGCATTGACACTCACACTCTGCGCGTGGGCCAGGGGCACGGCCGCCACCAGGGCCACGGCCGATTGCAATAGGAAACGGATCGCTCTCATAAGCACTCCTCGGGGTTCATCGATCGCACACACGGCGCGCACTATGCCAACGCTCAATGTGAATGACACACCCCCGGCCCTGAACGGGCCGTGAACTGTGACGCGCCTCGCACTCTAGACGGGCTGGATCAGGGTCGCATCGTTCGGCAGCTTCGGGCTGTTCACCCGGCGACTCACCTTCCAGGCCACCATGAACTCCTCGGGGTAGCTTTTCAGCGCCAGCCTGGCGTCCGGCGGCGCGCCGCTGAGCCAGGCCTCGTGCTCGCTTTCCGCAAGGATCGCCGGCATGCGTTGCTTGCCGTTGTGCACCTCGGCCAGCAGGCGGTTGGCAGGCACCGTGATCAGCGTGCAGGAAAAGACGTGCGATCCGTCCTGCCGCCGCGAGCGATCCCACAGGCCCGCGACGCCGAACACCTCGCGGTCGGCGAGCTGCACGAAAAAGGGGTCGCGCGTACCGTCCTCGTTCACGTGCGGCTCGTAGAAACCGCCCATGACCAGAATGCATCGCTGGCCGCGATGCCACGGATCCCTGTAACTCGGAGCGCTGTCGATGCGCTCCACGGTGGCATTGATGGTGGAGGCCCTGAGCGGCACCCCGTAAGCCCAGTAAGGGATCAGGCCCCAGCGCATCATCGCCGCCTCACGCTCGCCGGACTCTGCCACCACGACCGGAACCTGCTCGGTCGGCAGCACGCGGTAGCTCAGCGGATACTCCCAGCGTCCGCGCCGGATCCCCATCGCCCGCTCGGCCTTGGCGGCTTGCGCAAGAATGTACTTGCCGCACATGGTTTGGCCTCAAACAGTGTCGCCGGCACTGTAGCACTGTGTGGACGCACGCCGGCGGCGTTGTCCACACTCGCGCCATGCTCCCGTGGACTGCGCTCGAAAGGCTGCGCGATCACTTTGGCGACTACGTCATCGTCGTCACCTGCCGCAGCTGCCGGCACTCACGGGAGATGGCGCCCGCGTTTCTCGCGCGTCACTGCCGCGGCGGCTGGGACGAGCCCATCGCCAACATCATCGCGAGATTCAGGTGCCGGTGCGGCAAGAAGCTCGTCGACGTGCAGGTCGGGTTCAACCGCAAGCCGCGCGGCTGGGTGAAGAACCCTTCCTGAGCGGCCGGCGGCGCCGGCGCGCGAACCCTCTGCCGTGCGCGCGTGCCGCGCGCGCTCAGCGCGCCGGCGGACGGAATACGCAGCGGCCCGCCGCTTCAGAACATCGCGAAGGGCGACATCAGGATGTGACGGATGATTTCATTGCGGCCTCGGCCCGGCGCTGCATTTCCTCCGGCAGCACGTCTTCCACGTGCGTCGCGACCGTCCAGACATGACCGAACGGGTCCTCGAGCGTGCCCGAGCGGTCGCCGTAGAACTGATCCGCCACCGGCCGCTGCGCCTTCGCCCCGGCCCTGACGGCGCGTTCGAACACCGCGTCCACATCCGCCAGATACAGCAGGATGCTGACACTCGATCCGCCGAGCGAGCGCGGCCCGCGGTAGCCCATGGCGGGGTGCTCGTCGGCAAGCATGATCACGGAGTCGCCGATCTTGATCTCGGCGTGACCCACCCGGCCCTGCGCATCGGCCATGCGCAGCAGCTCCGTTGCACCGAAGGCGCGCTTGTAGAATTCGATCGCCTCCGCGGCGCCTTTGATGATCAGGTACGGGGTCGCCGTGCGGTATCCGTCCGGAATCGGTTTCGTGGCCATGGGTCTAGCTCCTCTATTTCTCCTTCCGGAGCTTACTCCCGGGTAAGTGGCAAGTTAATGACGCACGCAGGAGTCACCCGTCCAGTGCACAGGTGCTGCCGGCACTGGATATGGGGGTGCGCGCGTTCTGTCGGCGCCAGATCCAGTATGCCGCGGTCAGGCACGCCAGAAACGGCAGCCCGAAGACCAGCGTCATGCGGAACGCGTCCGTGAATGCCGTTGTGAGCAGGACCGCTGCCATGAGCGTGGCGCCAAGCAGTGTCGTGGCGGGAAAACCAGCCATGCGGAAGCGCAAGGGCGCAGAGCCGGTGCGTGCGCGCACGCGCCGGAAGCGATAGTGGGTAACGAAGATCATCATCCAAGTGAACATGGCGCCAAAGGCCGAGATCGAAACCATGAGAATGAACGCCGACCTTCTCGCCACGATGCTCAGCACGGTGGCGAGCGCGATGCCGATGCTCGAGAACAGCAGTGCCTGCACCGGAACGCCGCGCCGGTTGAGGAGGCCAAAGCGCCTCGGTGCATGATGGGCCCGCGACAGGCTGAACATCATGCGCGTGGTGATGTAGAGCTGACTGTTCATCGCCGACAGCGCGGCGATGAGGATCACGAAGTTGAAAATGCCGGCGGCCGCCGGCAGGCGCAGCGCGCGCATGACCTTGACGAACGGGCTCTCCTCGATGCCCGCGGCGGTCCACGGCACGATCGCCAGCACCAGCGCGAGCGTCAGCAGATAGAAGAGGATCAGGCGGAACACCGTCGAGCGAAATGCGCGCGTGACGGCAATCTCCGGTTGCGCAGCCTCCCCTGCCGCAACGGCGATCATCTCGATGCTGAGGTAACTGAATATCGCGACGATCACCGCGACCCACGCGCCCCACACGCCCCTGGGCAGGAAACCGCCGTGGGCGGTGTAGTTGTGAAAGCCGACCGCCGCCGCGCCGCTGTCCGAGCCGGACGGCGCGCGCAGCACGATATAAGCCGCGAGCAGGATGAATATCACGATGGCGGTGACCTTGATCGCCGAGAGCCAATACTCGACCGCGCCGAAGACGTTCACGCTGCGGGCGTTCACCCCGATCAGGAGCGCTGAGAAGGCCACGATCCACAGCCAGTCCGGAAGGGCGGGAAACCAGAAGTGCATGTACAGTGCGACCGCCGTGACTTCGGTCCCTACCGCGAGCACGATGCAGGTCCAGTACGCGTAGCGCACCAGAAAGCCGGCCAGCGGGCCGATGTAGTACTCCGCGTAAGCACCAAAGGATCCGGAGGTGGGGTGCGCGACGGTCATTTCCGCCAGACACCCCATGAGCAGCAGTGCGATCACCGCACCGATGGCGTAACTCACGAGCACCGCGGGCCCTGCCAGACTGATCGCAAAGCCGCTGCCGAGAAACAACCCCGTGCCGATCGCGCCTCCAATGGCGATCATGGTCAGGCGGCGGGCGCTCAGGCGGCGCCGCAACCCACGCTCACGCTCGATGATGTTGGCGAAATCCGCGCCTGCGCTCATTCCGGCCTCCGCGCCGATGGGCTTTGTCGACGGGGAAGTCTACACTGCCGCCCTCGCCTGATGAGTTAGGTTGCAATGGCATCACGCCCCATGATCCAATCTCGGTATGCCCTACGTCGATGGGCGCAAAGTCTCCAACGCCGTCAAGACCGCTGCTCCGGAGACGATCCTCTTATTGTTGACGGGCTGGGGGCAGCGACTGGTTGCCGATGGGGACGTTCCGCCGCACGTGGACCGTGTCTTAAGTAAGCCGCCCAAGCTGCGCGAGCTGCGCGAGGCGTTGGCGCGCTGCTGGGATGCTCAAGCTTCGTGATTCGCCCGACCGGCATGCTCCCGGTGCTCACATTCGCGGCGCTCGGCGCCGCCTTCGCCGCCGCGGCGGGCGTCGATGCGCTCAGTTCCAGGGACGCCGCCGGCGGATTGCGCGCCGCCCTGTCGAAGGGTATCGATGTGGCGGTGGCGCAGCTCGGCACCAACAATGGCTTTCTCAACGATCCCAGGGTGGCGATCCCGCTGCCGTCGGCGCTGGAGAAGGCGGACCGCGCGCTCAGCCGGTTCGGCATGGGCGGCCAGGCCGATGAGCTCAAGGCCACCATGAATCACGCGGCCGAGCAGGCCGTGGCGCAGGCAAAGCCGGTATTCAAGCAGGCGCTGCAGCACATGACGCTGTCGGATGCCAAAGCCATCCTCACCGGCGGTGATGACGCCGGCACGCAGTACTTCCGCCGCGCCACGAGCGCGCAGCTCACCGAGAAGTTCAAACCGATCGTGGCGGCTGAAACTGCGAAACTCGGTCTGACCGCAAAATACAACGAGTACGCCGGCAAGGCGGCGCAACTCGGGCTGCTGTCATCCGAGGACGCGAATCTCAACGACTATGTAACCGCCAAGGCGCTCGACGGCCTCTTCAGCCGCATCGCCGAAGAGGAGCACGAAATCCGCAAGAATCCGCTCGGGCAGGCGAGTTCGCTCATCAAGAAGGTGTTCGGCACGCTTTGAGGCCTCGCGGCTCAGCTGCGCAGTCGCAGCCCCTGCGGATCGTACAGCGCTTCCAGCCGCACCGTCGCGGCACGCATCTCGCCAAGGATGTCGACCTCGAAGCGCGCGCCCTCGCGAGCGAGCGCGGTCGGCACGTAGCCGGCGGCGAGGCTCTTGCCAACGCAATGGCCGTAGGCGCCCGAGGTCACGTAGCCGACCGCCGCGCCGTCCTTCATGATCGACTCGTAGCCGACCACCTCGGCGTCGGCGTCCGCCACCTCCATCACGACGAAGCGGCGTTTCGGGCCCGCGGCGCGTTCGGCCACTGCCGCCGCGCGACCGGTGAACTCGGGCTTGGAGAAGTCGACGAAGCGGTCGAGCCCGGTTTCACCCGGGGTGTAGTCGGGCCGGAAGTCCTTGTTGAACGAGCCGTAGGCCTTCTCCAGCCGCAGCGAGGACAGCGCGCGCCCGCCGAAATGTACGAGCCCCAGCTCGCGCCCCGCCTCCCACAGGTCATCGTAGAGCGAGGCGAAATAGTCGGGTGTCGTCCAGATCTCGTACCCCAGCTCACCGGTGAACCCGGCGCGCGTCAGGATCGCCGGTGCGAAACCGACGGCCGTCTCCCTGACCTGGAAGAGCTTGAACGCGGTAGGCGACAGATCGTCTCGCACCAGCCGCTGCACCAGTTCGCGCGATCTCGGGCCAGCGATCGACACGCCGCAGAGCGTCGAGGCGGCCGAGCGCACCCACACATCCGCCGGTGGCTCTGCGGCCCAGAACCAGCGCAAATGAAACTCCTCGGCAAACCCCGACCCGATGATGAGGAAGCGGTCCTCCGCGAGACATGCAATCGACAGGTCCCCCATGATCCGGCCGGCGGGATTGAGCATCGGGGCAAGCGCGAAGCGCCCGGGTCTGGGTATGCGCGAGGCAAAGATCCGATCGAGCCAGCCGCGCGCACCCCGCCCGGCGACCTCGTACTTGCCATAGTTGGTGGTCTCGTAGAGGCCGACCGTGCTGCGTATCGCCTTACACTCGGCCCGCACGACGGGGAAGGCCTCCGAGCGCCGATAGGTCGGGGTCTCGGTCGGCGCAACGCCCTCCGGCGCGAACCACAGGGCATTCTCGAGCCCGAAGTTCGCGCCCATGACCGCACCGGCCGCCTTGAGCCGGTCGTGGATCGGTGAGCGGCGCACCGGACGGGCCGCGGGCAGCTCCTCGTTCGGGTAGGCGAGCCGGAAGCGACGCGAGTAGTTCTCGGGAACCTTGAGGGAGGTGTATTTCGGCGTCGCGAACGCGCCGAAGCGCGCGACGTCCATGGAAATGATGTCCTGGCCCGGATCGCCCTCCGCCATCCAGCGCGACAGCACGAGCCCTATGCCCCCGCCCTGGCTGAACCCGGCCATGACGGCGCAGGCAACCCAGAAGTTGCCCACGCCCCGGACCGGTCCGACCAGCGGATTGCCGTCGGGAGCGAAGGTGAACGGACCGTTCACCGCCTTCCGGATACCGACACGACCCAGTGCCGGGAAGTGTTTGAAGCCGATCTCGAAGTGCGGCGCCAGCCGCTCAAAATCCTCGGGCAGCAGCTGCATCGAGAAATCGTCCGGCGTCCTCACCGGCGACCAGACGATGCCGTGGGGTTCGTAAGTACCGATCAGCACGCCGCCGCGCTCCTGGCGCAGGTAAATCTCGCCGGCGTAGTCGGTGGTGTTGACGATCTCCCTGTCCAGGCCCTGTAGCTCCGGGATGTCCTCGGTGAGCAGATAGTGATGCTCCATCGCCAGCACCGGCAGCTCGATGCCGACCATGTGTCCGACTTCGCGTGCCCACAGACCCGCGCAGTTCACCACGTGCTCGGCGTGTACAGTGCCCTTGTCGGTCACGACGTCCCAGGTGCCGTCGCGCCGCTGCCCGAGCGACAACACGCGGGTGAAGCGTTCCACCGAGGCACCGAGCTGGCGTGCCGCCTTGACGTAGGCGTGGGTGGTGCCCGACGGATCGCAATGCCCACCGTCCGCGCGCCACAGCGCGCCGATGAAGTGGCTGGCATCGATCAGGGGATTGAGGTTGCGCGCCTCCTCGAGCGAGATCATCTCGGTTTCCATCCCCAGGTAGCGCGCCCGTGAGCAGATCAGCTTCAGGCTGTCGAGCTCGCCCGGGGTCGCCGCGAGCATCAGGCCGCCGTTCGGGTGCAGCCCGCAGGACTGGCCGGACAGCGCCTCGATCTCGCGATACAGGTCGATGGTGTATTTCTGCAGCCGCGAGATGTTGGCCTCGCCGTTGAAGGTATGCATGCCCCCGGCCGCATGCCAGGTCGAGCCCGAGGTCAATTCACCCTTCTCCAGCAGCAGCACGTCGGTCCAGCCGATCCTGGCAAGGTGATAGAGCACACTGGCGCCGACCACCCCGCCACCGATGACCACGGCTCTAGCGTGACTCTTCATGTCGTTTCATCTCCGGACAGGACCGCAACAGTAACATCCGCTCGGGGCGTGAGCCCGAAGGGCTTGGCCGTGGAGGCAAGCCATTCGCGCAAGTGCCGCGCGGTGCTCGTGGGCGTGAGCAGCAGCAGCCCCGAGGGCAGCACCGCGAGGATGACCGCCACCTGCGCCATGACGGTGGCGGCAGCGCTTCCTGGCGGGAAGACTTGCGGATCCAGATCCAGGCGACAGGCCCTGGCGAGCACGTCCCGGACCTGCGGTCCGCCGAGGTGCCACGCCGCCAGGCCCGATGACAAGTCAATCGCGGCGCCGACGCGCGCACACGCGGCCTGCCAGAGCTCCGCGGTCGCGCCTGAGTGCGCCGGCGGGGCAAGGAGCAGCCAGCGCGCCGGGCGGACGCAAAGCGCGAGTTGATCTGTCGCCCTCCCCACCCGTCCCAACACTGGCAGCTCGAGGCCCCGGGCGCCCGCGATGTTCTCGAGCTCGGGCGCGCGCCCGTGGAGGGCTGCGATCTCGATAATATCCGCCGCACAGGATGCGAGCCGGATGCCGGATTCAGGCGCGGACACGAAGGTTCTCCGGATCGAGCATGTGAGGGCTCACGATCTCGATCTCGATGGTCTCGTCGTGAACCGGCGAGGTGCCGATCAGCCGCTGACCCAATCGTTGGCGGCCGCCCGCCACCAGCGCGAGGCCCACCCAGCCATCGTTCTCGACCGAAGGGGTCGAGGAGGTCACGTAGCCAAGAGTCGTGGTGCGCGCCTGCGGCGCGACGAGCTGCAGGCCGTTTCGCAGGCGCTGCGCGCGCGCGAGGGGACGCACGCCGACGAGCTGCAGCCGCTCGGGCGTCGTCAGGCCGGAGCGCTGTGACAGCGCGCGGCCGATGAAATCGCCGTGCTTCTTCAGCATCCGCTGCATGCCGAGGTCGTCGGCGCTGGTGTTGCCGTTCAGCTCCGCTCCCGTCACGTGGCCCTTCTCGATGCGCAGCGTGTTGAGTGCATCGAGGCCGTAGGGCGCGATACCTAAGGGCTTGCCCGCCTCGAGCACCGCCGACCAGGCCGCCAGGGCCTGACCGGCCGGCACCGCGAGCTCGTACGCCAGCTCGCCCGAGAACGAGATGCGGAACACCCTTCCGGCGACGCCGGCGATGGTGGCGACGCTCGCGGCCATGAACGGAAAGGCCTCGTTTGACAGATCGAGGCCTGCAACCACCGCCGCCACGACCTCACGCGAACGCGGACCGGCGACCGCGAACTGCGCCCATTGATCGCCAACATCGGTCAGGAGCACATCCAGCCGTGGCCACACCGCCTGCAGGTGGAATTCCAGGTGCTCGAGCGTCGCCGTCGCATTCGCCGTCGTGGTCGTGACGATGAAGTGCTCGGGAGCGAGCCGCGAGGTCGTACCGTCGTCGAGCAGCATGCCGTCCTCACGCAACATGATGCCGTAGCGGGCGCGACCGACCGCGAGGGTGGAGAACGAGTTCGCGTAGATGAAGTCCAGGAACCGCGCGGCGTCCGGCCCCTGCACATCGATCTTGCCGAGGGTCGACACGTCCGTGATGCCGACCGAGCGGCGCACGGCGCGGGCCTCGCTCAGCACCGCCTCCCACCCGGATCGACGCGAGTAGACGAGCGGCCTCAGCCACAGCCCCGTGGGCACGAAGGTCGCGCCGGCGGCCTCGTGCCACTCGTGCAGCGGCAGCCGGCGCTTAGGTCTGAAGTGCTCGCGGACTTCGCCACCGGCGAGTGCCGCGAAGGGAACCGGCTGGGCGAACGGGCGTGGCCTCAACTGCCCGACCTCGGACACCGGCACGCCGCGCGCCTGTGCCAACACCGCGCTCCCCACCAGTCCCCCGATGCGGCCCTGGTCCGTCGCCATGCCATGGGTAGTGAAGCGCTTCATGTGCTCGACGTGCTC
>Ga0137399_10001196_pt1 | contig 11639 bp, 10 predicted proteins | sample czorhiz316metaG_FD_104810 | JGI IMG/M metagenome (GOLD analysis project Ga0137399, IMG submission 104810) | Vadose zone soil microbial communities from Angelo Coast Range Reserve, California, USA - czorhiz3.16 metaG | ecosystem: Environmental > Terrestrial > Soil > Vadose zone | place: USA...
GCGCGGACGAGACCGATGGTGCGACCGGCCGCCTCGAGCTGAAAACGTTTATCAGCGGTTTTGCTGAAGTGCATGTCTCCGGTGCCGGCAGTGAATCCGGACCAGCCGAAGTGGTAGGTCGCGCGGACTGGTCGGAGTTCGGGAAAATTACCCGGCGGATCTTTGGTCAGGGTGGATTCCCAACTCGGGGCCGCTTGCCCGATTCCAGCCAGGACAAGGGGCAGGAACGCGATCAAGCGGACAAATGTTGCGGTCGATCTAGCGGACCGACTTCGCTTGTGTCCTTTTGAATTCACGTTCGCTCCGAGTAGGGCAGGAACGTAATCGCGAATTTTCGATCCGTACGCAAAAAACACACGCGAGTTCCTTTCCCGCGTGTGTTTTTTAAATTCGCGAATTGACGTTAAGGCTTCTTCGGTGTGGCGGGAGCGCTTGTCCCTTCCTTGCTCGGGCTAGGTAAGGTTACGGAGCTGGCCCGACCGGGTTTGTTCAGGACTGTGATCACGTCGTTAGTGAAATCGACGCTGTCGCGTGAATACATCAGCACCGGAACGCCATTGAGACTGTTGCCGGATTTATCAAAGACCAGGTCGAGGTTGCTCGCTTTCACCTTGTCCATCACGACGTCGGTAATTTCTTTGACGATGCCCTCGCGCATGCGCAGCGCCTGTTCCTGAAGCTGGCGTTCGCGAGTCTGTCGAAACTCGGTGATCTCGCGCTCCATGTTCTTGATGTTGGAAATCTTGTCGTCGCGCTCTTTGGCTTTTTGTGCCTTGGCGTCCGCGCTCAAGGCCGGCGCTTCGAGCTGCTTGTTCAGGTTATTGATATCGTCGAGCGCTTTCTTGTAGGCATCGGCTCGTTCGTCGTATTCTTTTTTGGCCTGATTTTTGGCATCGTTGATCTTCGCCTCAGCGTCCTTGGTCTTGTTGTATTCCCGGAACGTCTTGTTCATATCGACCGTTCCGATTTTCAGCGTTCCTTGCGCCCGAGCCGCTATCGGCAGGACAAGCAAGGAAGCAAGCGTCAAAGAAAGCAATTTTTTCATAAGAGGGCTAAATAAGTCGATGGAAACGGCCAAGACCGCAAGTGCCAATATTGAATTAAAACTGGTAGCCGACGCTGAAGTTGAGGTGACCGTGCTTCGCGTTTCCGGCCTCGTCGATTGGAAACCCGTAATCCAGACGCAACGGCCCGATCGGAAGATCGAGACGGAGTCCAACGCCGAAATCCGACGCAAAGGAGTTAAACGTGCGCCGGGGCCCTCCCGCGGCCAAGAAAGCCGGTGGCGTTATTCCGTGGAGGCTGTCGTATAAAAGGGTTGCTTGAGCGTTTAGCCCACGGGGCACCGCAATTGTTTCAGGACTGAAATTCCACGCGTCCGGATTGACAAAGCCGCAGTCGTAAAAGACAGCGCCGCGCGCCTTTTCGATGATCGGGAAAGTCAACTCCGTTGTCGCACGGACCATGGACTGACCACCGAGCGGCTGACCGTTCGAATCTTTGGGGCCGATATCACGAAAGCGAAATCCACGGAGGTTATTCGACCCGCCGAGATAAAGCCGATCGAAAATCGGGACGGCTGGAATTTCCTCATCGATGAATTGCGTTACGGGAACGCAACCCGCTGACGGAAGCGGGCAAGGGTTTCCCATCGCGTTATGACCGAGCGGCTTATGGGGAGCGGTCACTACTTGTCCGAAGAAACCGTTGGGGTTCTCCTTTTCTCCGTTGGGAGCGCAACCCGGCGTCCCAATCTTGCAAGGGATCATACCTGGAATGAGGTTCTTCTCAGACCGATTCCACACATCCACCGTTGCCACCTCGACATCGCCTAACAGAATCAGGTCTTTCCAAAAACGGACGTACTTAGTGGCCTCGAGATCGAATCCGTAGATCTGTACGTCGCCGCCAACGGGGCCTCCGGCAACATAGGAGGAAAGCGAAACTCGCTCGCCCCGCCGGGTCAGAAATGGATTGTCGCGCCGGTCCCAAACCAAGCCGCCGCTGACCATGCTCTGGATCGTTGTTCCTGCTTCAGCCAGGATTTCCGGTGAAACGCCTCCGGCGACGTCAAAGATCTCGTAACTTTGCAAGCTGTAGCCGAGGACGCCATAGATCCAGGAGTAGAGCGGCTTGCGCGCCTCCACCGAAAATCCGTAGTTCCGCTGGCTGTAAACGGAACTCAGGTACGAGGCCTCTGAATAAAATACCTGAGTGCCAAGCGAAAAGCGGCGGTCGAGAAAATACGGTTCGGTCAAACTGACCGAGAAGTCCATGCGTTGACTTCCGACTTGGGCTTTCGCACGGAACCTTTGACCGCCGCCGGTTAGTCCGGGCCAGTTAGTGATATCAAAATTGCTCTGGGTCAGCTCCACGAAGCCAATCAACTGGTCGATGGTGCTGTAACCCGCACCAAAATTGAGTGAACCAGTCCGTTTCTCTTCGAGTTGCACAACCAGGTCCTTGCGACCTTCCACACCGGTTTCTTCCGGATACGCATCGACTTTCGAAAAGTAGCCGAGATTTTCGAGACGTTTCTTGGTCGTTTCCACTCGGACGGTGTCGAACACGTCGCCCGGCCTAATGAGAACTTCGCGGCGGATCACTTTATCTTTGGTCCGGCTGTTTCCGATGATGTTGATCCGTTCAACAAAGGAGCGATTTCCCTCCTCAATCTTGTAATGAACGTCGATCAAACCCGGACCAGCGGCAGTGCCTTGCGGCAAAACAATAAGATCGACATATCCACCGCTGCCGTAGTTATCGGCCAACGCCTTCGCGTCCTCGTGGAGTTGCTTGGGCGAGTAGAGCGCGCCCTCTTTCATTTTGATGATCTTACGAATCTTGTCCTCGGTTGTTTGTTTGTAGCCGGAAAAGGACAATTTATTTACGTGGTATAGTGTCCCTTCCTTGATCCTGATCGTGATGAGCAGTGGTCCCTTCTTTCGCTCTCGGCCGGCTTCCTGCACCTCGACGTCGATGTAACCGTGGTTTTGGTAAAATTCTTTGATGCTGTCGAGGTCCTGCTGCAATTGCACTTCGTCCAGTCGTCCTGATTTGTCGGCGAACGAGATCATCGTCTTGCCGCGAGTCTTCATTTGCTTGCGCAAAATTCGCTCGCTGAAATGCGCGTTGCCTTCGAAACGGATCCGTCGCACCGCTCCCTTCACGCCCTCATTCACCGTATAAATCACGCGCGCCGTGCCCCGGCTCTCATCGATCGGCTCGATGCGAAAATCGACCGCGATGTCGGTGAAACCTTTGCTCTGGTAGCTATCGACGATCTTTTGCCGCGCTTTTTGTAGTTCATCCTCATTGACCGGAGCGTTGAGTTTCACCGCAACCTCTTTGCGCAATTTTTTGGCACTCACTCGGTGCGCGCCATCGATCACGAGTTCTCGCAAAATCTGCCGCGTCTGGACTGCTACAATTACTTTGACACCGTCTTCCTGTGGTTGCGCAAAAATGCGCACGTTCTGGACGACCCCGGTCTTGTAAAGATTTCGAATGTCCTCTTCGACCACCGAATCGGAGTAAGGTTGTCCGACCGCCGTTCGCATGTGCGCGAGAATCGCTTCCTTCGACACCGTCGCCGGACCGGAATATTGGACGTCGATTGAGCGTATGGTCGGTAATTCTTGTTGCGCGTGTGCGCTCGCGGGCGCAAACAACCCTGCCCAGGTCACGAAAAACATCGCCACCGCCCAGCCCCACGCCGATCCCCGAGATTCTCTCATAACAATCAAGATGCCGAATCCCGCGCAGCGCAAAAGCTGGCGCGGGACAGGCGGGAATTAGAGGAGAAGCGGGCTATCGTCAAGGCAGGATTTTCTTCGAGAGTGGCAAGGCGCCTGACATAGACAACGCCCATGGCCGTTCAGTTCAACAGTTCGTAAGAATTATTTCGGCGGCGCGGTTCGTAACCGGCATCGCGAATGAGAGACTCGATCTCTCCCGCGTCCAGACGAAAAGTCGTTCCCGCCGCGCTCACCACGTTTTCCTCCATCATCACCGACCCGAAATCGTTCGCCCCATATTTTAGCGCCACCTGGCCGATGCCTGGGCCCTGGGTGACCCACGAGCTCTGGATGTTGTCGATGTTGTCCAAAAAAATCCGCGCCAGCGCCTGCATTCGCAAATATTCCGCCACGCTAGTCGGCTGTTCGACCTTCAACACCGTGTGCTGCGGCTGAAAAGTCCAGCAAATGAAAGCGGTGAACCCGCCGCTCCGGTCCTGCTGATCGCGAACTCGCTGCAAATGTTCGATCCGTTCTTCGACCGTCTCAACGTGGCCGAACATCATGGTCGCGCTCGATTTCAAACCTAGCTCGTGCGCGACTTGCATCACTTCCAGCCATTGGTCGCTGTTAATTTTCAAGGGCGAAATCTTTTTGCGCACCCGATCGACCAAAATTTCGCCACCACCACCGGGGATCGATCCGAGCCCGGCGTTTTTGAATTCGGAAATCACTTCCCGCAGTGGCATCCGAAAAGTTTCGGCGAAATGCTGGAACTCGGGCGGACTGAATCCGTGAATGTTGATGTGTGGATATTTTTTTCGGATGTGTTGCAAAAGATCGACATACCATTGGAACGGCAATTTCGGATGATGTCCGCCTTGCATCAAAATTTGAACCCCGCCCGCGGCCGTAAGTTCGTCGAGTTTCTGGTCGATCTGCTCCAGCGAAAGAACGTAGTGATCGTCATCGCGCTCTGTCCGGTAAAACGCGCAGAACTTGCAATACACATTGCAAACGTTCGTGTAATTGATGTTGCGGTCGGCGATGTAAGTCACGATCTCGCGTCCGCGTCCGCCGTAACTTTTCTCCTTGGCCAGGTTTCGCCGCACATTCGCCAGCGCACCCAATTCTTCCAGCGGCAGCGAATACAGCTGGATCGCTTCGTCGGATGAAATCCGTTCGCCTTCGAGCACTTTGTCGGTGAGCGCGTCTCGATTGAGTGAAACCATCGCTCCGAGTTTAACCGATTCATCCGCTGGTTACGAGCGATTTGGCACCGATTGATTCTCCTCGAGAAACTTCAACACCGCCATGTTGAACTCGCGCGGTTTCTCCATCATGAGGAAATGGGAAACATTTTCCCAGACCTGATAATCAATTTTCGGAATCAATCCGCGCACGAACTGCTCGTACTCGGGCGACCAGGCCGGTTGCTTCGCCAAAATCAGCAACGTTGGGACCTCGATCTTTTCTTCTTTCCACAAATCGGGATCGACCGTCGCTTCGAATTCGCTGATCGCCACGTGTGGCGGCGTTTTCAACATCAGCGCCTTGATCTTGTCCCGCAGCGCCGCGTCCTTGATCGGCTTGGTGATCGCATCGATGAAACGCGCCGCTGCCTCGGGATAATTTTCTCGCATCGGCGCCACGAATTTTTCCATCGTTTCCTTGTTGAAAAAAGCGCGCAGCGGTCCTTCAACAACAATGAGCGCTTTCACTTTCGCCGGGAACTTTCGGTAATATTGCCGTGTGAACGGCGTGCCGTTGCTGTGCCCGACCAAAATTATCGACTTCACCTGAGCATCGGTCATCACCGCGTCGATCGCACGCGTGTAGAGATTCTTGTCGTACTCGATCGTGTTCGGCTTGTCGCTTTGACCATGGCCGGGCAAGTCGATCGTGATCACGCGGATTTTTTCTGCTAATGCCGGCGCTTGATCCGCCCAGACCGTTTCATCGCAGGCCCAGCCGTGGACAAAGAACAGCGCGGTCTCGCCTTTGCCGTAGTTCGTGTAATGGACCTTGAGATGATCGACCTCGACAAACTTCGATTCGCTCACGATCGGTTGTGCGAATAGCGGAAGCGCCCCAGCGAGGGCGAACACAAGCGCGGCCATTTTTTTCACTGTGCGAAGTTAAAGGCCTGTTAATTGAATGCAACGTCACGTTGCTTCCGCACCCGCGGAATCGTGCTTACAATCCGTCGATGTCGAAATCGGTTGCAATCGTCGGCGCCGGTGTGTCTGGATTGACATGCGGCGTTGTTTTTGCCGAGCGCGGATTTCAAACTACGATCTTCGCCGAACAGATCGGCCAGCAAACCACTTCCGGCGCCGCGGCCGCCCTTTGGTTTCCTTACGACGCCGAGCCGGCCGACAAAGTGATCCCATGGGCGCTCACCACCTACAAGGTGCTTGTCGATCTAACGAAAGATCCGTGCAGCGGCGTCTCGATGATCGAGCTCCGCCAATATTCCCGCACCGGCAAAATCCAAATTCCGGATTGGGCTTCTCCTTTTGTCATCTCGAGCGCAGTCGAGGGATCTCTAAATGTTTCTGTTTTTGAAAGCGGCTTCTCGCTCAAAGTCCCGCTCGTCGACACCACCATCTATCTCGATTATCTCGCCAACCGATTTCAAAAAGCGGGCGGCGAGATCGAACCGAACGTTCGCTTCGAAAAACTCGAGGATGTCGATCCAAAGTTCGATCTCGTGATCAACTGCGCCGGGATTGGCGCGCGCGAGCTGGTACGCGATGTCGATCTTGAGCCGCACCGCGGCCAGGTCGCGATGGTTCCTAAGATCGATAAAATGAAGTGCGCGATTGTTTGTGACGACGCCCCGCTCATGTACGCCATCCCGCGGACGAACGATTGTGTCTTCGGCGGCACGAACGACCTCAGCGACAATCTCGACGCCGATCCGGCAACTACGGAAACGATTGTTTCGGAATGCGCGCGCGTTCTTAAGATCGACAACCCGCGCGTTCTTCGCGAACGCGTCGGCCTTCGCCCGTTCCGGAAATCAGGCGTGCGCTTAGAGCGCGAAAAACTTCGCAACGGCCGCGCGGTGATTCACAACTACGGCCACGGCGGCTCCGGCTTCACTCTTTCCTGGGGCTGCGCCGAAAGCGTTCTCGAACTATCAACTCGCTAGGCGAGACTTCTCGCGACGACGATGCTTCAGCGTTCGTGCTTTTGAACAAATCGACGACGCACTGTCTCGATTCCAATCGAAAAAACACCAAAGAGAACGATCATCTCAACCATTCCGATCATGCCTGGCACATTGTCGCCCCAGGTTGCATCGAGAAGCCACCGCGCTGGAAACGCCAGCAGGAATGCCAAGAAATAAACGTAATATGGCGTGCGGCGGACAGATTTAAGCGCCATTTACCATCTGAGCTACGTCAGGGCGATGCACTGAAACGAGCTGACGACGTCGTCGGGGCCTTTGGCGGCGAAGAAACTTTCGTAGTAACCGGGGCCGAGGTCCCAGTGCGGGCCTTTGTAATATTCGTCCCGGAAAAATCGCCAGACGCCGCTGACTATAATCAGGCAACTGATCCGGTCGTTCCAGAAATCGCCGATGTAATGAAAGCTCAGGTTCGTGCGGGCGTAGGCGCCTTTGAAGCCGATGTGATCGTAAAGGACGAGCTCGGGCAGCCGGACGGTTTCCTTGGAGACGGCCGCAGCTTCTTTGCCGGCGGCGCTGGCGTGATATCCGAGCGAGCCCAGTTTCCATTTCATGTCGATGATACAGCCGTTATCCGGCGAGAGTTCGGTTTTCGGTATCTGTTTCATAGGCGGCGGAGGTTCAATCTCGATCTTGAACTAATCGCAGCAGCGGTGTCGAGCAGTTTGGTAGGGGCGATTGACCTCAATCGATCCGAGCCGGATTGGCGGTCGCGGGCGGTTCGGTGAACCGCCCCTACCTAGATGAGGTGTTCCCGGTTATCGGAGCGCAGCCGGATGGTCTTGTTCTGCAAATTGTGCATCGCGCGGATGAGCCGGACGGTTTTGCTCTTGGCCCGCATCAAAATCGAATGGGTGATGGCGGTCGTACCTTTTGATTTCACGCCGCGCAAAAGCGCGCTGTCGCTGATTCCGGTCGCGCAGAAAACAATGTTCTCGCCTTGAGCGAGGTCGTCGGCCGTGAAAACGCGGTCGAGATCTTTTTCATTTCCGTCCGCGATCAGTTGTTTGCGCTCCTTCTCATCACGCGGCCACATTTTGCACTGCATCTCGCCGCCAAGACATTTGATCCCGGCCGCCGCCAGCACCGCTTCCGGCGAACCGCCGATGCCCATGTAAAGATCGATTTCGCTTTCCGGCAGCGACGGCGCCATGGCTGCAGCAATATCGCCATCGCCGATCATGCGCAGCGACGCGCCGGCCTCGCGAATTTGTTCGACGATTTCCTTGTGGCGCGGCCGGTCGAGCATCATTACGCACACGTCCTGGACGCGTTTTTCCAGCGCGCGGGCGACAATCGCGAGCGTTTCAGAAATCGGCGCGTCGATGTTTAGGGAATCGCCACGCTTTTGGGTGTATTGAATGACGCGCGGACCGTAAGCCAGCTTCGACATGTAAAACGACGGCACATCGCGGAGCGCGACTTTGACACTTTCTTGAGGACTCGCCGCCGCGATACAACTGATCGAGTTCGGCGCGCCTTTGGAAATGTTTGTCGTTCCGTCGATCGGATCGATCGCGATATCGAACTGCGGCGCGCCGGGCAACCAGGTCCCAAGTTGCTCGCCTTTAAAAATGCCGGGCGCTTCGTCTTTGATTCCTTCGCCGATAACGACTTCGCCGCAGATGTTCATGAGATCGAACATGCCGCGCATCGCGTCGCAGGCGGCGGCATCGGCGGCTTCTTTGTCGCCCCGCCCGAGCCAGCGCAACGAATTGAGCGCGGCCGCTTCAGTCGCGCGCACGAAATCGAACTCAATGATGCGTTCGATGTCGTGGTAACTTATCTTCGGCAACCGGTGCATCACGGGCGCTAAGTTTCACGCAGGTCAAGCGCGATGACAACGATTCTTCTGTAGCGGCGCTCTATGAGCGCCGCATTAATTCGTCCGACGGTCACAGACCGCCGCTACAAGGCGCGAAGCCGCAAGATTCTGTGAAAGTTTGGGCTTCAGGCCACGAACAGTAGCCAGTAAATAACACTCCTATGAAATCAATACGTCCGCTGGCTTCGGCTGCTGCCCTCGTCGTTTTGCTCATGTGCGTCTATGCGTTCCTGCTCGGAAACAAGGTTTTCGATGGCAAATTCGAGAACGAAGCGATCGCCTGGTACATTCTGGCCAAGGGAATCTTTTGTTCGGTCGCGCTGGTGGCGTTGAGCCGGATCCTCGACGGGGTCATTGCGAAACTCGGTGGCTGAAGATCGACAATCATAATTTGATCGGCAGAACGGCCGGCACACCGCGTTTGTAATCTTCGAACGCGGCGCCGAATTGTTCGCGCAAAAGTTTTTCCTCGCTGCGGACGCGAATCGCGGTGCCGATAGCGAAGAGGGCGAGCGCGATTAGAAGTCCGATCCACTGACTCCAGGCCAGTCCGCCCGCGATAATCATGCCGAGCATGCCGGTGTAAATCGGATGCCGAACAAAACGATACGGCCCGTCCCGAACCAACTTATGATCTTCCAGCACGCGCGCCTGCAAACTCCATTGCTTACCGAGAACGCGCAGCGCAGCCGCTATCGTCCATAACGAAACAGCGACCAGTACGATCACAAGTATTGTGCTCAAGAGTTGGAACCAAAAACCCAGAGGTAAAATCGTGATCTGATGCCGACGTGGCATCATCCATACGGCAAAGAGCGATAGAGTTTGGATGAAGATTCCAATGATCGATGCTCGATCCGCCTTCCGGGTTTTGTCGCGCGACCATTTTTTTCGAAAAATGAAAATCAGGCCGAAAAGGATCCAGCCGATCTTAGATGCGTAAACTGAAATGAGATGGAGCGCGTGCTCGCTCATTTCATTTCATGCGACTCGTGCCCGGCGTGATCGTGTCGCGACGGGCGAATGCGCAGGAAAACTTCGAACGCGTAACCGAGTCCGTCGCCATAATATCGATCGAGTTCTTCCGGCCAAACGTTGACAGTGAATTGTCCGCCGAGCCCGATGTCGATCAATTTGCCGTGGGATAGATCGCGCACATAACCGATCGTGAAGGCGTTGACCGGAAAGATTTCCTCGAGATCGGCGGGGGCGAGCACCAGCTCGTGTCCTGATTTCTCGACCCGCTCCCAACGCCCGTAGACCGTGTCGCGCTCGCGCTGATAATCTGATTCGATCAGGAACGATTGTGTTTTGCCTTCATGGGTGACGTCGTTTTGTCCCCACACAAACGAGGTTGCCCAGTTTGAGTCCGGCCCGAGCGCTCTATTATATATGAGCGATGCGGTGGTGCGGTGCTCCTTCAGATCGGGCTCGAGCCCTTCCGGCCCCTTGATGTAGCCGTGCGAAAGTTGCAGGGCCAAGTCAGGCGTCGGGTTCCAGGAGATGCGGCCGCTGTAGGAATCGAAGCGCGGCCGATCGAAATCGTAACGATCTTCGTCCGGTTCGCGCCCGGTGAAAATGCTGCCTTCCACTTTCACGTTGCGCCATTGCAAGCCGGCGGTGGCGACGCCAAACACGATGTGAGTTGAATCCTGCCAGTGATGGGCGATAGGCGCGTCGGGATTATCCATCGTGCTGAGCCGATGCATGAACGCGGGCGGACCGAGCGCCGGTTCGCCGGGATAACCGAAATACAAATACCCGCTCAAGTCGTCCGTAACTTTTTGCGACAACGAAACGGAAAGTTCGTCGAACAAATCGTGCGGATGTTGCCGATCGTGAAGCGGTTGGCCGTGCCACGACTCGCCCGTTTGAAAGAGAAGTGGGTAACCGCGGCCCTGTTCGGTCAGCAGATCGAGACTCATCATCGCGCGCAATCCGAGCTGCGTGCTGTCACTGAACGGATGCGAATACATGCCCATGATCCAGTTCGGCGCATCGATCCGATCGTCGCCGCGGCGCGAACTCACGTTGGTGTAACGCGGAAAAACTCCGCCGTGCAGCATCAGCATGTCATCTCCAAACATCCTCATGTATCCGTACATGGGCGTGGAATCGGGAACCCAGGCTGTGCCCGAGCTTTCGCGATTCATCGGATCGGCAATGTTCACCGACGACTGCATTTTCATTTCATGTTCATGTTCGGCATGCTCCGGCATCGCCATGCCGTTTGCATCGTGCGTTGCGTGTTCGCTGTGCATTTGATGCGGGGCGTGTTCGCCTTTCGGCTTCGTTTTCTTTATCGGAACGAGTGTCATTCCGCATTTCGGACATTGGCCCGGTTCAGAGCGGACGATCTCCGGATGCATCGGACAAGTGTAGAGTTGCTTCGCGCTGTCGTGTTCGTGTTGGCCGAACGCGATGCTTGTGACGGCCAGCGCCAAGGCACTTAGCAAAATTAAGATTGGTGTTTTCATAGGATGTGGTGGCAACCGTGCCGCCTGAAAAACGTACGAAGGCAAGCGAGACGCCCGCCACCACAGCAGAATCCGCGATCGCGGATTGGTTTAAGACAAAAGCGGCGGAGCGTGCGCACGCATGCTCCCAATCAATTCCACGAATGCCGTTGTGCCGGGCGGTCCGGTGTCGAGCGTTGCCGGCAGAAACGAAATTTTCGGCGGCGCAGCAACGATCAAATCAGCGGATGAAAAATCGGCCGGCGCAAGATCAACAATCGCCGGCGCAAGAGTTTTAGCTGGCAGGTTCGAAGTCGCGCGCAGAATTTTGCAGCACTCAGTCGAATTTGTTTTTGGCTTCGCCGGTTTGGAATGGAACGGGCAACCGCTTTGTTTCGTCTGCGCTTTGCCGGCGAGCGCGCCGA
>Ga0137399_10001197_pt1 | contig 11638 bp, 10 predicted proteins | sample czorhiz316metaG_FD_104810 | JGI IMG/M metagenome (GOLD analysis project Ga0137399, IMG submission 104810) | Vadose zone soil microbial communities from Angelo Coast Range Reserve, California, USA - czorhiz3.16 metaG | ecosystem: Environmental > Terrestrial > Soil > Vadose zone | place: USA...
CTCTACGCCGAGGCCTAAGTCATGAAGTTTTTCCTGGATACCGCGAGTCTCAAGGATATCAGCTGGGCGGCCCAGGCCGGGCTGATCGACGGCGTGACCACCAACCCCACGCTCCTCGCCAAGCAGGCGGGCGACCTCGATCCCAGGGACGTGTTGAAGGAGATCTGCTCGCTGGTCGAGGGTCCCGTTTCGGCGGAGGTCGTCGCGCTCGATACGGACGGCATGGGGCGCGAGGGCAGCGAGCTCGCCAAGATCGCCGACAACATCGTGGTGAAGATCCCGATGACCGAAGCCGGGATGGTGGCCGTGCGCCGCCTCGCGACCGACGGGATCAAGACCAACGTGACGCTGTGTTTCTCGAGCGTGCAGTGCCTCATCGCCGCCAAGGCGGGCGCCACGTACGTGAGTCCGTTCATCGGGCGGCTCGACGACGTGGGTCAGGAGGGGATGGACGTGATCCGCGAGGCGCGGGTCATCTTCGACAACTACCAGCTCGCGACGGAGATCCTGGCCGCCTCGATCCGCCACCCCCGTCACGTGGTGGAGGCAGCGATGATCGGCGCGGACGTGGCGACGCTGCCCGCCGACGTCCTCAAGAAGCTGCTGCTGCATCCGCTCACCGATCGCGGGCTCGAGCAGTTCCTCGCGGATTGGAACCAGCGGGTGGCGCGCGCGAAGGCCGCGGTTTGACGTACCTCTCGCCGCTGGGCCAGCGCTACGCCTCCCCGGCGATGCAGGCGTTGTGGGGAGAGCGGCGGCGGATCGGTCTATGGCGGCGGCTGTGGCTCGCGCTCATGGAGGCGGAGCGGGAGCTCGGCCTCGATATCCCCGATCGGGCGCTGGCGGAGCTCCGCGCCCACCTGGACGACGCCGACCTGGAGCGCGCGGCGGAGCACGAGAAGCGGCTGCGTCACGACGTGATGGCGCACATCCACCATCTCGGCGAGCAGGCGCCGGCGGCGCGCCCCTTCCTCCACCTCGGTGCGACCAGCGCGTACGTCACCGATAACGCCGACTTGATCCTGATGCGGGAGGGGCTGCAGCTGCTGCTGGGGCGCGTCGCCGCCGTCGTGGTCGCGCTCTCCAAGCTCGCGCGCCGCTACCGCGACCTGCCGTGCCTGGCGTACACGCACTTCCAGCCGGCGCAGCTCACCACCGTCGGGAAGCGCGTCACGCTGTGGATGCAGGAGTTGCTGCTCGATGCCGAGGAGCTGCTGCACCGGCTCGAGACGCTCCGCTTCCGCGGCGTGAAGGGAACGACCGGGACGCAAGCAAGCTTTCTGGAGCTGTTCGAAGGCGCGCACGACAAAGTCCGCGAGCTCGACGCCCGCGTCGCGCGCAAGATGGGATTCGAGAAGCTGTTCTCCGTGACGGGCCAGACCTACACGCGCAAGCTCGACGCGCAGGTGCTCGCGGCGCTCTCCGGGATCGCGGCGTCGTCTGCCAAGTTCGCGACCGACATGCGGCTGCTGCAGCACGAGGGAGAGATGCTCGAGCCGTTCGAGAGCGAGCAGGTGGGCTCTTCCGCGATGGCGTACAAGCGCAACCCGATGCGCGCCGAGCGGATCACGAGCCTGGCGCGCTTCGTGATCGAGCTGGAAGGAAACGCCTGGCACACGGCGGCTGCACAATGGCTCGAGCGGACGCTCGATGACAGCGCCAACCGGCGGCTCGTGATTCCGGAGGCGTTTCTCGCGAGCGACGCGATCCTGGTGCTCGCCACCAACGTCGCGGCGGGGCTCGAGGTGCGGGAGGCGGTGATCGCCCGGCACGTCGCCGCCCACATGCCGTTCCTCGCGACCGAGCGGCTGCTGATGCGGGGCGTGAAGGCCGGCGGCGACCGGCAGCGGCTGCACGAGGTGATCCGAACGTACAGCCTCGCCGTGGCGCAGGCCGTGGCCGAGCAGGGTGCCGAGAACGACCTGCTCGAGCGGCTGGCGCGCGATCCGGCGTTCAAGGCGCTCAAAGTCGCCGTGCGACCCGAGGAGCTCGACCCGGCGGCGTACGTCGGGCGGGCGCCGGGCCAGGTGGACGAGTTTCTGCAACAGGTGGTCGCCCCGGCGCTGCGACGCATCGAGGCCGTCGCGCCGCCGGGCGCCGCCGCCACCGCCGAGGTCACCGTTTGACGGTCCCGCTCGTCGCCAGCCAGCTTCCCCTGCCCCTCGTGCGGCGCGGCAAGGTGCGCGAGGTGTACGGGGTCGACTCGGACACCCTGCTCCTGGTCGCGAGCGACCGGGTGAGCGCGTTCGACGTGGTGCTGCGTGAGCCCGTTGTGCACAAGGGCGCGGTGCTCACCCAGCTGAGCGCCTTCTGGTTCCGGCGGCTCGCGGGCGTCATGCCGAGCCACTTCCTCTCGGCCGACGCGGACGAGATTACGGAGCGGGTGCCGGCCCTCGAACCGTTCCGCGCGTCCCTCGTGGGGCGGGCCATGCTGGTGCGTCGCACGGCGCCGGTCCCGTTCGAGTGTGTCGTGCGGGGATACGTCACGGGATCGGCCTGGGCCGAATACCGCGAGTCCGGTACGTTGGCGGGGGAGCCGCTGCCCACTGGTCTGGTGGAGAGCGCGCGCCTCGACCCCCCGATCTTTTCCCCCGCCACGAAAGCCGAGCAAGGGCACGACGAGAATGTGACGTTCGCCCACCTGGTGCAGGCGCTGGGTCGGGCCGCCGCCGAGCGACTGCAGCAGGCGAGCCTCGCGCTGTACGAGGCGGGGCGAGGCTACGCGGGCCCGCGCGGCATCATCATCGCCGACACGAAGTTCGAGTTCGGCTCGACTCCCGACGGGCGGCTCCTCGTGATCGACGAGATCCTCACGCCCGACTCGTCGCGGTTCTGGCCGGCGGACCGCTACGAGCCGGGGCGGGCGCAGCCGAGCTTCGACAAGCAGCCGCTGCGCGACTACCTGGCGGGCTTGAAGAAGCAGGGGCAGTGGAACGGCAACGCACCGCCCCCGCCGCTGCCGCCGGAGGTGGTGCGGGCGACGAGCGAGCGCTATCTGGAGGCGTATCGCTTGATCACGGGCAACCCCCTTGGGACCGACTGATGCGAATCGCTCCCGAGGGGTGGCCCTTCATTCTCCCCGGCTGGGCGCTCGTGCTGCTCGGCGCCTGGGTGGCGCGCGGGTCGCCCTGGGTGTGGGGACCCGAGGCGGCGTTGTTCCTGGTGGCGATCTGGCTCCTGGTGTTCTTCCGCGATCCCGTCCGGACGGGGCCGCGCGGCGAGCAGTTCGTAATCGCCCCGGCCGACGGGAAAGTGGTGGACATCGCCGTGGTGGACGAGCCGATGTATCTCGCGACCCGGGCGACCAGGATCTCCATCTTCATGAGCGTGTTCGACGTGCACGTGAACCGCTATCCGGCGACCGGCGCCGTCGAGCTGGTCCGCTACCGGCGCGGCAAGTTCCTGCACGCGGCGTCCGACAAGGCGAGCCTCGACAACGAGCAGGCGTCGGTCGGCCTGCGGTCGGGACATGGGCCCGTGCTGGTGCGGCAGATCGCGGGGCTGATCGCGCGACGCATCGTCACGGACGGGAAGCCGGGAGACCGCGTGCGTCAGGGCGAGCGGCTGGGGATGATCCGGTTCGGGTCGCGCGTGGACGTGTTCCTCCCGGTGGCCGCACGCGCGGCCGTGCGGGTGGCCGTGGGCGAGCGCGTCCGGGCGGGCGCCACGCTGCTGGCGGAGTATGGCTCGTGAGCGGGGGGACTCCATGACGATGCGACGCTTCCCGCGCCCCAACATGCGGCGCGTCGTGGTCGTCGTGCCGAGCTTGTTCACGCTCTTCAACCTGTTTTTCGGCATCTGGTCGATGGTGCTGGCGTCGCGCGGGGAGTTCGACCGCGCCGGTTGGTACATCTTCTTCGCCGGCATCCTGGACGCGCTCGACGGCCGGGTGGCGCGTCTCTCGAAGACGGGCACGCGGTTCGGCGCCGAGCTCGACAGCCTCGTCGACATCGTGAGCTTCGGGGTCGCGCCGGCCTTCCTTCTCTACCAGCTCGAGTTCGCGAGCGCCGGCCAGGCGGAGTGGATCTTCTGCTACTTTTACGTCATGGCGGCGGCGATCCGCCTGGCGCGTTTCAACATCACCCAGGCGGGACGATCCAAGCGCTACTTCATCGGCCTGCCGTCGCCGGCGGCAGGCATGACGCTCGCCACCTTTTACCCGTTCACGACCACCGAGCTGTGGCACCACCTGGCGGCGATCGTACCGCGCCATCACCTGATGCAGTTCGTGATGATCCTGCTCACCATCCTGATGGTGAGCAACGTGCGCTATGCGACCCTGCCCCGCGCGGGTCTGCGCAGCGCGCGCGGGCTGTTGGGGCTCGCCACCGTCCTGTTCATCCTGGTGTTCGGGATCCTCGAGCACGATGCGTTCTTCTTCCCGCTGGGCATCACCTACATGGCGTACGGGGTATTGCGGGCGACCGTCCTCGGTTTCTTCCTCGAAGCATCCGAGGACGAGGAAGCGGAGATCGCCGGGCCCATCGTGATCACCAACGGCGGGTCGGCGGGCGACGCCTTCCCGCAGCGTACCCGCGGCATCTCCCCGCCGGGGGGCGGGACCGCGTCGTGAGCCGCTACCGCGTCCAAGTCCGCGTGATGCCGCGCGCCGCGCTGCTCGATCCGCAGGGCCAGGCGGTGGAGCACGCGCTGCACGCGCTCGGCTTCGGAGACGTCGCCCACGTGCGGGTCGGCAAGCATCTCGTCCTCGAGGTGAAAGCGGCGACGCAAGAGGAGGCGCTGGCACAGGCGCGCACGATGTGCGACCGGCTGCTCGCCAATCCGGTGACCGAGGACTACGAGCTGGCCGTGGAGGCGACGCGATGACGCGGGTGGCCGTGATCGTGTTCCCCGGCTCGAATTGCGACGCCGACACGCTCGCGGCCGCGCGGGAGGCGGGCTCGGACGCGTACTACGTGTGGCACCGTGACGCAGACCTGCGGCAGGCCGACGTCGTGGTCCTGCCGGGGGGCTTCAGCTACGGCGACTACCTCCGCTCGGGCGCGATCGCCCGGTTCTCACCCATCATGGGTGCCGTCGCCGCGCACGCGCGCGCCGGCGGGCCGGTTCTCGGTATCTGCAACGGGTTTCAGATCCTGTGCGAGGCGGGGCTGTTGCCGGGCGGGCTGATGCGGAACGCGCGGCTCAAGTTCCTGTCGCGGCCCGCCTGGGTACGCGTCGAGTCGACGGACACTCCCTTCACCGGTCTGTACGACAAGGGTGACGTGCTCGAGATCCCCATTGCGCACGGCGACGGCCGCTACGTGGTGGACGAGCGCACGGCGGCGGAGCTCGAGGCGAGCGACCGCGTCGTGTGGCGCTACGTGCGGGACAACCCCAACGGCTCGACCCGCGACATCGCCGGCGTTTGCAACGCCGGCCGCAACGTGGTGGGTATCATGCCGCACCCGGAGCGCCGCAACGCCCCGATCTTGGGCGGACAGGACGGAGCCCGTGTCTTTTACGCGATGGAGGCTCGACATGCGACGCAGCACGCTGTGGATGTGCGCGCTGTTGGCGACCGGCACCTTAGGGTGTAAGCAGGTCAACGAGCAGTGGGCGAAGCTCAAGCAGAAGATCGAACAAAAGATCGCCGAGCGTCGCGGTCGCACGGCGACCCCGCAGCCCGTTCCCCTCCCCACGCCACCGCCCCCGGGTGCGGCGACCGACACCCAGCCGCCCGCGGAATCCCCCGCCAAGCCGGCGCGGGCTCCCCGGCAGATCCCCGAGCGTCCCGAGGCGACGCGCGACGTCCCCTACAGCTCGGTGGACACGGGCACGATCGCGCCCGGCATGTCCGAGAAGGAGGTGTACTCGCTGTGGGGCCCGCCGATCGCGGTGCGCCACCAGGGCGCATGGACCTATCTCTTTTTCCGCAACGGCTGCGAGTACACCTGTGGCACCGAGGACGTCGTCACGCTCCAGAACGGGCAGGTGGTGGACGCCGTGCTGCGCTGGCCGGGTCACGGCTACAGCGGCCAGTCATCGTCTCCGGCGGCCACGCGGCCGCACTGGAAGCCGGGGGGCGACACGTTGACCGTGAAACCCCCTGGAACGCCGTGAGGGCGGTCCCGTTTCCGGGTGACCCGCCGATCACGCCGCAGCTGGTCCGCGATCACCATCTCACCGACGAGGAATACCGGCGCATCGAGGCGTTGCTGGGCCGCGCGCCCACGTTCGCCGAGCTGGGTGTCTTCTCGGCGCTGTGGAGCGAGCACTGCTCCTACAAACATTCGCGGCCGATCCTCAAGACGTTCCCCACCGCCGGTCCGCAGGTGGTCCAGGGTCCGGGCGAGAACGCCGGCGTGCTGCGGCTCCCCGACGGCTGGGCGGTCGCCTTCAAGATCGAGTCGCACAACCACCCCTCCGCCGTCGAGCCGTATCAGGGGGCCGCGACCGGCGTGGGCGGGATTCTGCGCGACGTGTTCACGATGGGCGCCCGCCCGGTGGCCCTGCTCAACAGCCTGCGCTTCGGACCGCTGGAGGAGGCGCGCAATCGGTATCTGTGCGCCGGTGTGGTGCGCGGCGTGGGCGACTATGGCAACTGCGTCGGCGTGCCCACGCTCGGCGGGGAGGTGGATTTCGGGCCGGGCTACGGTGGCAACCCGCTCGTCAACGCGATGTGCGTCGGCCTGCTCCGTGAAGCCGACCTGATCACGGCCGCGGCGCGCGGTGTGGGGAACGTCCTCCTCGTCGTCGGGTCGCGCACGGGGCGCGACGGCATCCACGGCGCGTCATTCGCCTCCGAGGAACTCACGCACGAGAGCGAGCGGCGCCGGCCGCAGGTCCAGGTGGGCGACCCGTTCACCGAGAAGCTGCTGCTCGAAGCGAGTCTCGAGCTGATCGCCTCGGGCCACATCGTCGCGATCCAGGACATGGGCGCCGCCGGACTCACGTCCTCGTCGGCCGAGATGGCGGCGCGGGGCGGTGTCGGGGTGGAGATCGACCTGTCGCGCGTACCCACCCGCGAGCCGGGGATGACCCCGTACGAAATCCTGCTCTCGGAGTCGCAGGAGCGTATGCTGGTGGTAGCCAAGGCGGACCGGGTGACGGACGTCGAGGCGATCGCCGCCAAATGGGAGCTCGCGGCCACGCCGATCGGGCGCGTGACGGACGACGGCCTGTACCGCGCGACCTGGAAGGAGCAGGTGGTCGTGGAGATCCCCGGGCAGCGGCTGATCGACGATTGCCCGGTGTACACGCCGGAAGCTCGCGAGGACGAAGCGATCGTACGGTTGCGCGCCGCCGCACCTCCCGCCTCCCACCTCCCGCCTCCCGACGAGATCCTGCTCCAGCTGCTCGACCACCCGGCCATCGCCTCCAAGCGGTGGGTCTACGAGCAATACGACTCGACCGTTCAGGCGAGCACCGTGATCGCCCCGGGCGGCGACGCCGGAGTGATCCGGGTGCGGGGAGCCGAGTTCGGCATCGCGGTCACGACGGACTGTAACTCTCGCTACGTCGCCCTGGATCCCTACGAGGGCGGGAAAGCCGCGGTGGCGGAGGCCGCCCGCAACGTTGCCTGCACGGGCGCGCGTCCCCTCGGCATCACCGACTGTCTGAACTTCGGCAGTCCCGAGCGACCGGCCGTGTTCTATCAGTTCCGCGAAGCGTGCCGCGGGATCGCCGACGCGTGCCGGGCGCTCGAGACGCCGGTCACGGGGGGCAACGTCTCCTTCTACAATGAGAGCCCGACCGGCGCCGTCGCCCCGACGCCGGTCATCGGCATGGTGGGCGTGCTCGCGCGCGCCGACCGCGCCGTGCCGAGCCACGCGCGCACGCCGGGCGACGTCGTCTTCGTGGCGGGAGCAACGCGGAGCGAGCTGGGCGGCTCGGCGCTGTGGGAGGCGCTCCACGGCTTTGTGGGGGGCACGCCGCCGCGGGTCGATCTCGTCGCCGAGCGGCGACTCGTGGACCTCCTCGTTGCCGGCGCGGAGCGGGCGCTGTTCCGCTCCGCCCACGATTGCTCGCAGGGCGGACTCGGCGTCGCGCTCGCAGAAGTCGCGATGGGCGGCCCATACGACGAGACCGGATTTGGCCTCGACGTCGATCTTTCGGCTTACGGCTTACGCCTTACGGCTCTTGACCTGTTGTTCAGCGAGTCGCACGGTCGCGCGGTGATCACCGCCGCGCCCGAGCGCGCCGCCGCCGTCGTGGCGCTGGCCCAGGAGCTCGGCGTGCCGATCGAGCGCGTGGGTCGCGTGGGGGAGCAGGGCGGCGCGGTGCGCATCCGGTTGCGCGACGCCCGCGTGGAGCACCCCGTCGACCGCCTGCGGGAGGTATATTTCTCAGGCTTGCCTCGTCGCATGGGAGACTGATCGCCAGATGTGCGGGATTATCGGCGTCACCGGGATTGCGGACGCGTCGCGCGTCGCCTACCTCGGCCTCTACAGCCTGCAGCACCGTGGCCAGGAGTCCTCCGGGATCGTGGCCGTGGACGGTGAGGGCGCCGCACGCTCGCATCGCGGAATGGGCCTCGTCTCCGACGTGTTCGACGAAAAGGTGCTGGGCGAGCTGCCCGGCGACGTCGCGATCGGCCACACGCGTTACTCGACCGCCGGCACGTCCGTGCTCGCGAACGCCCAGCCGATGCTGGCGCGCTACCGCGAAGGCCCGCTCGCCCTCGCCCACAACGGCAATCTCACCAACGCCGTGCAGCTCCGCTCCGACCTCGTCACCAAGGGCTCGATCTTTCAGAGCTCGTCGGACAGCGAAGTCCTGGTGCACCTGATCGCGCGCTCCGAGGCGCGCGAGCCCGAGGACCAGCTGCTCGACGCGCTCGAGCGGGTGGAAGGAGCCTACTCGCTGGTGATCACCATCGGGCGCACCCTGTACGCGATCGTGGACCCGCGCGGCTTCCGCCCCCTCGTGCTCGGGCGGCTCGGTCGCGGCTGGGTGGTCGCCTCCGAGACGTGCGCGCTCGACATCGCCGGGGCGACGCTGGTGCGCCACCTCGAGCCCGGCGATTTCGTCCGCATCCACGGCGAGGACGTGGACGACCTCCCCAAGCTGCCCGCCAGACCGCATCGCCGCTGCGTGTTCGAGCTGGTGTATTTCTCGCGACCCGATAGCACGGTGTTCCATCGTTCGGTGGACGCCGCCCGCCGGGCGCTGGGCCGCGAGCTGGCGCGCGAGCATCCGGCGCCAGGGGCGGATTGCGTGTTTTCGGTTCCCGACTCCTCCAACGCGATGGCGCTGGGGTTCTCCGAGGAGTCGGGGATCAAGCTCGAGCACGCCCTGATCCGCAACCATTACGTCGGGCGGACGTTCATCCATCCGGCTCAGGCGGGGCGGATGGCCAAGGTGAAGATCAAGTTCAATCCGGTGCGGGAGGTGCTGGAGGGGAAGAAGGTGGTGGTGGTGGACGACTCGATCGTGCGCGGCACCACGAGCAAGGCGCTGGTCCAGCTCATCCGGCACGCGGGTGCGGCGGAGGTGCATTTCCGCGTCGCCTCGCCCCCGATCACCGGTCCCTGCTACTACGGCATCGACACGCCCACCAAAGGCGAGCTGATCGCGTCGAGTCATGACGTCACGGAGATCCGCGACCATTTGGGCGTCGACTCGCTGGGCTATCTCTCGCTGGATGGGATGCTGCGGGCCGCGGGCGGCGATCCGGCGGACTTCTGCCACGCCTGTTTCTCCGGCGCCTACCCGACCGAGATTCCGGGAGACGACATGGCAGGGGCGCGGCACGCCGCCCCCCTCCTCACGACCGCGGTCTGATGGCCCCGTGCCGTCGCTCGAGCGGTGGGTCTATTTCTTCGGTAACGGCCGCGCCGACGGCTCCGCGGCGATGCGCGACATCCTGGGCGGCAAGGGCGCCGGCCTGGCCGAGATGGCGAACCTGGGCCTCCCGGTCCCGCCCGGGTTCACGATCTCCGCCAAGCTGTGCCTCACCTACCTCGAGCAAGGCACCTTCCCCGATCAGCTGCACGAAGAAGTCGACCGCCACCTGAAGCACCTCGAGCAGGCGACCAAGAAGCGCTTCGGTGACCCCGCCAACCCGCTGCTGGTGTCGGTGCGCTCGGGGGCGGCGGTCTCGATGCCCGGCATGATGGAGACGATCCTGAACCTGGGCCTGAACGACGCGACGGTACAAGGCCTGATCACCGGCTCGAAGAACCCCCGCTTCGCCTACGACTCCTACCGTCGTTTCGTGCAGATGTACGGCGACGTCGTGTTCGATCTCGGCAAGCAGCCGTTCGAGGAGGTGCTCGCGGAGTTCAAGCAGCGCCGCAAGGTGGCGCGTGACATCGATCTTCCCGCCGACGACCTGCAGGCGCTGGTGCAGGAATTCAAATCGATCATCCAGGCGAAGCGTGGCGCACCGTTCCCCGAGGACCCGACGGCGCAGCTGTGGGGCGCGATCGAGGCCGTGTTCCAGAGCTGGAACACGCGCCGGGCGGCCGACTACCGCAAGGTCCACGGCATTCCGGACGACCTCGGCACGGCCGTCAACGTGGTCGCGATGGTGTACGGCAACATGGGCGACGATTCGGGGACGGGCGTCGCGTTCACGCGCGACTGCCGTACGGGCGAGCAGGTGCTGAACGGCGACGTCCTGACGAACGCCCAGGGGGAGGACGTCGTGTCGGGCGCGCGCACGCCCGAGCCGATCGCCAAGCTGAAGCGCGGCGCCCTCGCGAAGGTGTACGCTGAGCTGGAGCGCATCGCGACGAAGCTCGAGCGACACTTCAAGGACGTGCAGGACATCGAGTTCACCTTCGAGCGCGGCAAGCTGTATCTGCTGCAGACCCGCCGCGCCCAGCGGACCGGGCTCGCCGCCGTGCGCATCGCCGTCGAATTGGTGGACGAGCGACTGATCACGCGGGACGAAGCGGTGCAGCGGGTGCCGCCCCAGGACTTGGACCAGCTGTTCCATCCTATGGTGGACCCCCACGCCGTCGTGACGGTGGTGGCGAAAGGGCTGCCGGCGTCGCCCGGGGCGGCGATCGGAGACGTGGTATTCGATGCCGACGAAGCCGAGGCGCTCGCCAAGCAGGGCCGCAAGGTCATCCTGGTGCGGCCCGAGACGTCGCCCGAGGACTTTCACGGCATCGTGGCGGCGCAGGCGGTGCTGACCGCGCGCGGCGGCATGACGAGCCACGCCGCGGTGGTGGCCCGCGGCATGGGCAAGACGTGCGTGGTGGGGGCGAAGGACATCGAGGTCGATCCCCACGCGGGGCGGTTCCGCGCCAACGGCCGGGTCGTGAAAAAAGGGCAGTTGATCACTGTGGACGGGACCACCGGGCGGGTGATCCTCGGCGCGGCCAAGCTGGTTGAGCCCAAGATCGGCGCCCACTACGCGAAGCTGATGGGCTGGGCCGACGAGCGGCGCCGGTTGCGCGTTCGCGCCAACGCCGACACGCCCCATGACGCGGCCCGCGCCCGCGAGTTCGGCGCCGAGGGCGTCGGGCTGTGCCGCACCGAGCACATGTTCTTCGAGGGCGACCGTATCATGGCGATGCGGGAGATGATCGTCGCGCCCGACGAGATGGGGCGCCGGCGCGCCCTCGCCAAGCTGCTCCCGATGCAGCGGGCCGATTTCGAGGGCATCTTCGAAGCGATGGCGGGCTATCCCGTCACGATCCGGCTGCTCGATCCCCCGCTCCACGAGTTCCTGCCCCACACCCGC
>Ga0137399_10001199_pt1 | contig 11636 bp, 8 predicted proteins | sample czorhiz316metaG_FD_104810 | JGI IMG/M metagenome (GOLD analysis project Ga0137399, IMG submission 104810) | Vadose zone soil microbial communities from Angelo Coast Range Reserve, California, USA - czorhiz3.16 metaG | ecosystem: Environmental > Terrestrial > Soil > Vadose zone | place: USA...
GAGGGCCGCATCCTGCTGGTGAATGCGCAGACGGAGAAGCTGTTCGGCTACGCGCGCGAGGAGTTGCTCGGGCAATCGGTTGAGATTCTGGTGCCCGAGCGGTTTCGAGGAGCGCATCCGGGGCACCGCACGGGCTATTTTTCTGATCCGCGCACGCGATCCATGGGGGCGGGGCTGGAACTCTACGGGCGGCGGAAGGATGGGAGCGAGTTTCCGGTGGAGATCAGCCTGAGCCCGCTGGAGACCGAGGAAGGGGTATTGGTCTCCAGCGCCATCCGGGACATCACCGCGCGGAAGAGGGCGGAGACGAAGTTTCGGGGTCTGCTGGAGGCGGCGCCGGACGCGATGGTGATCGTGGGCCGGGAGGGCCGCATCCTGCTGGTGAATGCGCAGACGGAGAAGCTGTTCGGCTACACCCGTGAGGAGTTGCTCGGGCAATCGGTTGAGATTCTGGTGCCCGAGCGGTTTCGAGGAGCGCATCCCGGGCACCGCACGGGCTATTTTACTGATCCGCGCCCGCGATCCATGGGGGCGGGGCTGGAACTTAACGGGAGGCGGAAGGACGGGAGTGAGTTTCCGGTGGAGATCAGCCTGAGCCCGCTGGAGACCGAGGAAGGGATATTGGTCTCCAGCGCTATCCGTGACATGACCGAGCGCAAACGGAGCGAGGATGAGTATAGAAAGATTCAGGAACGTTTCCGAGGAATCTACGAGTGCTCCAAAGATGCCATGGCGTACACGGCTCTGGACGGACGCTTGCTGGATGCGAATGACGCCTTTCTCGCTCTCACGGGCTATTCCAGAGAGGAGCTACTGGATGGGGAAAAGTATCGGGACATCAACCCAGTTCAATACGGCGATCCCGAGCCTTACATCATTGAACAGGTCCTGAAAACGGGGAAACCGGCCGAGTACGAAAAAGAGTACGTAAGAAAGGACGGATCGCGTGTCCCCGTTTTGCTCACCGTTTTTCTCGTTAGAGGGGCCAATGGTGGGCCAGCCGGCCTTGCTGCTGTCATCAAAGACATCACCGAGCGCAAACGGGCCGAACAGGAAATCAAGGAGCTGAACGAAGACTTGAGCCGGCGGGCCGCCGAACTGGAAACCCTGAATAAAGAGCTCGAAGCCTTTACTTATTCGGTCGCCCACGACCTGCGTGCCCCGCTGCGGCACATCGATGGATTCTCCAAGATCCTTCTGGAAGATTTTGGGTCTCAACTGGACCCTCTCGCTCAAAAGCACTTGCAGCGCATCAACGAGTCCACCCGGCACATGGGACACCTGGTGGACGACCTGTTGAACCTGGCACGGGTCGGCCGGCAGCCGGTGCAATTGCAAATCACCGGGTTGAACGGGCTGGTCGAGGAGGTCCTCGGGGACCTGGAGACCGAAACGCGCGACCGGCAGATCGACTGGCAGATTGGGCGGCTGCCGTTCGTGGAATGCGACCCGGGCCTCATGAAGCAGGTGTTGGCCAACCTGCTCTCGAACGCCGTCAAGTACACCCGGCCGCGCGAGCTCGCTGTCATTCAGGTGGGGCAGAGGGAGGTTGACGGGCAACCGGTCATCTTCATCCGGGACAACGGCGTCGGCTTCAATATGAAGTACGCCGACAAGCTATTCGGCGTCTTCCAGCGGCTGCACCGTAAGGAGGATTTTGAAGGCACCGGCGTGGGCCTGGCCACTATTCAACGGATTATCCAGAAACACGGGGGGCGCGTGTGGGCCGAGGCGGAACTCGACAAGGGTGCCACCTTCTTCTTCACTTTAGGTGCACCGAAGGACACCAGGACAGATACCGCGTTAACGGAAGGGAGTGCCGCATGGAAGGGAGCAACTGCGAGGTAGAGATTCTTCTTGTAGAAGACAACCCGGCGGATGTGGAGCTTACCTTGCATGCCCTCCGCCACAACAAGCTGTCCAACCGCGTCCGCGTGGCGCACGACGGCGAGGAGGCTCTGGATTTCCTCTTCTGCCGCGGGGTGTTCAGCGGGCGCGAGGCAAGCCACCGGCCCAGGCTGATCCTGCTCGATTTGAAACTGCCCAAGGTGGATGGGCTCGAGGTGCTGCGGCAGGTCAAGAGTGATGCGCGGACTAAAGCCATCCCCGTGGTCATTCTAACCTCCTCGAAGGAGGAGAGAGACCTGGTGCAGGGTTATCAATCGGGAGTCAACAGCTATATCCAGAAGCCGGTGGACTTTGACCAGTTCCGGGAAACGGTCAAGCAGCTCGGATTGTACTGGCTTCTGGTGAATGAGCCGCCGCCATTGGGAGCTTTCCTCGCCGCGTCACGGAGCCAGGCCTGATGGATCCAGCCGTAGCCGAACGGAACGTGAACGTCCAACAGCCCCTGCGCGTTCTAATTGTTGAAAACTCGCGCCCGGACGCCGACCTCATTCTGAACCAATTGGAAAAGGCGGGATTCAAAGTCAGCGCGGATCTGGTGGAGACCGCCGAGGAATTTTCCCTGCGGCTGGGCGCAAACACCTACGACATCATTCTGGCCGACTACCGGTTGCCCAACTGGACGGGGATGGACGCTCTCAAGCTGCTTCGACACCTGGGCCAGGATATTCCCTTTCTGCTGGTGACGGGCACGCTGGGGGAAGAGGCCGCGGTGGAGTGCATCAAGGAGGGGGCCAGCGACTACGTTCTCAAGGAACGCCTGGCCCGCCTGCCAGTGGCCGTTCGTCGCGCCCTGGAAGAAAAGGCGCTGCGCGAAGCCCGCGCCCACGCCACACAGGCGCTCCGCGAAAGCGAAGCCCGCTACCGCATTCTGGCGGAAACCGCGAACGACGCCTTCATTACCATCAATTCCGAAAGCCGGATTCTTTTCGTCAACGCCGCTGCGGAGAGGATCTTCGGTTACACCCGCGCGGAGATGCTCGGGCAGAGTCTCACCCTGCTGATGCCCGAAAATCTCCGCGAGGTGCACAGGGCCGGGCTCAAACGATACCTGGAGACCGGCCAAAGGCACATCAATTGGGACTCTGCGGAACTCACCGGCCTCCACAAAAGCGGAACGGAGATCACCCTGGGAATCTCGTTCTCCGAATTTGTCACCCACGGCGAACGCACCTTTACAGGAATCATCCGGGACATCACCGAGCGCAAGCGCGCGCGGGAGAAGCTGCAGCAGGCCAATGAAGAGCTGATGGTCCGGGTCAGCGAACTGCAGCAGCGCACGCGTGAAACCACCCTCATGAACGAAATGGGGGAGTTGCTGCAAACCTGCCTCAACCCCGACGAAGCCTACGCCGTGATCGGCAAGTCCGCTGAAAAGCTATTTCCTACTGAGCCCGGCACGCTGTATTTGCTCAATGCCTCGCGCAACCTTCTTGAGCCGGCGGTGATCTGGGGCGACTCCCCGGCTGAGGCGGAGGCGGTTGTGTTCGCGCCGGAAGATTGTTGGGCGCTCCGCCGGGGGCGGATGCACTGCGTGGAGGATTCCCAGTCCGGGCTGCTTTGCCAGCACCTGAGCCGGTCTCCGTCGGCCAGCTACTTGTGCGTGCCGATGATGGCGCTAGGCCAGGCGTTGGGCGTGCTCTTCTTGCAGAGCCCGCCCAAACCGAACCAATCGGAACGCCCACTGGGACTGGTAGAGTCCAAGCAGAGGTTGGCCATGACTGTCGCCGAACACACGGCGCTGGCTCTGGCAAACCTGAAACTGCGTGAGAATCTGCGCACCCAATCCATCCGCGATCCCCTGACCGGCCTGTTCAACCGGCGCTACATGGAGGAGTCGCTCGAGCGCGAGCTGCACCGCTTGGCGCGCCGTCGGCGCGGCTTGGGGTTGATCATGCTCGACCTCGACCACTTCAAGAGCTTCAACGACAGCTTGGGCCACGAGGCGGGCGACACTTTGCTCCGCGAGTTGGGCCACTTCCTGCAAAGTCGAACGCGGCAGGAAGACATTGCCTGCCGTTATGGTGGTGAGGAGTTTACGCTTATTCTGCCGGAAGCCTCGTTGGAGGTCACCCGACAGCGCGCCGAGCGATTGCGAGAAGACGTCAAACAGCTTAATGTCCAGTACCTTGGCCAGATCCTCCCGACAGTCACCCTGTCGCAGGGGGTGGTTGCCTTCCCGGAGCATGGTTGGACGGCGACCACGCTCTTGCGCGCCGCCGATGCCGCCCTTTACCTTGCTAAGGGCGAGGGGCGCGACCGCGTGGTCGTCGGCCAGGCCGTTGAAGAGGAGGCCCCGGCTCCGCCTCCGCATGTTTTTGCGGCCTATCCCCCAGGTCAGCCGAAATGAGCCGGACTGCGTTCCATCCACCCGCGGCCCATTCCCACGGCTCCACAGAGTCTCTGCGTGTCCTGATTGTCGAGCACTCCGCGGCAGACGCCGAGCTCATCCAGCGGGAATTGCAAAAGGCGGGATTCCGGTTCCGCGCCGACGTGGTAGCTACTCCTGAGGAATTCGCCACACGTCTGCGAGAGGCGCTCTATGACGTTATTCTCGCCGACTTCCGCCTCCCGAACTGGACGGGGCTTGATGCGCTCGAATCGCTGCAGCAGCAGAAAAAGGACATTCCGTTCGTCCTGGTTACCGGCACATTGGGGGAAGAAGCCGCGGTCGACTGCATCAAGAAGGGAGCCACCGATTACGTCCTCAAGGATCGTCTGGCGCGCCTGCCGGTGGCCGTTCGCCGCGCCCTGGAGGAAAAAGCCCTGCGCGAAGAACGCAAGCGTTCCGAAGAGGCCTTGCGCCACTCTGAGGCCCGCTACCGCGAACTCGTCGAGAATGCCACGTACGGAATCTTCCGGGTAACCAGGGCGGGAAAATTCCTGGACGTCAATCCCGCGCTGGTCCAGATGCTCGGCTACGAGTCCAGTGCGGAATTGATCTCGGCCGACCTGCCCGCTACCCCCTATCGGCACCTTGAAGATCGCTCCCGCATCATCGAGCAGTGCCTTCAGTCAGGGCGTGTCGATGGCGTCGAGGTCGAATGGAGGAGGAAAGATGGCTCTTTTATCACAGTCCAGTTCAGCGGGCGTGCTGTGGTCGATCAGAGCGGCGGCATGGAGGAAGTCGAGTTTATTGTTGAAGACGTAACTGAGCGCAGGGCCATGGAAAAACATCTCCGCCAAGTGCATAAATTTGAGGCTATTGGGCAAATGGCGGGCGGCATTGCCCACGATTTCAACAACGTCATCGGCGCCATCATGGGTTGGGCTGAATTGGGCCAGGAGCAGACGCCGGCCGACAGTCGGCTCCACAGCCACTTCAAGAAAATTCGAGAACAGGCCGAGCGTGCCGTCGGGCTGACCCGGCAGTTGCTGGCCTTCGCGCGGCGCCAAGTCCTTGAACCCCGGAACCTCAACTTGAATCAGATTATCGTCGATTTCGTGGGCCTCCTGGGAAACATCCTCGGTGATCTCATCGAGCTGAGGACCGTAGCAGCCCCGGACCTGGGGGTGATTCGCGCAGATCTCACCCAGCTCGAACGAGTGTTAATGAATTTGTGCTTGAATGCGCGTGATGCCATGCCCCAGGGCGGCCAGTTGCTGATTCAAACCGAAAACGTAACGCTCGACGAAGACTACGCCCGGCTCCACACCTATGTCCAGCCGGGCCGGTACGTCCGGCTCAGCGTCTCGGACACCGGGGTGGGGATGGATGCGGCCACTATTGAGCATATCTTTGAGCCCTTCTTCACCACCAAGGAACTGGGTAAGGGCACTGGCCTGGGTTTGGCCACCGTTTACGGCGTCGCCAAGCAGCATGGGGGTTTCGTGCAAGTCGAGAGCCGGCTAGGCTTGGGCGCCACGTTCCAGGTGTACTTCCCTCTTGTTGAAGGCGCCCTGGAAGATATCGAAAGGGTTGACAGCGCCGCCGCCCAGCCGGTCCAGGGCGGCTCTGAGACGATCCTCGTGGCCGAAGACCACGACGGCGTCCGGGAAATGGCGAGGGTCGCGCTGGAGAGTCTTGGTTATCGGCTCATCCTGGCACAGGATGGACTCGAAGCGGTGGATCTGTTCCATCAGCATTGCGGCTCGATTGACCTGGCCCTGTTGGACGTGGTGATGCCCAGGATGGGGGGCCCTGACGCTTACCTTAAAATGTGTGCGTTGAAACCTAATCTGCCTGTGTTGTTTACCACCGGCTATATCGCCGAGGCCGCCTCTCTGCAAGCGTTGGTGGAAAAAGGCGCTGGCGTTCTGCTGAAACCCTATACACCCACCCTACTGGGACGCCGGGTGCGCGAAATCCTTGTTCGTGCGTCAGGTGCCGCCGGCCCTTCTCGCGCGTCAGCCCGGCTGGCCTAACCTCGGGTGGCCGATTTCCAGATCCATTTGCGCGGGCCCCTTGCACTCCGGAGCCGACATCTGAAACCTGTGTCAACGCAAAGTAGAAATGTCCGGTTTTTCGCAAGATAGAAATGTCGATGGCAGCCACTGGCTGCGCTTCCGCGGCCGCTATCTGCCGCTGGTGGCCTGCCCCGCCGCGCCGCCACCATCGGCAAGTCCTTCCGGCCTACGGCCTCCAGGTCTTGCCGATCGAAAACGGAAACCCCGAACCAGAATCAAAACCAAATACACTCCCCCTGCCAACCACCCTTGGAGGCAACCGTGGAAGCGGACATTTCTATCTTGCGAAAAACCGGACATTTCTACTTTGCTTTGACACGACATCTGAAACCTGTTGACATGCCCGGCTGCCTGTGTTATTCCGCGCTGTTTAGAGGTTACTCTGTGGTGGTGGTCTCCTAACGCGGCGAAATAACAATAGCGAGACTGAAGCGATATCTGCCGCCTAAAGAAAGAAGGAGGCACAAGAGTTCTATCCAGCAGCACCCCACCCCACCCCGGGAGGTGAAGACCGCCAGGTTTTCACCTCCCTTTTTTCATGCCGCCACTCCAGCCTGGGAGACCCCGAGAGAAGTCAAGAAACCGGTAGTTTCGCACCCGGTAAATGACTCTTCTTAAGGTGCAACGGGTGACTGCGCGTTGCGGGCCTTGCCCGCTCGCTTATCGGCGTAGAGGGTGCGGTCGGCGCGCTCCAGGAACTGTTCGGGCGTTTCGCTGCTTTCGTAGCTGACCCATCCAGCCGAGAAGGAGACCGGGATTTTCTCGCCATGGTACTCCACTTCGAGCGGCTTGAGGCGCGCCAGCATGGCTTGCACCTGCTCGGAGGGGCACTCCAGGAGTATAACGAGGAACTCATCCCCACCCATGCGCACGGCCAAGTCGGAGACGCGGATGGTGGTGACTAAGCGTTGCGCAAATTCCTTCAGGACTTGGTCGCCCGCCGGGTGGCCGTACTGGTCGTTGATTTGCTTGAAGTTGTTTAAATCCAGAGCCAGCACAGTAAGCGGATGTCCGTAGCGTTGCGAACGCTCTGCCTCCGCTGCCAGGTGTTGCTCGCCGACACGCCGGTTACAGAGTCCGGTCAGGGGGTCTACCGTGGCCTGCTTGTGGAACTCTTCCGCGCGGGTGTGCAGTTGGCTCATGGCGTCTAGCTGCTGCGAAAATTGCCGCCGGAGGCGCTTGATCATCACCTGCTGGTAAATCGTATAAGTGTTGAAGAGTAGCACCAAGCCAACCAGCCCACGCACAGCCTGGTTGAGGCCGTATTGGAAGATCGGGTCTTCAAACTTCAGTAGTCCCGGGAAGGTGAGTGAGGCTACCGCCAGGGTCAGCAGCAGCATGACCACCATCGCCAGCGTCCACAGCCACCAATCGCGGTGCTCGAGCTTGCGCAGGTTCGCCTGAATCTCCTGCAGGCGGTTCTCCTCCGCTTCTTCGTACAAGTTCGGCGACAGTGCGCTCACAGTGCCATCCGGCAGTTAGGCGCCAAGGTTGGCGCTGCTACGGCAATTATAATTCGCGCGGAAATCCGCCGAGAAAAAAAGGGGGAAACGGAGCGAATCGTGCAACGTACCGCCGCGGAACAGTTCACCTCAAGGAATCTTCGCGGAGTTTTTGCCCCGGTTTGGCTTGCCTAAAGCGCTCTCGGGAGGGTGCCGGGGCGGCCAATCTCCGCGCCTCACCGCCTGGACAAATTGGTCTGTCTTGCGTCTGCGGGGCGAACCCTGGCGCTGGGATTGACATTCCCTGTTTTTTGGCTTCCAGCAGGTTGCTGAAGAAAGGTTTCAATCTGTCATTCCGAGCAAAGCGAGGAATCTCTCTGCTCACGAAATCAAGCACTTAGAGAGATTCCTCGTCGCCGAAGCCTGTCCCGAGCGAAGTCGAGGGGGCTCCTCGGAATGACAACATGATGAGTTTTTCAGGCCTTCTAGTCCGCCCCGGCAGAAGTGTCAAGCCAGGGGAGCCTCGCCCCAAGAGGAAAGCCCCCTTAGTAGAGGAATCCCTTACCGGGATATAATGCGCAGCGACTGGGGGCGGGGAGAACTTATGGGCCTAGATATTTCCATTCGCGAAGCGGGCCACGTGAGAATCGTCGATCTGCAGGGAAGGCTCATAATCGGTGCGGAGGCCGACCGGCTGCAGACTGAGCTGCGCCGCCTGATCGAGAACGGCTATCGGCAGATTGTGGTGAACCTCTCTTGTGTCGAGCAGATCGACAGCACGGGTATCAGCACGTTGGTGCGGAATTGCACCGGACTGGTGCGAGCAGGCGGAAGCCTGAAGCTCGTTTGCCCGGCGGGGCGCGTGCGCGATGCGCTGGAGGTGACGCGCCTGGTCAGCGCCATTCCCACCTTCAACGACGAGCCTCAGGCGCTTGCGAGCCTCAGGCCCGCGGGTCCCCTGTCGTTTTCCTAGGCGCCGGGCATATAATGCGCGCAAGCCACTGCGCGAATCGAGTAGGCCCGCTCAACTCCCCTTGGTGTACGGGGAGAAGAGGAGGCGCCCGTGGAGCTGCAAAGGACCATCCGGAAATCGGGCGACGTTACGATCCTCGACCTCCAGGGGCGTGCCACCATCGGCGCAGGCAGCGACCTGTTGGCCAGCGAACTGGGGCGCTTGCTCCAGGGCGCCGCGCGCAACGTGCTGGTCAATCTGGGCGACGTGAAACAGATCGACAGCTCAGGCATCAGCACTCTGGTGCGCATGTACGTTTCCTTCAGGCACTCCGGCGCGAGCCTGAAGCTGCTGGCCCCTCAAGGCCGCGTGCGCGCGGTTCTTTCGCTCACCCGTTTGCTCAGTGTAATTCCCACCTTCGATGACGAGGCCGCTGCACTTGCCAGCTTCCGCGCGAAGGCTTCTTCAGCGCAATCTTAGTCATTCCTGCGACATTAACTGAACTGTTTCATAAAGCTCAGAGATTGCTAGCGGCTCCGGCGGCCGTAGCCGGAGGACAAGGCGGCGCAACGATGCGTAAAGCTACGGAAGTGGGATCCCCTGCCAAGAACACAGGGCAAACCGCCGCGCGTTCGCTTGCTGATCCAACTGAAATTTCTCCTGGTCCAGGCTTCACGAGCCTTTTTTCAGCTCGGCGAGAACAAGCTTGGCAACTTCTTTTAGCGTGTCGAAGACGCCCTGGCCGGTTACCGCTACCGCCTCTACGATCGGCTCGCCCTTGGCCTGCAAATGCTTCTTGAGCTCTTCGGGCGGGAGAATGTTGGGCAGATCGCGCTTGTTCAATTGCAGGACGTAAGGAATGGTACCGAAATTGAGGTTATGTTCCTTCAAATGCTCCCGAAGATTTTCCAGGGTTTCCAGATTGGCGTCCATACGCTCTTCCTGCGAGTCAGCGACAAACACCACCCCGTCGGCTCCCTTCAAGATCAGCTTGCGGCTGGCCTCGTAGAATACCTGGCCGGGCACGGTGTAGAGGTGCAGGCGCGTCTTGAAACCGCGCACGGTGCCCAGATCGAGTGGCAGGAAATCGAAGAACAAGGTTCGGTCGGTCTCCGTCGCCAGCGAGATCATCTTGCCCTTCAGCGCATCTCCGGTGTGGTCGTAGATCCAGTGCAGGTTGGCGGTTTTGCCGCCTAGGCCTGGGCCGTAGTAGACCAGCTTGCAGTTAATCTCGCGGGCGGGGAAATTGATAAATGGCACAGTTCTCCGGGCGGAGCCGGGATGGCCTTTATAACATAGCCCCAGCAGGCGGGCCAATCTGCAAACGCCCTTAGGTGCCTGAAGATGCAGCGGAAATCTGCCTGCAAGGGAATCGCCTTCCGCTTTGACCCTGAGCGCGGCGTCTTTGGACCCATTTTTCGGAGGCGATGTTTTGCCGCCGGCCGGTCGCACTGCTCTCGGGATCTCCCACTTGACTCTTAGTTCTATAAATAAATTCTCGTTAAAGCGGCAGCGCTTAGCTAACGTGTTGCGCTCCGTTCTGCGACTTAGGCGACACTCCATGTAGATGATGCGCAAATCAGTGAACAGATGGCTTGGTGGTTGTTGGCTGTCCGATAGCGAAGACGTCCTTCAGGCCACGAATAATGATCAGGCCCTCGGAGATGGCTGGCGTCGCCATGAGGGCCTCGCCCATCGAGTTCGTCGCCAGACCCCGCCTTGATGACAAAGACGTCGCCGTCCTCGCTCGCAAGATAGATCTTGCCGTCCGCCGCAACAGGTGACGCGCTGAACGATCCGCCTGTTCCCCCCAGGCGTTCTTGGTAGAGGCGCTGCCCGGTGCGAGCATCGTAGGCCGACAGCACGCCGTTGTTCGAGCAAACGTAGAGCTGATCGCGGTAGATGAGCGGCGTGGGGATATATGGTCCGCCGCGCTTCGTGCTCCAGGCGATGAACTCGCTCTGGGTCTGCTCGCCTTTCAGGGTGATGTCGCCCTTGGCGCCGGGCTTGATGGCATAGATCGGCTGCACGCCGCGGTAGCCGTTAGTCACGATGATGAGATTCGCCCCGATGATGGGCGTCGGAATCGTGATCTCGGAGTTACCGGCGAGCCGCCAGAGCTCCTGGCCGGTGCTCGGGTCGTATCCGCGCGTGAAGTTCGTGGCCTGCGTCACGAGTTCCGCGCGGCCGTTGCCTTCGTAGATCGCCGGCGTCGACCAGGAGGGGATTTCCTCGCGCGGGGTGCGCCAGAGGGGTTGGCCCGTCGCTACGTCGAACGCGGCGATGAAAGAGTTCTTCTGGATGTCGCACTGCACGATCACCGAGCTCTTCCAGATGATCGGCGAGCTGCCCACACCCCATTCATAGTCGGGATCGTAGAACCAGCCCGCGTTCAGAACGCCGAGGTCTCGCTTCCAGAGCAGCTTTCCGTCGACGTCGTAGGTGTAGAGCCCTTCGGACCCGAACGACACAACCACGTGCCGCCCGTCGGTGACCGGCGTCGGCGAGGCCTGACTCGACTTCGGGTGGCGCTTGGTTCGCGGGACGCCCTCGTGCGCGACGCGCTCCCAGAGCACTTTGCCGGTGCGCTTGTCAAGTGCGACCAGCCGCCAGGAGTGCCTCGACAGATCGCTCGACGGCTCGACGTCGCCGTATAGGCCCGTGCGGATGGTCGCATGGGGATCGCTGCTCACCGCCGTGGAGACGAACACGCGGTCCCCCCAAACGACGGGGCTCGACACAGCCACGCCAGAAATGGGCGTTTTCCAGAGCACACTCTCACCCGATGGCGCGTTCCACTTCACCGGGGTCGGATGACCGTCGGAGACGCCGGATGCGTTGGGCCCTCGAAACGACGGCCAGTGCTGGCCGGAGACCGATGCGCACGCGATTAGCCACACAAGGATCGGCATCGCCCGTCTCATGATCTA
>Ga0137399_10001201_pt1 | contig 11632 bp, 17 predicted proteins | sample czorhiz316metaG_FD_104810 | JGI IMG/M metagenome (GOLD analysis project Ga0137399, IMG submission 104810) | Vadose zone soil microbial communities from Angelo Coast Range Reserve, California, USA - czorhiz3.16 metaG | ecosystem: Environmental > Terrestrial > Soil > Vadose zone | place: USA...
CAGCCGAACCCGCAGCGCCCACAGTCCCCGCAGCCGCGGACGTTTCGGGGAATGGTCCGGAATTCCAGGTTCAGGTCGCGCAGCCCACGCTCCAGCGCCGCGTTGGGGCCGTTGCGTAGGCTCTCGCCGGTGTCGATGTCGAGGCGCGATTCGACAGCGGCATAGTCGGGATCGAGGTCGTCGTCGATCCCCGCCAGCGCCCATTCCTCGCGGACCGCGGGCGGCAGCCGGAGGGACGTGGACCAGTTGACCACGGTCCCGCCGCCCACGGCGCTCCCGGCCAGGATGGCGATGGCCTTGTCCTCTGTGGACGCGATGCCCCGATCCAGGTAGAGGGAGGCAAAGCCATTGAGCTCCCGGCCATCGAAGGTGCGCTCGGTCCGGAGCTGGGCGCGCTCCAGCACCACGACGCGTTTGTGGGCGGCGGCCAGCAGGGCCCCCACGGTGGCCCCGCCCGCGCCCGAGCCGATGACGCAGGCGTCCGCTTCGATCGTCTCGCCGGGCGCCGGATGGCGGAGGGCCAGCCGCGGCGGCTCGGCCGGCGTATCCAGGGCCGCTGGCGCATAGCCGGTCAGTGCGGCATACGGCGAATCGTCGGCGCCGTACGTGTAGAGCAGGGTGAGCCGCTTCAGCACCTGGAACGCCTGGCGCTTCAAGGCGATCGGGCTCTCGGCCCAGCGGCGGAGGTAGGCCTCGCGCGCCGCCTGCGACAGGGTGCTGAACCGGGCGGGTCTCCCCGCCAGCGCCACGTTCGCGATCGGATTCTCGAACAGATCAAGCACCTGGTCGAGCTCTTTGATGAGGGCTGGGCGGTCCAGCGCCAGGATCTCGCCGATGATGCGGGCCGGCACCCCGAGCGCTGAGGCCGACGGCAGGGCGCTCCCGCCAGGGACGAACGTGTCGCAGACGGCGGCCAGGGCCCGATTCCGATTAGCGATCGCCGCCAGTGTATCGTCTCGAACAGGCCCGCAACCGCGGCCCAGCGAACGGTGTATAGAAGATGGGAAAGATGGCTGAGGCATCGACCGCTCCCGACACGCCAGCAGACTCGCCGCTGACGATGGACGACGTGATTGCCTCACCGGCGCACCAGGACCTCTCCACGCCCAAGCTACGGAAAGGCGATCCCGCGTTTCCCTTCACGCTGCCCCTGCTCGAGGGGCATCGGCAGACCGGCGAGCTGGTCAGCCTCGGCGATTTCGCCGGTAACCGACCCGTCGCGCTGATCTTCGGCTCGTACACCTGACCGCCGTTCCGCTCCCAGGTGGGGAGGCTTCACGAGCTGTACGACCGATACCGGGGCCGGGTGGCCTTTTTCGTCGTATATATCAAGGAAGCGCATCCGGAGGACGGCTGGGTGCTGAGCTCCAACCGAGGCCAGGGCATCGCGGTCACGGATCCCGTGTCGGATGACGAGCGCAGCCGGGTGGCCACGGTCTGTTCGCTGCAGCTCGACATCCGCATGCCCGTGTTGCTGGACACCGTCACCGACCGGGTGGCGCGCGCTTATGGCGCCTGGCCCGATCGGCTTTATCTGATCGGGCGCGACGGCCGGGTGGCCTGGCAGGGCGGGCCGGGACCATCTGGTTTCAAACCGGACGAGCTGGACGTGGCAATCGGCAACGAGCTAGGACACTAGCGCGGCGCGCCGCCCTCCAGCTGGAGGAGGCGCTCCTTGCGCTGCAAGCCCCCGGTATAGCCACCTAACCCGCCGCCTGTGCGCACAACCCGATGGCACGGGATGACGATGGGCATCGGGTTGGCGCCCAGGGCGTTGCCCACCGCGCGCGATGCCTTCGGCCGCCCGGTCCGGAGGGCCACGTCGCCATAGGTCGAGACCTTGCCGTACGGAATATGCGCGGTCACCCGGAGCACGTCGCGGCCGAAGCCGTGCACCAGACGCCAGTCGATCGGGAACTCGAAGCGGCGACGGGAGCCGGCGAAGTACTCATCCAGCTGGCGGCGCAAGGGATCCAGTCGGCCCGGGGCTTGCAGGATCCGGGGCGAGACCTGTTCGGCCAGCTCCTCCATGAGGGCAGCCACCGGTTCGTCGGGATAGGCGAGCCGGAGCAGGCCGCGGGCCGAGGCCGCCACCAGCAGCGGACCGAACGGGGAGTCGACCGTGGCATAGGCCACGTCCAGCGCCCCAGTCTCGGCCGCGGTTTCCGCAAAGCGGACAGCCGCGCTGGCCGCTTCGCGGCTCAGATCGCCGCGCAGTTTCAGGGTCAGTTCCAATTCACTCATGGGTCGCTCCTCGCAATTTTTTCAGGGCTTCGTGGACGTTGCGCCGAGCCGCCTCTTCGCTGCAGTCGAGGAGCCGGGCAATGTCGCGATAGGGGAGATCGTTGACAAACCGGTAGATCACGGCGCTCATCTGTTTGGCCGGGAGGCGTCGGACGGCGGACCACACTTCGGTGTGGTCAGGATCGACGGCAGGCGCGGCGGCCTCCGGCATCCGGTCGGTGGGCACGGGATGCTGTGCCTGCCGGCGGTGATGATCCAGCGCCTTGTTCCGCGCAATCGTGAGTAGCCACCCGCGCAGGTTGTCCGCGCGCTCCAGGCGGGGATAGGCTCGCAGCGCCGCCAGGAACGTCTCCTGGAAGCAATCGTCGGCTTCCTGGTGACCGACAGCCGCCACCAGGAATCGATAGACCGCCTCGCGGTTGCGGTCGAGCAGGTCCTGAAAAGGCGGCAGCCTCATGTCTAACTAACGTCCAGCCTAGAGACTTTGTGAGATCAGGCACTGTGTTCGTTAGGAAATTCACACCAGGCTCCCACGTCCCCCTCATCCGCCGACACCACGCTTGCGGGACTGTGATCCCGGACCGTCAGGATTCGGCGGACAGCTCGGGCCCCGCGATCGCCGCGATCGTGTTGGTCGTCATTTTGGTCGTCGCCGACGTCACGGTGTACTGCGTCCTGACCTTCCGGCTCTCGCTCTAGCGCGTTCCCGACCCCGCGAGAGGGTCCTCAATACTTCCAGGTCCCGCAGGTCGCCGGCATCGAGCTGGTTACCGGCGGGCGAGTCGGGCACGGGCGATCAGGATGGCGAGGGCCACGAGAGTCGTACCTCCAATAGCGATGATCCACGGCCATGCCGACGGCAGCAGCGCCCTATCGACCTCCGTTATCTCCAAGGGCGCCCCGCTTACTTGAAGGCGCGCATCCGCCCGCAAGCCGGGCGACTCGATCCGACCGGTTGTCGTCCCGTTGCAAAGGTCGACCATGACGGTGGTGCCCTGCCGCTGTCCGAAAACGGTGAAGCGCTGGCCTACCCCAAAGGGAAATCCGCAGGTCGCGTCGGAAGCGGCCGTCTGGACGTGCTGGTTGGCCACGACTGATCCCTTGAACACGGCTTCGACCTGGAATCCGACATCGACGGGATCCATTGATGACGTCATCGGCGCGTTCGGATGAGAAACCTTGAGCGAGGTGACGACGCCGGTGAAGACGACGTCGGCCCGGGCGGCGGCGTCGGCGGGCGTCAGGTTCACAGCGCAGGAGCAGGCGAACGCTGGCAGGGCGGCGATCGCCATCAGGAGGGTGAACCCAAACGAGCCCGCCAGCGTGCCGATGGCGCGCCGCACGGGCAGATTCCGCCGCCGCACGGAGCTCACGTTACCAAGACGGGCTGGGGAGCGTAGAAGTTCCGCCCGGTGGACCGCTCCGGGAACTTTCCCGGCTGGATACCGTTATCAAGGGTAAGGGTCGTCCTCCCCTGGCGGGGAGGGAGAGGAGAGGTTATGCACTCCGTCTGGAGACCACGCCAGCTCGGACCTGCCGCGCATCGGCGGCCGGTCCAGGTTGCGCTGGGGGCGCTGGTCGGCGTCCTGTTGTCGGCGTGTGGCGGCGGGCCCGGGTCGGAGCGCGTCATCAGCGGTCACCAACCGGCGTCTCAGCTCCTCCAGGCCTGGGCCGGCTTCCCAGTAGACGCCTCGCCGCGTCCACTGGTGCTCGTTGGGAGTCTGGTGCTGGGTCCGTCAAAGTTCCTGGATGGACAGGCCAAACTGGACTTCATGAACGGAGCGTTTGACGAGCCGGCTTCGCTCCCGGGCGGGCCGGCCACTGCCGATGGGTACCCGGTGATCAGCGCTGCGGCGGCGATTGCCCTGCTCCGGTCGCAATCACACGGCGCTCCCCCATCGCCGTCGGCGACCCACCTGACCATCACCGATGCGCGCTTTGGGGCACAGAAGTTCCTGACCGATCGGGGTGACCGGACCCTGCCGGCCTGGCTGTTCGCATTCGCGCGGGTTGATGGCACCGTGGCCGTACTGGCCGTCAGTCCACAATCGGCATGGCTCCCTTCGGGACTCGCCGCCGGAGACTTTGGCGCGGCATTCGTCAACGGCGCCAGAATCGCCAGTGATCACCGGACCTTAACGGCGGGCTTTACGGGCGCGCCGGCAGGGACTGGCCCGTGCACGGCGAGCTACGCGCTGAGTCTGACCGAGTCCCCGACGGCCGTCGTCGTGACGGTGACCGAATTGTCGCACAACTCCTCTGCCCAGACAGTGTGTGCGCTGGTTGGCTACATACGAACTGCTACCGCAGTCCTCACCGCGCCGCTCGGCGCCCGTGTGGTCGTGGATGCGGTAAGTGGCCAGCCGATCGCCGTCGTTGGGAGCGCCTAAGGTGCGACCGCTGGTCGCGTGCGCCCCTGGCGACCGGGCTCTGCGCCTCCGCCTGCCAGTGGGCAAGGGTGGCGAAGTGGCCAGGGTTCAGTTTGCCATTGCGCTCGGCGCGACGCAGACGGGCAGCTACAACGCGATGATGCCGCTCGACGAATCGGGTGAAACGCCGCTGCAGATCCGCACGGCTGACTCCCCGACCTCGGGCGTGGCGAGCGGGCTGTGGCAGGCGACTCGCGGCACCGTAACGATTTCCGACGCTCGGCATCTCGGGGAGCGCGGAAGCTACGGTTGGGCTTCCGGGTCCATCGATGCCGTTACGGCGTCCAGAGACGGTAGTTCCGTGCGGATTACGGGCAGCTGGCAGTGCGTCATCGACTGGGGTGCGAATGGCTAGACGCGTCGCCATCGTCCTCCTCCTGGTTTGCGCAGGTTGTGGGGTGCGCACTGCCGAGAAGTCACCGAGCGCGTCTCCGCCGGCGACGACGGCTACCGCTTCGCCCACCGCGGCACCATCCGCGTCTCCATCCGGGTCGCCCAGCGTCAGTCCCTGGATAGCGCGCACCTTCCAGGTTGCGGCGGTTGGCAATGGTGGAAGCGCCAACGTCATGGCGCTGGATAAGAATGCGGTGTACGTCCTGTACCAGCCGCAAACGCAGCAGGAGCCCGGGACCCTGGATGTGGTCGGAACCATGCTGGCCCAGATCGATCGGAAGACCGGCACGGTGGTCACGGCTGGGCCGTTCCCCGGGGCCCTCTCGCTGGCCATCGCCGGCGGGGCTCTCTGGGTCGCCGGCGGTTACTACCCGGGCAGCCCAGACGCGAATTTTCTCGACCGCCTTGACCCATTTTCGCTTCGGGTGCAGCAGCGTCTACCGTTGCCGGCGCAAACAGGCCAGAATGCTATCTTTGCGACCCTGGCGGGATCGGGAACCAGCCTGTGGATGGGCTTCGGGCAGACGCTGTATCGGCTCAGCCCGGTCGATGGGCATACCATCGCGACCCAAACGATTGGGGCGGATGCTGCCGTCACGAGTCTGTCGATCAATCCAGCGGGCACGGTCCTTTATCTGGGCGCCAATCGCTATGCGATGAGTAGCCCGACTGTTTATGAATGGAGCCTGGCCAGCGGGGCGCTGCTCGCCTCGAGCTCGGCGGCCGGCGGGCAGGGCCTCGGCGGCGTCCAGGTGGCGGCGGCGACCGATGGGGTCTGGGTGAGCTTCGCGACCGGGATGATGGGCGCGGTTGGGCACTTGCGGGCCAGCGACCTCCAACCACTCCCGACCGCCGGTGACCGGCATAGCAATGGCGTCCGGGTTTTCCTGGCCGATGGCGTGCTCTGGACAACCGATGGGATGACCGGACGTCTCGCCTGCGCGGACCCGGTTACGGGAGCCGTCCGCGCCAGCACGGCGATGCCGTTCGGCGGTGTTGTCATCGGCGACGCTCAGGGCGTCTACCTCGGTGGGTACGAGGCCGTCTACCTGCTGCACCCGGATCCGGCCTGCGGCATCTCGTAGGGTCTCCGCCCGTCGCTCTCAGGTCATTCACACCTGGCTCACAACTGGCGGGCACCATGGTGGTGTCAGATCAACCAACGCAAGAGAAAGGAGAAGACAGATGAATCGGCGTGGGTTCGGAATCGTCTGGGGTCTGGTCACCCTGGTGGTGGCCGCGATCGTGGGCGTGGTCGCGTACAACGCTGGGGCGTCCTCAGCAGTAACGAGCGCGGCGGGGGAGGCGGGGCGCGTCGTCTATGTGCCCGGCTATGGGTTCGGTTTCGGTTTCTTCTGGATCTTCCCGCTGCTGTTCTTCCTCTTCATCTTCTTCGGCCTGTTTGGCCGGTGGGGGAGAGGGTACGGGCGAGGTGGGTGGTACGGGAAGGGCTACGGCGACCCGCAGTCCAGGCTCGACAGCTGGCACCAGCAGGCGCACGGCACGACGGCGCCGAAGACTGGTGATCAGCCGCAGCAGCAGGACCAGCGCGGTCAGTAACGCGCGCAGGGGTTGGGAGGGACGGTTACCCCCTCCCTTCCCTCCCCTGGAGGGGGAGGGAGAATCTGGGCTGGCGAGAACCTTACGATGACGCTCGTGAAGCGGATCCTCCTGGTCGACGACGAACCGCGGCTCGTCCAGCTGGTTCGCGACTACCTGGAGCACGGCGGCTTCGGGGTGGTGACAGCCGGCGACGGCCCGACCGCGCTGCGGGCCGCATCGACGCAACACCCGGATCTGATCGTCCTCGACCTGGGGCTCCCGGGCCTCGACGGACTGGACGTGATGCGAACGCTGCGCAAGACAAGCGAGGTCCCCATCATCGTGCTCACGGCGCGGGGCGAGGAGTCGGATAAGGTCGCTGGGCTGGAGCTGGGCGCGGACGATTACCTGACCAAGCCGTTCAGTCCGAAGGAGCTGGTTGCCCGGGTGCGATCGGTCCTCCGCCGGGCGGATGGCCTGAAGGCGCCGGCCGAGGTGATCCGGGTGGGCGACCAGGTCGAGTTGCACGTGCCGTCCATGCAGCTGACCATCGGCGACCGGCGAATCGAGCTGACCGCCACCGAGTTCCAGTTGCTGGCCATTATGGCGCGCCAGCCCGGGCGGATCTTCACCCGCGCCCAGCTGCTGGACGCCGTGCACGGCGTGGCGTTCGAATCCTACGAGCGCGCCATCGACGCCCACATCAAGAACATGCGCCGGAAGATTGAGCCAGATCCTCGCAATCCCCGCTACCTGCAGACGGTGTTCGGGGTGGGCTATCGCTTCGCGGATCCGCACCAATGAGCGGGCCGGCCTGGAAACACGGACGCTTCGGACCGCCGACCGGCCGGCGGCCCCCCTGGTGGCCAGAAGGAGAGGCCTGGCCTCCTACCGGACCACCGCCGTGGGCGAGGCGCCGGGGCCGGTTCATGTGGCGGTTCGGCGCCTTCTTCTTGGGCGCGGTCCTGATCACGGCGATGGTGGGGACGGTCGGCGTGTGGCTGGTCGCCAACGCGCTCGGCTTGATCAGCAGCCCGCCGCTGCTCAGGCTGGCTTCCATCGCGGTGCTCGTGCTCGGGGCGCTGGCGATCGCCACCGGTGGGCGTGCCTTTCGGCGGGTGGCGACCCGATTCGGCGACCTGGTGGAGGCCGCCAGCCGGATCGAATCCGGCGACTACAGCGTCCGGGTGGCTGAGCGGGGACCGGGCGAGATTCGCGCCGTCACCAGGGCCTTCAACGCTATGAGCGCGCGACTGGAGGCCACCGAGGTGCGGCGGCGCACCTTCTTGGCGGACGTGACGCATGAGCTGCGGACGCCGCTCTCCATCATTCGTGGTCAGGCCGAGGCCATCAGCGACGGCGTCTATCCCGCCGACCCCGGGCACCTGGCGCCGGTTCTCGATGCCACCACGACGCTGGAGCGGCTGGTTGAGGATCTCGGCACGTTGGCGCTCTCCGAAACGGGCAGCCTGGTGCTGGCTCGCGAGCCAATCGACCTGGCTGTGCTGGTCAATTCCACCCTGACGTCGCTGGCAGCCACTGCCGAGGCCGCCGGGGTCAGGCTGGATGAAGACGTTGCCGCCGACCTGCCGCCAGTTGAGGCCGATCCCGCGCGCCTCAGCGGAGTCCTGCGCAACCTGCTGGCCAACGCCATCCGCTACACGCCGGCCGGTGGGTCGGTGCGCGTCACGGCCCAGCGGTCGGGAGATCAGGTGGTGGTCGAGGTGCGCGACACGGGCGCCGGTATCGCACCCGAGCTGCTCCCGCGCGTCTTCGAGCGCTTCGTGAAGGGTCCGGGATCAACCGGATCGGGGCTGGGCTTGGCGATCGCGCACGACATCGTCCAGGCGCATGGCGGAACCATCGAGGCCACCAGTCAGGAGGGGACCGGAACAACCGTCCGCTTCACGCTGCCGATCCGCGCTTAAGGATCTCTTTCCTTGTCTCTTCAAGACACCCCCTCCCCAACCCTCCCCGCAAGGGGGAGGGAGAATTGACGCTACGATTAGTTCCAGATGAAAGACCGAGCGCTCACACGCGCGCGCGCCAACGGAAAGGCGGCCGTGTCGGCCCTGAAGGCCAGCGATCGGAAGCTGGCCAAATTGATCGACACCGTCGGACCGATCGATCCGCAGGCATGGCGCGAGGGCCGCCCGGTCGACAACGCCTTCAGCGTCCTGGTCTATTCCATCATTGGCCAGCAGATCTCCGGGTACGCCGCGGACGCCATCGCCGGACGGTTCCGCGATGTCTTCGGAGGCAGGATGCCGGCGCCGGCCGAGCTGTTGGCCACCGACGTCGCCGCCCTCAAGGGAGTCGGGCTGTCGAGTGCCAAGACCACCTATATTCGGTCGCTGGCCGAGCACGTCGTCTCCGGCGCGCTCGACATCGACCATGTCGATGCATTGCCTGACGACGAGGTCCGCCGGCAGATTACCGCGGTCAAGGGGCTCGGTCCGTGGACCGCCGACATGTTCCTGCTCATCCACCTGCAGCGGCCCGACGTGCTGCCGGGCGGCGACCTCGGGATCCGCCAGGCCCTGCAACGCCTCTACAAGCTCGACCAGCTGCCCAGCGTGAAGGAGGTGGACGAAATCGGCCAGAAGTGGCGGCCCCACCGGTCCCTCGCTGGCTTCTACCTCTGGTCGTCGAACCGGGCCATCCCGGCCGCGCCCGCGCCCGCGAAATCGCGGGCTAGGTAACCTTCAGGACCTCGTCGCCGATCCGGGCTTTCCCCGAGACCTTGAAAGCGACTTCCTGGTCGGGCCCCGCCTGCTGCACCTTCTGGTGGTCCACTTCGAGGGAGTCGACGGGCTGGCTGAAGTCGGTGGTATGGCCTTTGACGCGGATCGTGTCGCCCACCTTAAGCGCTCCCGTCAGCTTCACCGCCGCCACTTCGAGGTGACCGAAATAGTGCGTCACCTTGCCGATTGGCTGTTCCATCCACCTATCTTGTAGCACGAAAAAAGGGCCGGCGTGGCGCCAGCCCCTTGGGTGTGCTCGCTAGCTCAGCGAACTGAGGTTGCGAACCTCCGCTTTATTGGGCGCTTCCGTGCCCTCCAGGTGGAGGTAGCTCTGGACCTCTTGGACCCCGGGCAAGCTGGCGACCCGCTCCTGCACCAGACGAATCTGCTCCGGGTGCTGGAGCTGACCGCGCAGGGTCACCCGACCTCCAGCCACATCCAGGTTGAGGTTCCCCTTGGGAACCTCCGGATCGCGGAACAGCTCCGTCTCCACCCGGTCGCGCAGGGTGTTGTCATCCAGGTTGGTTCGAGCGGGCACCAGATGAGTGATCTTCTGCGACCAGCCGCTGGTTTGCGCGCGAACGCCGCGCAGCCACCGCTCGGCCCGGCGGCTCGTGTGACGCGCGAACCCGCCGACGCGATCGACGGCCTCCTTTCGGCGGGCATTGCCGCGTTCGGGATCGGCGAAGAAGGCGGTCAAGGCGCCCGCCATGCCGGCCAGCAACAACCACCAACCACGACCCCGCCCGCGGGGCTGCACACCGACCTCGTCTTTGACTTTCATGGCACCTCCTGTTGGAGCCCGAGTGGGGACAACCTACACTCAATATAGTTCAGGGCCGCCGTGTCATCCAAGATTCGGGCTCTACTCGGCCTGCTGGAGAGCGGCGGCCAGCCGGTCGGAGTTGGCGATGACCGGAGACCCGGTGCCCAGTGGCGAGGCCAGGTCCGGCCCGGACGGACCGTACAGAAAGTAGACGTCCCAGGCCAGGCCGCCACCGTTGACGTGGTCGCCAAACCAGTGGCCGGTAACTTGCCCCGAATCCCAGAACTGAGTGACGTGGGAATCGGCGAGGATGCCCGAGTCGATGTCCGACGGCGAGTCCCAGACATAGTAGTGGATCCAGACGGCGTACACCTTCAGATGCGCGCCACGGTGCGTGGCCAGGTACTGGTCATGGAGCCACCTGGCCCCGGAGAGGCAAACCGCTCAGGTCGGAGAGAAGATGACCACCAGCCGAGGCGCTCCGGCATCCCGGTTGAACGCCGTCGCCAGCTGTCCCACGTCGCTGATCGGGCTGACGCTGGGCGGGGCTTTCCCCAGGAGCTTATGCTCCACAGTCGGCCCGAAGGCGAAGGCCGCCACGGCCACCAGCGCGACGACCAGCAGAGCCTTCCCCAGGCGCGAGGGTAAGGGTGGCATCGTGCCCAGGGTACACAAGTCGAACGTCCCAGATGTTCACGCTCCGTCACATCTGACCGTCTTTTTGCTCCGACTGTTGCGGCGTTCGCGGCGAGCGTGCCGTATGTTATTAGGCAACAGGTTTCTCGGGTGAGCAATCCACTACGCGTCCTAATTGCCGATGATGATCCTGAGAGCCGGGAGATGCTTCGGATGGCCCTGCAATCCGACGGCTACCAGGTGTTGGAAGCGGCGGACGGCCTGGCGGCCTGGGAGCTTATTGCGACGCGTCGGCCAGCATTGGTCCTGACGGATGTTCAAATGCCGGGAATGGACGGACTCGAGCTGACCGCTCTCATTAAGGCCAACGGGTACCACGAAACGAAGGTGATCGTGTTCACCGGGGGGATGGCGACCAGAACCCAGGCTCAAATCGCGGGTGCCGACGCCTATGTGACGAAGAGCGCGACGCTATCGGAGTTGCGCGCGGCCGTCAAGCACCTCTGCCCTCCGGAGGAAGCCTAGGCTTCCAGGAGCAGCCGGAAGGTCGAGCCCTTTCCGGGATCGCTGACCACTTCCACACTCCCCCCGTGTAACTCCGCGATCTGCTTGACGATGTACAGGCCGAGGCCCGTCCCCGGCGTGTTCCGAGTTTCCGGTCTGGCTCCGCGATAGTACTTGTCGAAGATGTAAGGAATTTCCTCGGCAGGAATGCCGTAGCCTTGATCCTCGACGACAATCGTGACAGCGTCGTCCTGCGGCTCGACTCGCACTTCGACCGAGGATTCCGGCGGGGAATACTTGACCGCGTTGCTGAGCAGGTTCTGGAGCGCAACCCGCATCCGATCGATGTCGACCTGGATCGTGGGGCGGGATGG
>Ga0137399_10001203_pt1 | contig 11619 bp, 8 predicted proteins | sample czorhiz316metaG_FD_104810 | JGI IMG/M metagenome (GOLD analysis project Ga0137399, IMG submission 104810) | Vadose zone soil microbial communities from Angelo Coast Range Reserve, California, USA - czorhiz3.16 metaG | ecosystem: Environmental > Terrestrial > Soil > Vadose zone | place: USA...
CAAGCCATGTCCGTCTACAAGAAATTCCTCTGGGCAGCCATCATCGTGCTGGGCGCGGTTTCCTTCGGAATCGTCGCTCTGACGCGCGGCGAGCCCGTCAATGCCGCATGGCTCGTCATCGCCGCGGTGTGTATCTACTTCATCGCGTTCCGTCTCTATGGTCTTTTCATAGCCAACAAGGTGCTCGGCGTCAACGCGGCGCGGCAAACGCCCGCCTATCGTCGCAACGACGGCCTCGACTACGTGCCGACTAACCGCTATGTGCTTTTCGGGCATCATTTCGCGGCCATAGCCGGTGCCGGGCCGCTGGTCGGGCCGGTGCTCGCGGCGCAGATGGGCTATCTGCCCGGCACGCTGTGGATTCTCGCCGGCGTCGTGTTCGCGGGGGCGGTGCAGGACATGATCGTGCTGTTCCTGTCGACGCGCCGCGACGGCCGATCGCTTGGCGACATGATTCGCTCAGAAATGGGCCCGGCCGCAGGCACGATCGCTGGCATTGGCGTGCTGCTCATCTGCGTCATTATCCTGGCGGTGCTGGCGCTCGTCGTGGTTAACGCCTTGAAGGCGAGCCCCTGGGGCACCTTCACCGTGTTCTGCACGATACCGATCGCGCTCATCATGGGCCTCTACAGCCGCTTCTTCCGGCCGGGCCGCATTGCGGAGATGTCGCTCATCGGCGCGATATTGCTGCTGGCGGCGCTGCTCTACGGGCGGACGGTCTCCGTGACGCCGGCTCTGGCTGCCTATTTCAATCTTCCCGGCACCTCGCTGGCGTTGATCATCATCGGCTATGGTTTCGTCGCCTCGGTGTTGCCGGTGTGGCTCTTGCTGGCACCGCGCGACTACCTGTCCACTTTCCTCAAGATTGGTACGGTCGCGCTGCTGGCGGTCGGCATCCTCATCGTGCGCCCCGACCTGCAGATGCCGGCCATTACGAAGTTCGTTGACGGCACCGGTCCAGTCTGGGCGGGTAGCCTGTTCCCCTTCCTGTTCATTACCATCGCTTGTGGCGCGGTCTCTGGGTTTCACTCGCTCATCTCGTCGGGCACCACACCGAAGATGATCGAGAATGAGAGCCAGATCGCCATCATCGGCTATGGCGGCATGCTGATGGAGTCCGCGGTCGCCATCATGGCCATGATCGGTGCCTCGGTGATCCATCCGGGCGTCTATTTCGCCATGAACAGCTCGGTCGCCCTGATCGGCACCACCGCCGCTCATGCGGCCGAAGTCGTCACCTCTTGGGGCTTCGTGGTAACGCCCGATTTCTTGACTCAAATGGCGCATGACGTGGGCGAAACCAGCATTCTCGCGCGTACCGGCGGCGCGCCGACGCTCGCCGTGGGCATGGCGACCATCCTGTCAGGGTTCCTCGGCGGCAAGGCGCTGATGGGAATTTGGTACCACTTCGCCATCCTGTTCGAGGCGCTGTTCATCCTCACGACGGTCGATGCCGGCACGCGCGTTTGCCGCTTCATGATCCAGGATCTTATCGGCAACGCGATCCCCGCCTTCAAGGACACCAAGTCATGGGGTAACAACGTGATCGGCTCCGCCCTGGCGTGCGTGCTGTGGGGATATCTGCTCTATGCCGGCGTGATCGATCCGCTGGGCGGGATCTGGACCATGTGGCCGCTATTCGGCGCCGCCAATCAGATGCTGGCGGCGATCGCGCTCACGCTCTGCACCGTGGTGCTCTTCAAGATGAAGCGCGAACGTTTCGCATGGGTCACCATCATGCCGACAGCGTGGCTGGTCATATGCACCGTGACGGCGGGTTTGGAGAAAATATTCGCTTCGAATCCGAAAGTCGGCTTCCTCAGTCACGCCTTCAAGTTCGGCGATGCGGTGGGGTCCAACCAGGTACTGGCGCCCGCCAAGACGCTCGCCGATATGCACCGTATCATTTTCAACGACTATGTTGATGCGACCCTGGCGGCCTTGGCGGTAGCGATCGTGCTAACCGTGGTGATCCATGCCGTCTTCGATATCCGCAGGGCGTTGAGTACTCCGCAGGGCACTGCGATCGAGATCGGCGGCACGTCCGGTGCCGCGGCGGGGGCCTAACCATGACAAACCTCAAGATCTTGTGGGGCTGGGCGGTTCAAACCGCCCGCCTCATGGTCGGCGTTCCTGACTATGAAAACTATGTGGCGCATCGCAAGGCGCACCACCCAGCAGAGCCAATCATGTCCTACGCCGACTTCTTTCGTGACCGTCAGAACGCGCGTTACGCCTGCGAAAGGGGACGGTTCAAGGGCTGTTGCTGAGAATGGGTGAAAGATCTATGCGAATGTTAGGCGGACACCTCGCAAGGGGGCAGCCTGCCTGACTCATTTGTGTAGGTCGTCGATCCAGCGAATCAGCTCGGGCGTTTCCACACCTTCGATGTCGAGGTTGATCACGAGGCCTTGCTGTCCGCTTCGTGCCACCACGCAGTGGAGCTCGAGATCGTCGCTTGCATTGATTTCCTGATGCGGGACGTATGGCGGCACGTATATGAAGTCACCAGTCTCAGCCTCGGCGAAGAACTCGAGCCGGTCTCCCCAGCGCAGTCGCGCGACGCCTCTCACCACGTAGATTACGCTTTCGAGGTCTCCGTGATGGTGCGGACCGGTCTTGGCCTTAGCATCGATTGTGACCGTACCTGCCCACAGCTTCGTAGCGCCGGTGCGCGCAGTGGTCACCGCGGCGCGACGCTGCATTCCCAGTGTTTGTGCCGTGCTGGAGTCGAGCTCGTCCGCACGAATGATCCGCACGCCCTCGGATCGCCACCGGGTGTACCTGTTGGCCATGCGCAAAGTTTAACTCGTGGCGACTGCAGGGGTTGCCAAGAGGTCCGCCTGTATCCCAAGGATCTGCAGTTATCTCGAATTGAGATGAGAGAAAATAAGTAACATATTGTATATATAGTATCTATTGTATCCTCGGAATGACTGCCACGGTAGAGTTTAAGTGCTGTTTTGCGGCGGCGAGTGGTACATTTTTCGCGAGGCAGTCCGCGCCCGTGATAGAGAACTCCCCTTAAGCACCGAAGCCGTCCGAAAACGACAGAAGTCAAGAGCCCGGGTGGCTTCTGGAGGTTAGAGTCATGGTTTCATTGGTACGTGCGAGAGGTCATGACCCGGTCTCACCACCTGATGGCCCGCGCACCAAGTGCATGGCTCGTGTTGATTAGTGAAATCAAGATTGACGGCTGATCCCGCGACCCCATACTGCATCGGCAGCGTATCCGCTTCCGATCAAGCAGCTGCTTCGCCTTCTCGGCGCACGGCTGAGAACAGAATGTATGGGTCCAACATCCGGCAAAGTCATCAGGGGAACGCTTTGGGGTGTCATCACGTTGGTGCTGATTGCCGCCGTCCTGCTGTTACGCCTTGTCTGGATCAGCGAGCCTGGCAAGGCAGTTAGTGTTCAGTTTCAGGGTTTCGTGCTATTGCCCAAGGGCGCGCTGCTGACTGTTCTGGATTACCTGACCGTCAGCGGCCGACTCCTGTTTGTGACTGATGAGAGCACGGGCAGTGTCTACAAGGTCGATCTGCATCAGAAAGCTCTGCCACAGAGCAGGGACGTCTCGATATTTTCATCCGAGCCTGTGGCGCACGGCGTAGTACTCGAACCGCAGCTGCGACTGGCATACGTCACACGCAGCAAAGTGAATGCCGTGGATGTCTTCGATCCGTCCACGATGAAGGCGATTGCGCGGATCCCCGTCGCCGAAGACCCGGACGCGATTTTTTTTGATTCGCTGCATGGTCTCATTTACGTCGCCAACGGCGACGCGCATCAGGCCACGTTGATAGATCCGGGGACTCGGCGTGTGATGTCGACTATCGCGCTCGGCGGTAAGCCCGAATTCGCGGCCATTGACCCTCAGACCAAACTGCTGTACCAAAACTTGAGGGACATTAATGCGGTGGCGGCGGTGGATGTGGCAGCTCGCTCGGTGGTGCAGCGATGGGATCTGCCTGGATGCACTGAGCCGACCGGGATGGCAATCGATGAAGTCGGTCGTAGGCTGTTCATTGCTTGCGCCGGCAATGCTGTTCTGACGATATTCGACTTAAACGCTCACCGCGTCAGTGCATCCGTGCCCGTTGGAGGAGGTCCCGATTCGGTCGCTTTTGATCCTGAACTACACCGCATCTATACGGCAGGCAAGGCCGGGGTGCTGACGGTGATCCGACAGGTTACCCCCGACGCATACGAGGTGCTGGATTCCATCAAGCTTCATTATGGAGCGCACACGCTGGCCTTCGATCCCTCCACACACAACCTCTTCGTTGCGTACGCGAGCCTCCTCGTGAGACCGCGTGTAGCGGTGTTTGCGCCGCTGCGCTAGCGGGCGCATATCATAAGGCTGGGTGCCGCGGCAGCAACTATGGCTGGCGGTAGGGCGAAACGCCTAGCCTATTTCGACGTCGAGCAACCGTGTGTACAGCTGCCCCCCGTGCATGTCGCGCTCTCCCATCCAACCCTGTGGCTTCGGGCGCGGAAAGGAAATCTTGATCATGTTCAGGTTGTCCACCGGCTGACGCTTGACGAGTTGCGGGTCTGTTCCATATAGACGTTCGAACAGCTCCGCTCCGAGCGCGGGTGCATCTCGATAACGGCGGAACAGCTCCCCATTGCGGAAAAACAGATCAACGGTCACCCAGAAGGGACCGGCAGTCTTCGAACGCACGTGTCGGCAGACTTCAACAACCTTAGGCACTTGCAGGCACCCCGCGGGTCGTCTGCGCCAGGTCGGTCCAGTTGGTGCGAACGAGCTCGAAGCCGTCCCTGGTGTGCACGACATGGTTGAGAAGAAACTCATACACCTGACCGCGGGGCATTTCAGCGGGGGTAAACGGAAACGCGTAGCTCGGCAGCTCGATACCGAGCCGCAAGGGCGTGTGAAAGAAATAGGGATTGCAGGCTTTAGCCATCCGGTTGGCAAGATCTTGTGTCGGCGCTGTGACCACGAACATCACGCCGACGTCGCGGGGCGCTGGCGTGCCCGCCGGCACAGGCCGTCCGGAGGTGCCGTTCCAACCGTAAAAGCGCAGCGACAGGTCAAAGGATGACGCCTCGTCGCCAAAGGTCGTTTTGATCCGGTCCGTCAGGACTCGTTGCAGCGTATCGTGAAACTCATCCAGATGGGCCAGGACCTCAGGGTCTTCGATGCCCATGATCATGATGGTCTGAAAGTCGCCGCCGCGGGCCCCCTCGAGCTTCATCGTGTAGGGCATCGGTTCCCAGCGCGAGCCGGTCACACGGGTCACCCGGGCGTTGAGTGACTGATAGTCGGCTTTGGTAACGTCCAGTAGGCCCCCCGGCTCCGTCAGCCGATAGGGGTCGCTCGACTCATAGAGCATGTGCGCCGACACGCTCTCCGGGGAGCACTGATTGGCGGGGTCGAGCGGTTCGATGTCGAAAGCGTCCTTGCCGACCCGCATGAGAACACCGCCCAGTCGTGGGTTGACCGTGCACTGCCCCCCGCACTCGGCGACCTTTGCCGCATGCCAGGCCGGTCCGGCGCCGGCACCGTTGAGCAGTGGAACTGCTGCCAGGACGGCGGTGTCAGTCGTCCGCCCCCCAAGTATGATATCGGCGCCCGCCTGCAAGGCGGCAATATAGGGTTCCGGGCCCATCAGAGCTACGATGTGCTCACAGGATTCCAACACCTCGTTACTGACGGGACCCATCGGGGGCAGGGGGGCTATCTTGCCTTGCCGGTTCCTTGATGCGAGATCAACCGCAGTCTGCTCACTGTAGAGACAGGCGATTTTCGGTGTAATACCGAGTTCGCGAGCCACTTCGATGGCGATGTCCCGTGTCCAGTCGACACCTGAGTCGGTGCCGGAAGTGCCGCAGGTGCCGATGAGTAGGGGAATCTTCGCTCTGGACGCCACGTCCATCAGGATGTCCAGGTCCCGCTTGATCGACTCTCGGTTCATCTTCGACACGCCCCGGGCGAGATAAGACGGGCCACTATCGGTGGAGCCCGAATCCGCTGCGATGGCATGAGCGCCAGCCGCAATGCCATAACGAACGTGCTCGCGCCGAATTCCGGCGCCCAGCATTCCGGTCGGAACCAGCACAACCACCTCGCCGGAGGCCCTGTGTGTCTGCGTCATATTTTCCGGCTGTCGCGCCGATTTCCCCTCTTTGCGGTGGGCGCCCTTCGAGCAATGAGATCCGTTGGCCGCAGCGATGAGCGCCGCTCAGTTTGACTCCGGAGCAAATTCCGTCAAGATTGATCCACCTCGTCAATCTGCGCCCTGGTTAGACCGGGAGCTGTCCTTGGTAGGTCTCGGGCTGGCGATAGGTCTCTCCCGCCTGATACTGCTCGATCGCGTGCGCAATCCAGCCAGCGGCGCGTCCCAAATGAAACAGGGAATCCTGAGGATGCAGCCCGACTTTCAAGCCTGCGAACACGCACATCAGCGCGAAACTGGGGTCCAGGCTGCGGATCTCCTTGATGGCTGCCGCTACCTCCCTCAGGCGCGCGAAGGCAGGGTCTTTGGCGAAAATGACTTCGCAAAACGCGAACATTGCGCGTGCGCGCGGATCGCCGGCCGGGTGCACATCGACGGATCTGTGACTGTCGAATCCCGGCAGGGAGTCTCCGTCTCGTATGCGCCCCACCACCATCGCGTACGGCTTACTGCACGCGACAATCTCGACGACGAAGCGGTGAATCGCGTCATAGCTGCCCATGCGTCCGCGCCGGCCGAGCGTCACCGAAAATCCGCTGATCAGTGATCGCCACGGCGTCACACCCGTGCTCGCGACGGTACGGACCGCAACGGTGCCGGGCTCAAATGCGTGGTCGGCGGAAAGAATCAGCAGGCGGCGTACCAGGTCGCCAAGTGGCGGCGAGAGTCCCCTGTTGCGTGCCACGAACTCGTGAATCGGCTCAGCAGTGACCTTTGCCGTGCGCAAGGTGATCGCTGCCAGACAGCGCAGTATGTCGACTCCGGTCCGGGCCATGCCTATGGCGGACAGATCGTACGCCTTCGGATTGGCCTGTTCGAGCAAGGTGAATAGCGCGGTGGCGCGGTTGACTTCGCTTTCGTTGGCCAGCAATCGGTCCATCTGCGTGAACAGCGGAGGTATCTTCGGAGCAATTTTCCCGAATAGCTCCTGGTCCGTGAATCCCCACAGCAGGGCCGCGACGAATTCGAACGAGGAATGCTCGGCAAGCTCCACGGCATTTCGCCCGCGGTAGAAGATATCGCTTTCTGTGATGAGCGTGATTTTACTTTCATGCTTGAGCGGCCCCGGAGTGACTGCAGCGGGGAGCTTCTTCTCGCGCAGCCGCTCAATGTCTGATTTCCAATAACGCCGCCGGCGCGTGCCGGGAATCGGCAGCGAGCGAACGCCTTTGCGGCTGACATACGCATACAACGTTTGCAGGCTGACGTTGAGGGCTCTGGCGGCCTGTGCGGCACTCAGGTAGTTGCTGTCCGTTGTCATCTTGATACATCCGGCAAACTGCGCGGGCCGGCGAGTCGCTTCCTGATCATTGCTTGCTATATTGACTATGGTCATCCATGTTGACCAAACAGTAGACTGTTAATACATTTCCGGCGACCTGATTGCAAGAAAGATTTCCAAGGTATGCGCATGCCTTTTGCAGACCGGCCGGCTGGAGCCTGACTGCCCGTGGTTAATCGGCCCCGCGTCGGGAGCGCTGCGCAGGCACCGTGTCGGGCCAGGGGCGACACGTGAAGGCTGCCGATGCACGGCGCGAGGGCGGCTGGTACGCCTGGTACGTCTGTCTCGTATTGATGTTGTTGCTAGCGATCAGCTACATGGATCGATCCGTGCTGGCGCTGTTGGTTGTTCCTATTGAGGCCGTCTTTGACGTTCGCGATACCACGATGGGACTGCTGCAAGGCGCCGCCTTTGCCGTGGTCTACGTCATTTTCGCCTTTCCCTTGGCACGGCTCGCGGATCGGGGCAACCGGCGCAACCTCATCGTTTACGGGGTGATGTTCTGGTGCGCCGCGACCGTGTGCTGCGGTCTTGCACAGAGTATTCAGCAACTGTTCGTGGCGCGAATGTCGGTGGCGGCGGGGGAAGCGGTGCTGATGCCGGCAGCCGTCTCGATCCTCGCAGATTACTTCGGTCCCACGGCGCGTGCGCGCGCGCTGAGTGTCTATTCGATCGGTCTGTATCTGGGATCCGGACTCGCACTGGGGGGAGGCGGAGTTCTGATGAAGGCTTTCGGACCCGGTGGAGCCGTCGTGCCACTGCTAGGGGTCCTGGCATCCTGGCAGCTGGTCTTTATTCTGCTGGGACTCGCTGGGCTGTTCGTCGTGCCTGCTCTGCTGGGCGTCCGCGAGCCGCAGCGTTTGGGCGACGATGGCCGTTCGGCCGAAGCAGCTCTGCCGGTCACGGAATTGCGGCGCGAATTCAAGACCAAGTGGGCCGCGATCTGCGGCACCATCATCGGTTTCGCGTTGATTTCGCTGGGCGCAACGACCGTGAATGCGTGGGGTGCCACGCTGTTCTTCCGCACCCACGGTTGGAGCATTGGCGATGCAGGCCTGCGCTTGGGCGCACTCACGCTGCTCCTGGGGCCCTTGGGTGCCATAAGCGGCGGTGTCGCGGCAGACTGGCTCGCAAAACGCGGGCGCGTCGACGCTAAGCCGTTCGTTGGTCTCTTGTCAGCGAGCGGATGCGTCGTTGCCGGGCTCGTGCTTACGTTGCAGAGTACGACGCTCGCTCTCGTGGGCGTCGGCCTGTTGAATTATCTTATCGGCTTTAACTTTGGGATCGTGCAGGCGGGCCTGGCCGACCTGTTGCCAAATCGCATGCGCGCCGTGGTATCCGCGCTGTACATCGCGACGACCAATATCTTCGCGGCAACACTGGGGCCGCTGCTCGTCGGCATATTCAACGATCATGTCTTCCACAACCCCGCGCGAATAGCGCTCTCATTGCGCTTGGTCGTGCCGTCGGCATTCTTGCTGGGGGCCCTCACCCTGTGGAATGTGCTACCGGCCTATCGGCACGCAGTCGTCAGCCGAGACAAACCCTAGCGCGTCACAACGCCGCGCACGTCTTCGGACGCCGTGTTTGCGCGCCGTCTGGCGTGCCGGCCGGCGCACGTAGCGCCGGGGCGGCTCCTTCATTGACGCAGACGGTCAAGATTGACGCGGCGGCTTTGAGCGCGGCACTCTGCTTTCCCGTCTAGCGCATCGCAAGTGGCTCCGCGCAACACCAGGAAACTACGGCCAGAGACAGGGTCGCGAGGGCATCAGCCAGGGGACCGGTCGCGAGAACGGGATAGGGGGACGAGATGCTGGGCACATCGCTGAATTCGAAGCGCACGATCCTGATATGTTGTGTTGTGATAGTGGCGTCTTCGTTGGCTTCCACTCGAGCGTGGGGACAGACACCAGCGGCAGGCGCACGCGATAGAGAGGTGGGTCTGCCCGAGATCATCGTTACCGCAACTCGCCGTGAGACGCAGCTCAGCGATACGCCGGTCACGCTGTCCGTGATTGGCGGAGAGCAGCTGAATAATCAGCGCATAGCTACCTTGGCCGACGTCGAGCTCGCAGTCCCGAACTTGGTTTTCACACAGGTGACCCGGCAGGAAACCGTTTTCTCGATACGCGGGACTGGTGTCGACAATGACACACCGGGGGCCGATGCCGGCGTATCGGTGTTCATCGATGGCGTGCCAAGGACGGGTGTTCATGACACGACGCCGGATTTATTCGATCTGCAGAGCGTAGAGGTCCTGAGGGGCCCGCAAGGTACACTGTTCGGGCGGAACACGACCGGTGGCGCCGTGATACTGCGCACGATCGCCGCGAGTTTTGCGCCGACCTTCAAAGGCCAACTGAGCTACGGCAATAACAACGTCGTGGACGTCAATGGCCTTGTTACCGGACCGCTGGTTTCGAGTGTCCTTGCCGGCAAGTTTTCCTTCCTGCTCCACGGACGCGACGGATACGTCGACAACGTCGTTCAGAATCGCGAAGAGGGCCGCGAGAGGTCCGGGGCGATGCGGGCGCAATTGCTCTGGCTGCCGGCGGACGACGTGAAGGTGACATGGGGCGGAGAGTATTTCCGTGATAATTCGCAATCCAGAGTGGGGGGGCTGGAATCGACGTTCGTTCCATCGCTCTTTCCTGGACTGCAATTCGGCCCTGATGTCACTAACGCAGCGGTGACACCTCAGGCTTCGGATACCATCATCGGGCTGTCGGCCACCGCGGAGTGGTCGATGCATGCCGGTACCCTGATCTCGATTACCGGTTACCGGTCTGTGACAACCGGACTCACCTATGACCCAACGGGGGATCCCGCCGGGCAGTTGGTCGCTGTTCAGGAGGTGAGGGATCGGCAATACAGCGAAGAGATTCATTTTGCCTCTCCCCTGGGATCGCGACTTACATGGTTGGGGGGCCTGTTTTATCTGCACCTCAATCGGCTTGATGACACGCTCTACACGGCAAACCCGGTGCTTGGCACCGTCTTATCGCTGCAGATTCCGCCGGGGGCGCAATCTGCGCATGACCAGGAGGTGCTCACCACGAGTCGTGCGGTCTTCGGGGAGGCGACCTACGCACTGCTGGATACCCTCGACTTAACCGTGGGAGCGCGGTATTCCTGGGAACATCGCTCTGGACACAGCGAAGTGACGCCCTTCGAGAGCAGTGGGCCCTATGCGCACTCCTGGGGCGCCTTTACCCCCAAGGGAACACTCTCCTACAAACCATCAAAGCAATGGCTCATTTACGCAACGGTGGCCAAGGGTTTTACCAGCGGGGGGTTTGACGCCGGGGCCGGTACCAGCGAAGGCCTGCGGACGCCGTTCAATCCGGAAACCGTCATCAACTACGAGCTCGGAGCCAAACTGTTGGGGTTGGACCGCAGGATCAGCCTAAACACCGCATTGTTCCTCGCCGACTATACGAATCTTCAACGCACGGCGTTTGATTCGAATCCCGCGGTAAACTCCTATCGCACCACAAATGCGGGCAAGGCCCGCGTCAAGGGTATCGAAGCCGAGATCACCTACTTGCCGGTCTCGTGGCTGACGCTCGCGGGCACCTACGCCTATACCGATGCGAAATATCGTGTTTTTAACGCTCTGCAGGACGATGGCTCGACGATCAGCTACTCCGGCAAGACCCTGCCACAGACACCGCGGCAGCAGCTGCATTTCTCGAGCGAGATTGTACTGCCATGGACTTCAACTGGCGGCAATCTGATGGCCGGTGCGGACTATACGTATCGCAGCGAGATACAGTTCGTGGACACGAACAACACGCCACAGGTGATTCTGGACAAGACGCGTATCGACGGTTTCGTGAATGTCCACTTGGGCTGGCGTTCGACAAGTGACAAAGTGTTCGTCAACCTGTTTGTCAGGGACATAACGGACAAGCGCGCACTCGTCAGCTTTCCGGACTTCACACCTTACTTCGCTACGCTGCCGGAATTCCTCGACCCGCAAAATCATATCTATCTCTCGCGGTATACTCCGCCACGCACCTTCGGCGTGATGTTCAGCGTATGGTACTAGACACGTTGACGCATGTGATCAAGATTGACGTCTGGGTCACTGTTCCCACAATCTTCGCTGTCTGCCGGATGGACCGGACTGCACCG
>Ga0137399_10001205_pt1 | contig 11619 bp, 14 predicted proteins | sample czorhiz316metaG_FD_104810 | JGI IMG/M metagenome (GOLD analysis project Ga0137399, IMG submission 104810) | Vadose zone soil microbial communities from Angelo Coast Range Reserve, California, USA - czorhiz3.16 metaG | ecosystem: Environmental > Terrestrial > Soil > Vadose zone | place: USA...
AGCGGAAACCGCACCGCGACCAGCGCGGCCCGGACCTCGGCGAAATCGTAAGGGTGGAACGCGCCGTCACCGGGGTTTGCGATCGCGGGATCCGAGGTCGAGGTCACGAGTTCCCAGCGCATGCCGCCGGGGAGCTGAAACCACAGCACGCCGTCGGCGTCGGTGACGCAATGCTCGCGCAAGGTCTCGGCGGCGTCGTGAATCACGAAGCCGCGCGCCCCGGCGCCACTGGCGGCGGTGGAGACCTCGTTCGCGCGCGCGGTCGCCACCAGCGCTGCGACGCCGAGCGCGGTGCCGGCGAGGCCCAGCAGCATGCGGCGAAGCGTCGCGAGCAGTCCCATGCCGGAACTGAATCGCCACAAACATGCCAGCCGGGCTCAATCGCGCGGCCCACGTGCCGGGCGCGGCCACCCCGCCGGTCGCGGCCGGTGACAACGAGTTACGGGCGCGTGTCGCGGGACGCGGGAACCGGTTGCGCCCGCGCCTCGCGGGCGCGGGCGCGAGCCTGAGGAAATCTCCCCACAACGAACCCCCCGGTGGGCGGCGGCACCCACCGGGGGGATCGAACGCGGGGACTTACGACGTCATCGGGGGCGTGGCCGGCGCGGCTGCGGACGGGGCGCCGACGTGCGGCGCGGTCGAAGTTGGACGGGCCACGAGATCGGCCGGCTGCGAGCCGAGACGCGAAACCAGGAACGCTCCGGTTCCAATCACGGTGAGCCCCACCAGCATGAGCATTCCGAGCAGATCGAAGAACAGGGCAAAGGTGCGCATCAGGCCGGTGCCGGTGCCGAGAATCGCGCCGGCCGCGAAGAATCCGGCGATGAAAAGCGCGCCGAGCGCGAGCGGCGCAAAGCTCCAGCGGTCGGTGACGCTGCGGCCGAGCAGCTTGCTCCCCAGCACCTGAGTCGCGGCGAGCTGGCCGGCCCAGGTGAGCAGCCAGTACGCGATCGGAAGCAGCAGCGCGAGTGGAATGCCGAGGATGGTGATGAGCAGCAGCACGAACGCGATCACCATGAGCGGCGCCGAGGCCAGGCCGAGCACGAACGACAGCCCGGTGCGGCGCGAAGCGGTGACGGCGGCGCGCAGCATGCGGTCCGCGAACAGCATGTGCAGCAGCCAGCCGAGGAACAGCGACGAGAGCCAGCCGAGCCCGACGCACAGCATCAGCATCGGGAGCGCGGGCAATCCCCACGCGATCGGCAGGAATCCCAGCGAGACGCTTTCGCCCGCCACGGTCGAGCCGGGCGTCGCCTCGAGCGAGCCGCCCACCGCGACCGCGTCCTCTCCGACGTGCGCGGTCGAGTCCAGCACCACGTTTCCGAACACCGCCACGGTGCTGCCGGTGACCTGACCGTGCACGGTCACCGACCCGAACACCGCGACCACGTTGCCATCCACGCGCTGTCCGGCCGGGACCTCGGCATCCGCGAAAACGCGGACCATGTCATCGTCCCCGCCGCCCACCTGCACCACCGGCCCCATGACGCGCACGTTGTCGCCGCGGCCCACCACCTCGATGTCGCCGGGAGCCACGTGGACGCGATGGCGACGGCCGTTCACGTCGATCGTGGTGTTCAGACCGTTGGTGTTCACTTCCATCGAGTCTTCGCCGATGATCTGAACCCCTTCGTCCCCGATCGTGACGCGCTTCACCACCCGTCCGGTATCGCGCGACGCCGCGTGGCTGGAGTGGCTGGAGGCGTGCGCGAGCAATGGAGTCATCAGCGCCAGGGCCAGCGCGAGTGCGGTGATCATGAATGCGGCCCGGAGGCGCGCGCGCTCCTGATCCGGTTGAAGGCTAGAAACCGAGCACGCCGACATGACGCATTCTCCCTCCCTGACGATCACGGCGCGGCCGCATCCACCAGATCAGGGCGGCGCACGCAACGGCGGCCAGCCACAGCGTGAGGGAGACGCTGGGGCGGCCGAGAACGGTGGCGATCGCGCGCCCGAACGGCGCGAGGCGCGCGCCGGCCGAGGACACCAGCCCCCAGCCGCTCACCAGATCGAGCAGCGTGGAGCTGCCGGCATTGACGGTGAAGACCGCGATCTGAACCAGGCGCCGCGAAGCGGTGACGCCGAGCGCGCTCAACAGGGTCAGCGAGCCGGGCTGGAGCGCGAGCGCCCCGAGGGTCGCGAGACACGCGGCCAGTGCGCCGGCATAGGCGAGGCCGGCGCGCCGGATGAACGCGCGGCGGCGGGCCCGCGACGGCAGCACCCGATCCAGCACGCGCTCGGTGAGCGAGGCCGGCGGATCGAACAGCGGGAGCGATTCCGCGAGCGCGGACACTTTCTGGAACAGCTCGAGGTCCGCCGCGCACGCGGCACAGCCGGCGAGATGCTCCTCGAAGCGGAGCGCCTCGGGCGCCGCGAGCTCGCGGTCGACGTAGTCCTGAAGCTGGTCACGCTGTGCGCAGGGAATCACGATTCTCGACCCTCGATCCGGCTCTTCAGGATTTCACGCGCCCGATGGATGCGCGCTTTCACGGTGCCGAGGGGCAGTTCGAGCGCCTCGGCGATTTCCTCGTACGACAGGTCCTGCTGGTGTCTCAGCATCACGACGATCCGGTAGTGCTCGGGCAGCGAATCGATCAGATCGACCGCCCGGCGCTCCTCCTCCCGATGCACCGTCACCACGTCGGGGCCCGGACCCGGATCCTCGGCTTCGATGACGTATTCTTCTTCGGACGCTGCGTCCTTCTGGAACATCGACATCGGATTCAGCCGGCGCCGCCTCAGATGATCGATGCACAATCGCGACGCGATGGTGATGATCCAGGCCCCGAAGGGGCGGGTCGTATCGTACCGTTCGAGCGCCCGGAACATCCGGACGAATGTCTCCTGAGTCAGATCCTCGGCGTCCTCGGCCCGCCGCAGCATGCGGAGCGCGAGGTTGTAAACCTGGCGGCGATACCGGGCGATCAGATCTCGATACGCCCGCTCATCGCCCTGAAGGCATCGCCCGACGAGTTCGGCATCGTCCCCCGTGGCCACGTCGGCTCCTTCACGTCACTTACGAGGCGGGCGTGCCCGAAGTTTCATGGGGCGGGACGATAGGGGCGGCCCTCCGGGCCGGTCAAGGCACGGGTCGTGCCAATCGCATGGAAATCAGCGGTCCAGGGCGGTTCGGGGGTTTCTTGACCTCACCCGGGTCCGCCCCTTAGCCTGCGCGCGCCATGCTCACGATTGCGGCGCTCAAGGCCCGTGAAATCCTCGATTCCAGGGGCAATCCCACGCTCGAGGTGGACTGCCTGCTGGACGGCGGTGCGCTCGGCCGGGCGGCGGTGCCCTCGGGGGCCTCGACCGGCGAGCACGAGGCCCTGGAGCTGAGGGACAAGGACCCGAAGCGCTACGGCGGCAAGGGCGTGCTCACCGCCGCGGCGAACGTTCACGGTCCGATCGCGGATCGGGTGCTGGGGATGAACGCATTCGATCAGCTCGCGCTGGATCGGGCGTTGATCGAGCTGGATGGCACGCCGACCAAGAGCCGGCTCGGCGCGAACGCCACGCTCGGGGTGTCCATGGCGGCGGCCAAGGCCGCGGCGGCCGCGCTCGAGATCCCGCTCTACCGCCACGTCGGCGGCGCGCATGCGCAATTGCTCCCGGTGCCGCTCATGAACGTGCTGAACGGGGGGAAACACGCGGACAACAACGTGGACGTCCAGGAATTCATGATCGTGCCGTACGGCGCCACGTCGTTCCGCGAAGCGCTGCGCTGCGGCGCCGAGGTGTTCCACGCGCTGGCCGCGGTGCTCAAGTCGCGCAAGCTCTCGACCGCGGTCGGCGACGAAGGCGGCTTCGCGCCGAACCTGCAGTCGAACGAAGAAGCGCTGGAAGTGCTGGTGGCGGCCATCACGCGCGCCGGCTACAAACCCGGCGCCGACGTCGGGCTCGCGCTCGACCCGGCGGCCAGCGAGTTCTACCAGAGCGGGAAGTACGTGCTGGCGGGCGAAGGCGGCCGGTCACTGAGCTCGAAGGAGATGGTGGCCTGGTACCAGGGACTGTGCGAGCGCTATCCGATCGTGAGCATCGAGGACGGGCTCGCGGAGGACGACTGGAGCGGCTGGGCGGAGCTGACGCGCGTGCTGGGCGCGAAGATCCAGCTGGTGGGAGACGATCTGTTCGTCACGAACGTGACGCGCCTCGCGCGCGGCATCGCCGAGGGCGTGGCGAACTCGATCCTCGTCAAGGTCAATCAGATCGGCACCATCACCGAGTCGCTCGACTCGATCTCGATGGCCCAGCGCGCGGGCTACAGCGCCGTGGTGTCGCATCGCTCCGGCGAGACCGAGGACGTCACGATCGCGGACCTGGCGGTCGGAACCAACGCCGGGCAGATCAAGACCGGCTCGCTGTGCCGCACCGACCGGGTCGCGAAATACAACGAGCTGCTGCGGATCGAGGAGGAGCTCGGAACCTCGGCGCGCTACCCCGGCCGTGGCGCGTTCACGAAGCTGAAGTAGACTGCGCGGCAGGACGCCGCGAGAAGGCTCTCGCGGCCAGACCCAACACAAGGACGTCATGAGCGACATCGGAAGTCGCATCCATCGCCACCGGCTCTCGCGTTATGCCCCGCCGGTGGACCATATCCGCCGGCGGATGCGCTGGGCGTGGGCGCTCGGCGCGCTGTGGCTGATCTGGATCTCGGTGGTCGGAGACCACAGCCTGTGGCGGATCTGGAGGCTGAGCCGCGAGAATCATCGTGCGGAGCGCCAGCTATTGCAGACGCGCAGCGAGATCGACCGGCTCGACCAGGCGCTTCACGATCCGCGCATCGAGCGCGAGCTGGCCGAAAAAGCGCTGCGCGAGAAGAACGGCATGGCCGGGCGCGGCGAGTTGATCTATCGCATCCGCGGCGGAACGCCGGAGCGCCCGCGCTGAACCGCTAGAGACCGATCGCGATCGCCATGCGGGCGCCGATGCCGCTCACATCGAGCGTGAACGGCGAGCCGTCCGGCGCCAGCACCGGCTGGTAGGTGGCGCGATCCAGCATCTGGCGCACGATGATGCTGCGATACATGACGCCCAGCATCACCGAGAACTTCGAGGCGAACCACATGTGCACGCCGCCCTGGATGTAGTAACCGGGGCTGTCGCGCACCACGGCGTGCACGTAGGAGCCGCCGAGCGACGTGGTGCTGTCCGTCCCCACCTCGACCTGCTCCATCAGTGCCTTGTTCCCGACCGCGGCGATCGCGCCGCCGCCGACATAGGCGCGGGCCAGGAAGTCACCCTGATTGTAGGGGGTGAAGTAGTAGTCCAGGCCGGCGTGGATCGGCACCGAGAGCATCTCCACCCGGATCTGGATGTCCTCGGCGAGCGCCGGCAGGAACTCGCGCTTCTGCTGGGCGTGAATCTGCCCGACGCCGACCGTCACCGCGAGGTTCGGCCGCGCGAAGTAGTTCAGCTCGGCGTCGAACTGCCAGCCGAACGTGACCTTCGAGAGCCCCTCGAAACCCCTCGGCGTGAGGTGAGCCTGGTTGAACTGATCGATCGCGTCGTTGAAGTTGCCGCCGTTGATCGAAGTCGGGATGGCCGACACCACGAAGCTGAGCTTGTGCACCTCGGCGGAGGCCCGGACCTCGGCCGCGGTCGTGGTGAGGACGACCAGTGCGGCAAGGGCCGGGATGTAGCCGGGCCGGAATCGAATCAACACGAACCTCCATGCGTGAAGCGTCATACGGGGCATCGCCGCCCGGTCAAGGCCGGGGAGCATAGCCACACACCCGCCCCGGCGCAACCGCGGAAAGCGCTCCGCCAAAGAACGTTGCGCGGGAAGTCGCCACCCTCGAGGGAGGCTGAACCGGGGCGTGGCCAGCTTGACACTCCGGGCAGCGCAAAGTATGTTTCGCCTGAGTTGATGCGGGGTGGAGCAGCCTGGTAGCTCGTCGGGCTCATAACCCGAAGGTCGCTGGTTCAAATCCAGCCCCCGCTACCAAAGTGAGCCCCGGGAGGCCGCGCCTCCCGGGGCTCGATCCTTTAGCGGCGGGATGGGCCGCTCGAGGGCTCGAGCGAAGCCGGCGGCGGCGACCACGCGTCGCGATCCTCGAACTGCCCGGCGAAGCGGCGGCGCAGCAGCGCGATCCCCGCCCCGATCATGGCGAGCGGCAGCAGCGACAGCGCGATCGTGGTGACGAGGAATGCCACGCGGTTGCGCTCGGTCCCGGTTACGCACGCCGCGCACGCCTGCGCGACCTCCGGCCACAGGCCGAACGCGAGCACGATCGCCCCCGCGGGTCTCCGCTTCACGGGTACACCTTGAGGTAGATGACCGGCCACATCAGCACCACGAAGTACCAGAACACCTGCAACGCGCCGAACGCCGAGCGGCTGAGCCGCGCGGTGCCGAAATGCCGCCACTGGAGCACCATGGCGGCGAGCGCGACGGTGGCGTGCAACGCGTGGACGCCGACGATGAGATAGAAGAACGCGCCGAGCTGGCTCGAGGTGATCGTCAGCCCCTGGCGCAGCAGCGCCACCCACTCCACGCCCTGAAACAGCACGAAGAACGCCCCGAGCAGGATCGCGGCGCCGAACCAGCGGCGCGCGCCCGCGATGTTCCCGGCGCGATCGGCGCGATTCGCCAGCGCCAGGGCGACGCCGCTCACGAGCAGCGCGACGGTATTGAGCGCGGTGCGCTCGAACGGCAGGCGCGGCTGTCCCGCGGGCGGCCAGGCGCCGGGCGCGGCGGAACCGCGCACGATGGTAAAGGCGGAGATGAAGCCGGCGAACAGCATGACCTCGGTGAATACGAACAGCGCCATGCCGAAGATGCCGTTCTGAGTCACGCCGCGGCGCTGCGGCACCGGGAGCGGCAGCGGATCAGGGAGTGTGCGCGCCTGATTCATTTGGGTGCTCTTTCTCGGCCGGCGCGAGCTTCGCGTGGAAGCCCGCGTCCTTCTGCCAGTTGCGGCCGGTGGTCTTCTGAACGTCCGGAGCGATCCCGGAGTACATCAGCACCATGAGCGTGAGCGCGACCGCGAGCAGCCACTTCACGATCGGCTTTTCGATGTCGAGGTGCATGAAGTTCTTCGCCACCAGGTAGGCCTTGACCAGCGCCACGCCGAACGCGGTGATCAGCATCACCGTGCGGATTCCGGTCATGGGCCCGAGCACACTCACGATCAGCAATCCCACCAGGATCGCCCAGATCTTGAAGTAGTTCCGGTGCGGCGCGGCGTGCGCGTGTGCGTGATCGGTCATTGCGTTCTCCGGCCTACTTCGCGATGTACAGCAGCGGGAACAGGAAGATCCACACGATGTCGACGAAGTGCCAGTAGATCCCCACGTTCTCGACCCGGTGCAGATCCTGGTTGCGCGCCGCGGTCGAGGCCACCCACGCCATCACGCACATGCCGGCGAACACGTGGAACGCGTGCAGCCCGGCGGCGGTGTAGTAGTACGACCAGAAGCCGCCGACCTGGATGGTGAAGCCCTCGCGGATCTCGCCGGTCCACTCGAACGACTTCACGATCAGGAACGTGGCCCCGCCGGCGATCGTGAGCCACAGCAGGCGCGCCGCTTTCGGGCCATTCCCGGCCTCGGCGGCCTGATGCGCCAGCACCGCGGACAGGCTCGACGACAGCAGCACCAGCGTGTTGAACGCGCCCGCCCACAGGTGCGTGTGCGAGGCCTGCGCGGCCCACTCGGGGTGCCCGAGGCGGTGCATCAGGTACGACACCAGCACGCCGCCGAAGATCACGATTTCGGAGACCAGCACCCACCACACCGCGAGACGGCCGGTGGGGATGCCCATCGAGCTCCGGGTGGTGGCGATCGTCCGTACGTTCACGCTCGAGCCTCCCTCACGTCTTCTCGTTCTGGGGCCAGAAGTCTTCCGCGCGGCCCGGGACGCTGTATTCGTAGGGCGCGCGGTAGCAGGTCGGCATCTCCGCCCAATTGCCGTGCGGCGGCGGCGAGTCCGCGGTCCACTCCAGCGTGTTCGACTTCCACGGGTTCTTCGGGGCCTTTGGACCGCGCCTCATGCTCATGATGAAGTTGTAGAAGAACACCAGCTGGAACGCGAGCATCACCAGCAGCGCCACGGTCGCCATGATGCGCAGCGCCTGGAACTCGGGACGCGCCAGCTCCGGGAAGTGCCGGTAGTCGTAGACGCGCCGCTGCTCCCCGGCCGATCCCAGGAAGAACATCGGGATGAAGATGAAATTGAACGGGATGATCGTGCCCCAGAAGTGAATCTTCCCGAGCTTGTCGCTCATCATGCGGCCGAACATCTTCGGGAACCAGAACGTGATCCCGGCGAACGTCCCGATGATGGCGATCGGGAAGAACGTGTAGTGGAAGTGCGCGATCACGAAATAGGTGTCGTGGAGGAAGATGTCGAGGCCGCTCGCGCCCAGGAAGATGCCGGTGACGCCGCCGATCAGGAACTCGACCATGAACGCCAGCGCCCACAGCATCGGGGTCGAGAACGTGATCGAGCCCCCGTACAGGGTCGCGATGTAGACGAAGCACATCTCGGCGATCGGGATCGAGATGATCAGCGTGGTTACCGTGAACACGTTCGCCATGCGCGGGTCGATCCCGGCGACGAACTGGTGGTGCGCCCACACGAAGAAGCTGAGCGCCCCGGTCGCGATGAACGTGTAGATCACGATCTTGTAGGCGAACAGCTTCTTGCGCGAGAAGACCGTCATGATTTCGGCCACGATCCCGAGCGCCGGGAACAGCACCACGTAGACTTCGGGGTGTCCGAAGAACCAGAACAGGTGCTGCCACAGGATCGGATCGCCGCCGCGGTTCGGATTGTAGAACCCGGTCCCGATCAGCTGATCGAACGCCAGCATCACGGCGCCGGCGATCAGCGGTCCGACCGAGGACATGAACAGGATGCTGGCCATGACGATGGTCCACACCACGATCGGCACGTCGAACGCCTTCATCCCGGGCGCGCGCGAGTTCATGGCGGTGGTGATGAAATTGATGCCGCCCAGCAGGAACGCCACGAACTCGAGCGCCACCGCGATCAGCCACAGGGTCGCGCCACCCGGCGTGAGGTTGTACTTCGCGACCGCCGAGAGCGGCGGATACGCGGTCCACGCGCCGCCAAAGCCGCCGCCGGGCACGAACCACGACGCCACCAGCACCACCACGCTCAGGAGGAACAACTGGTAGCTCAGGCGGTTGATCCGCGGGAACACCATGTCGTCGCAGCCCACCATGAGCGGGATCAGGAAGTTGCCGAAGCCGGCCAGCAGCACCGGCATCGCGACCCAGAAGATCATGATGCTGCCGTGGTTCGTCACCAGCGCGTTGTATGCGCCCGGGGACACCACGCCGAAGCCCGGCACGTGCATGCCCGGGAACGCGAGCTGCATGCGGAACACGTACGCCATGAACGCGGCCACGATGCCGAGCGCCATGCCGGTGAACGTGTATTGCATGGCGATCACCTTGTGGTCGGTGGACCACAGGTACTTGTGGAAGAACGACTGCGGCGCATGCTCGCCGTGCCCGGCGTGGGCCGGGTGGGCGGGCGCGATGTTCGGAGCGGAGTGCGCGGACTCGGACATGGAGTTCCTCGTCAGGGAGCCGAAGCGGCGAGCGCCGCCTGCTGCTGGACCCATGCGGCGTGCTGTTCGGGCGTCTCGATCACGATCGCGGCGCGCATGATGCCGTGACCCAGACCGCACATCTGCGTGCATTGAATGTCATGAGTTCCGGTCAGCGTGGGCTTGAACCATCCCGTGATGGTGCGCCCCGGGACCGCGTCCTGCTTGAGCCGGAACGCCGGCACGCAGAAGCTGTGCAGCACGTCCTTCGACTCCAGCAGGAAATGATAGGTCTTGCCGACCTGAACGTGCAGTTCATCGGCCAGGTGAATGTCGTCCGGGGTGTCGAGCACGCCATCCGGACCCGGCATGTCGAACGTCCAGGTCCATTGCTGCCCGATCACGCGCACGGTCTCGTCGGCGGGCGGCAGCGTCTGCTTGACGTGCACCCACAGCCGCACCGCGGCCACGATGATCACGACGTCGCACACCAGCACCAGCGCATGCGGAATGTTGATCCAGCGTTTGAGGTCCTTCTCCTTGCCGGTGATGTAACGCGCCGGCACCCCGGGACGCTTGCGGAAGCGCCACATCAGCCAGAAGAACATGACCTCGACGGCGAGGAACCAGAAGCCGACGATGATCGTGATCAGCCAGAACAGGTTGTCGGTCTGGGCCGAGTAGCTCGAGGCGCTCGCGATCCAGCGTTCGATCATCGCCCGCTCCTCACGACCGCGTCAGGATGAACACGAAGACCGACCCCACGAACCCGGCGGCGCCGAGGACCGTGAAGATGAACGTCCACTTCGCGACCGTGTTGCCCCACTGGTCGGTGTATTGCTCCTGATCCGCCATGGATTCTCCCTGTGCCTCAGTGTCCCAGCGTGCGGATGAACGCGACCACGTCACGCACCGCGGCCGAGTCCGCCAGCGTCAGGGACATCGCCCGCATCTGGCCCCCGGTGCTGTCGGCCGGATGCGCGCCCCGCATGCCGCTGCGGAACTTCTCGAGCTGCTTGACCAGGTACCAGTCGGTCTCCTGAACGATCGGCGGCGCCGACAGCTCAGGATTGCCGCGCCCATCCGGGCCGTGGCACGTGGTGCAGATTCCCTGGTACATGGTGCGGCCGGCCGCGGTGTCCGCCCCGGCGATCGTGTTCGGTTGCGGCACCGCCGGCATCGTGGCCACGTAAGCCGCGACCGCCTCGAGATCTCCCTTGCGGTACAGCGTCCGCGCCATCGGCCGCATGCGCGCGCCCTCCTCATCGTTCGGATGAGCGCCGCGGATCCCCTGCTGGAACTTGTGCAGCTCATTCTCGATGTACCAGGCCGGCAACCCCGCGATCGAAGGCGCGCCGATGTCGCGGTTGCCGCCCCCGTGGTCGCCGTGGCACGGCGCGCACGTCCGGTATTCCTGCCGGCCCCGCGCCATTCCGGTCTCGTAGGCCGGGCTGCACGCGGCCGCGATCCAGACCGCCATCACCGCGAGGATCCACAGCGGGGTCAGTGGCTTGCGCGGCAATGCATCCTCCGTCGCCCGGCGTCATGCTCGGCGTGGCTCGGAGCGGGCGCAAGGGGCGCCACGGCTCGAATCGTCACGTAGAGCGGGGTCAAAACGCTCGGGTTATACACGTTTCACTTTCCGCGGGCAAGCGCACCTCTCACGCCGTGCTGCGCAACGCCGACACCACCGCATCCACGGTCATCGCGACGTAGAGCAGGAACAGATAGGCGATCGAATAACGGAACAGACCCACCGCCTCGACCGTTCCGGAGCCGCGCGCCACGCGAATCGCGCCCACCAGGAAGATCGCGCCCAGTACTGCGGCCGCGACCAGATAGATCCAGCCCAGCGACGCGACCGGGGCCGCCGCGATCGTGACCGGCACCAGCACCAGCGAATAGATCAGGATCTGCCGCCGCGTCTCCGCTTCTCCGTGCGTGACCGGGAGCATGGGGATGCCGGCGCGCTGATAGTCCTCGCGGCGGAACAGCGAGAGCGCCCAGAAATGCGGCGGCGTCCATAGGAACACGATGCCGGCCAGCATCACCGCCGCCCAGCTCAGGTGTCCGGTCACGGCGGCCCAGGCGATGAGCGGCGCCG
>Ga0137399_10001208_pt1 | contig 11607 bp, 7 predicted proteins | sample czorhiz316metaG_FD_104810 | JGI IMG/M metagenome (GOLD analysis project Ga0137399, IMG submission 104810) | Vadose zone soil microbial communities from Angelo Coast Range Reserve, California, USA - czorhiz3.16 metaG | ecosystem: Environmental > Terrestrial > Soil > Vadose zone | place: USA...
CGGCGAAATGGGTTGATAAGCTTTATCACCCATCCCGATTATTTGATTGAGCGCCAGGCTCGCACGGCATATGAATCGCTTCTAGATCATCTTCGAGAGACCTGCGATCACCATGGCATCTGGGAGGCTCTGCCGGGAGAGGTAGATCGGTGGTGGCGCGCTCGCAGTGAGATGAATTTAGTGCAGGACAACCATGGTTGGCGGATTGAAGGCCCTGAAAAGGACCGTGCCCGGATCGCCTATGCGGCAATCGATGGCGATCGAATCGTGTACACCCTTGATGCTCCTCCCAGCAGCCCGCACCAAAGTTAACCGATTATTCGGATGTCCGTCGGACCGGGATGCCCGCGAAGGGAGCATTTGTCAGCATTCCATTGTCCCTCTGGGATAACAAATTACCAGCATCCGCGGGAGCAAACTCCTATAGTATTGATAAGTATGTAGATAGGTGTATCGGTCTGGCAACTAAGTTGCGAGATGAAGAATGGTCTCCCAGTTTGCATGGCCGACTGGATTCTTAGTCGCAGGTGAAATACTGCCAAGGTTCGGTATTCGAAGCTAGGATTCGGTAGTCGTTGGCAGAAGGAGCTATTCGGTGTGTGGAATCGTTGCAATTTATTCACCCAATGCCCCCATCGATGAAGCGGCCCTGGAGAGGGCCACATCGAGCTTGGGGCATCGCGGTCCCGATGGCGTGCGCCACTGGATTGCCCCGGACGGCCAGGTGGCTCTTGGTCACGCACGGCTCAGTATCATCGACTTAACGACCGGGGACCAACCTATTGCTAATGAAGACGAGAGTCTTCGGATCATCGTCAACGGGGAGTTCTACGCCTACGAGCCGATCCAAAAAGAACTCGAACAGAGAGGGCACCGGCTGCGGAGTCGGTCCGACAGCGAGATCGCACTCCACCTATATGAGGAGCTTGGTGCTCACTGCCTGCACCGTTTGCGCGGGGAGTTCGCCATTGTGATATGGGACAGTGTAAACAAATCTCTCTTCGTCGCGCGTGACCGCTTTGGCATTAAGCCGCTCTTTTACGCCCAATACGATGGGAAACTCTATTTTGCTTCAGAAGTAAAAGCTCTCTTCGCGGCCGGGATTCCCGCTCGCTGGAATGGCGAATCCGTCTACCACTCCCTCGAATTTGGCGGACATCAGTCACGCACGCTATTCGAAGGTGTTTTTCAGATTCCCCCTGGCCATTACATGGTCGTAACTGAAAAGCGCGTCCAACTCAGCCGCTATTGGGATCTTGACTACCCGAAACTGACGGATGCCGCACCCAACCGGACCGATGCTGAATACGCTGAGGAATTTCGTCACGCTTTGGAAGAAGCGGTCCGCATCCGTCTGCGCGCCGATGTACCGGTGGGTTGTTATCTTAGCGGTGGGATCGACTCGTGTGCCATTGTCGGTCTCGCGGCACGCCACCACCCCGAGCCTATTCGTGCCTTCACCTTGAGGTTTGACCGGCCGGAATACGACGAAGGCGAAGTCGCCAAGGAAATGGCCGCTAAGGCAGGGGCTGAGTTCTATCCAATTCCCATCCAGCAGGACGATATTGCAGACAATTTCGCCGGTGCTATTGGTCAGGCCGAGACCCTTTGTGTGAATGCGCACGGTGTAGCCAAGTACCTACTGAGCCGCGCAGTCCGCAAAGCTGGCTATAAAGTGGTTTTGACCGGTGAAGGTTCTGACGAAATGTTGGGCGGTTACCTGCACTTTCGACGCGACATGGCCATTCATGATGCTAATGGACGGCGTCCGGGAGTTTCTGCTGCTTCCGTCGAAAACCTCGAGAAGTTCAATCCTGCCTCGCCCGCCTCACTGCCCACCAATGGAAACACCCCATCTCTAGAGGGCGTCAAGCATCTTCTCGGTTTCGTCCCGGCCTGGATAGCCACTTCAGCCGCCCAATCAGCCCAGATGCACGCTGTGTTCGCCAGCGACTTCCTCCAAACGTTTAGATGCCATGAGGGATTTCGCAGCTTTTTCAATGACACTGATGTGCCGGGCCAACTCACCGGAAGACATCCATTAAATCAGTCGCTCTACCTTTGGACGAAAACCAGACTGCCGAACTACCTTTTGACGCTCCTCGGTGATCGCATGGAGATGGCTCATTCGATAGAGGGTCGCGTCCCGTTTCTCGACCATCATCTGGTGGAGCTCATCCGCTCTCAGCCCGTGACACAGAAAATTCGAGGCGGGGCCCAGAAGTTCGTACTCAGGGAATCCGTGCGCGACGTCGTCACCGACACTGTCTATCGGCGGCCGAAACATGCTTTTCTCAGCCCTCCGGCGGCGCTTAACCCCCAGGGCCGGCTAAATGTTCTTATGCAAGACGTCCTTCGCGGCCCAGTTCTTGCTTCTATTCCATTCTTTGATCAGAAGAAAGTTGTAAACATCCTGGACAAATTACACTCGATGGATGAAGGTTCAGGCGTGGCCAATGATCAGGTCCTCATGATCTTGCTTAGTGCTTGTGTTCTTCAGGATCGTTTTCGCCTCTCAATCTAACTCTTGGGATTGCTCTGGTCGGAATTCATCTGAGTCAGGCCATAAGTTTTTCACGTTTTCCGCGACTAGGTTCTGCGCGGCCTAACCCCCGCTTTCTAACTGACGCCAGTCAACCTTATGGCCTCCTGCCATGAACGTGCTCCGAAGCAGGTGGCCTAGAAGGGCAATCCTCGTCATTTTTGCAAAATATGTTAACTTGTTTAAAATCACTAACTTAGTTACGAATGGTAAAACCCGTGCGTGTCGGGCTGTTTCGGAACCTCAAGGGCAATTGATGGTAACCATTTTCAGCCCTTCGCTGGGGATTGTACCCAGGCATCCCTTCCAGTCCACGCTCAAACAATTCGGCTCAGACTAAGTACTTATGATTCAATAGTATAAACAACGAAATTGTTGGCTAGCTCAAGCAGTTGAGCTCGACAGTCTGGCAACCAGATTGCCTGATTAAGCCTGAAGCTGGACTTCCATCTATTTGATGTAGCTTGGCCGGACACTTTTCAGATCGTTGGCTAGGCTATCGCCCAGTTGCTCGCCACCGGTAGATATGGGTCGATTGGGGCAAGGATTGGGGCCTCGAGACACTAGGCGAACCTGACGAGGACACAACGTGGGAAAAAGTGAGCTGGCAATCCCGGGCCTCGGAGATCAAAGTACAAGATCTTGCAGAGAGCACAAGTCTCTGTCTGGCATCGGTGCCCCTGTAACGAGGCGTGCCGGCAGCTTCCTGGACGAAGCGAATCACCCCCTCACAGAGCGTCGGAAGTCGGAGCGCTCTCCCAAGAAGCCACTTGTTGTCATGAAATTTGGCGGGACCTCGGTTGGGGATGCTGCCTGTATAAAAAGAGTCACCGAGATTATCCGCGCCTCCTCCCGCGAGAGCAATGTCGTGGTAGTTGTCTCTGCCATGAGTGGCGTAACAAATAGCCTCCTCGAGGCAGCCACTAACGCCGAGACTGGGGATCGCAGTCACGTCGGGGCGATTCTGGAGGGTCTCCGCAAGCAGCACAATGCGGTGGCCAGTGCGTTGATCCGTTCAAGTACCGGACGGAAGCGCATTGATCGGAAAGTTCATGCGCTATTTCAAGAAGCCGATGCCCTTTGCCAAGGCACGATCCTCCTTCACGAGTTGACGCTGCGTGCGCGTGATGCCATAGCGAGTCTTGGCGAGCGTCTCTCTGCTCGGCTCGTCGCGGCCGTGCTTGCGGACTCAGGAATAGCCAGCGACGCGATCGATGCCACGGAAGTGATCGTGACGGATGCGTGTTACGGCGGTGCTGAGCCGTTGATGGATCTGACGCGTGAACGCTGCAACGCGCGCGTGCATCCGCTAGTCCGGCAAGGCATCATCCCAGTCCTGACCGGCTTCATCGGTGCTACAACGGAAGGTATTGTCACGACTCTCGGCCGCAACGGTTCGGATTATTCGGCGACGATCCTGGGCGCAGCTCTTGAGGCAGACGAGGTCATCATCTGGTCGGACGTGGATGGTGTACTTACAGTCGATCCGAGACTCGTTCCCGGCGTGCGCAGAATCCCTGAGATTTCCTATCGCGAGGCGGCCGAGCTCGCTTACTTCGGCGCCAAAGTTCTGCATCCTAAGACTCTTCGCCCTGTGATTCAATCCGGCACCCCCATTTGGATATGTAACACGTTCGCCCCCGAGCGGCCCGGAACGAGAATCACGCGCACAGGCTCGCCGAACGGGGGTGGAGTGAAGGCACTGACTGCAATCGGCGACGTAGCATTGATCACCGTCGGCGGCCCGGGAATGTTGCGGGTCCCGGATGTTTTGGGCCGCACATTCAAAACAACCGCCGCGGTTCAAGCGAGCGTACTGCTGAGTTCACAATCGTCTTCGCAAAACGACATCTGCTTGGTCGTTTCATCCGCGGTGGCTGAACGCACGGTCGAAGCGCTGCGCCACGAGTTCGCGCAGGACTTAGCCCTCGAAAAAGCGGAACACGTCACCCTCGATCCAAACGTTGCAATTATTGCATTGGTTGGCGAGAACATGCGCGGTGTATCCGGAATTGTAGGCCGTACGTTTGGCGCGCTGGATCGCGCGAACATTAACATCATAGCGATCGCCCAAGGCTCATCGGTGTGTAGCATCTCTTTTGTAGTGCCGCGGAAGGATATGAGGGCTTCTCTCATTGCTGCTCACAGGGAATTTGGATTGGGTACTGAATTCGAGGCCTCTTCCGAAGAGATGTCTGTAAACGTCGACGCCACACCTGAATCAGCACCGCCAAGCGGGCAGCTGAAGGCAGCCAACTTTGCAGCCAGCGCGGACTAGCTAGCGAGCTGGGTTTACTGCTCTCCCTGACATACTCCGCGGCGCTCGCTGTTCGTTGAAGTAATAAATCCTACAGGGCCATAGCTAACCACCCACTTCGCCGCACGCAATCCGCGTCTTAATCTCCGAGATGCTCGCGCAGAATTCCCAACATCCTTCGCAGCGGCTCCGCTGCGCCCCACAGCAACTGATCCCCCACCGTAAACGCTCCGAGGTATTCCTGACCGAGCTTTAACTTGTGAAGACGGCCTATTGCCACGTTCAATGAACCAGAAACCGCCGTCGGCGTGAGGCAGCGCATGGTCGATTCTTTGTCGTTAGGGATCACTCGCACCCAAGCATTGCTTTTCGCGAGTATCTGTTCGACTTCAGGGAGCGGAACGTCTTTGGTAAGTTTGATACAAAGCCCCTGACTGTGGCACCGCATCGTTCCGACGCGCACACAAATACCATCGACGGGCACGGGCGGCTCAAGGGCCATAATCTTGTTCGTTTCAGCCATACCCTTCCATTCTTCGCGGGTTTGCCCACCCGGCATGTCCCGATCCACCCAGGGAATCAGGCTACCAGCCAAAGCTACACCTATCTCCTTGGTGGGCAGGCTTGGAGCCCGCTGCGCCTGTATCAGCATGCGATCGACTTCCAGCGCGTTCTCAGAGGGTGTAGCGCGTGTGGGGTCGGTAAGACACTCCATCTGCTTTACTAGTTCCAACATCTTGGCAGCCCCAGCTCCAGAAGCTGCTTGATAAGTCATCGTTGTCATCCACTCTATGAGGCCGGCACTAAATAGACCGCCAATGGCCATCAACATCAAACTGACCGTGCAATTTCCGCCGGCGAAAGTCTTCAGTCCACGCGATAGGCCGCGCCGAATCACGTCTCCGTTTACCGGATCGAGTATGATCACAGCGTCGTCGCTCATCCGCAGTGTCGAAGCGGCATCGATCCAGTATCCCTTCCAGCCGCTCTTGCGCAGGGGGCCGTAAAGCTCTGTGGTGTACTCACCACCCTGGCAACTGAGCAGAACGTCGCAGCGCGAGAGTTCGACCAATTCTTTCGCATTCTTAAGCTTTGCCCCATCACCCGACTCTCTCGGAGCTGCACCTCCGATGTTCGATGTGGAGAAAAAAACTGGTTCTAGGCCGGCAAAATCGTTTTCCTGACGCATCCTCTGCATGAGAACACTGCCGACCATACCTCGCCACCCTATAAACCCTACCCGTAGCATGGATCCTCCTGGATGACTCTATTTTACCCTGATTAATTCTCTTCCGCTGCTGAACGCTGGCCTTTCTACCTAAGCTATATCATTCTGGATACGAACCTCTTTGACGATCAAGGCAACAAGACATAAGGCATTAAGGCAAGAAGGCGCGTCAGCTGATACGCCGCTGCGATAGAGGTTCAAATTGGATTGGGTGATTCCGGAGCCAGCCCAGCATTTGATTGGCGCTCTCGTTAGGGGGAATACGGGATAGAAGACCTCCTCCATTCTCCCCGCGCATTATTAACGTCAGGCGCTTTACCAGCCGCCTTCCTGCTATCTCGAATGTTGGCTGGCGCAGCGAATCACATAATTTGAAATCCTGTCGCTCATGATCTCGAGTTGAACGTGGAGGCGATCGGCCACCTCGCGTCGATATTCAGTCGTTTGACCGCTCAATCCAAAGACTTCGACCTGAGTTCAGATAGTTCTTTGTAATGACCGCAGAAGTTGCACGTTTGCGGGTTACATCCACGCGCTCCTGGGATCAGATCCCATCCTTCGGGCAGCGGCTTTCCGGGCATCCCGATCATTGGATAGCAGTAAACAACGGCTCGAGACGTTCCAAGAACTTGAAGGATTGACCATCTTACTCCGCTCAAACTTGTCGATGACCACTCAGCGGATCATCTCGGGGATATGCCGCACCAACTAGTGCGAATCCTCGCCTTCATTTTGAGACCCGCAATGATCATCTCTCTAGGACCGTGGTTCAGCTGGACCTGGCGTCAGTCCATCTACTTCGTCCCAAATCCTCGTGCCATGAGTCTCACGCAATGCAAGACTGCCAACAACGAAGGCGACCGTCGCAACTGCCATTGGGTAATAAAGCCCGGCGTATAAGTTGCCAGTTGCCGCACAGACGGATAGCCCGATGACCGGCAGCAATCCCCCAAAAACCCCATTGCCTATGTGGTAAGGCAATGAAAGGGACGTGTAGCGGACTTTTGCCGGGAAAGCCTCAATCAGATACGCAGCGATCGGCCCATAAACCATGCCGACGTAGATGCTCTGAACGAGGATTAACAGAATGAGCCTGCTGTAGTTCGGATTTGCTGCCTCACTGGCGGCAATGAGCGCACCTGTGGCATCGAAAGTCATCGGCGTCAAGCCGATGGCTCCGGTCACCTTGTCGCGCGTGGACTTCACGGTCACCACGTGATTGCCCGCGGCAGTTCCCATAGCGTGGTAGATTGGAATGTAGGTCAGAACAGCCAGCAAAAAACCCGCCAACATGATTTTCTTGCGACCGATTTTGTCCGAGAGCGCACCAAAGAAAATCAAGAAAGGCATTCCCATCGCAAGTCCAGCGGCTTCCACGATATACGCCGCGCGCTGGTTCATTTTCAAGATGGTCTGCAGGTAGAAGAGCGCATAGAACTGGCCGGTGTAAGCGACCACGCCTTGTCCGGCCGCCGCTCCGAAAAGAGAGACCAAGACCTGTTTCAGGTTAGACCATTCGGTGAAGGAGTCTTTGATCGGCTGAGTCGAGGTTTTTCCTGCGCTCTTCATAAGGGCGAAGATGGGCGACTCGCGCAACTTCAGGCGAATATAGAGGGAAATGGCAACCAGAACCAGAGAGAGCAGGAAAGGAATGCGCCAGCCCCAATTGGCAAACTCTTGTTCGCTCATCGCCGATTGGGTGCCCAGGATGACTAGAAAGGAGATGAATAGGGCCAGGATCGCGGTAATTTGAATGAAGCTGGTGTACAGGCCCCGCTTGTTGTCGGGAGAATGCTCGCCAACGTAGATTGCTGCGCCTCCGTATTCGCCGCCGATGGCAAGCCCTTGCAGGATGCGGATCACAATCAATGCAATGGGGGCGAACCATCCGATCGTCTTGAAGGTCGGCATCAATCCAATCAACGTCGTAGAGCCCCCCATGATGCCGAGCGTCACCAGAAATGCGTACTTCCTCCCAATGACGTCCCCAACGCGGCCGAAGAACAGTGCGCCGAAAGGACGAACAACGAAGCCGACTGCAAACGTCGCAAGGTAAGCGATCAGGGCGAACGTACTGTTCCCCGGGGGATAGAACTTGAAGGAGAGAACCGTTGTCAGGCTCCCAAATACATAAAAATCGTACCATTCGATCACTGTGCCGAGAGACGATGCGACAATGACCAGTGGCAACCGGCTATGGTGCGAATCACCAATCGAGCCGCCGCTCGCTTCGACCCTCGTAGCCACTGCTTGCTACCTCCTGGCATGATTTGGCCAAACGCAGGTCGGCCCATTACACGGCAAGCATCGTCTACAAGCCCGAGTCAGCCTTGGCGTATCATCGATCAGTCTAAATGAAAACCTATGTTCTCATTCCATTCCGATAACATGCTAGAGCCGAATGGAGCACTAGATGCTTCAAAAAGGCGTCGTCGCTCCTTGAGGTTTTCCTCCCCCATGCGTATCTTACAGACGGGAATTCTCGGCTCCCTTCGTTGGTGTCTGGATTTGATTCGAAGGAGTAATGATTCATGAAGCGGAGTCGTTCTGCTTCTCCACTGTCCCAGGCGTCCCCTTCAGCCATAAACTCCAGCCTCAAGCCTGACCTGGCGCGTATTCCCGCGCAAACTGCAAGAATTGAGATCCATTCTTTTGAGTCTGTGACGCTGACAGACAAACAATTTCTAACGGGAGCCAAAGACGGGATCCCAGCGCGCATCGGCGGTGAGTTGCGTCTACCTCCAGGTACCGCCCGGGTTCCCGCGGTCATCCTCGTTCACGGCTCGGCGGGCGTGGGAGCCAACGTTGATCGCTGGGCCCGCGAGTTAAACGGAATTCGAGTGGCCGCCTTCTTGCTAGATTGCTTTACCGGACGAGGCATCGTACAGACGGTCACGGACCAGTCTCAACTCGGGAACCTGTGCTTGATCGTCGACGCCTATCGAGCGCTCGAGCTGCTATCGAAGCACCCGCGAATCGACGCCTCCCGTATCGTGCTGATGGGGTTTTCCAGAGGAGGCTCGGTGGCGCTCTATGCCAGTGTCAGCCGCTTTCAATGCATGTATGGACCGGCCGGCTTGGAGTTCACTGCCTACATCCCTTTTTATCCTCAGTGCAACACGGCTTTTCTCGATGATGAACAAGTGAGTGATCGACCGATTCGACTTTTTCATGGCACAGCGGATAATTACGTATCCATTGAACCATGCCGAAGGTACGTCGAGCGGCTGCGACTCGCTGGGAAAGACGTCCAGCTCACGGAATACGCCGAGGCGCATCACGCTTTCGACAACCACCTATATTCACCTGCCCTTTCCTTGCCTGATGCAGTGACGACGAATCACTGTTCCCGGGAGGAACACCCGGGAGGGGATATAGTCAACCTCGAGACGGGTCAGCCATTCAGATGGAGCGACGCGTGTGTCAGGCGCGGCGCGACAGTCGCCTATGACCCCGCAGCCACAGCCGATGCTACCAAGGCGGTGAAGTCCTTTTTGATCTCCACATTCGGCAGCCCAGGTTCATAAGAAGTATGTCTGTATATGTCTGTATCAATACTCAGGTACAACTGGCACAGAACCAGGCAAAGTTGATATCTAATATCCACAAGGGTTGCAAGTTTGGGTGCTGACCAAGCAAGGGTGGCTCGGTGGACGACGAAACGCTCCAGTTACTCCGGTACGGTGTCCAGAGCCGAGGGATACCGTAGTGCCGCCCTTGGTCTGAAAAAATTGGGAAGTAGTATTCAGAGTCGCATCAGCCTCAAACACCGAAACTGCGGTAGAAAGCTCGGGGGAACTTATGAAGGAATGTCGTCACTTTTATATTGATGGGAAATGGGTCAGTCCAATAGAGGCCTCTGACTTCCAGGTTATCAACCCTGCCAATGAACTACCTATCGGTACAATCTCCCTCGGCAGCGCAGCCGACGTGGACAAAGCCGTGGCCGCGGCCAAGCAGGCCTTTGAGTCGTACTCGGAGACAAGCCCTGACGAACGTCTCGTCTTCCTCGAACGGATCATTGAGGTTTATAAGTCAAAGATCGAAGAGATGGCGGAGACAATTTCCCTGGAAATGGGGGCGCCCCTAACTCTATCAAGGGCGGCGCAGGGTCCGGCGGGCCTTGCTCATTTTTCAGAGGTCGCGAAGGTACTAAGACACTTCAAATTCGAGGAACTCCAAGGTTCAACCCTCATGCGTAAAGAACCGATCGGCGTGTGCGGACTCATCACTCCTTGGAACTGGCCCATGAACCAGATTGCTTGCAAGGTGGCGCCTGCACTGGCGGCCGGGTGCACCATGGTCCTCAAGCCCAGCGAAATTGCGCCGCTCTCGGCTTACCTATTCACGCAGATCCTTGATGAGGCGGATCTCCCGCCTGGCGTTTTCAATTTGGTGAATGGCGACGGGCCCATCGTGGGCTCGGCGATCTCATCCCATCCTGATGTGGCCATGGTTTCCTTTACGGGTTCCTCGCGAGCAGGTGTTGCCGTGGCTTTGGCCGCCGCCCCGACTGTGAAGCGCGTCACCCAGGAGTTGGGAGGCAAGTCGGCCAACATCATATTGGATGATGCCGATCTGGAAAATGCCGTCAAGGAAGGCGTACAGGCATGCTTTCGGAACACCGGTCAGTCTTGCAACGCACCTACGCGCATGCTCGTTCCGCGTTCGAAGATGGTTGACGCAGCCAAGACGGCGAAGCTGGCAACCGAAGCCACTAATGTCGGGGACCCATTTACAAAAGGCACAAACCTTGGCCCGCTTGCAAGCAAGGCTCAGTTCGACAGGGTGCAGCTCTCGATCAAAAAGGGGATAGAAGAAGGCGCAGCGTTGGTTGCCGGTGGCCCGGGGCGCCCAGAGGGCCGTAGCAAGGGCTACTACGCGAAGCCGACAGTGTTCGCGGGAGTTCGGAACGACATGACCATCGCACGCGAGGAGATCTTCGGACCTGTTCTTTGCATTATTCCTTACGAAGATGAAGAGGATGCCATCAGGATTGCTAACGACACCCCGTACGGGTTGTCGGGCTTTGTAACTTCGGGAAACATCGATCGTGCACGTGCTGTTGCGAAACGAATTCGCTCAGGAAACGTACACATCAATGGCGCACGGTTAGACTTCGCAGGCTGCTTTGGAGGCTACAAACAATCAGGCAACGGCCGCGAATGGGGTGAGGCGGGGCTGGAAGAATTTCTGGAGTTGAAAGCCGTATTTGGCTATACCATCTAAAAGAAGTGATAACGGCGGTTAGCGGCCTACCTCGAACTGGCATCAGCCGTCGAAAGCTGAGGAATATTAGACTGGGAGGCCAGAATTGTGACAGATCGGAGGGACTTCAAGCTCTCACTTTCTGCCGCGTGTCGGTGTCGTGGTCGAAGGCATCCGGAATCGGGACATCGCCTCTCCGAGGTTTTGGATAAACGCTTCTGAATTATAGACGTCCGAGTCAATTGTAGTGCTTCCTGCCGGTGCAGTCGGTTCAACTTCGTCGAGCTGGAATTCATGTGCGACATCTTCAACGATCTTCGGTGAAATCGACCGCTGCTGTTCGACGTACGCATTTATGAGTGAATGTTCGCA
>Ga0137399_10001210_pt1 | contig 11606 bp, 5 predicted proteins | sample czorhiz316metaG_FD_104810 | JGI IMG/M metagenome (GOLD analysis project Ga0137399, IMG submission 104810) | Vadose zone soil microbial communities from Angelo Coast Range Reserve, California, USA - czorhiz3.16 metaG | ecosystem: Environmental > Terrestrial > Soil > Vadose zone | place: USA...
AATGAGAATAAGAGTAAGATAGATAGAGTGTATGGTGTGGGGAGAATGAGAATGAAGTCATGTGCAAAAGACAATACCAGTGAGATGTCATTACAAAGATATTCCCTTTATTTGAAATAATAAAAATAAAAAGATTACAAAAAGATGGGACTTGTACATGCCATGCGAAGCAATGGCCCACTCTACCAAGTATAATGTCCACTATTCTTGTGCATAAAATACCATTGACATTGATTTACCATGACAGGTGGACAATTCATTATCTCTGTATTTGTCCAATTGTTTTTCATAATCACATCCCCTTCCAGTCACCATACCATCATGAAACCATACAGAACCATTTGCCACCACCCTTGATGTATAATGAAAATCTCCATGATACACTATCCCTTTCAGAACGAATACCATGTCAGAATCACCATCATGAAAGCGAATCTTTTTACTCACTTGAACAGAGGTATCTAATGATGAAAAGGCCAAAATTTGTGGTACTGCATTAAAGCTCATGATAACATCAACATCACCATGACAGTGATCACATTTTTTTCTGGGATGACGGTCTTTAAATTTCCTTTGTAAACACATGGATATAGTGCAATAACGGTCTGTGGGACATTGAATGACACAGGTCTGAAGATCATCATTTACATTGTTTTCAATACTACAATCAACACAACGTAACCACTGATGTGCAATGACATAATCACTCCTCAACAGACTCTGTGCCATTTCACTGACAGAAGTACCCAACTGACCATAAGGAAATAATGTTGGATCCCTTTGATGTAACAAGTGTCTCACCTTATTCCGAGCAGCCTCTAAAGATAATAGGCCACTATCTGCCTTGTAGAAACCAGATGCTAAAACATTCATAATCCTATTCATGTCTTTGAATCTCATCTTCCATTTGGTGGGATCTTCAGACCAGACAGACAACAGTATAGTCATAACAGAATCGTAAGCACAACTGTAGTTTTCACTATCCCATATAAACCCTCGAGGTCCATCAGGTTCTTCAAGTGATCCCAGGTCTTCTGGTATGTTATCTTTGACCTTAAACTTTTTAACAGATTGTTGCACATCTTCATTGTCATCCAACCTTCGTTTTTCAATTTTTGGGACATGACCGACTGGAATAGAACCTTTAGCAGTGATAAATCCAGTTGAGTCTGATTTAGAACCTGCAACATATTTTTTGTTACTTCTCACATTTTTCACTATCTGCCAAGGTGTATCTGTAGTGACACTGAGTTTGTCCATAGGATCTTGTTTGCTCCATCTAATAGAAGTATGAACATTTTTTGGTACATAATCAACACCTTTCCACTCTTGAAACTGACGAATGACAATGTTTCGTCTTTCACCTGTGATACAATCAGGTAGGTTGTTATTGTACCTCAGGGTGGTTATCTCATCCAGTATTTCTAGTTCTCTGAATTCCTGCCTGAGGTAACCAGAAGCACCACCAGTTACGATTTTTGGGTTGAACCCTTGCACAATAATGGTGCCAGCAGCCGTAGCACTTCTGGAAAGACAGGTGTAATAGGATTGATGATTATAACAGCTGTTTAGGTCCACCACATTGTCTGGCCTTGTCCTACCCTGTGAAGCATAATCTGTCATACCGAAATTGGGAAGCACCAATACCTGATCTCTGGTCAAAGGAATCTCATCATCATTTGGCATAACACATGTAACAGCAGTAGAGTGTCTTGTAAGGGGTACTATATTATCTGGAAGACCATCAATCTTTACCGTCTTTGGTGGATCTTTCAATTTTACAAATAATGTATCAAGCATCTGCTGTCCTTCAGGCCCTTTGGTGGTTTGCCAGTTCACTACTGTGGCCTCTGCACCTTTGGTAATACAACACTCAGTGGCTTCATTATGTCTAATCATAACTGGCAGACCAACACACAAGGTTAATTTCCCTGCTATATGCTTGTCACAAGATGCAGGTGGCTGCTCCCACAATGCACGTTGAAGCTGTGGGGACAATACATTTGTCTTTCGGATAGGGTCAACCATATTCCCTTTAGTCTGTCTACGTGCCCCCTTTTGCCTTTTCATATCAGGATTTCTCCACCTATCCATGGAATAGAAAGAATGTAATGTTTGGTTGTTTTCAGCAGCAAATCTTTCGACACCAAGTTCATTGATTCTATCCTTTTGAGCATTGCGTGCAGTGATCACAGACACATTTCTAAACCTCTTCTGTGCCAGCTTTGGATCATTAGGCCCTCTGCCAGCTATTCTTGTCCGAAGGAATGATATGTCATCAGGTGTACAAGATTTGTATCTCATATTTTCTAATGCAGTCCTCAACTTGGCATCCTCTGGCGTCTGCTGTGCTTGTCATGTTCTGATGAAGAATAACTACTGTTGTGATCTGATGCCACAAGGCTTTTCCAATGGCAGCTTCTTGACGATCTATAGATTTGCCAGCATCCACAGTTGTACCAACATCACCAGAGTATAGAGCTGCTCCAGTTCGAGCAGGAGGTAACTGAGCAAAGTCACCAGCAAATATAAAGTTGATACCCCCAAATGGTTCATCGTAAACTCCACGAGCCTTGGCTGCCTGTGCACTTATCTTATACATGTCACGACAGGAAATCATAGAAACTTCATCCAAAAATATATAGTCAACACCATCTAATCTGGCCCTGATCTGTGCCAAAGAAGCTGCTGACACACGCTCACCATCATTGATACCAAGCACTGAATGGTAAGTAGAGCCATTAAGTAGAGCAGCAGCCGAACCAGTAGGTGCTACCACTGAAAAACGGTGATTCTCTTTTCTCTCACCAAAAAAGTGCATGAGTGCTTTAATAACCTGAGATTTACCCGTCCCCCCCATGCCACCAAGATACATTTTGAGTTGATCCGGTCTATCCATCACAGAGTGATTGGCTATTATACGAAAGGCCCTTTGTTGTTCAGAATTGAGAATGAACTTCTCAATGGTATCAGTGATAAGATGATCATCACGCTTAGAGGTAGGATTGAACAGATGGTCAATATAGCTTTTATCTACAACTTCAACCTGATTAGGTTTGAAATTGGTTGGTTTTGAGGCAGTATTGGTAGGAATATGTTTATTCCTTTCCTCTATTACTGCTTGTTTTCTTGCCAATACAGCAGCCCTCCATGCTTTAGATGGTTGATTTACCTCAGGTCTCACAGGATCTAAAGGACCGACATCAGGAAGACCATCCTCACAAGCATCAAGCCATCCAGCTGTCTTCATTGTCCGCTCAGCGGTTAGCATCTCGTTCAATCTATGTTTTCCTTTCCTTCCAACAATTCCAGATATATCATCATCATATTCAGAACTTGCACCAAAATCAGCACCAGCCATACCAAGCTCAGCCTCATGCAACTGATCAAGTTCATCAAGGAGATCAGGTGTGGCCCACTGGTAAGAAATACCATTGTCACCTTTGGCTCTTTTAGCAGAATAATCATCTCTCGCATCCAAACATTCATAACGCACATCAAAGTACTTCATGATCTCCTTTTGCCGTCTGGTGAACTCATGAGCAACAAAAGCCTTGTCCCAAGAGCTATGCTCCCCTTTCAAATCTTTGCCATTACGCCAAGGTTTAAAGAGGGTCAACATGGTACAGCAATAATACTCCCTATCACCACGATCAGATCTTGGGAGAGCATCCGGCAAAAAATTAGGAATGATGAGTGAGTTATTGCGACTCATGTGAGCTTGATGAGTGGCACATTGAGGATGACCCTCTTGAAAGGATCTGTCAGGTTTTTTTACAATATCTTCTGCCAATTCTTGCATGATGTCTAATTCATCACCTTCGTCAACCTCTTCAACTTCATCATTGTCACCATACCCCATGTCATCCTCAATAAAACCATCAAAAGTATCATCAATGTAATGTACATCATCATCTTTCACTACATCTAGACTCTCCACATCCTCATAATCATCACCAGGCCCTGTGTCATCCTCAATAAAATCTTCCAAAGGTGTATCATCAATGTAATGTACATCATCATTCTTCACTACATCTGAACACTCTAATGCGAGAGGTTGAATATTCAACTCATCATCAGAGTCAGCATATTCTGGACAATCAGCAGCATCTCCAACCTTCTTTTTCTTAACCCTTCTTTTTGGACTCTTCTTGTAAAGCCGTATCCAGTTATACAAGGTCTTATTCTTATATATAGAAGGTCGATGCACATAATCACTGACCTTGGATAGACCAATAATTCTGCCTTGATTTTTATTAACAACCACCTTTTCTGGACCACCTAAGTCAGGTGTATCATTCTTAACTTCTTCATCCTCCCAAGCGCACAGCACTTCATTAACGTATCCCCTCCAGTAAAATGGAACAAATTTGTGACCGGTATAATGATCAGGATTTCCAAGTAAGTAGAGAGATGCCATAGGCCCTCCGATTTCCATCTTAGAAGTAAGAGAGTTTACAACTTGAGTAATTATTTTCCTTGTCTTTTCCCTTCGAGTGAGATCACCACCAATCATTTCCGAGTTCCTGTCAAATACACTTCTTATAACATCAAATATAATATATGTCTTCAGACTCGGTTTGGTGATATAATCACTGACATAGGCAACAACAGCCTTGATCGCAGTGCCAGACAATAGACTAGTGACATCAGAGTTGCTACGCAGAAGGTAAGAAAGCAATGGTGTCACAGAGTTCATCCATGCTTCACCTTTTTTCAGACTAAGAGCACCAGACTTTGGATCAACCAATGTCTGTAAAAATGTATCTCTAGGAAACCGACGTTTGCACTCACCTTTGGCAGTCATGCAATAAGATATATTATTTCCATTCTTATCAAATTTGTGAGTGTGTTGATTTGAACGCAACAGGACATCATCCACAGTGCTTTCAAACTCCTGCCACCACAACTCTTGGTCCTTCTCACAAGAACAATCACCACATTGATCACCACATGGCCGAGGAGGAGGGGTTGGCAAAGTGAAAGTGGGTTCAAGGTAATCAGAAGCCTGAGATGCAACTCCAACCCTTTCAGAAACATCAATCTTTGGACCAGTCAGGAACTCTCCAACACATACACTCTCCAAGTATTCAACTAATTTTTTTTGAAAGTCAGAATTGACGTCCATTATCCTATCGCGTATCTCTTGAGGTGTTAGAGCACCCGATATCCACAGCAGTAAATGAAGGTGTAGTGTAAGACGCCCCTGCTGTTCCACCGTTCCATAATAGGCGGAAGTGTTCCCATAGAGCCCAGGATGAACCTGATCCACCCCAAGTACATGCTTAATGAACATTTGAACCACAAAATGAAAAAATCTGGCACCCGCCACAGGATTCCGAGCAATCAATCTGTACCGTTCATTCCCATCACGAATTTTAGGTGAAAATGTCTCCTTGGTGTCAGCATAATACAAGGAGATAGGGTGATTGTTGTCGGCAGGGGCAAAAGTGATAAACCATGATGGAGCACCCAAGTAAGATATCAGAGACCAAATCTCATTTCGCATGTATCTTTTGGATGTCAGCGATCCCTGAACATGACCAGCCACATGATCTAAATCAGATATAAGCTTGTAGCAAGTCTTTTCTTCTTCAGTAACTGCTTTAACTCTTTCACCCTTAGCCAACCTACTGGATAGATCTTCAAGTGCACCAATGTCCACATTCATCAGACGTTCAGCTATATCATCAAAATTCTGCCTTTCAGCCATCAGATAACCCCCCGTGGTGCTACTCTTGATTTGTTCCTGGTTAAATGCAATGAGTGGAAAATGTGAATCCAGCTGAAAGCGCTTGTCATGATACATAAGGAGTTTTCGTTTGTGCATTAGGTTTGACATACCCAACTCGTCTGCAGCACCAACACCACCAAGACCATATGGAAATAACCAAGGAAACATCATAGGGTATAACTGTGGGTTGTCATACATAGATTCTGGCTTCTCTGCATGACCTATGGCAAGTATATGACCGTTATCTTCTTTTAAATGCTTCACAGCCTTGGCAACAAGTGCCTTTGTTCCTAATTTGTTAAGCTGTTCACCAGTGATACCATTGACAACAAAAGGACATGGCCCCGAATCAACTCCCTCTTCAGTCTCATTGTCAAAGGCACTGGCAGCCTCAGGGGTCTTATTGGCTGTCGCATCCTTGTATGTGTATATGAAAGGAGACCCACACTCTGGATAAGCCTTCAAATTGTCATAGGCAATGTCCATATCATGATAATCCACATGATTCAACTTAAGCCACTCCAGAGCATGGCTTACCTTGGTTCTTCGCACAAGCAGAGGTGTCCTCTCCATTTCCTCGGGACTTGGCCGACAGGGGCCTGTATACACAAAAGCAAGCACTTCGTCAAGATCCTCAACAGGAGGAGGTAGTCTTTGATATATTTTTGGCATGGGATTTTCAAAGGCAATAACATTCGCTTTCATCTTGTGCATACCAGATGACACCTTGACAAGGCACTTATTCCTGCGTACACGGGAAACCAGGAGCTGTTCAGCATATGAAAGGTCTTGTAGTTGGGGTGGAACTTGACCAAGCCAGAGACCATTGGCCAAAGCATATTTGGGACTCACACCTTCATCCAGACTGCCTTTGCATGAGCAACATATTTTGGTACAGGTATTGTCCAACACTGGACCTTTAATTTCCTGTATTGGGTCATTTGGGGTAAATCTCTCCAGGCGCGTGACACCCAAACCATCTCTGGCCAATACATCTAGATTGCATTCAGATTCAGACAGCTTCGACAACCGAGACAAGGGAATAAGCTGCCCACACACTGCACAACCACCCTCCATAAAAACTTCTGGAGAAGTATCTTCACACCATCCTCTTACAATGGATTCACGGAGAGGCTTTGATGGTGGAGAAGGAGGAAATTCATGATGTTTCAAACCTTTGTTTGATTTTGTTTCTTTCCTCTTAGCAGCCTTTTTTCTCTTAGATGATTCAGACCTCTCATTTCTTCTATCATGCTCCTGTCTCTTCTTCTTCAGTGTATCATCAAGTCTTGCATACCGAAGCTTGCTCCTTTCGGAGTCAGACTTCGATGAATGTAACTGAAAAACAGACACAAAGTCATCACAGCAAGCACACCAATGCCCCTCAAAGAGGGTCAAGATTTCAGTGGAGGTTGCTTTTGATCGTACATGCACTCTATGCATTTTGGCAATAGATTTGGCATCTTTCTGAGTTAGTTTTGCTAGAAAAACACCCATAGGCACCTGACCAAATACATGATCATCAAGCTCCTTGTACAGGGCGCCTGCCACATTTTTGTGTCTGTGCCCAACAAACTTCAGGTTGGAAAATGGTTTCACAGCCTTGCCAGAGTGGTCAACATGAGGCAGAAGTTCTTCTAGACTAAACAAAGCAATCCTACCACCACCGATCTGCACCAGAGGTGGAACATAAATGCTAGACACATTTTTGTGTATGCCAAATTCAATTGATGGAATGGTGGCCATTGTCCACCGTGACATCAAATGAAAAGCCAGAAGGAATATAACAGTAAACGGGCGCACTTTTCGGATAGAATTCCACAAAAACAAGAAATCACCACGTCTAAACATGCATCGTAAGAGAAGGACCTTCAGCCTTCTGCACTTGCCCAGCACAGTATCAGGTGATGCCATCCAACAGCTTATCACCATAAAACTAACACGACACAGATGAGGAGGCCACCATTCACCATGCGGAATGAACGCAAGGGCAAGTCTGAAGAGAAGAATCATACCATACCACATAAACCGAAAGAACTGACAAACATAGGACAAAAAATCTAAAACAAACGTAACCATGACCAGCCCCAAGTTGTAGACATCATCGGCATATTTGATGGTGCATGAGAGTACATATGTGTTGGAAATACCACAAACATCAAGTGCAGCACCATAAGAAATGGTGGCCGACACCTTGGAATCATATATTGACAGAAATGGCACACCATTTGCAACACTGTAACATATACCTGGTTCTTGGGCAAAATAATGTACACCCAGTTCTTGGGAAAAATAATGTACACCCAGTTCTTGGGCAAAATAATATACACCCAGTTCTTGGGCAAAATAATGTACACCCAGTTCTTGGGCAAAATAATGTACACCCAGTTCTTGGGCAAAACAATGTACACCCAGTTCTTGGGCAAAAGAAACGTCCACATCCTTTCTTGGGATGTGGAATTCCAAAACGCCTGACTCTCGGGCAGGCACAGCATCAATACCAACACAACAACTGGCTAAAGGAAGCCAGTCGCTGATGGGATGATGAGATAAAATCTGTAAAAATTTTGCTTGGAAGGGTTCAAGACGGTGAGAAGTTTTTGGACCTACTGAATCGTCTGTTGGAAGAGGATGAAGAATATCCACATCAAACAGAGAGGCATCAAAGGCAGAAACTGCAACAAGTATATAGAGACACAACAAGTAATGCAGTGAAAGCATGGTGGTTAAGGATGGAGAAGGGTCTCTTGTAGTGTTAAGAAATTTTTTAACAAGTCACGTGTATTTATTGCCTATTGAAGAATGTGGCACAACCCAGTAGGATGCTACATACTAACCCTGTTCAAAATAATCCCTGTGAAGAACCCAATTTGGTCTTGGCAGCTTCAGTCTATCATGGACAGAGTCCTTAATGAACCTCGCATGACAAATCCTTTCACCCCCCTTCCAAGAATCAACACCGTGCCTCAATACCCTGCCAGCAATAACAACAGTGGCACCAGGAAGATACTGGAGTGTCAAACCCAGCTCACGAACCTCCAGGAAGCAATCTGTATGTGTTCCACCACTGACTAAGAGGTCATAGTGGGATGGTGCTCCACCCGCATCACGGTGAAATCGAGTCTTCCTGTTGACTATGAGAGACGATCCAGAGTATATGGAATGCCAATTGTCTATCACAGGAAGGCGTCGGTCCAGATGGTCACCTTCTTTGAGACATCTTATCGCAGCTTGCCCATAATCATACTGCTGCGGTGACACCAGAGCCGTGATAGCGTCTGAGAGGAGGTCGAGACTAGTAGTGATTCGAAGGAAGTCGACAGCTTGATCAGTCCTAATATCAGTAGAAACATATAGGGAATTGGAAAGTTGCTAAAATAATATACAAGTAAGCTGCATTTAAAAAAAAGGAGAGGTCAGTAATAAAGCTTACATCCTGAGACTGCTGGAACCATCCAGGAGACATGTTCAGAACACCGGCACCGAAGATCCCACCACCAGATGGAGGATCAAACAGGCTGTGGCGCCATGAAGGGGTTTTTGAATTCCTATGGAGAGATTTCATAAAGGAGTCTAAAGGCCGCCGTACGGCCACCGTAGCAGCACTAAGATCACTCTGTGGGTCTGTCAGGTACTGTGGGTTAAGTATAACAAAAAAGCAAAAAGTGTTTACCATCCTATAGTGAGAGAATATGAAAGGCAAGTGCCACAAAATAATATGCCCATGCTGATCTAACACGGTGGCAGGTTCTTTAAATTCTCCAAACTGTGGATTTTCGTAACGTTTGGCAAGCCTGGCATCTTCTTTGGATGTACCACCATCTGTTTGGGGATGCACATTTTTGACATGTTCTGCCAAACGTTCCACATCCCAACTAGTCTGGTCTTTTTATAAAATAAACACATCATATGTACATGGAAGTCGAGGAAACACTCACAAGGATTGGACAACGCAAAGGCAATAGTGAGTGCTATGCGATCAAATTCATCTGGAGTAGTGGCTCCACCAACATCCAGATGAACTTCAGCATCCATCCGCTTCACAAGTGAGTGCCACTCCATTCGAATCCTTGATCTTAGAAAGATGAAGGAATATACATACAGCAGTCACCAGGAAATATGAAAGTATCACACACCGGAATTTCTGCATTGCATTATCGGAACCAGATTTATTGGCCAAAGGTACAGTCAAATATCGGCGAAGAACAGATGACAGACACTGCCAAGCATATTCTTTCAGGGTAGGAACATCATAAACTGGAACCACTTCAGCATCTGAGTGCTTCCTCTTCTTGCTGTGACGTGGCATGACAGCGGAGATCAGAATGTAAACAATGCAAACATAGCGGGTTTGAATATCGCCACAGCAAAAATGAACCAACACGTGACTACAAGGCGATTTATTAATTTACCTGAGATATAACGACATATTTCCTGTGGACGGAATTTAAATACTGCCAAGAAAAATAAATAGATTATTGTAAAACTCTTAGCTGCTGAAGATAACAAAAATTAGAATTAGAACATGGAATTAATTGTCTGAGACTGACAAAAGAATAAACAGAGTTACTTTCCCTTCAAACCCTAACCTGGCCAGCAGTGATCATAACTCGGACCTTTTGAAATATAATATATTCTTTTATCGGTCTCAAACAATTAATTCCATGATATTCTAGGTTTGGTTACCTCCAGCAGCCAAAAGTTTTACAATAATCTATTATTTTTCTTGGCAGTATTTAAGTAAATTCCGTCTGCAGGAAATACATTATCATGACTCAGGTACATACAAATATGATCTCTCGAGTTGCAGGTATCAGGCTTAAATAGTGTTAATGGTTGTTGCATTAATATGGCTGTTGCTTGGCAGGTTGCAAGTTCGATAGTTTTCAGTGGGATTTGTAAATATTCAACCTGAATGTTTTACATAGTTAAAATCTGTTAATAAATATTATCGTATAGACTTATACATGAGGTAAAATCTTGTTGTGTTACAAATAATAACTCTACATGATGGCTCTGCATATAGAACTAATTTCCATAAGATTCTGCGCAGTGTATTATTATTATACATCCTTACATCATGTCTAAACCTTTGTGGAATGTTGCAATACACGAATATGTGGCCCATCTTTGGGGTCAGGCACAGTATCGTCACGTGACCATCTGGTGCATAATGGCGGCACCCTTGCTACATTTACTGTTTGCCTTACTATTTGTTCTTACGATGTGGTAGTAATAGTCTATCTAAAAGTATCTTCAGATGCTAAAAGACAAATGTCGGGGGGCCAGGCCCGCTATCTGTCTCCAGCATCCAAAGATACTCAAATCTCTAAATAAAACCCAAGCAAAAGGGGTGGAGGGAGGACGCCCTGCCGATGCGCCCATCCAACCTCCAACGACCCACATGGTCGCCCCTGCAACTCACCTTTGTATTGAGGGAGGTGGGTGGAGAGTGCCCTGCCGTGCAACTCATGCCTAACCCAGGGCCCACATGGCCAGTCTCGCTCGCAAATATATGCATTTGGAGATTGTGGGGAGGACCTGCGGAAAGCAGGCCCATACACCCACAAGGCCCACAAAGCCATCTCCGATGTGGAGACTGTGGGGAGGACCTGCGGAAAGCAGGACCATACACCCACATAGCCCACAGGGCTGTCTCCGATGTGGAGACTGTGAGGAGGACCCGCGGAAAGCGGGACCATACGCTCATGTGGCCCACAAGGCCATCTCCAATGTGAAGACTGTGGGGAGGACCCACGGAAAGCGGGCCCATACACCCACAAGGCCCACAAGGCCATCTTCGATTTGGAGACTGTGAGGAGGACCCGCGGAAAGCGGGACCATACGCTCACGTGGCCCACAAGGCCATCTC
>Ga0137399_10001212_pt1 | contig 11591 bp, 8 predicted proteins | sample czorhiz316metaG_FD_104810 | JGI IMG/M metagenome (GOLD analysis project Ga0137399, IMG submission 104810) | Vadose zone soil microbial communities from Angelo Coast Range Reserve, California, USA - czorhiz3.16 metaG | ecosystem: Environmental > Terrestrial > Soil > Vadose zone | place: USA...
CACGTCCGCTCGATACCTGCAAGTGTCGCCTGGTCGATTTCGCCGGTCATGAAGCCGCCGACCGCTTCATAGGAATCCAGCACGGTGAGGGTTTTTCCCTCGAACCGCCCGGGAAGCGCGCTGCCGCCATAGATAAAGATCGACGGCACGTTGCAGCGGATCATTCCCATCATCACGCCGGGAAGCGTCTTGTCACAACCGCCGAAGCCGATCAAGGCGTCGTAAGCAAGGCCATGGACCACGGCTTCGATCGAATCGGCAATCAGCTCGCGCGAGAGAAGCGAGAACTTCATTCCCTCATGGTTCATGCTGATGCCGTCGGAAACCGAAATGGTGGAGAATTCCCGCGGCGTACCGCCAGCTTCCGCGATTCCGGCCTTGGCGGCCTCGACCTGGAAATCATGGGTCATGTTGCAGGGCGTCTGTTCGCCCTTCATGCTGACGACCCCGATCATCGGTTTTGCGAGAGCTTCGTCGTCGAGTCCCATCGCCCGCATGAACGCACGGTGCGGCGCACGATCGAGACCATCAGTCGTCACGCGTGATCGCCACTTCTTCATGCGTACCATTTTCTCCGCTAGTCCTCCCGGCAAGCGCCGGGACCGATGCCCTCATTGGGAAGGCCGCCCCTACTGCAGCGGCGCGACGATGGTCGGGTGCTTGAACTGCGCGACGTCCATCTTCGGCAGCATTCCTGTGGCTGCATAAATGTCGAGCATCTTCTGGATCGCGTCGAAATTCGGCGCAGCCCCTGGATCGCGGCCGAAATCATTGTCCTTGAGCAGATAAGTATCCAGCACCGGCACCGGCGCCTTCAGGACTTCAGAGACGACCTTGAGCGTTTCTTCGCGATTGGCCAGCGCCTTTTTCATGCCCGAGGTAATGTCGCGCACATAGGCTTTCACTAAATCCGGATTCTTGTCGACAAAGTCGGCGCGACAGGCCTCGAGAATATGGACGATGTTCGGCATCTCTTCGGAGAGCGAAAACAGCTTGCGTGTGCCGCCCTTGGCCTCGGCGCGGGCCGCGAAAGGCTGGTTCATGTTCACGGCATCGACGCGACCCTGGCGCAGCGCGTCCTCGGAGACGGCGAAGCCTACCTCGACCAGCTTGATGTCTTTTGCCGGATCAACGCCGTTCTTTTTTAGCAGCATTGCGAACGGACCGTAGGTGCCACCGCCGATCACCGAGATGCCGACGGTCTTGTCCTTGAGATCGGCAATGGTCCTGATCGGCGAATCGTCCTTGACCGCCCAATAGACCGAGAAGCCGCCGGGTTTTTCGAAGACGTGTTGGGCCACAATGTAGGCCTTTAGATTTCCGCCGACCACGCCGTTCGCCAGCGACAACGGCGCCTGCGTCGCACAGTCGAGCGCGCCCGCCGCAAGCGCCTGCGTCATCGGCGCCGTGCCCTGAAATTGCGTCCATTCGACATTGTAGGTCTTGCCGAGATCGGGAAATTCCGCGGGCCTCCGCATCATCCAATATTTCGATTCCTCGGCCGGAATAGTCCAGCCGACGCGGATCGTCTGTTGCGCGTGTGATGGGTTCACGCCGGCAAAAATGGAAGCCACAGCCCCCGCCGCCACGATCCATCTCGAAGGTATTCGCATCATGCCCACTCCACTTTCCCAACGCCAACAGGCGCCCATCGCAAGATATCGTGGGGATAAGCCTTTCATGGTTCAAATGATCAGGCAAGCGGTTGGGACCGCTTGCCTGCGCTTCGCCCGGCAAGGTCAGGATGCAGGCAGAGCCCGCACCCTCGATCGATGCGATCGCGGCAGTGGTGAGCGCAAGCGTTATGGGCATGCGCCTCAAAATGCATCAGTTGTCAAACTTGATGCATTGGTTCAAACTACATGCCATGTGGCGCATCGGCCGAAAGCCATTGTAGCACGCGGATGAATGCGCTGCTCGGCACCGCGGTTGAAGCGGCCACAAGAAAAAAATAGAAAACCACAGGGAGAGCAAATTGGCCGACGGCAAGAAAAACAATGTGACGCGACGCGCGCTGTTGAAGGCTGCAACCGCGATGCCGTTCCTCGGGATTGCGGCACCCAACGTACTGGCGCAGTCTCCGTTGAAATCACCGACAAGTGTTCACGACTTCATGACCAACGCCGATGTGGCGAAGGCCGAGCAGGAAGGCCAGCTCGTATTCTATTGCCACGAGAATGAGCCCGGCACCGCTGGCATCATGGAAGGCTTTCGCAAAGATTTTCCGAAAATTAACACCAGCTACGTGCGAGCGCAGACCGGCGCGCTTTACAACAAGATCCTGTCCGAACGCTCCGCCGGTCGTTTCGACGTTGACGTCATTCAACTATCCGACCTGGCGCCCGCGGTCGATTTCCAGAAGAAGGGCGGCTACGAACACTACGTGTCGCCCGAGACTCCGGCTTACAAGGCGGACCATCTGAGTTCGCCGGCTGGCTCGTTTTTCTGGACCGGCGTCGACCCAGCCGGCATCGCTTACAACTCAACCAAGGTCTCGGCCGCGGACGCACCAAAGACATGGCAGGACATTCTCGACCCTCGCTGGAAGGGCTCGATCAGCTGCAAGATTTCCGCCTCCGGTTTGCAGTTTGTGCAGTGGTACACGCTGCGCAAGCTGTACGGGGCGGGCTTCTGGAAAGAGTTCGCCAAGCAGAATCCGCACGCTTTCGATTCCCGCGTCCAGTTGTTCGACCGGCTCGCCAAGGGCGACGATACGATCACCGCGATCGGAGAATATCCCGCCTACATCCTGTTCAAGGACAAAGGCGCCAAGGTTGAATTCGTCGCGCCCGCCGACGGTTTGCCGGCTACGCCTTTGATTGTCGGCGCCGTCAGCAAAGCGCCGCATCCGGAAGCGGCCAAGCTGTTCGTCGACTGGGCGATGTCGAAGCGAGGCCAGGCCTGGTATCAGACCAACCCAAATCTCTATTATGGGTCGGTGCGCACCGACGCACCGCCAATGCCGACCGGAGTGCGGCTGGGTGATCTCAAGCTGCTCTATCCCGCCGACTGGGACGACTACGCGGCGAACCGCGATGTCTTCGCCAAGGAATGGAACGGTATGCTCGGCCTGTAAGCGGAACGGCCGTGCAATCCGCGAGATCGCCAATCTCCGCGCAGAAAATGGCTGGGTATGGGGTGGCGGCCGTCGCCGCGGTCCTGGTCCTATACCCGGTCTTCTTTCTGTTGCAGGCAGCGCTCGATGTCGGCGACCCGCAGGTGCGGCCGCCGACCGCGTACGGGTTCGACAATTTCAACGGCATATTCCAATACCCGCAGATACTGCTCAACACCCTGACGGTGTCGGTTGCTGCAACGTTGATGGCGCTGGTGTTCGGTTTCGTGATGGCGTGGATCCTGACGCGCACCAACGTGCCCGGTCGCCATCTGTTCGAGCAACTAATGGCCGTTCCCTACTACCTGACACCGTTGCTCGGCGCGCTAGCCTGGAGCCTGCTCGGCTCGCCAGAAAGCGGCTTCGTCAACCAGATCTGGCGCGCGCTCGGCGGAAATGGCCATCTCATCGACATCAATACAGCGTACGGAATCGCCTGGGTCATGGCGCTGTTCGAGGGCTCCGTCGCATTCGTGATGATTGCCGCGGTTATGAAGTCGATGGACCCCGCGCTTGAGGAGGCATCGCAGATCATGGGAGCGAGCCGCACCCGCACCATGCTGCGTATCACTCTGCCCTTGGTGATCCCCGGTGTGCTCGGCGCCGCCATCTTCGTCTTTGCCGAAATGCTTGGCTCCTTCGCCGCCGCGCTCGTGCTCGGCACGCCTACCCGCTATTATGTCATCACCACGGCGATCTACCAGCTGGTCCAGCAATATCCGCCGAAGATTCAGATCGCGGCTGCCATGGGCGTGTCGCTGTTCGCCGTGATGTTCTTCATGCTGTTCCTGTATCGGCGCATCGTGATGGCCGGCAGTTACGTGACCATTACCGGCAAGGCGTTCCGGCCGCGAGTAGCCGACATCGGCCCGCTGCGCTACGTGTTGCTCGGTGTCTGCCTGCTCTATCTGTTCGCTGCGGTCGGATTGCCGCTGGTCACACTGCTCTATGCGTCGCTGCAAAAGATTGCCGTCGCCTTCCCGACCGCTGGAAACTGGACGATGGAAAACTTCCGCGTCGCCGTGACGATGAATGCCGTCCGCTCGGCGCTGGCCAACAGCCTCCTGCTCGGCTTTGGCACCGCGACTATCGGCGTCGTGCTGATGGGACTGCTCGCTTGGTTAATCTATCGCTCGCGGCTACCTGGTGGCGGCCTGATCGAATACATCGTGATGTTTCCGCAGGCGGTGCCCCGACTGGTGTTTGCGTTCGGCCTGATGTGGGCCTGGGTGGTTTTCCCGATTCCGATCTACGGAACGCTTTGGCTGCTGCTGATCGCCTATCTCACGGTGTTTCTGCCGCTCGGCGTGCGCACCATCGCCGGCGTCATGCTGCAGATCGACAAGAGTCTTGAGGAATGCGCGCAGATGTGCGGCGCCCCCTGGCTGTTCCGGGTGCGGACCGTGACAATACCGTTGCTCGTGCCGGGTCTGGTCGCCGCCTGGCTGCTGCTGTTTATCGCCAGTGTCCGCGAACTTGGCGCCTCCATCTTGCTGATGGGCCCACATTCCAAGGTCATCACGCCCTCGATCGTCGAATCGTGGTTCGGGACCAGTTCGGAGCTCACCGCGGCGTTGGCGCTGATCCAGACGCTGGTGGTCGCCATCGCCATGATCGTGCTTGTTGCCGTCACGCGCCGTGTCGGCGCGCACCCCGTCGACTAAGGATGTCAGGAACCGCCATCATGCAAGCGTCGCCGCCGGGAGCGCCAGCATCGTCTTCATCGCCGACCCCGCACATCGAGGTCGATCGGCTTGAATTGTATTACGGCAGCGTTCCGGCGGTGCGCGGTGTCAGTTTCAACGTCTTGCCCGGCGAACAACTGACGCTGCTCGGGCCCTCCGGCTGCGGCAAAACCACCACATTGCGCGCCATCGCCGGTCTTGAGCAGCCGACCGCGGGCGAAATTCGCATCGACGGCGTCCCGGTCTATTCGTCGGAGCGCGGCATCAACATGCGCGCGGAGAAACGCGGCCTGTCGATGGTGTTCCAATCCTACGCCATTTGGCCGCACATGACCGTATTCGAAAACGTCGCCTATGGACTGCGCGTGCGGCGTACCGGGGCGGCGGAGATCGAGGAAAAGGTGCACCAGGCGCTCGACATGGTGCAAATGCGCAGTTTCGCATCGCGGCGGGCGGCGCAGCTGTCCGGCGGACAGCAACAGCGGGTAGCGCTGGCGCGCGCGTTCGTGTTTTCACCTTCGGTTCTCTTGTTCGACGAACCGCTGTCGAATCTCGATGCCAAGCTGCGCGCCGATATGCGCATCGAACTGCGCGAGTTGCAGCACCGCCTCGGCATCACCTCGGTCTATGTCACCCACGACCTGGAAGAAGCGCTGGCGATGTCGGACCGCATCGTCGTGATGCGTGACGGGCTGATCGAGCAGACCGGCACCCCGGACGAAATCTACCGATTGCCGAATAGCGCCTTTGTCGCGGATTTCGTCGGCTCGGCCAATCTCATTCGCGGCCAACATCGTGCGGATCTCGACGTGGACGGGTTGATCGCACTCGAAACGTCTACCGGACACATCGTCTACGGCATGGCCTATGAACGCCCCATTGGCGTCGATCTGGCAGTCTCCGTGCGTACGGTGCACCTTCGGATTTCGACGCAGCCGCCTGCGGCGGTGTATAACGTGTGGCGCGTGCCGGTGCAGCAGACGGTCTTTCAAGGAGACTTCACTCAGGTTCACCTCGGCTGGGGCACGCAGCACCTGATCGCCCGCTGTGCCGCGATGGAGCCGTTGGCGGTAGGCCGGGAGGTCTACATTACCGTTGAGCCGCGGCATGTCGTGGTTTTGGGCGCATAGCGCAAAACTTCTGCACTGTTCGTTTCAGGCAATGGGAGAAATAGCATGGCGATTGCTCGCGCGGCGGACGGAGAACAAGCAGAAAAGCTCGGCTATCTCGGGCTCGGCATGATGGGATTTCCGATGACGCGACGCCTCCTGAGTGCAGGCTACGACGTCGCGGTCTGGAACCGGTCTCGCGGCAAAGCCGATGCTTTGGTCGAGGCAGGCGCGAAACTCGCAGCTCATCCGCGCGATGTTGCAGCCACCGCCAGCATCATCTTCATGTGCCTCACCGATGCCGCGGCCGTCGAGGAGGTGGTGTTCGGCTCCGACGGCCTTGCAACGGCAAGCGGCCAAGGAAAGCTCGTCGTCGACTTCTCATCGATCCATCCGGATGCGGCGCGTTCCGTCGCGGCGCGGCTAAAGTCAGCCAACGGCATGGGATGGATCGATGCACCGGTCTCAGGTGGCACCATGGGCGCCGAACAAGGCACGCTTGCGGTCATGGCCGGCGGCGATGCCGCCGATATCGAAAGAGCGAGACCCTATGTTCTGGCGATGGCACGAAGGCTCACGCATATGGGCTCGATCGGAGCAGGCCAGACCACAAAACTCTGCAATCAGGTGATTGTCGGCTGCGCCATGGCCGTGCTCGCGGAGGCCACGCGCCTCGCAGTGAACGCCGGGATCGACGCCAAGCGGTTGCCGGAGGCGCTGGCCGGTGGCTTTGCCGATTCCATACCGCTGCAGTTGTTCGTGCCCCGCATGGTGCAGGGCATTCATTCGCCGCCGCTCGGCCATATCGCAACGATGCTGAAAGATCTGGATACGGTGATCGATGTCGCCCGGGACACGTCGAGCCCGGTGCCGATGTCCGCGCTGGCCGCGCAATTGTTCAGACTGGCGAAATCCGCGCGTGGCGCCGATGCCGATGCGCTCGAAATCTATAAACTGTCAGCTTCACGAGTGGATTGAAGCCTCAACCTTCAACCTGGCGCGGGATCCCGCATCCCCTTGAATCAACGGTCGTTCTTCGTCATGTCGTCCGTCAGAACGCTGCGTCCAATCTTGGCTTCTTCATCTTGGCCATGGTGTCAAGATCGCCCTTTAAGAGAAGGCGGGACAATCTTCCTGTTCGCCACTGGTGCAAGCGGTGTCGATTTGAGACTTTGAGACCAAGCCGTCGCAATGGCCGAAAAACCAATTGCAGCCGCGTAAAGGGGCGTTAGAAATAGCTCAGCACTGAAGCCTCCAACTGAAACAGGGATCGACGCCAATGTACAACCCTGCCGGTGTTAGAATATCACCTGAATTTCCTGTTCCAGGGCAAATGAAAGCCTGGGTTTTGGGCGACCCGGACCAACTCCTTTTCCGCGACAAACCTACACCGGTTCCGGGGCGCGCAGAAGTCCTGGTCCGCATCGACGCGGTTGCGATCTGCGCGACCGATCTTGAGGTCATCCACAGCGGATCGCCGGCGAGCATTCAGGGCGGCCTGCCTTTCAACAAGAATTTTACGCCCGGCCATGAATATATGGGGACCGTCGCCGCACTCGGACACAGCGTCGACGAATTTGACATCGGCGAACGCGTCAGCGTGGAAATCCACGCCGGTTGCGGCCAGTGCAAGCGATGCCGCCAGGGCATGTACACCTCGTGCATAAACTATGGAAATGCCGATAAAGGTCACCGCGCCAACGGGTTCACGACCGATGGCGGTTTCGCCGAATACGCGATCAACCATATCAATACGCTGGCGCGAGTACCCGATACGATGAGCGATGCGGAAGCCACGCTTGTCGTCACCGCGGGGACCTCCATGTACGGCTTGACCGAACTCGGCGGGCTCGTCGCAGGCGAGAGCGTGGTCGTCATTGGCCCCGGACCAATCGGACTGCTCGCAGTGGCCGTTGCAAAAGCCCTTGGAGCAAGTCCGGTCATCCTGACGGGAACGCGTGACAAGCGCCTCGCTATCGGCAAGGAGCTCGGTGCGGATCGCGTCATCAACATCGCTGAGGAAAACGCCGTCGAGGTGGTAAGACAGCTCACCGGCGGAATCGGCGCGGATTATGTGGTCGAATGCGCCGGCACGGAAGCTACCGTCAATCAAGCCATCCACATGGCCAATCGCGGCGGAAAAATCTGCCTGGCAGCCTTCCCGCACGAGCCGGTGACGACCGATATTGCCCATCTTGTGAAGAACAATATCTATGTCTACGGCATTCGCGGCGAAGGCCGCAGCGCCACCCGCCGTGCGATGGCTCTAATGGCGGAAAAGCGCTTCGATGCGACCAAGATTCATACCCATACCTTCACGCTCACCGATCTGCCGACCGCGCTCCGATACGCACGCGATCGAGTCGAAGACGCTATCAAGGTCGTTGTTACCAACAGGCAAGCGAGCGCGCTTACCAGCGCGGCGGCAGAGTAGAACAATCGCGGCGTGGACCGATAAGCGCGCAGTCAAACGCGCAATCTCCTACTTTGCGTCCAATGTACTGACCGGTTCCCAATCCGGACCGGGTGGATGGTTTGCAAATGCGTTCGCTCGGTTGAGAAACAGTGCGGATGGCCTGTCGACGTCGGCGACCCGCTCGAAGCATTTTGCTGCGGCGTCGAATTCGCGAATTCGCCAATACGCTAGACCCTGGGCATAGGTCGCCGCAGACGCGGCCTGTTGCGGCGTCTCCTGTCCCGCCTCCGCAAGCAGTTCGTAGATCTTTACCGGGGTGGAGCGTCCCTTGACCCGGATGGCGTCAAGTTCGCGCCACGCAAATGTCGATCCCGTAAGTGCGACCGTCATTTCCGAGGCAGCGATCGTGGTGCCGTAGTACTTGTTTGCGCCCTCAAGCCGCGACGCTACGTTCACCGCATCGCTCATCACCGAATAGTTAAAGCGCCGCCGCGAACCGATGTTGCCGACCAATGCCGCGCCGGAATTGAGCCCCATCCGGTGTCCTACCTCGTAGCCCTTGAAGGCAGCGGAGTTTCGATTGAGTTCGTCGAGCCCCGCGCGACAACCGAGCGCAGCATGCGCCGCGTTACGCGCATGATCGCTATCGTCGGCCGGCGCGCCGAACACCGCCACGATTGAGTCGCCGATATACTTGTCGACATAGCCACCTTTGCTTTCGATGATGTCGGTCATGGCAGAAAGATATTCGTTCATGAACGCCACCAGTTCTGCCGGCGTCATTTTCTCGGAAATCGCGGAAAACCCCTCAAGATCCGAAAAGAATACAGTGACGTCCCGGGTTTCGCCGCCCAACACCGGCAGCTTTTTGGATGCCAGCATCTTGTCGATCACCTGCGGGGCGAGATAAAGCGCGAAGCTGCTCCGGAGCAATCGCTCTCCCCTGTCCGTAACAACGAGGCGGTATGCGACGATCGCAGCCATCGAAGCGAGTCCGGCAAGGAACGGCTCGCTTAGCGGCAACGCCAACGACCGCGTGAATACAAGGGTTGCACAGCATGTCCATATTGCAAGCATTCCAGCATAGACAACCACGGCGCCACCCGGCGCCAGCATTCGTGCCGCGAGCGAGCCCAGCGCAGCAAAAACGATTGCGATAATTGTGACCGCTAGCACGCCAAGTTCGACAACGGCGTTACGCGTGATCAGATTATCGACCGCGGTGGCATGAACATAAACGCCGGCGATCGAACTGCGTTTGAATCGCCCGGCGGTCTGCGGCGCCGACGGCAGCGCGCAACGCGGTGCCCGTGATCCATCGAGCCCGGTCGCGAAGCGCTTGGACGTGATCTTGCGGTCTTCCGTACCGAGCAGTGTCCCGAAGATGACAACCTTGCCGGCGAATTCTCGTTGGAAAAAGTCCGTATTGTTGCGCTCGACACAGGCATGCAGATCGGCGAACGAAAATGTTTGAACATCGTTGTCGCCGCCTTCGAAATTCAGAGTCTGCGTATTTGGCACCGCGCTTGGAATGCGGTGCCCGGCAAGCATCACGCTTCCATCTTCCGCCAGCATCGGTTCGGCGTTTAGTGCGCGTGACGCCAGTTCGAGCGCCATCGAGGGTACTGGCTTGCCGTCACCCGGGAACATCAGCGGTACTTTTCGTACTACTTCGTCGGGGTCAGAATATGTATTTAGCGGTCGGATGTTCTTCTGCTGACCTACCGCGATCCGTTGTCCAGGTGAAGGCCGGTCATCACCACCCAGAACTTCACCTAGCACCACCTTGCCAGCGGAAGATCCCCTCGCAAGAGATCGAAGGAAGGCTCGGTCGAAGCCGCGCATTCGTCCTCCCACCAAATCGTCACCAAATGGAATCTCGGATTGTTCGATCGATGTGGAAAATACGATATCGAAACCCACGACCTTGGCTCCTCCGTCGATGACCGCACTGAGAACCCGGCCAACTTCTGTGGTCCAAGTAACGGTCGGCGATCCCTTAAAGGGCGGAGTCTGGTAGGTCTCTTCATCGATCGCGATCACGACGACGGGCGCCGAGGCGGGATCACGGCGCGTGCCGAATACCTGCCAGCGCAGCGCTGTGAGAGCGTCTATCGACCAGCCATGGATCAGGTTGAACGGGGGAAGTGTGGAAACAATGCCGCATGCCAAGGCAACCAGGATAATCGCGACGGCATCTCGTCTGGTGACCCTGCCCATGGCGATGTCCGGCTTATCGAACTCGCTTGACTATTTCAGACGTACCAAGCGGCCGATGATCGGGGTCGGGCCGGGTTCGGCGCGGGGATCGACCAAGAAAACAATCCTCTGTGACCCCAGACTCGCAGCATAAGTACCTCCCGGTTTCAAGGCCGTTCTGGTCTTGGCAAAGTCGTAGAACTTGCCCCGCACCACAGACGCCGCGGTGAGGTTCACATCGTACCGCTCGCCCTTCACATCGAGCCTTTCAACCACGAGCTTTCCGCGGCTCGCGGTCTCCACAACTGGCGAAAGGCCGTAGAGCGTAACCTGCGGCAAAGTTGAAAGATCGTCGCCAATACTGCGGAACACCGTCGCGGCACTTTCTCTAACTTGCCGATCGATCAGCTGCGAATGGCTTGAATCGCATTGCACCTTGCCGGCCTTGACCTCGCTGAGATGGACCATACTCTCTTCTGCGCCCACGATCACGGTTCCTACTCCCGTAATCGTTTCGCGCCAGCAAGATTTCATGTAGCCGAGCACGACCACGGCGGCCGGCCCGAGCTTGATCACTGCTCCGGGAGCGACATAGTCCATGAACTCGGCGCCTGTTACTTTGCCTTGCACGTCCTCAACAACGGCAACCGGCGCTTGCGCAGCGGCCAATCCGGTAAGACCAACGAAGCCGACAACTGCGGCAACCATACTTTTCATTCCAAAGACCTCAAAAAAACGCGTCATTCCCGCTCAAGCAGATTCGACAGTAGCAGACGGTGCGGGCGCCGATAACCCTTCTGTTGGCATGAATAGACCGGAGCCGCCGCCGAGAAGAGCATCGCGTCCCCCAAGCCCGAAACCTGCGCCTGGATATTGATCACGAGAGTCTGTGCCCTAGATCACACTGAGCACTAACGCTCCTTGATATCGTTGTCCGCCAAAAGGTCGCGCGCGGCGGCGCCTTGCGCCCGTTGAGCCATCGGCTATGGCGACGGGACGGCCTGCGGTGCCGTAGCTTGCGCTGCAAGCGAGGATTGGCGGGCCCGGCAGGACTCGAACCTGCGGCC
>Ga0137399_10001214_pt1 | contig 11591 bp, 21 predicted proteins | sample czorhiz316metaG_FD_104810 | JGI IMG/M metagenome (GOLD analysis project Ga0137399, IMG submission 104810) | Vadose zone soil microbial communities from Angelo Coast Range Reserve, California, USA - czorhiz3.16 metaG | ecosystem: Environmental > Terrestrial > Soil > Vadose zone | place: USA...
GCACCTGACGCATCGATCGGTGTGGGCTGAGGTTACCTCCGGTTGTTTGCCCGCGTGTAATCGGTCGTTTATAATGAGGTCGCCGAGCGGGAGTAACTCAGCGGTAGAGTGCGACCTTGCCAATTCTCTCGTATTCAATACTTTCAATAACTTAACGGGCTAGCGGGGACTGCCAAGTGCCTGAAAATACGTACAAGACAGTTGTCTGAACGGGTGCGAGTGCGGGTGCTGCAGAAAAGTGCGAAGTCGCACTCTGGAACACTCTGAATCGCTCCAAAATGCTCTAAAGAAACGCCAAAGCGAAACACAGGGATTAGGTCGCACTCTGGACCCTACGAACACCCGCCACCAGACCGCCCGGAAGAAGAGTTGCGCTCAAGAAAAAGAAAATCCACTTCATAACTGGTTATAGCGGGCGCTGGAATTCGCGCTTCTCTGGGCTGATCGGCTCGAGGCGCATCTCCGGGTCTTCGTCGCGCTCGTGGCAGAGTATCATCATGGGAATCAGCCAATCGCCATTCTCCTCGTCGTCGACAAGCTCAGCCCAGCCATCGCGCCGCATGTGCATTCCCCGCATGAAACCACGAGCCCAGTCGTTGCCGTGAATCGTGCCATCGTCATCTTCCAACAGCAGCGGCACGTAGACCTCGTCCTTGGACAGCGTCCCGGCGAGAGTGTTCCAGTGGCGCATCAGGAGCCCCAAAAACTGGTTGGCTTCATCTAGGCTGCCGAACTCGCAGGCATCCGACATCTCGCCCCCGAAGACTCCCGATAGTATTCGCTGGGCATCACAGTCTCCGGCCCCGCGATGAGGGCAGCGAAAAACCCATCAAGTTCTTCGAGATTCATGGCGCTGCCGCCCTTGCAACTTTCGAGGAAGTCTCCGAGGCGGTCGAGTTCGGTGTCGGTCAGCGGCTCGTTCTGGGTGACCATTCTCATGGGACTTTAGACCGCTTTCCGATGCCCCTCTCAGGCTGGTGAGCAGCCCCGAGTACCTCCTCTGCGGGCGGTCGTTGCGGACTGTGATACCTAGAGCCATCTTCTGCCCGATTAGCACTACTAGCTTCTTGCCCCTCGTGATCCCTGTGTAGCCGAGGTTCCGCTGGAGCAGAATGAAGTGTTGAGTAGCGAGCGGAATCACCACTGCGGGGAACTTCGACCCCTGCGACTTGTGGATCGTGACCGCGTATGCCAGCCCAATTTCGTCCAACTCCCCGAAGTCATACTTCACCATCCGGTCATCGAAACGGATCGAAACCTGATGGTCCACCGGGTCGATGCGTTCAATGGTTCCAATGTCTCCATTGAAGACTTCTTTGTCGTGGTCATTCTCCGCCTGGATGACCTTGTCGCGAGGGGTTCAATGCCTTCTGCAAGGCTGCGTTCAGTTCCCTCACGCCTAGCGACCCACGGTTCATGGGGCAGAGTACCTGAACGTCGCGGATCGGGTCGTGGCGAAACCGTTCTGGAATTCGTTCCTGCACCAGCTTGACCAGGGTCCCCACTATCCTCTCCGGCTCATCCCGCTCGACGAAGTGGAAGTCGGAACTCGGCTCCACTCCCCGAAGCTCCGGCATCTGGCCTCGGCGAATCCGGTGGGCATTCTGAATGATTTGGCTGCCTGCTGCCTGCCGCCTGCCTGAACACTTCAGTGAGGCGCACGGTCGGCACCACGCCGCTCTCGATCAAGTCATGGAGCACGGTGCCCGGCCCAACTGATGGAAGCTGGTCTACATCGCCGATCAGAATCAGCCCGGCGCTGTGTGGAACCGCCCGCACAGGGGAATGCATCGGCGGCACATCCACCATCGAGGTCTCATCGACGACCAGAAGGCCACAAGCAAGCGTGTTTGACTCGTTCCTGCTAAACCGACCAGTTCCGGGGTCGATTTCCAGCAGGCGGTGGATGGTCTTCGCTTCCAAGCCCGTGGTCTCCGTGAGCCGCTTCGCCGCCCGTCCGGTTGGGGCGCAAAGCAAGCACTTCACGCCCTTGGCACGCAGGATCATCAGGATCGAGTTCACGACCGTCGTCTTGCCCACCCCCGGCCCTCCGGTGATGACCACGACCCGATTCGCGAGAACCGTCTTCAGCGCCTCCCGCTGGCTGGGGGCGAGCGTCTTGTGAGTCCGCTGCTCGCACCACGCGACCGCTTTCTCGAAAGCAATCGGCGGATAGATCGGCTCCGCTTCGGCTAGGCTCTTGATCCTCGCCGCGATGCCCTCTTCAGCTTTTCTCAGGTTAGGCAAAAAGATCAGAGGCTCGCCATCGATTTCCTCCAGCAGCAGGGAACCCCTCGTGAGCATTTGCGAGAGTGCCTGCTCGAGGATTCCATCCGGCACTTCCAGCAGCTTCACCGCCGCGAGCTTAAGTTTTTCCAACGGCAGGGCAGCAGTGGCCGTCCGAGGTCGCCTCCAGCAGCACGTGGTCGATGCCCGCCTTTGCCCGGTTTGGCGAGTCCCGAGGAATCCCGACCTTCTGAGCGATCTGGTCGGCGGTCGCGAAGCCGATGCCGGAGATGTCCTTCGCCAACATGTAGGGATTGCTCCGTACCGTCTCAATCGCTTGCTCGCCATGCGTCTTGAAGATTCGCACCGCTCGGCTAGTGCTCACGTCATGGCTGTTTAGGAACAGCATGATTTCCCGTACCGCCCAACGAGCTTCTTTGCGAGAATCGGCCCAATGCCCTTCACCAAGCCGCTACCGAGATACCGCTCGATCCCCTCGGCGGTGGTGGGCGGCACCGTCTTCATAGTCGTGGCCTTGAATTGGAGCCCGTGTTCCTTGTCCCTGACCCACCAGCCCTCCGCGGTCAGCCATTCCCCCGCGGTCACGGAAGGCAACGATCCGACGACTGTTGTTTCCTCCCGGTGCCCCTTTGTCTTAACGCGGAGGACGCAGAAGCCGCTGTCGTCGTTGTGGAAGGTGAGGCGCTCGATGACACCGGAGATTTCTTCGGTCGCTAGTTTGCGTTCAGGGATTGCGGCATTCATGCGTGGGAATTCATTTTCCCATGGACGACTGTACCTTGCCTGACCAATCAGGAAGCCGATTTTGCACGCCCATTAAACGACATGTCAAAGTCCAAGGCGAAGCTAACCCGTACGACCCTGCCTATGAAACCTATTTCGAGAAACGCGAAGCAGATCACATGCGGGAGACACGTTTCGGGGTACTCGCACCCTCGCTTTCTCTGGTATGAACAACGTGGCTGTTGCCCCATGTGCAACGAGAGAATTACCCGGATCACAGGTTGGCGCCTTCACCACTGTGTCCCCCGTGTGCTGGGTGGTTCGGCCAATGCCACGAACCGCGTTTTACTTCATCTGGAGTGCCATGACAGGATTCATCGCCAGCGTCTCCACGTATCGAAACCGCGTCTCCCTTAGAGAGGCCGCTTGAAGGGCTTGAGCCGGATGAAGGGAAACTTTCACGTCCGGTTCTGAGAGGGCCGGGCAGCCGCGAGGCTGCCTGGCTATTCGGTAATCAGACAACTGACGGGGGTAGGACTCGCACCTCCTAGACTTGCAGCCTTGTCGGCCGCTACCCGGGACTTGCACCCGCTGAAGTCCAGCGCCTTTTCACGGCGCACTGTTTCAACAACTATCCGAGTTTCACTGTGCAAAATTGACCATTTTTCTTCTTCGGATTGCCGCATCATGAACAACTATGAAGGCCAAGAAGACTGCTCTCAAACAGGTACAGGCTGTCCTTTGCCCGACTTGTGGCCCGTGCCAGCCCCGTACAGGGCCGCATCGTGACCGACGCTTGATCGCGAGGATTAAGTCTCGCGCCTACGGAACATGTGGATGAGGTGCTTGTGAACTTGAGACGCTGGACCTGCTGCCTGTTCTCCCTCCTGAGAATCCACAGCCCGAATTGTGAGCATTGCAGCATCCGCGACACCAGCTGGGTCGAGGTCAAGAAACGGCTTGAAGAGCTGCGGTGAGGGCAGGACCTGTCACTCCCCAACCCGGTCAATGAGTGTCTACGGAGCGTTTCTGGAGCAGGAGGTCAGTCATTAAAGTCTATCAACATGAACTGGCCCACCTCTACGAACGCCGTAAGAATGTCTTCAGATTTAGTTCGGGATCTGTTTTCCAGTCTCTGATCACTGCGAGCATGGTAGGCATCGCTGTTGCCGCTGTTGGAGTCGCTCTAAATGCGGTGCAGTGGTACGGAGGCAACTCCTGGTATGCGACCGCAACGACCGCAGCAGTAGTGGAAGCGGTTGTCGTTACCGCACTGGTGACAATCGTGATCGAGGGGCGCCGCAAACGAGCAATCCGACGAACTCTGGAACTCGCCTTTCTAAACCACCACATTCGCAACGCGATTATGCAGTTAAGTATGGCGCAGTACGTAGCCGATCCACAGAAGCACGAACGCTTCGTCCGGGAAGCAGTTGACCGAATCTCTGAAGCTCTGTTCCGAATTGCCAATAGCGCGGACCAAACCGGGCTGTCTCTAGAGGTAGATCTGCAGGGCATGGAGCTCACCCAGGCGGGAGCAGCACGCGAGCAGGGAGAGAAGAAAGCGGGATAGAGGCATCAAATTTGCCAGAATTGTGGGGTTTTGAAGTCAAAGGGGAATCGTGATTTCCCAGCGACTACCCCACCTGTTCAATTGTGCACAGTTTACGGATTTGCCACCGTTGTACGCTAGTTTCCGATCAAAGCTACCGACCGGGGCGGCGGTGGGGATACCGCTGTCACACCCGGCATCTTGATGGGGAGGAACTATGCGACCATCCGTCCCCTGGTCGTGTTGTTTTCTCCGGTGGCGTTGTGCTGCTACTAAAGTTCACACCACCACGAGCATTCGGGACTGACTGGTGACAGGAAACCCTATGCTCGTGAGTGTGCGCTTCCCTACGTCATCGCTCTTTGTCCTGGATGGTGATGCTGACGAGAAAACCGTTCACAAGCACACAGCTGAGGCGGGAAAAACACCACCGCAGCCTCGGTCTTTCCAAATGAGGCCTGCCTTCCAGTGGTCACAAGATTGTCCGAGGCCGTTCACCTAGGGCGGGCCTTCGATTAAGCCATCAAAGTGCGAAGACGTACGTCCTGCAAACTCACGCCCACCTCGTCCGCTGATGTCCATTCAAGAAAGATGCGGCGGAAAGGGTGGGATTGGGCACGCAAGTGTAGAACTTGCTCACGAGTCTGCGCCACATGGAGAGAGGAGGCGACCCAATGAATCGCGCTCGTTCCCGTCTCGTTCTGCATACAAGTTACGATCGTTACGCTCCCGCGTCTGTTCGATATTGCTCAGTGTTGGAAACATCCTGCGAGGGCGCTCCGACAACCTTTGGCATTAAGCTCGACTCAGCATTCCTGAGCAATATCGAACAGTCAGGCCTGACCCGGGATCGGTAGGCTTAATGGAATGACAATAGTGCGGCATTACCCGGAAACGTCACCAGAACCAACCGAGAGTTCTTTTCCCGGATACCCGCTTGGCGTCTGGCCTCCGATCATCTCCTCCTTCTGTAGAGAGAATGCGACTTACGAAACGAGACATGGTGATTGCAGTCTGCCAGGTTGCACCTGCCCATGCCATTGCAGACCAAGATGAAGCAAGGAGCGTAGGAAAACTGGGGAGGGAGCCGGGGCTCGAGTATTCTGCCTAGGCCAGAGGCTGCCCCGACCGACTGGCTGAAGCAGGCTGGAATGTAGGAGGTCGGGAGTGCCCAGCGGTCTGGAGCTAAGGAGGTCCTGGCTTCAGCCCAAGGTGTTACCTGCGCTTTGGGTACGTTGCCATGTCGCAGATCCTTCAACTCGACCGTTCCATAAGAGTTTCCCGTTCAAGGAATAGCGTCCACCTCGCAAATCAGCGTGATCTCATCCGGACATATCACTGTCAGCGTTCTTCAACCAGGATGCACTTTGCATTGCTCAACACTTCTTCCGGAATACCCTTGTCCGGAGTTGTCATGATGGCGTGCAGAACGTCGACGGACGATTGCAAGCGCTCGACCGAGTCTTTGCGCGCGGAACCTGCCCATGCACTAGTTCCAGCCATGCCAATCAAACTCATCAACAACAGTGAAATTGTCTTTTTCATGAATTTCCTTTTCGAGTTGAAGAACTTAAGAGGAGACGACTTCAGCTGGCTGACTTAGTTCAGAAGACCTGAAAGAGAGAGAGGGACTTCTCGTCTCTACAAGTATGGTCGCTCAAATCCAAAGTCATTGATGGTCTGAATTGCTCACTTTGGTCCATGCAGCTCAAACTGGTCGATTGCTGCAGGGTCGCATGAGTGTTTTAGTGGAATGTGAGCAATCGTGCACCGAATTGGCCGCCTTGTACTGTCAGCATTGGCTGTCGAAGATGGGAAACGTGAGACGTTTTCGCAATCCTTTCGGCCATTTGTCGTCACAGCGTCCGGCCGGGGGGAGAAACAGCAAAGGTGGGCCGCTTTTGACCAGTTTTCTGCCTTGGCTACCACCTACTATGTCTGCCTACCAGCCTTGCCAGCCTTGGAGGAAGTTATGGAAAACTTTGCCGAGTTGATGCAAAGGCTGCTTGAAATCCAAAGTGGCGGGGAAAAAAGCCCCGAGCTGATCGCGGAAGACGAGCGATTGATGGAATTTCTAAGAAGTCTGGCAGGAAAATCAGCGCAAACGGCAAAACTTGGCCAAGATAGCCCATAGCGGCACCCGCTGGGCGAATTGGCGGAAAGCTCAAAAGAAGGTTTAGCTTTTGTTTCTCTGCGCCGAAAGACCATTCCATCTGCTCTTGGCGTCGCCGGCCCACCGGGGCTCGTCATTTCGATACATCTGCTCAATCGTGCGAGGCAGAGCGATCAGATTGCTACGCGACGATTCGGTAGACTCGACTGATAGGGCCCCGGCAAGTTCTGCCTGGTGCAGCGTTAGTGACGAACAACTCAATTTTGGAGACAATGGAACGCCCGGTGAAGGAGAGCGCTCCCGCGTCGTGGCTCCATTGCGACGCGCACTTTTCTTGCGCCTGCCTTAAAGCGAGAAATCAACGATCTTGTCCTCGAACAGGTTCACGCATTCGAGTAGTCCTCCAAGATCACGGATTCGCAGCTCTTGAGTACCACCTCCAGCGCCTGCAAATCATGAGGCTGTGCCAGAACTGGACCAGGTCGCGAGAAAGGGTAACCCGTCAACCCCGTTGCTAGACTGGACCATGCCGATCTCGATGGGCATTATCTGCGAGAAGTGCGGGATCGTGTATCTGATAACCTCCAAAGCAAACAATCATCGCATCAACTGCTTGCCGAGTAGCGCGAGTGCGGGACTGTTTACTCTCAAGTGTTCGTGTGGGGCTGTGCGATCCTTTCACAGGGGCGACCTGACACTATATTCAGTCCCAACGCTTGCCTATGCGGGGGGATACGCGCAACGAGGCGAATATAATATGCGGCAAGACCGCCCACATCTCGTTACGCAAACCGAGTAGCTAACGGTTGATTGTTTGTCAGGTGTGGGTTAGTGCTTTTCGCTTCTTCCATTGACGATGCTGTCGTTGAGGGTGTCAAAGTTCCTGCAATTCCACGGCGCGCCCACAGCGCAAGAGAAGTGCTCGTGCATATCGTCCTTCCGCTTCCATCCGCCAGCTCATCGACCCAAAGAGTGCATCACGGAGCTGAGAATCGGAAAAGGCGTAGAATGGATGCAGTGAAATCATGAAAACCACCAAATTTGTTGTGAAAATGAATCGTGTCGGCACTCGTGCCCCTGAGTATGTGCAGCGGATTGATCGGACTCCGATACAGACAACCAGCAACCGCAAGCTGGCCCTGATGATGGGAAGATTCACAGCCGAAGACGTTGTCAAGTCCGTCCAAACTTCCCGTTGTAGCCCGGAGTTAGTGTCTGTAGAGGTTCACGCTTAGGCTGCTCCCCCGATAGGTCCGGCCACTCCGGTCCCCGTAGCGAATGAACCCCTATTTCACAAACATCCAAGTGTGCAGGCTACGTCCGACGAGCGCGTGTACGAGAACTCCATGATGGCAGGGACTTCGGACATCTCAAATTGCCCTCACCGGCTGTTAGCGTTCCTTAGCTTCGTTTCCACGGCCTCGGCGGCGGAAAGTTTCCGATCTCGGTGTGGCTCGGTGCGCAGGGCACCGGTATGCAGTTCGCAAGCTTCCTCGGTCGCTGCACCACAAGTAGGACAGGGCACAGATAGTAGCTGCGTCGGGGTGAGTTCCCTGGTTTTCACCACCGCATAATGCAACATTCCACAGCTGGAAAATGCTCAATAATGCTCATTTTCAACACATTAGCCAAGCGGCAGGTTTCATTGGGGCCCGCCAGCGGTTTTCACCTATTCCGAGCAAAAGTGAACATCTTTGGTGATCGCCATTCTGAGATAATTTCTGAGAGTGTAGCTCCACGTTAGGAGAAGCGATGGCACCAACCGTGCCGACCAGGAAAAAGCACGATTTCGACCCAAGGAAATTCCTTGCCACGATCGGCGAGGGTAGGAAAGTCGTGGTCTTTCCCAAAAAACAAACAATCTTCTCGCAGGGGGATGTGGCTGACGCAGTCTTCTACATTCAAGAAGGCAAGGTTCGACTCACGGTCGTATCCAAGATTGGCAAGGAAGCAACCCTGGGGATATTGAGCGAGGAAGAGTTTTTCGGAGAAGGTGGCCTGGCTGGACAGCCTTTACGCATGGGCTCTGCGACTGCCATGACGGACTGCGAACTTCTGCAAATCGACAAGAAGGCAATGATGCTTGCACTGCACCGGGAACACAAGTTCTCGGATTTGTTCGTGGCGTATCTGCTGGCACGGAACATCCGATACGAAGAGGATTTAGTTGACCAACTCTTCAATTCCAGCGAAAAGAGACTAGCTCGGATTCTGCTCTTGCTTGCTCATTTCGGCAAGGAAGGCGTACCCGAGACTGTAATCCCGAAGATCAGTCAGGAGACCCTCGCAGAGATGATAGGCACAACCCGGTCGCGAGTCAGTTTTTTCATGAATAGGTTCAGAACGTTAGGCTTCGTTAACTATGGCGGGGGCGGACTGCAAGTTCATAGTTCACTTCTAAATGTCGTTCTCCACGACTAGCTTCCGCGCCCAATCAGCAAATCAGGCACTTGCTGGATATAATCCGGAAATCGGCGCTATTTTCGTCGCAACCAGCACCTCCAACAACGTGGCGGTGTTACGAACGCTTCCTGAGATGGTGATGAGTGCTTCGAAGACAAGTGGATGTTGTTCCGCCAGCGAGTCCAGACGGTCACTCACTCCGTAGAGTTTCTGAACTTCGAGCAGAATCGCAGTTCCAGGCATTGCGTACCCGCTTTCCTGAGAGTCTTAAGGCGAGACATTTCAGGTGGACTGAGTGCCAGAGTGCACCAGGTACGGTTCGGCAGAGCTACGAACCGTCCAATGGTGTCCGGAAGTAACTCAGAATTGCTTCGCTTTTTCCAGCTTGTCCACTTCCAGGTCGAGTGATTCGCTCCCAATGGTAAATGCGTGTTCGTCCCTGCTGGCTTTGATGTATTGCTCACCCTTCGACCAGCGGAGCCTTTCGCCGGAAAACTCATTTGCAAGACCGCTGCGATTTTGCCCGATGTCAACTCCGTCCGGCCTGCCGTACTTCTTCGCTAGCGTAAGCACGTAGCCGTCGTACGTGTTTCCCCCCGTGCGACTGTCCGTCGACACATAGATCTGGGCCACTTTGTGATCTAGAATTGTCATGTTTACGTACTGTTCCGTTTCCAAGACATCCGTGCAAGTTTCCATTCGGTAAATTCCGTCGGAGCCGCATAGGCCGGGCTTAAAAGGAAGAGATGGTATTTTCCAGGAAAGAAACTTCTGCTTCGCCTCCTTCATTTGGTCGCCAATCCGAATTCCCCGAAACTCGTACGGAGCGGGTTGCAAAACTCCTACTGGGAACGGGGGCGCTTTGCGGCCTGACATCAGACCAGAAACATCTGGTACTGCAGGAACCTGCGCGAAGGCAAACAGCGATACGACGATAATCAACAAGTACTCTACGGATTTCATAGTTCCCCTTTTGGTGCAGCACCACCCAAGGCCGGCGCTTCTGGTGAGACCTTGTTCGAGCGATGGGAGCAGTGCAGACGGCGCTTCACCAGTGTGTGACGAGAAGGTTTCCATGCCGCGCTGATCTGCTATCACGCTCGACTTGTTAAGGTGAAGAATGTGTCAGCCGACGTCAGCGAACGGCAAGCGCTTTCGAACCTAATACGTTTCTCTAGGTCACGCGACCCGATCACGAAGTATGATTCGCTCTCAACACTCATGTCGCCAGTCGATGTCGGCGCCAGCCCTGCGGGCTCAGAGCACTGCTGCGACGTCCCGCTCTTTCCCGTCATCAGTGGTTGGGAGCGGTGGCAAAACCGTCTTAAACGCCTGCTTAGTTGTGTAGGAATGTCCAAACTATTGAAATGGTTTCTACTGTTCTTAGCCACAACAGCCTCCAATCACGCAGAAGACCGTCGGCTCGCTGAGGATGGCGGAGAAGTGCGTATATAAGTAGTATACGCTTATTACGTGCGACGCGAAGCTCTAACTAAATAACATTATCCGCATCCGCGAACGGCGGAATTGGCTGGACACCCTTTCGACACCCACTTCTGCCGCTAGTGTGTCGCTTCTTGCCTAAGTTCGGTAGTGTCTCGATTTTACCTTCGGCCCCTGATTGCATCGGAGGTCTTTCTTGGGTGCTGTTCAGTCCCCGGCACAGGGTTCGCCCTGATGTCCTTCCCGCTTGTGATCCAGTATCGCGTGAAGACACGAAAACTCACGATCCGTCCATCCCGAAGGATCTATGTCCTGCCTTTCCGCCCTCGCCTGAAGCAAGTCCCCTTCTAGCTCATCTAACTTCTGACAAACCATAAAACCAGCTCCTGCCCTTATGATCGCACTGTGAACGCCAAGAGGAAACTAAATTGGGACACCTACCCTAAGTAGACACATGTCCGGGATCTTCTCCCCGCTCGGACTTTTGTGACATGACAAAGGCGTCGCACCTGAGGCAACGATGCGTTCCGCCGAAAGGTTCGCTGATTCTCGCCTTACGCCCGGATCATGAATGCGGCTTTCGGAAGAGAGGCGGCCTTCAAGGAGGCCGCCCCGTACGGCGGGCGATCCCCCCCTACACTGCAACAGCGACGTTATGGAAGGTCGAGGAGACGGCCTCAAACGTCTGAACCTTGGGCGTTCCATCGATGATTCTTGCAAGTGTTTTCACCACTCCTGGGTAGGTGTTGGCGTTGTAAGCTTCTGCATTCGCCTTGCTGTCCCACAGACTGATTGCAATTGCATCCAGGCTGCCGGGATTTGACAATGTGATTTCGTCCTTGAAGCCCTTCTGCTTGCGAAGTAAAGGAAGAATTTCATTCTCAAAGGTCCGGGTGTAATCGGAAAGCGCGTTGGATTTCAGGCGAAAAGAGACGTTGCGTGCAAACATATCAACCTCCTAAAGGTTGCTATCACTAAGAGGAGGGAACTTCAGATGGGCTGACTTAGCTCAGAGAACCTGAAAGAGGGGAAGGTGGACGCCACCTCACTTTCAACGCTAGTCCTCTGGAACACTATTGTCAATCTGCCCAACCACATCTGCCCAACCAC
>Ga0137399_10001218_pt1 | contig 11583 bp, 7 predicted proteins | sample czorhiz316metaG_FD_104810 | JGI IMG/M metagenome (GOLD analysis project Ga0137399, IMG submission 104810) | Vadose zone soil microbial communities from Angelo Coast Range Reserve, California, USA - czorhiz3.16 metaG | ecosystem: Environmental > Terrestrial > Soil > Vadose zone | place: USA...
CAACAAGCAAACGCGGCCATCTCACTCAAGGCAGGCGAGACCTACGACTGGGAGATCCTGTTCGGCGTGAGGGAGACGCATGCTCTTTGACCGGCTTTCCCGGGCGCGACCCATGCCCAAGGTACTTGAGAACTGCCGGCTTACACGAACTCGATGAACGCTCGGTCGCGTAGGGGACTTTGCCTCAATCGAGCGCCACAGAGGAAGGGGATGAAATTGTGGAAGCCCTCAGAGAGACACACACTCTCTCAGCGCAGCCCACACCATCGAGTCCTCTCTCCCCGAACTTCGCGCTCGATCGGGTTCTGCATCGCGGATTTTGTTCCCGGTACTTGACAATGGCAAAGAACAACTCCTACAGTGACGGTACGGTAACGTACACGACAAGCGAAAATCGCGCCCGACCCACCCCGGGGTCGAGCGCACCCCACCCGGCCCTGAAAGGGATTCCATGCGGCAGGATGTAGTCGACAGAAAGAGCCCAGCAAGTCAGCCGGCGGCAGAATCACTCAAACTCGAATTGCCGCCTCCGCTTGCCGAGGAGAGGGGACCTGTCAAGGCCTGGCGCGCCCCGGTCTCCATGCTCACCTATATGCCAGCCGTCCCCAACCCCAATCCGCTGTTCCTCGAGAAACGCGTCTATCAGGGCAGCAGCGGCCGTGTCTATCCCCTGCCCATCATCGACTACGTTGCACGAACACCCCATCCACACTCCTGGGACGCGGTCCATATCGAGAACGAGTTCCTGCGTCTCATGATCTTGCCGGCCATCGGCGGCCGCATCCATGTTGGCGTGGATAAGCGCACCGGCTATGACTTCTTCTATCGCCAGAATGTCATCAAGCCGGCGCTGGTCGGCCTCGCCGGCCCCTGGATCTCGGGGGGCGTTGAATTCAACTGGCCTCAGCATCATCGTCCCGCCACGTTCATGCCCGTGGAAACCACCATCGAGCGCGATCCTGACGGCTCGGTCACAATCTGGTGCAGCGACCACGATCCCATGGCCCGCATGAAAGGCATGCACGGCGTCTGCCTGCATCCGGGCAAGGCTTACGTTGAGCTCAAAGTCCGGCTCTATAACCGCACTTGCCAGACCCAGACTTTCCTATGGTGGGCTAACGTGGCCACCCAGGTTCACGAGCAATACCAGTCTTTCTTCCCTAAAGACGTGCGCTACGTGGCCGATCACGCGAAGCGTGCCATCACCGAATACCCTCGCAGCCAGGGCGTCTACTACGGCATCGACTACGGCGAGCGCGCACGCACCGGCATCCCTCCCGAAGAAATACCCAGCCGCTTCGTCCCCGACGGCTCCTATCCTTCAAACGACCTCGAGTATTACGCCAACATTCCGGTCCCCACCAGCTATATGATCGTCGGCTCCCGCGGAGACTTCTTCGGCGGCTACGACCATCGTCGCCGCGCCGGCACCGTCGCCTACGCAAACCACCACATCGCTCCCGGCAAAAAACAATGGACATGGGGCAACCACGACTTCGGCTACGCGTGGGATCGGAGCCTCACCGACAACGACGGCCCCTATGTAGAGCTCATGTCCGGCGTATACACCGACAATCAGCCAGACTTCTCGTTCCTTGCCTCCGGCGAGACGAAGACATTCAGCCAATATTGGTATCCCATTGGCGACATCGGTGTCCCGGACATCGCCAATCTGCGCGCCGCTCTCCGCGTCGAGAACACTGACGGGCGGGTCACCCTGCACCTTCAGGTGACCGAAAACTTTTCTGAAGCGCGTCTCAAGGTTCGCGTGGGTGAATCCGAAGTCGCGCGCTGGTCGGGCAATCTCACCAGCGCAGAACCGCTGCATCTGCAATTCCCCACAAGCGGGGCTTCGGGTCCTCTCGAGGTCATGCTCACAGACGGCGATCGCCGCGTCCTTCGCTATGCGCCATACGAAATCGCGCTCGTGCCGCCTCCCACAGTCGCCACCGAGCCGCCTTTACCCCAAGAGGTGGCCAGCAACGACGAACTCTTTCTGAACGGCCTCCATCTCGAGCAATATCGCCATCCGACTCGCGCGCCGGAGATCTACTGGCGCGAGGCCATCAAGCGCGATCCCGGCGACAGCCGCTGCAATGTTGCCCTGGGCCGTCGGCACCTGAATCGCGGCGAATTCGCCGAGGCGGAGAAGCATCTCCTTGCTTCGATCGCCCGCCTCACCGTCCGCAACCCTAATCCGCCGGATGGGGAAGCGCACTACACCCTTGGCCTGGCGCTCTCGTATCAGCAGCGTTCAGACGAAGCTTACGACGCCTTCTACAAGAGCGCGTGGAACGCGGCCTGGCGCGTACCCGCCTATCACCGCCTCGCCGAGATCGACTGCACTCGCGACGACTGGACCACAGCCCTGGATCATCTCGACCGATCGCTCCGCGCCGAGACCGACAACCTTAACGTCCGCAATCTCCGCACTCTCGTGTTACACCGTCTCGGCCGTGCCGCGGAGGCCGCAGCCTTCCTTGAAGAAACCCGCGCCCTCGATCCTCTCGACATCTTCGGTCATTGGCTGGCGACGGGTGCTCCTCCCAAAGACGGGCAGCTTCTGCTCGATCTGGCCTTCGACCTCGTCCGTGCGGGCTTCCTGGACGAGGCGTTGTCTATGCTCGCTGTCGCAACCCCAGGCACAACCCCCGGTGCCGAGCCCGTGCTGCTCTATCTGCAAGCCGACATCCTTGATTGCCTTGGCCGCCCCTTTGAAGGCGCTGCGGTCCGCAAGCGCGCTCGCCACGCTGATCCCGCCTACGTCTTTCCCAGTCGCCTTGAAGAACTTGTTCTGTTCACCAAGGCGGTCCAGTCGGGTCCAGGTGACCCACATGCACCCTACTATCTCGGTAACCTGCTGTATGACCGCCGCCGCTACTCTGAAGCCATCATGATGTGGGAGCGCGCCGTTGCACTTGAGCCTTCCTTCGCCACACCTTGGCGCAATCTCGGCATTGGCTACTTCAACGTGTGCCACGATCCCGTCCGCGCCGTCGAAGCCTTTCGCAAAGCCCGCGCCGCCACGCCCGACGACGCCCGCATCCTGTACGAATACGACCAACTCCTGAAACGTACGGGCCGTGCCCTCCCCGAGCGGCTGGCGGAGCTCGAAGCCAATGTTGCTCTGGTTGAACAGCGCGATGACTTGTCCGTCGAGCTCGCCTCGCTCTACAACAACCTCGATCAACCCCGGCGTGCTCTTGACCTGCTCCTCAGCCACGAATTCCAACCGTGGGAAGGCGGCGAGGGCCTTGTGCTGTCTCAATACGTTCGCGCCAATGTCCTGCTCGCCCATCGTTCGCTGCAATGCAGAGAGCCCGCGCCGGCCATCGCCAGCCTCGTTGCCGCATCCAACCCACCCGAGAATCTCAGCGAGGCCAGACACCTGCTGATGAACCTCAGCATGATTGACTACTGGCTCGGCGTCGCGCACCACCACGCCGGGAATCCTCGCGAAGCCGAATATCACTGGACCCGCGCCGCCCGCCACCAGGGCGACTTCCAGCAGATGCAGGTACAGACCGTCTCCGAAAATACCTATTGGAGCGCTTTGGCCCTGCGCCGCCTCGGCCGCGAGCAGGATGCCCTCAAAGCCCTTCGGTCAATCTTCGACTACTCCGGCCACCTCCAAACACAGACGCCGAAGATCGACTATTTCGCCACCTCGCTGCCCGCCATGCTCCTCTTCGATGAAGACCTTCGCCATCGCCAGACCATCACCGCCCGCTTCCTTGAAGCGCAAGCGCGGCTCGGGCTGGGCGAAGAGGCCGAGGGACTCCGCCTGCTCGAAGAAGTCCTCGCCAAGGACAACGCCCACAAAGAGGCAATCGATTTGCTCCGGTTCCACAAGAGGTAGCGATGCACGCCCCCCCACTCCCCGCCGCTTCCGAGTACTCTTCGGTCACGCCGCAGCACAGCGTCTACATCTGGGGCATCGCCCTCGCCGCTGCTCTGGGCGGTCTTCTGTTCGGCTATGACTGGGTCGTCATCGGCGGCGCACGGCAGTTCTACGAGGTCTACTTCGACCTCACCTCCGCCGCCCTCGTAGGCTGGGCCAACAGTTGCGCCCTCGTCGGATGCCTGTTCGGTTCTCTCGCCGCAGCAACCCTCGCCGACCGCTACGGCCGCCGCCGCATTCTTCTCGCCGCGGCCATGCTGTTCGCCGTCTCCTCTGTACTTACCGGCTGGGCCTGGTCCTTTTCCGCCTTCATCTTCTGGCGCATCCTCGGTGGCACGGCCATCGGCCTCAGTTCCAATGTCTCGCCGCTTTACATCGCCGAGATTAGCCCCGCGGCCGATCGCGGACGCCTCGTCAGCCTCAATCAGTTCGCCATCGTCGTCGGCATCCTGCTCGCTCAGATCGTCAACTGGCGCCTCGCCCGTCCTGTGCCCTCCGGCCTGCCGCACGACTTGCTTCTCCAGACATGGAACGTACAGTATGGATGGCGCTGGATGTTTACTGCGGTCACCGCGCCTGCCCTCGTCTTCACGCTCGCTTCCCTCTTCATCACCGAGAGTCCCCGCTGGCTCTGCGGCGTTGGCCGCTCTCGCGAAGCCCGTGCGATCCTCGAACGCATTGGCGGCTCCGCCTACGCCGACGCCGAAATGGCCGGCATCGAATCCGCGCAGCGCTCCGATGCTCCCCCCACCCAATCCTCCTGGCGCGAGCTTCTTCTCCCCGCATTCCGCAAAATCCTCCTCGTCGGCATCGCTCTTGCTGCGCTCCAGCAATGGACCGGCATCAACATCCTGTTCAACTACGCCGCAGAGGTCTATCGTAGCGCCGGCTACGGAGCCAACGATTTATTCCTCAACATCGTTATCACCGGCGCCATCAACCTCGTTTTTACCGTGCTGGCCATGGTCCTCGTCGATCGTCTCGGCCGCCGCCTCATGATGCTCGCGGGCTGCATCGGCATCGGCGTCTCCCATCTGCTCTGCGCCTGGGCCTACCACGCCCAATGGCGCGGCGCTGCGATCCTTGTCCTCACACTGAGCGCGATCGCCTGCTATGCCCTCACCCTGGCGCCCGTCACCTGGGTCCTGATCGCCGAGATCTTTCCCCGCCGTATCCGCTCCCACGGCGTCTCCACGGCCGTGAGCGCTCTGTGGATCGCCTCCTTCCTTCTCACCTACACCTTTCCCTTCCTCAATAAGCTTGAAGGCACAGCCGGTACTTTCCTCACCTACGGGGTCATCTGCCTGCTTGGCTTTGTTCTGGTCGCTGCCTCAGTTCCTGAGACCAAAGGGCGCACACTGGAGCAGATCAGCGCCGGGGTCAATCAGGCCTGAAAGCCCGCGCCGTCAGTCCAACGTGGCTGGCTCTCGTGGTTACTGTGTACGTACACTTAGATTTGATTTCCTGACTATGTACATTTCACGTTACAGCTTCACTTGACAAATCGTGTTCGTACACGTTTATATGTTGGAGCTGCCGGATCTCGCTCTCCCCTCCGGCGCTGAAAACGGTTGGCCTTTCGCCGCTGTTTTCACCTCGAACCAGCGCCGGCTTGGCGCGGTATCGTCGACGGTCTTTAACTTCGAGCCCCTCCCTCTGCGGACACCAGGCTCGCGAGGTCACGCCATGCGAACCTTTCTTCCTATCGCAACCGCCGGTCTCCTTCTCAGCTTGCTCCCCGCGCCGGCCGCCGCCCAGGTCAATGGCGCCGGCGAGAAACCCTACCTTGGCTGGAGCACCTTCAGTGAGCAGACGGTCAACGGCAGCTTTCTCACCCAGGCCAATATCCAGGCCCAGTCCGACGCCCTCAAGGCCTCCGGGCTCGAGGAACATGGCTTCCGCTACATCAACATCGACTCAGGATGGCAGGGAAGCTTTGACGCCAACGGCCGGCCGATCCCCAACCCCACTACCTTTCCTGATATGAAGGCCCTCGTCGACCACATCCACGCCAACGGCCAGAAGGCGGGCATGTACTGGATCCCCGGCATCGAGCAGCCCGCCGTTGACGGCAACTACCCCATCCTCGGCACGAGTTACCACACCCAGGACATCGTTGTCATGCCGCTCGCCAAGGGCAACGCGTTTGCAGGACCACTGCCCAACCCCTACCATGACAAAATCGACTTCACCAAGCCCGGAGCACAACAGTACATCAACTCCGTTGTCGATCTGTTCGCCTCCTGGGGCATCGACTTCATCAAGCTCGACGGGGTTACCCCCGGCTCTTACGTCAACGACCTCTCCATCGACAATCGCCCCGATGTAAAAGCCTGGTCAAAGGCCATCGCGCAAAGCGGCCGGCCCATCTGGCTCACCATCTCCTGGCAACTTGATCAGGACTACCTGGACGTCTGGCAACAATACTCCAACGCTCGCCGCATCGACGACGACGTCGAGTGCGAAGGCGGATGCGGAGGATATCTCACTAACTGGCCGCGCATCATCCTCCGCGAATACGACGATGTGGGATGGGAGAACGCCGCCGGACCCACCCTCGGCTGGAACGACCTGGATACTCTCGATGTAGGCAACGGAAGCGCTGATGGCCTCTCCGATACCGAAAAGCAGACCGCCATCACCATCTGGGCCATGGCCAATGCACCCCTCTACCTCGGAGGCGATCTTACCCAACTCGATGCTTTCGCCAAATCCGCCTTCACAAATGATGAGCTGCTCGCTGTCGATCAGTCCGGACATCCGGCCATCCAGAAGACCGGCGGCTTCCACCCCGTCTGGATTGCCGATGCAGGCGACGGCGACTACTATGTCGCACTGTACAACTTCACCGCCTTCCCCGACCGCGTGGATGTACGCTGGAGCGATCTGGGCTTCAAAAGCGCCCTCGCCGTGCGCGACCTCTGGAACCACACGGACCTGGGCGTATTTCCAGGCGGGTTCAGCACGATGGTTCTCGGCCACGGCGCGCGCCTGCTGAAGGTCGCTCCTCAAGGCGAAATCGAACATCAACCCGCTGGCGTCTCCTATGAGGCCGAAGCGGCTACACTCAGCGGTTCTGCCGCTCCCGCTCCCTGCAGCGCCTGCTCCGGAGGCGCCAAGGTCGGCAACATTGGCGGCGCCAGCCAGGTCATCTTCAACAACGTTTCCGTCCACAAGAGCGGGATCTATGGCATGGAGATCGATGCCATGACCCAGGGACCGCGAACGCTTGAGTATTCTGTGAACGGTGCGGCGGCCCAATCACTCAACATGGGCGGCGGAAGCTTCCTGTTGCCCCAGAGTTCCACCGTCCCCGTCGCGCTCAACGCCGGCAACAACACCATCACGTTTCTGAACCCCTCCGGCTACGGTGCCGACCTCGACCGCATTGTCATTTCCGGCGACGGCAACGAACCCGCGCCCACCTTCACCACCTACGAGGCCGAAGGCGCGCAACTCGCTGGTACCGCCAGCTTCAACTACAGCACCCGCGCCTCCGGTGGCGCTTATGTCGGCAGCTTCGGCGCCGGCCCTGCCAATACGATCACCTTCAACAACGTCACCGCTGCAGCCACTGGTAACTATCAGCTTGAAATCGACTACGTTACCAACGGACCGCGCACCGTCTACGTATCCATCAATGGCGCGCCCCCGCTGCAACTGACCTTCAATGGCAACAACTGGTACGACCCCGTGCCCTACGTTTTACCTGTACAGCTGCGCGGCGGTACGAATACCATCGTGTTCTCCAACCCCAATCCCACTGGCTACGCTCCCGGCATCGACTGCATCATCGTCTCCGCCCTGCGGATCGAACGCGACACTCCATGAGACCACGCGGGAGCCACCCACCGAGAACTCCGCGGTTTACACGCAGACTCATCCGCGCGACGACACCGGCGAGTGTCGAGCGCGACCGTGCCCTGTACATCGCCGAGGACTGCGGGGGTTGCCACGGTCCTGACGGCCGGAAGGGCGGCTTTCTTGTGGATTCGAGTACGAATCACCCAACGCCGATTCGTGATCTTTCCGCGCCATGGACATTCCGGGGAGGCAGCGATCCGAATCTGATATGGCTCCGTCTGACCACCGGGATTGGCAATTCCAGGCCTACGTACGCATACGGGCTCACGCCCGGCCAACGCTGGGACCTCGTCAACTATGTGCAATCGCAGTTGGCGGCCCTTTGGCACATTATGGAGTCGCAACATCACCAGCGATGCGCGAACGGGGATCGGCGCGTGGACCGACCAACAGATCGTCCGAGCCATTCGTAGCGGCATCACCCCTGACGGGCGCACGCTGCATTGGCAGGGCATGATCTGGGACCACGCATCGAACTGGGATGAAGAGGATTATCCGCGAGCTCGTGACATACTTGCGCACGCTCCCTCCCGTCGCCCGGCAGATCCCAGCGGCACGGTCTCCGGCGCCGGACGACTGCGCGGTGTACACCTTCTGGATCGCGAACAGTACCGTTCCAGGGTGTCGCTAAGGCCAAACTCCTTGAAGTGAACGAAGCGGCTTTGCGGGGGATGCTTTCACGTGCTCGAAGGGCGGGAGTCATCTAGGCGCTCGTTCATGATATTGCATGCTCGTGATTGAAGGACCAGTCAGTGGCGCCGAGTAGGGAGAAGCAGTGGAGCGGTGTGCGATTGAAACGCTTCGCTCGCCGCCTCGGACTAGCGACTTTATATCTGGTTGGCGACCTATCACCGTGCTGGATGTGAACCATGCACAGTCAGGACAAGGGAAATTCGGTACAACTTCGGTACAGACTGAGGGAGAGAAAGAGTGGTGTGCTGGTTCCTAAGCGACACCAGATAAAGCACTTGGATTTTTGACTTTGATAGTTCGGGACCAGGGGGTCGGAGGTTCAAATCCTCTCTCCCCGACCAATTCGTTTCAATCGCTTACATTTTCGCAGACTCCTCGAACTGAGCCCCTGGTGCCGCTTTTGTGGGTGCCCCAAGTCAAGTGCCCGTCTCTACAATGGTTAGGTCTGCCTGGCGATGGTTGTTAGGGGCACCCAATCGGGGCACCCATAAGAATAAGGTGAACGAGATCTGTCCAGACATCAGGAAAGACGCGGGTCTCCCTATAATGCGCAGCCTGATTGAGCCCTTGGGCCGACGCCAGGGGATCTCCTTGATTTGCCTGCGGCGATTACTTCCGAATAGCCGACCAACCGCCAACTGGTCTCCGGCACGCGGTCTTAGGCCATTTTGTCTTTATGTTGCGTATCCCGCATCGTCTCCGCGGTCTGGCCGAGTGTGACCTTCGCCGCGTCTGTCAGACCGAGCAACTGGGCCGGAGCGAGGTAATTGTGACAAGTTTTCAGGCGTGATTTTTGGCGGTTGGAAAGATAGGTCTGACATTGGACATCTCCGTGAATTTATGTCAGAAAAAAATCGAGCGATCCCGAATGAAAGCGCCGATCCAGAGCAGTACGATCGGGATAAACGGATTGACCTTCAAAGCTTCGTGCGACAGCTCGGTTGCGATCGCACCGGCGAAGTAGCAGGACGCGAGAATAAACCCGAGTTTCATAGTGGCTGGCCCGACAAACAGCGCCGCGAATGCAATTTCCATCACACCGAGCAGTCGAAGATAACGTCCGACTCCGAGCTTCGACATCTCCTCGGCAACCCTCGGATTGCCCGTGAGCTTCAGTACGCCTAAAAACGCGATCCCTAGCGCTGGAATCCACGTCGCAAGCAGGTTGATAATCATAAGTCCTCCCGTTCCTATTGCGCCTTCACAGGCACCGGAATGAAGTCGAGCTTGTCTTGGAAGTACACGGCGATGATGCAGTCGCCGCCCTCTTCGCACTTGTCATCATGGACCTGCCCCGCAGGTTGCGACCACACGGATCCCGGCCCGCCTGTCTGCGGTGCTGCTCCCTCGAAAGTATGCGTGAACTTGCCCTGGATCACGACGCCCTGATACGCCGCAGTGTGGGTGTGCCAGCCCGAGTCCATGCCCGCGGGAAACTTTTGCAGGATCAACGAGGCGCCCTCGTTTGGATTCCCCCACACCGCGAACATCTCCAGTCCAGGGTGCTTGGGATCGACGGGCTTCCACGGAATGGCGTCGCTCGTCGTGAAGGTACCTTGGGTCGCTCCGGCCTTTGCGCCCGCCGCCGGAGTCGCGCCCGTGCCTCGATCTTGAGCGAAGGATTGCGTTGCTTTTGCTTTCATAACGGCTCCTTATCTTAATTCTTCTTTCATTCCCTTTAGCAATTTCGGTCCCAACTTTGCCGAGCGAGGGTGGCCAATCGCCGACGTCAAGCTGGTGCCAAGCCTGCTTCACAATTTGCTGTAGCATCGGAAACTCCTTGCCACACTACGTTTGACGTTTCGAACTCTAATTAGAGACATTGTTTGTTCTGTAGTCTGTGATAAGATTCGCAAATAAGGCCCAATACTGTGGAGCTTCGTCAAATTCGGTCATTTCTTTCCATCGCCGAGACTCTGCACTTCGGGCGCACTGCGGAGTTGATTCATATCAGCCAGCCAGCCTTAAGCCTTCAGATACGAGCTCTTGAGGAGGAGGTCGCCGTTCGACTCTTCGAGCGGAACCGACGCAAAACAACGCTCACCGCGGCTGGTGAGGCCTTTCGCGATGATGCCCTGGCAGCGCTGTCGCAGTTGGACCAAGCTATTCGCAAGGCGAGGCTGGCGGCTAATGGAAAACTGGGACTGTTGCGGATCGGCTTCATCTCAGGTGTGGGAGCACAGATTGTGCCCGGCATCGCTCGTCAATTTAAGGACTTAAGTCCGGAAGTTGAGTTCTCTCTGCTCGCAATCCCCACAGCGCATCAGCTGCAAATGCTGCAGACAGGTTCGCTGGACATCGGATTTCTTCGCCTCCCGATTGGCGAGCAGTCGGTTCTTGAGGTTCTGACGGTGCATCGGGAATCGTTCGTACTCGTGGTGCCCTCCTCTCATAAACTGGCCAAAAGAAAAAGGGTGCGTCTAGATGAAGTGTCGGGTGAGAACTTCGTGATGAATGAGCGTAGCTATGCCCCTGGATTCTACGATCTAATCTTCGGGATGCTTCGCAATGCCAGAGTTGTTCCCAATGTTTCGCAGACCGCGGCAGACCTCTCCACGGTGATCTCGCTAGTCGGTGCGCAGATGGGTGTCGCCATTCTCCCCGCGTCAGCAGTGAAACACAGCGTTGCGTCGGTCGTCGCCTGTGACATTGTCGGCGATCTTCCAATGTCTGAAATTGCACTTGTTTGCGATAAACGCGTTCGCACGCCAGTCGTAGACAAGTTCAGATCCTTCGCCCTAGAAAAGTTAGGTCGGGCTAGGAAATCTTCGCGCGCTGATGAGAGTTGACTCATCCCGTCGGATTAGTTTCGATAAACGCGCTGCTGGTCAGGAAATCGAGCACAGAATAATGCTTTCGCCACGGCAATTGGAGGCCGCATTCCATGGCGAAAAGCAAACACAAACGAACCCCTAAAACCGTCCTGAAGCTGCCGGATCTTGAACAATCGAAATCTGCAGTTATGAACAGCCTGACGTCGGCGAGTTCAAAGCGCTCCTACGATCATGCGATTCGCGAATTCATCGACTGGTACTGCTCAGAGCCTCGACTCGCCTTCAACAGGACGGTGGTCACACGATACCGGATTGCCCTCGAACAGCACCCATATGCTCCGTCGACGATCA
>Ga0137399_10001220_pt1 | contig 11565 bp, 10 predicted proteins | sample czorhiz316metaG_FD_104810 | JGI IMG/M metagenome (GOLD analysis project Ga0137399, IMG submission 104810) | Vadose zone soil microbial communities from Angelo Coast Range Reserve, California, USA - czorhiz3.16 metaG | ecosystem: Environmental > Terrestrial > Soil > Vadose zone | place: USA...
GGCTCTCCGTGCTCATGCTGGTCACCAGCGTGGGCACCTACATGTATCTGGGCGGCCGGCAGTCGAAAGTCGCGGTCCCCGCTCAAAAGCCGACGGCGGCATCGCCGCGGACGCACGCCTACACCCTGTCCGGCACCCTCTACCTGTCGCAGGGAGGAGCCATCTACAGCCTCAGCACAGGTCGCTTCCACCAGCTGACGCCGGAGGACGGCTGGACCCAGCCTTCGCTGTACCCCGACAACAGCAGTCTGCTGGCCGTACGCAGGCAGCCGTTCTATTCAGACGTGTACGTGCTCGGCCGCTACGGGCAGGTCGTGCGGCAGGTGACAAGCAACAATGCGCCGGCGCGGAGCCGCGACACCACCCATGACAGCCACTGGTCGTTCTACCCTCGGCTGAGCCCCGACGGAGGCACGCTCTGGATGAGCTACGACTCGCCCAAGTTCGGCTACGACGTGCCGTTCTCGATCTGGGCGATGCCGATCGGCGGCACGATCCGGCAGGGCAAGCTGTGGACCAACGCGATCGACTACACCGGTGGCGACATGCAACCCATACCTCTGCGTGGAGGCGGGATCATGTACACGAAGTTCAGCTACGGGCCCGATGAGAACCTGGTGGGCCAGCTGTGGCGCACGATACGGCCGACCCCGTACGGCGTCGAAGGCAAAGCGCTCACCCCACCCGGTGACGACTGCATCGAGCCATCGATTTCGCCGGATGGCACGCAGGTGGCCATGATCTGCACGTACGAAAAGCAGATCACACGCCTCGAGATCGCGTCGTGGAACGGCACGTCCCTGGGTCCCCGCCGCCCCGTGATCGTCGATCAGCTGGTCGCCCAGCCGACGTGGGCACCAGACGGGTCCGGCATCGCGTACCTGTCGCCCGCCGTCGGGTCGGCGCCCTTCCAGCTCTGGTTCCTGCCCAAGGACGCATACAACCCGCCCGTGCCCAGCCCCACGCCCATCCCGACGCCGATACCAGGCGGGCCGTACAACGGAACGCTGCCCAGCCCGACGGCGGCGCCGGTGGTGGCGGCGCCGGTGATCAAGCCGATCCAGATCACGACCAACGACGGGTTCGACGCCACCTCGCCGATCGCCTGGGCGCCCTAGAGCCCCGCCTTCAGGCGGCGACAGCGCACGCGAGGCTGGGTGGCGTTCCCCGCACCAGCACGGGCTCGGCGTTCGCCGCCAGCGCCTGCTCCGCGGTGATGTAGCGCTCGGAGAGCATCGATGCCAGCACCTCGCTGCGCCGCTGCTCCGCGGCCTCGGGGTCGACGGTCGGGTCGTACAGCGAAGGGGCCTGGGTGACGCCGGCCAGCAGCGCGTACTGGCCGAGGGTGAGGTTCTGAAGCGAGCTCTGGAAGTACGCGCAGGCGGCGGCGCTGACGCCGCGGCGTCCCAGGCCGGTGGTGATCTCGCTGAGGTAGTCGGCCATGATCTGCTGCTTGGTGAGGATGCGCTCGACCTTCAACGCAAGGACGACATCGACCAGCTTGTTGTAGCCGCGGTCGGAGCCACCCAGATAAACGTCCTTCACGAGCTGCTCGGTGATGGTCGAGCCGCCCTGGCAGAGGCACCGGTTGGACACGTCATATAAGAGGGCGCGCGCGAGGCCTATGGAGTCGATCCCATGGTGCGTGTAGAAGCGCTCGTCCTCGGTGGCGACGACCGCCTTGGCCAGGGTGCTCGGGATCTCGTCGGGGTCGAGCAGGACCACGCCGTAAGATCGGGTGAGGGCCGCGACGCGGGCCTGGATGTCCGTTCCCGAGGGGGTCGAGACCCACAGGGTGGCGGCGCTGGGGCCCAGCACGATCGTCACGGCGACGGCGGCGAGGACAAAGCGGCGCACCCCCGACGGCAGCGCTCTCATGGGGTGCCGACCACTTTCCACTGAACGGCTTGCCAAGTCGTGCCGTTACGCAGGGCGCCTCCGCCTGGGCGCATGCACCGATAACAATCGGTGTGTTTAGGCGGGGGCAGGAGCGCATGTTCCGTGCCAGAATTCCGTCCGCACTCCATATGACGATCCGCTGGAAGGTTGCGCTGGTCGAGGACGATCGCCGCCTTGCACGGGCGGTCTCGGCCGGCCTGGGCGAGGAAGGCTACACGGTACGTTCGGTCGACTCCGCCGACCGCGGCCTGCAGCTCGTCCGGCAGTGGAATCCCGATGTCGTCCTCCTCGACCTGATGCTTCCAGACAACGATGGACCCGAGCTCTTCCAGCAGTTTCGGGCCGAAACCGATGCCGCACTCGTCGGCATCAGCGCCAAGTCCTCCGTGAGCGATCGGATCGCCGGGCTCAAGCTCGGCGCCGACGATTATGTCGCCAAGCCCTTCGCGCTCGAGGAGCTGATGGCGCGGGTGGAGGCGGTCATCCGCCGCCATCGCGGCAACGGGGGCTCGCGCCTGGCCGTCGGCGACGTGTCGCTCGACCTCAGCGAAGGCACTGCTGAGCGCGGCAGCCGGGCGCTGGGGCTGACCGGCATCGAGTTCCGAATCCTGGCGGCGCTCATGCGCAACCGCGGCCGCCTCGTCACATACGCCCAGCTCGCGGAAGCGGTCTGGGCGCAGGACGCCGGACCGGAATCGAACTCGCTCGAGGTGCATGTCTCGCGCATTCGACAAAAGCTGGAGGCTGGGGGTGAGCCACGGCTCGTACACACCGTTCGTGGGATCGGTTACAGGTTCACTCCGGAGGACTGAAATGAAGCTCAGCAGGATCTTGCCGGCGGCGATGATCGCCGCGGTGCTGTCAATGGCCGGCGGAACGGCCGCATCGGCGCACGTCGTGTTCTGCATGTACGACCCGCCCATCCAGGTGGTCACCCCCGGCGGCCATTACCTGAGCGTCAACAACACCATCTATCTGCCTCCGCAGGACCGTCACATCGCCGACCACTTCATCGCCACCGCCTCAGTCACCGCCGACGGCCACGGCGGGACTCTGATCGCGGTTCACGTCCAGGTCGCGTCTGGGGTGTCGTACGCCCACGTGGTGTCGGCCGTGCAGAGGTTCCAGGTCGCCTCGGATGGGGCTGGATCCGGGGGTACGGTCGTGTCCATCGACCTCGACGTGCCCTCCGCCTGAGCTTTGACGCCGCCGCGGTTCGGCGCACTCAGCGCACCGTTGCGGGCCGCGCTGGTCGGCATCCCCGCCTTCGGCGTGGTGCTGGCGGCAATCGTTGCCGCACGCGGGGGATTCGCGCCGGCTGAGCCGTGGCGGTGGGCTCTGGTACCCGCGTGCGTGGCCGCGATCGTCCTGACTGAAAGGTACCCGGTCAAGATCGCGCCCGAGCAGAAGATCAACCTCGGGGCCCTGCCGGCGCTGATCGCCGTTCTCCTGCTGCCCCCGGGCGTCGGTCCGGCCACCGCGGCGGTGGGTGTGCTGGCGGGAAACCTGGTCGTGCGGCGGACGTGGTGGGAGAGCGTGTTCAACGCCGGCGACGTGCTGGTGGCAAGCGCCGTCGCGGTGTCGATCGGGACCGTGCATCGCGACGTCGACGCTCTGATGGACCTGCGCGTCGTGGGCGCGGCGCTTGCGTACATCGTGGTCAACCTCTTGGTGGCCGTGCTGCCGGCCGCGATCCACACCGGGCGTCCATACGTGTCGTTGCTGCGGCAGGCTGGATCCGCCTCATGGACCGCTTCGGTCACGCTGGCCGCCTGCGCGGTGAGCGTCGCACTGCTGGCGGTCGAGGCGCCTGTGGCGGCGGCGCTCCCGTTGATCGTCCTGCCGCTCATCTACCGCATGAACCTCGCCATCCAGGCCCAGGGCAAGGCCAACGAGCAGCTCGCTGGAGTGCTGACCGCGCAGCGGCGGTTCCTGACCGACGTCTCGCACCAGGTGGCGACGCCTTTGGCGACGATCATGACCAACCTCTCCATTCTTCGTCGATCGCGCCGGGGCACCGGGGCCAGCCAGGAGGCGATCGAGGACAGCGTTGCGGAGGCTGAACGCATGAAGAGGATGCTGGCGCGCCTGCGCGCGCTGGCTCATGCTGACGAAGACGTTCCCCTGCGCCGCGAATTGGTCGACCTCGCAGAGCTGACGGCGGACGTCGTCCACGCGTATGCCGCGCAGGCGGGGACCTCAGGGGTCGGCTTCGTCACCGATGTGCGCACTCGGGCCCGCATCAGCGCCGACAAGGACCTCCTGCGCGAAGCCGTGGCAAACCTGGTCGACAACGCTGTTCGGGTGAGCCCGCCCGGAGAGGCGGTCACGCTGCGGGTTCACGCCGGCGCCGGCGGGCCATCGATCGACGTCATCGATCGGGGTCCGGGCATCGACGACGACCGGCTCAAGATCCTCTTCGATCGGTTCCAGCGCAGCGACTCGGGCAGCGGCCTGGGCCTGGCGATCGCCCGCCGCGTGGTCGAGCGCCACGGAGGCACGATCCGGGTGCAAACCACTCGGGGCGAAGGCAGCACGTTCACGATCGAATTGCCTCCCGGCTAACGGAGAAGGCCTCCGGCCCAGGGCTGGCCGGCCACCGCGTTCAGGCCGCACACCCAGCGGAAGACCTGCGCCCCGTTGCCGCCACCGGTGACGGTCATGCTCGCCATCACCACCGAACCGGCGAACTGCGGGCTCGAGTTGCCGTCGCTGACGTAGGGCGATTTGGGCAGGTAGATGATTCCGCTCATGTCAGTGCCCGCATGGGGTCCGATCGTGACGCCGGCGGTGTAACCGGCGCCCCAGACGACGAAGTTGTGGGTGCCGGCCGAGTCACGCGACCCGGTATATCCCAGAGCGTAGAGGTCGTCCAACCCGTTGAGCACCGCCTGGCTGAGGTCCAGAGCGCCGGTGTCGGACGAGTCCAGCACGATGGCGACCGCGTCCGCTCCGTTCGACGTGCCCGATGGAGCGTGCGTGGTGTTGGTGATCGAGCCTAGGGCAAGGCTCGACGAGTTGATGATCTTGTAGACGCCGCCGTTCATGGTGCCGCCGCTCGGCGCGAACCCGTCGTAGATGCCGGGCTTCCAGTTGCCCGAGCCATCCTTTGCAGCTGGCGCCGAGTAGTAGTGCGGCACCGGCGGCGGCATCTGCGGCGAGGCATTGTCGTAGTTGACCGGCGGTGGCTGTCCATAGCCTTCGGGCAGGGTCGTCCCGTCCGTGGTGTGGAAGTTGAGGCTGTTGCTGCCGCCGCCGTTGTCGAGCTTGTTGGCGATGGGGCCAGGGCACAGCGATCCGTCGTAGTTGGTTTGCTGTGAAGGCACGCCCGTGGTGTGCGGGCCGTTGTTGGCGCCGAAGCTGCCGTATGCATAGACCGGGCCGGTCACCGTCTGGAATGCGGCCCCACCACCGTTGATCATCGCGTCGCCGCTGATCGCGGCGACTGCGTAGTTGGAGCCGTTGAACTCCGGCCCGGGCTTGGTGGCGCGAGCCGACGCAGCGGTGTTGATCAGCGAGAAGCCGACCATGCGCGCGAAGATGCTCGGCTGCTGATGCTGAAGGAGGACGTCCAGCACGCTCGGGTAGTTGAGGATCCCATTGACCCGATACGAGTCCACGAGCTGGATTGAGATGCCGGCCACAGAGTAGGTGCCCTGTGGGCAGGATGCGCTGCTGGTGCATGCGCCCACCGGCAGGGTGAAGCCAAGGACCGGGGCGAGGTACTGCATCGCGACGTAGTTGGCGCGGGAGGGTCCGGCGGGGCCGAACGACCTCGAGCCGGCCAGCGCCGACGCATCCGCGAACGCCTGCAGGTTGCGCCGGTCGGACATGGCGAGCCCGACGTCGAACACCATCGTGCCCAGGATGGTCAACGCGATGAGCATCGCGCCGACGATGACGATCGCCTGGCCCTTCTGCGATTCGCGAGCGTTGCGATGCATCACGTCAGTACTCGGCCACCATCGCCGTGGACGAGGCGATGCGCAGGAAACTGGGCGCAGCCGTGCCGAGGAACGGCACCAGCGTGTCGTACCGATAGATCACAGTGACCACGACTGGAAAGCAGCCCTTGAACTGCGGGCTGGTGTACTCAGGCAGGCGTGCGCCGAGATCGCCGGCAACGGGATCGCGGCCGAGCGCGCTTCGCGCCGCGGCGCAGCTCACGAAGCCACCCGCGGGACCCTGCTCGTTGGGATAGATGCAGACCGACGCGCGGCCCACCGCGGGATTGGGGCAGTTCGCGGGCGAAGCCTCCGAGAGGTTGGCGCCCGCCGAGCCGAATCCCCCGAGGACCGAGAGCACGGTCTGGTACACGCGATTGCTGGTGAGACAGCCGCTGCCGTTTGCGCTGTTCACCTGGGTCGTGCCCGAGCACGAGCCGGTGGTGGCACCGAACGGGTTGTCATACGGATCCGCATTGGCCACGGCCTGCCTCGCGCCCTGACGTGCCGCTTCGGCCACTGTCGTCGTCACCCAATCGACGCGAAACAGGTCGACGGTGAGCGCGAGCAGGAAGAACAGAATCGGGAACACCAGCGCGAACTCGACGAGAGCCTGGCCTTTCTTGTTCAGGGGCAGCATCAGTACTCGCTCCTCTGGAACGAGCTCACGGTGATTGGGACCGACGTCCCCACGATCGGCCAGAGCAACACCGTGACGATCCGCATGCGGTCCGTGATCGTGGCGGTGATCGAGTCGGCGCCCGGATCCATCGGCCCGTTGCCGTTGGTGTTGGCATTCGTGACGGCGGCGCCGTTCAGGCAGTGGAAGGTGACCGAGAGGGTGGAACCGGCGATCACGGAGCCGGCGGGCGTGCCGTCGCTCGAGCTCTCGAGCGCGGCCTCGTTGGCGATGGTGGCGATCGGTCCTCCTGCGGGGGGAATCGGAGATGAGACGGTCACCGCGACCGGGCCGCTGCCCGTGCTCGAGCAGATGCTGTCCGCGGTCGCCTGTTGGGCGGGTGACACCGCGACGCGCAGGGCCTGGCGCACTGAGTTCGTGACGGATTCGCGGTAGTAGAAGGCCCGCCCGATGTCGGTCACGCCCAGCGCGAGCAGCAGCACGACCGGCAACGTGATCGCCGTCTCGACCAGCGATTGGCCACTGCGAGATCGCGGACCCCGCGCATGCAGTGCCCGCGCCTTCTCAGCGCGTGATTCCATATGTCACTCCCCCTGGCTCTCGTGGTTTCCGAGCGCCTCGATGGAGCTCGTTCACTTGACACTTAAAACGGCGCCGGTGTGGGTGTCTTGCCGACAGGGGTCGTTTTAACCTTCGGCGAATGGGGTCATTAAGGAATGACAACCGGCAAGATCGGCTGAAGTCGATCTGGAAACCGCCTTAATCTTTCTTGCCGATGGCGATCATCGTTTGTCCGCAGCCGGTGGCGGCCGAGATCGGCCTCGAGGTCATGCGCCGGGGCGGCAACGCGATCGACGCCGCGGTCACGTGCGCCTTCGTCCAGGGCGTCGTCGACCCTCAGATGTGCGGCATCGGCGGCTGCGGCGTGATGCTCGTGCACAGCCCGAAGCACGGCGATGCGTTGCTCGAGTTCTACGCCACCGCCGGCTCGCGAGCACGCGAGGACCAGTGGGAGCGCATTTTCCTGCGCCAGGCGGCGGACCGGTACGGCTACGTGCTGGAGGGGTGGGTGAACGACGTCGGCTATCAGTCGGTGGGCGTCCCCGGAACAGTGGCGGGGCTGCACGAGGCGCTGACCCGGTACGGAACGATCACGTGGGCGCAGGCGATCGAGCCCGCGATCCCGCTCGCTCGAGACGGCTTTCCCGTGACCGGATACATGCATGGGTACTGGACGACCGACTACGGGCCGGACGTGGTGCCCAATCGCGACCGGATCCAGGCCACGCCGGCGGCAAAGGCGATCTACACGCGCGACGGGCAGCTGTTCGCGATCGGCGACCCCTTCGTGCAGGCCGACCTGGCGCGTACTTTGGAACGTCTTGCCGATGAAGGACCGGATGGGTTCTACCGCGGCCAGATCGCCGAGCAGATCGTTGCGGATTTCGAGGCCAACGGCGGGTTCATCACACGGGACGATCTCGCGGGCTACCGCGTCAACGTGACGGAGCCGCTGAGGGGCACATATCGGGGGCTGTCGGTGGTGACCGCCGGCCCACCTTCGGCCGGGGTCACGCTGCTCCAGATGCTCAACTACCTCGAGGGCTACGACGTGGGAGCGCATGGGTGGCCGAGCACCGAGGCGGCGCGACTGCTCATCGAGGCGATGGCCTGGGCGGTGGCCGACCGCGAGCTGCATGTCGCCGACCCGCACTTCGTCGAGGTTCCCACCGGCGCCCTCGCCGACAAGGACTACGCTGCCAAAGCACGCCAGGTCGCGGCGGTCGAGGTGGGGGCGGTGCACGACCGGCCAGATACGACCCAGGTTTGCGTGGTCGACGACTCCGGCAATGCGGTCTCGCTCACGCACACCCTCGGTTCCGCGAGTGGTGTCGTCACTCCCGGGCTCGGCTTTGGCTACAACAACTACATGAACTGCTTCGACCCGCGGCCGGGCCAACCCAACTCGATCCGGCCTGGCAAGACGCGCGCGACGAGCATGACGCCCACGCTCGTCTTCGACGGCGACCGCCTGCGGGCGTGCATAGGAGCACCTGGCGGGACCAAGATCGTGACCGCGATCCTGCAGGTGCTGGTCAACGTTTTGGATCACGCGATGACGCCGGTCGAGGCGGTGAGCGCTCCACGCGTCGACTGCCAGGGCGACGTGGTGCAAATCGAAGGCCGCATACCGCTCGCGGTCAGCCGGGGGCTGGAGGCGCGCGGCTACCAGGTCAACCGCCGGACGTTGAGCTACGACTCCTACTTTGCGCGGCCGCAGGTGATCGCCGGGGAGAAGGACGGCTTCCTCCACGGCGCCTCGGACCCGCGCAAGGACGGGGGCACGGCGCTGGACACCGAGACCGAATGAGGTTCAAAGACCGGGTCGCGCTGGTCACCGGCGGGGGGCGGGGGATCGGCGCCGCCACCGCGAAGCTCTTCGCCGCCGAGGGTGCGCGCGTCGCGGTATCGGACCTGGACGAGGCGCCCGCGCGTGAGGTGGCGGAACCAATCGGCGGGCTCGCGGTCGCATGCGACGTGAGCGTGCGGGGCGATGTCCAGGCGATGATCGAGCGCGTCACGAAGGAGCTCGGCGGGCTCGACATCCTGGTGACGTGTGCGGGGATCATCCGCGACAACCTTCTGTTCAAGATGACCGACGAGGACTGGGACGCCGTCATCGACACGCACCTGAAGGGCACGTTCCTGTGCGCTCGGGCGGCGCAGGCGTCGATGGTCGACAAGAAGTACGGAAAGATGGTGTTTCTCTCGTCGACGTCCGCGCTGGGGAACCGCGGGCAGGCCAACTACTCGGCCGCAAAGGCCGGCTTGCAGGGGATGGCGCGGACGCTTTCCATCGAGCTGGGGCAGTTCAACATCAACGTCAACACGGTCGCGCCGGGCTTCGTCGAGACTCGGATGACGCGCGCCACCGCGGAGCGCATGGGCATGGATTTCGAGACCTTCAAGCTCGGCGCGGCCTCGCAGATCCCGCTCCGCCGAATCGGCCAGCCGGAGGACATCGCCAGCGTCATCGCCTTCCTCTGCAGCGATGAGTCCAGCTTCGTTTCGGGACAGACGATCTACGTGCGTGGAGGGCCCTGACCGCCGATCTCACCTCGATCGGCACCAAGCAAGCTTGGACCGCCCTCGAGCGTTGTACCGCCCATGAGGCTGGGAATTGGTTTGCTCGCGAAGCGGCGCGCGCCCATTTTGGCGATGCGAACCTCTGTTCGCTTGAGCGCCAAAACGCGCGCAAATCGCAAACTGGAATTCAGTTCAGCCCCGGTTCACGAACTTACGTTCGCCGCAGCGCCGGTCTTGTCCCAAAAGGTTGACGGGTTCCGCGGGGGTCTGCTACGTTGACCGCCGTTCTCTGGGGATCGGTCCAGCCCGCGGATCGAATTCACAACGATCGCAACGTTTAGGGGTAGACAATTGCGAGTTCATCGGTACCTGACCCATGCTGTCGTGCTTGCGATAGCTGTGGCCATTTCGTCGTATGCATCGATGGACCGCCACGTCCCCGCTTATTTGACCTCTCGACTCGGCACCGTGAACGCGGAAGCCGTGGTGGCGGGCGAGGGAGGCATGGCCGGTGACGTGACCCTCGGCCGCTACAGCACGATCATCAAGCCGGTGGCGATCCCGACGGCCGCGCCGGTCAGCCACAAGCCGTTCACGTACACCGTTCAGCCAGGCGACTCACTGGCCTCGATTGCGACGAAGTTCCACGTGACCGTGAGCCAGATCCGCTGGTCGAACTCAAACCTTTACTCGGATGACACGGTCTCCACCGGCAACCAGCTCGTGATCCCGCCGGTGCCGGGCGTCGTCGTCACCGTCAAGGCGAGCGACACGCTCGACGCACTTGGCATCAAGTACCAGGTGGACCCGCAGAGCATCTACGACTTCAACCGGCTGCGCAGCCCACAGCTGGTGGCCGGGGCGGTGCTGGTCATCCCCAACGGTGTGGGTGGGGCCTTCCCGCCGCCACCGTCGGTCTACCAGTTGCTTATGCGCTCAGGCGTGCACAGCGCCTACCAGGTCACCGTGCTCAACTGCTGCCTCGGCCCGTACACCGGCCCGCCGCAGAACAACTTCCCGCGCGGTTGGTGCACTTACTACGTGGCCACCAAGCGCCTGGTGACCTGGAGCGGCGACGCGGGTTACTGGTACCAGAACGCGTCGGCGAGGGGTTACTCGGTCGGACCCACCCCGAAGCCGGGCGCCATCATGGTCACCTGGGAGAGCTGGGCCGGCCATGTGGCGTATGTCGAATCGGTGAATGCCGACGGGTCATGGGTCGTGACTGAGATGAACTGGGTCGCGTTCGGCGTGATCGACCAGCGCACGATCAAGCCCGGTCAGCTCGGCAAGGCCCTCGTGGGGTTCATCTACTAGACCGTCAGACCGTCGCGGCGGCGGGTTCGGCGGCTCTTCCCGCCCACTCGGCTTCCATGGTCTCCGTGTCCGGTTTGACTGTGCGCAGCCCAGTCGAGGCGATGATGGCGGCCACGACCAGCAGCGTCGGCGAGGTGATGAGCAGGGCCAGCTGAAGGTTATGGAGCTGGTCCGAGATCCAGCCCACGTCGAACGTGGAATGCGAGTCGCCGAACACGTGGGAGACGAAGAGAAGCAAGGTGACGCTGCTCGCACGGAGCGCCGGCGAGACGACGTTCTGCGAGACCGCGGTGAACGGGCCGGACTGCAGGTAAAGCGCGATGACTGTGATGAGGAACGCCGGCACGAAGATCGGGATCGGCCCGATGTTGAGCGGCGCGATGAGCGCGATGGTGATGAAGACGGCGCCGCAAAGAAAGCCTGCGATCCCCACCTCGAGGTGCGCGGCCGGTCGGGTCTTGGCAAGGCGGTCCGCGATCCAGCCACCGGAGAGCGTGCCGATCAGCCCACCGGCGACCAGGACGCCACCAGAGAGCAGGCCTGCGCTCGTGACGGACATGTCGAATCGCCGGTGGAGCACGGTCGGAAGCCAGAAGGCATTGGACGCGAGCACGAAATAGAGCACGGTCTGCGAGAGGATCGCGGCGCGCAGCGTCGGGATGCGCATCAGATTGATGA
>Ga0137399_10001222_pt1 | contig 11561 bp, 12 predicted proteins | sample czorhiz316metaG_FD_104810 | JGI IMG/M metagenome (GOLD analysis project Ga0137399, IMG submission 104810) | Vadose zone soil microbial communities from Angelo Coast Range Reserve, California, USA - czorhiz3.16 metaG | ecosystem: Environmental > Terrestrial > Soil > Vadose zone | place: USA...
CCGTACACGGCCGTCAATCAAATGATCGACGCCGGCTATCCGAAAGGCGCGCTCAACTACTGGAAGTCCAGCTTCCTGCGCGAGCTGAGCGACGAGGCGATCGACACGATGATCGACTGCTACGCGCGTGTGCCGTCGCCGATGGCGGGCATCGTCCTCGAGCACGCGCACGGCGCGATGACGCGCGTGGGCGTGGGCGACACCGCGTTCCCGCATCGCGCGACCGGTTACAACATGCTGTTCCTGACGCAGTGGGCGGATCCATCGAACACCGATCGCTGCATCGCCTGGACGCGCGAGAGCTACGCCGCGATGAAGCCGTTCGTCGGTGCCGGTCGCTACGTCAACTATCTCGACGATGACGAGGCGGGCGATCCGGCGGCGGACGCGTACGGACCGAACTACGCGCGCCTGCGGCAGCTCAAGGCGAAGTTCGACCCGACGAACTTCTTCCATCAGAATCAGAACATCAGGCCTGCATGAGATTGCGACATAACGGCGGTCTCCCGTCGCGTAGGCCTTTCGCTGTGAAGGAAGCACATCTCGGAGGGCGGCCCTTTCAGGGCCGCCAACGCGGGCCTGAAAGGCCCGCGCTACGCCGATTCACGAGCTCTTGAGCCGAGCATCGGCGACCTGCTGGGCTCGCGGCCGGGCTGGTGCAGCTCTTGCAGCTTCGATCGGCGGAGCTGCATATGGTTGACGATGAAAAGCTCGCGGCGGACGAAGCGAGACGGATCGCACAGCATGAATCGGTGAAAGGCGCCGTGCGCGCGAATGTGGACGCCGAGCTCTCCCGTGAAGCGGCGCACTCGACGCCAACGGAACACGCGCATGCCGAGCGGATGGCCCAGTCGCTCCGGCACAAAGCGGTGCAGGAGGTCGCGACGACCGAATCGGAGCTCGACCGCGGGAAAGCGGTCGCGCGCGTGTCGCAGATCGTCGACTACGTGTTCTATCTCGTCTACGGCGTGATCGGACTGGAGATCGTGCTGAACATGCTTGGCGCCCGGCAGTCTGCGGGATTCAAGCAGTTCATCGACGCGCTGGGAGCGCCGATCCTCGGGCCCTTCCGCGGGCTGCTGCTCGAACCAGGGATCGGACGCTTCCGCCTCATGACGTCGTACATCCTCGCGCTGGGGGTGTACATACTGCTGCACATGGCCGTGAATGGCCTGCTGCGGTTGTTCGTTCACCGAAAAACGGCGATCTAACGTCGCACCTCAGCGAACACGAAAGCACGAAACCACGAAAAAGACTAGTCGTTTCGTGGTTTCGTGGTCGCATTTTTCGCGCGAGCGTTGCGGATGGCGCTCACACTCACCTTCGCTTGCGGACGATGGCGTCCAGGCTCCACGGGCCTGGACCCGCTGCGACGAAGTACAGCCAGATGAAGAAGAAGAGCACGGCGAGCTCGCCCTCGTTGAGGATCGGCCACGGTCCGCGCGGCCAGTGCTCCTGAAAGTACGCCACCGCCATTTCACCCGCCAACAGAAACGCCACCGGCCTGCTGAACAATCCCAGAAGCATCAACGCACCGCCGAAGACTTCCAGCACGCCTGCGAACCATATCTGCGAGAACCACGGGAGCGCCGGGTGTGGCGCATTCGGGAAGTAAAAAAGCTTCTGCGTCCCGTGCGGGATGAATATTGCCGCGGCCCCGATGCGCAGCGCGCTCAGCAGGTATGGCGCGAAGCGCGAAAGATTCAGCTTCATGCGATGAGCTCCAGCGCCGCGTCCGGCGGAAATGTCGTCTTGAAGGTGAATGCGAACGGCGTCGGACCGTTCTGATCGAGCGACGACAGTCGGGCCTTCGCTTCGTCGATCGACGGGATGTGACCGGCGGGAATCCACCACAGCGCGAGGAACACGCGATCGAATGTCTCGAACCAGTCGCGGCGCTGGCGCAGCACCGCGGCGTGCGCGCTGCCATAGACGTACGAGCGGAGATGCTCGAGCGATTCCCACACCGACATGTTGATGGCGATCCGGTCATCGCCGAACGGACGAAGCTCGGTCGCGTTGCCGGCCTCGGTCTGCAGGCGCCAGACGAAGCCGGGACTGCGATCCGCAAGCGCGTTGATCTCGTCGAGCCGCGAGACAAACCCTGACATCGAGGGATCGTCGAACGGCGCCTTGATTCGGCCGATGTTGATCTGCGCCAGGTGAACGTTGGTCATGGTTTGCTCACCAGAGTAGTGGCGGACGCGCGTGTCCGCCCCGCGGCAGCTACGGGATTATGAGTAACCTGAGCGCAATACTATGTACCGGCTTTACCCTGAGGAGCGACGTCGGCAACCCGGTCCCCCGACGCCTATTAATAATGATGGGCGCGGGCCAGCCCATCAGTTGGGTCGTCGGCGCGGCATAGCCGGGTGCACGCCTGATTGGTCGATCAGAGTCTGCCGCCGTTCGCCCGCCCAACGAACGCCTCGAGGGTGAGGATTTCGACGCGGTCGGCGTATGGTAAATACTTCTTCAGTCCGTCGCCGACATAAAAATCGCGCAGCGTCCATCCTTCACCGCCCAAGACGATGTACGCCTTGGCGTACGTGCCGACCTCCATCGCCTCGAGCAGGCAGATGATCTCGAACGGAACCTTTTGCTCCGCAGTACCAGAGACCTGTTGCCACTTCATCGAGATCAGAAACTTGCGGCCATCCTTTTCGGCGATGACGTCAACGAAGTGGTGGCCGATGCCCAGCCGCTGGCCGATATCGACCTGAATTCGGTACTCGTACCCTCCATGTTCAAGGGCCGGCAGCACCATCCGCTCCAACACACCGCCAGTGCGTGTGTTGCGGCGCGCGTTCATTTCATGTTTCGGACAGCGAGAACTTCAGGGGCAGGTTTTCGGTCACCCGTGCAGCTGATACGACGGGGAGCGTCGAGGAACTTGAGGTTGAACTTGAGTGCGCGATACAGCTTCACAATCCGAGGCGTGGCCTGATTCGAAAGAACGACCGGCCCGTTGTGCTTGGATAGCCATTCGGCCGCCCGTTCTTGTTCCTCCCAACCAAATCCGCCCGTGGAATAGTGTGTGAACTCCACGTCGTACGGAGGGTCGGCGTAGATGAAATCGTCGTCGGCGACCGGGATGCTCTCGAAATCAAGGTTCGTGAATTCCCAGCCGGCGAACGCAGATCTGTACTCTGAAAAATCGCTCCTGTACCCGATGCTGGCGTAGCTCCCGAACGGAACGTTGAAGCCGCCTTTGCTGTTGAATCGGCAAAGGCCGTTGTATCCGGTTCGGTTCAGATAGTAAAAAAGAGCCGCCGCCTCAGCCGTCTCGGCGTCGCCAGCTTTAAGGAGCCCGTTGAACCTGTCACGACAGCAGTAGTACTGCGTCTCGTCGTTTTTCATCTCGAAGGAGATCGAGAGTCCGCGCTTCAGCCAAGTGTAGAAGTTGATGACGTGAGGATTGATGTCGTTGAGAAGCGCCCTCTGGGGCATCAGCCCTGTGACAACCGCCAATCCCCCGCAGAACGGTTCGACCAGCCGGCGATGCTGGTGTGGCGCCCAGAGTGGCTCGAGTTCCGGCAGCTGCCAGCGCTTGCCGCCAGCCCACTTCAGCGGTGGCCGAACGGTACGCGCGTCAGCAGATGTCGCGCCGGGTGCGATTGATAGATCGCGCCCGACCTGCTTCTCAATTGCCGCAGTTTCACGCATCCGAAGGCTTCGGCGTTCGCGTTTCTTGGCGACGATCGAAGGTCGCCGTGGAGACGAATCGAATGGTAGCACGGAGTAATGTCCTCAAGCGGAAGTGTGTCGCTGGAGCGTGACAAGGCAGGTCATTCGCAGGGAGCGTGATGTATCACGACTGCGACCATCTGCGGATCGCCGGTAGCGTCAGCCGCTCGATGAAATTCTTCGCGCGACGCGTGCATTGCCGTAGACTTCGCGTGAGAGTCAGCGGACCATCAGACCAGGAGACAATCGTGAAAACATCGATCATCGTCGTCGCGCTCACGTTGACTGCGATTGCTGCTGACGTCGCGGGACAGCAGCCGGCATTCAAGCGGACCGTTCTCCAGCAGGCGGATCTGTCGGTGCCCGGCCGCGAAGCGGTGACAGCCGTCGCGGAGCTGCAGCCGGGTGGCGCGCCTGGGCGGCATACACACCCGGGTGAAGAAGTCGGCTACGTGTTGGAGGGCACCGTCCTCCTCGAGCAGGAAGGCAAACCGTCAGTGACGCTCAATGCGGGACAGGCCTTTGTGATCCCGGCGGGCACGATTCACAACGCGACGAACAAGGGAGCGGGCGCCGCACGCATCCTCGCCACGTACATCGTCGAAAAAGGGAAACCGCTCGCGACGCCCGCCGCGACGAAGTAGAAGTCCCGGCGGCCCGTCGGGCGGCTCGCTCGGCTAAGCCGTCGCGCTACATTGGGAGCGAGGACATGAAGATCATCGCTGGGACGGCGCTACTCATCGCGACGATGCTGGTCGCGCACGCACAGGATCGAACGGCAGCCGCTGGCACAACCGACGCGATGCACTTTCATCACGTGCACTTGAATTCGATGAACCCAAAGGCTGCGGCCGAGTACTACCCCAAGCCGTTTGCCGAATCGGCGACGAAGACGACGTTCAACGGCTACGAGGCCGTGAAGAGCGGCAATGTGTACTTGCTCTTCACGAAGGTCAACACACCGCCGCAGAACGAGCTGACCGGACCGCAGACCTCCGTGTGGCACTTCGGCTGGAACACGCCCGACTCGCGCAAGTCCAACGAAAAGTTCCGGGCGATGGGCCTGCAGATCGCGCAGATGTGGGACGCCGCTGACGGCAAGCTCGTGGACATGTCGAGCGATACGCTGCCGGGCTTTCCGACGCAGGAGCAGATTCTGGAAATGCGCGCCAAGGGAACGCAACCGGCGCGTCAGGGCGGGTTCGGATATCTGCGCGGGCCGGACGGCGCGATGATTGAGAACGCGCAGGCCGGTCAGACCGAGCGATTCAATCACGTGCACATGTATCACGAGCATCCGCGCTGCGCGATGGAGTGGTACATGACGCATCTCGGCGCGAAGATGCCCCAGGGGGGAACGGCTCGCGGCGGCACGCCCGCTGCCGCGCCGGCAGGCGGCGACTGCCACACGACCGCGTACGCGCCGCCCACCTGGCCGTCGTTCGCGAAGACGGGGTTCGTCCGCGACCCGGCCGGCGGCGTGCTGTTCGACGACATCTCAATCTCGATCCGGCCGTGGCCCGGCGGCGGCCTTGTGAGCACGAGAGGAAAGCTCGTCGATCACTGGGCGTTGAGCACGGCGGATTTGACGGCGGCGGTCGCACGGTTGAAGAGCGAAGGGGTCAAATTTCTCGAAGAGATCCACCCGTGGGGCAACACGCGGGCCGCGATGATCGAGGGACCCGACCGCATCGCGATCGAGCTCGTCGAAGTGAAATAAGTCGCTCTCGCTCGGCTGAAGCCTTCGCGCTACGCAGATGGCGCGGCGTCGAACCGCACGATCACCACCGTGATGTTGTCGCGGCCGCCGGCGTCGTTCGCCTGCGCGACGAGTTGCCTGCAGGCAGCCTCTGGATCCGGCTCGCCGCGCAGCGTGGCCGCAATCGCATCGTTCGTCAACATCTCGGTCAATCCGTCGGAACACAGCAACAAACGATCGCCCGCGTGCAGCTGTAGCGCGTGAGCTTCGACGAATCGGAGCGCCTCGTTACCGCCGACGACGTTCGTGATGAGATGGCGCAGCTTGTGCCGCGCGACCTCCTCGGGCTGAAGATCTCCTCGACGGACCATGTCCGCCGTGACCGTGTGGTCCTGCGTGATCTGGTGCAGCTCGCCCTCCTCGTACATGTACGCCCGGCTGTCGCCAACGTGGACGATGCACAGCTGCGCGTCGAGATGGTACGCCATGGTCACCGTCGTCCCCATGCCGCGCAGCTCCGGATGCTCGGTCGATTCCTCGAGGATGCGGGCGTCGGCCTCGCGGAGCGCCGTCTGGAACTGCGCGAGGACCCGCTGCGCTTCGGCTCCACCCGAGTGAAAGAACCACTTGAAGGTGTTGAGCGTGAACTGTTCGATGGCGACGACGGCAAGCGCGCTCGCCTGTTCGCCGGCGCGCGCCCCTCCCATCCCGTCGGCCACGAGAAACAGGTGTCCGTGCTCGTTCCCGAACTGCGCCTTCGGTTCCGGCAGGCTCGTCTGCCAGATGCACATCGTCTTGGTGAGCTCGGCGATGAGGAACTGATCCTCGTTGGACGGACGCACGCGGCCGTTGTCGGTGATCCCGAAGGCCTTCACCGCCAGCGAAGGCCGTCCGACCGCGACGACAGACTCGCTGATCGCGTCAAGGTTGCTCACGGTCGTCAGTCCTCGAGCACAAACGTGATGAGCATGTTCACCTGATACTCCGTGATCTTTCCTTTGTCAATTCGGACCTGCTGCTCCTTGATCCACGCGCTTTTGATGTTGCGGATCGTTTTGCCCGCCCGCGCGAGACCCTTTTGAATCGCGTCCTCGAAGCTGGTTTTCGAGGTCGCGCTAATCTCGGATACTTTCGCAACGTCCATGTCTTCCTCCTCGGTGATGCACCTGTTGTCAGATCGACCATCGTACGCGTGCGGTCACCAAGGATGTTGTTCCGAATTGAACAGTGCAGAAAAGCGCGGGAGAATCACACCTCTCGTAGGGCGGCGCGCCGATGCGATCGCCGCGGTCACGGCGGCAGACGCGCCAGAGGAGAAGTTCATCGCGGTGATGGAGCGCGCCATTTTTGCGGGCGCTTGAGAGTTCCGAACAGCAACAGCGACACGGCCTCGGCGAGGCCTTCCGCGGTAAAAGGTTTCTCGAGAAACGCTTCGTCCTCCCACAGAACAGGTCGCTCGCGGAGCAGGCGCTCGATGTAACCTGACACGTACAGGACCTTCAAATCAGGCCGTGTCGCTCGCAGCTGGCGCGCCATTTCCTCGCCGGTCAGCTCCGGCATGTCCAGGTCGGCCAGCAACAGGTCGACGACGATGTCGCCGCGGAGCATCTCCACCGCACGTGCCCCGTTCTCGGCCTCGAGCACGCGATATCCGTCCAGCTCGAGAATCCTGCGGGCCGCCCGGCGGATCGGTTCCTCATCGTCGACGACGAGCACGACGGGAGGTGCACGGTCGTTCAAGATGGAGGGTCCTCGAGGCGCGGCAAACATATCAGCCGACGCCCACAGCCTCCATCCGGGTGAACCCCTACTTCTCGCGCGACGAACACCTAGCCCACGGACCAGGCCGTCGGCGCCGCATACAATCGACAGAGGGAGGACACAGGTTGAACGACGAAATCGAACGGCACGAGCAGGAGGCCGCACGAGCAAGGGAGCGAGAGCTGCCCGAAGCCGTGTTCAACAACATCCCTGTGATGATCTCGGTCTACGACGCGTCCGGTCGACTCTTGCGCGTCAACCAGGAGTGGGAGCGGGTGCTCGGCTGGACCTTTGAAGAGGCGCAGAGTGTGGACATCCTGGCCGAGGCTTACCCCGATCCGGCGGAGCAGAAAAAAGTCCGCGACTTCATCGGGCGGGCCGAGCGCGACTGGGCCGATTTCAGGCCACGGACTCGTGACAAGCGAGTCCTCGACACTTCGTGGGCGCGCTTCCGGCTCTCGGACGGCACGGTCATCGGGTTCGGGATCGACATGACCGAGCGCAAGCTGTCGGAGAAGGCGCTCGAGGAGTCCGAGGCGCGCTTCGCCAAGATCTTCCAGGCGAGCCCCATCTCGCTCGGCATGTCAACGATCGCGGAAGGCCGGATCATCGACGTGAACGAGAGCTGGCTCGAGCTGTTCGGCTACAGTCGCGACGAGGTCATCGGTCGTACGAACGCCGAGCTCCAGATCTCGGTCGATCCGCAGGTCCGCCCGGCCACGGTTCGACGCATGCGCGCCGATGGCGTCGTTCGGGACCTCGAGCTGCAGGTGCGGCGCAAGTCGGGCGAGGTGCGCGACCTGATCGTGTCCGCCGTCCCGGTCGATCTGCCCGGGCAAACCGAGTCGTGGATTTCGGCGACTGTCGACATCACTGACCGAAAGCGGGCAGAAGCCGAGCGTGATCGGCTCCTGGAAGCCGAGCGAACCGCGCGGGAGCGGCTGAGGACACTGTCCCGTCGCCTGCCGACAGCACAAGAGGAGGAGCGGCGCCACATCGCTGTCGAGTTGCACGACGATCTGGGGCAGATGCTCACGGCCGCCAAGATTAACCTGGAGTCTGTAGAGCGTTTGCCTGATGCCCTCGCAGCGCCGTCTCATCTCAGGGAAGCGATCGTATGCGTCGACCAGGCCCTGCAGAGAGTGCGGGATCTCTCGCTGGACCTGAGACCCTCAGTACTCGACGACCTCGGGCTCGCGGCCGCGCTTCGGTGGTACGTGGACCGATTCGCGCAGAACGCGCACCTCGAGGTGCACCTCTCGATCGACGTCGTCACGCGGCTCGACCCCGCGCTCGAAATCACGTGCTTTCGCCTCACGCAGGAAGTGCTGACCAACGTGGCTCGGCATGCGCAGGCCACGCAAGTCTGGTTCGACCTGCACCTCCTCGACCAGGCGCTCGAGTTGCGAGTGCGCGACGATGGGATCGGGTTCGACGCTGCGACCGCGCGAGCGCGCGCGATCGGCGGCGCGTCGCTGGGCCTGCTCGGTATGGAGGAACGGGTATCGCTGGTGGGAGGACGGTTAGAGGTCCTGAGCGCGCCGGGAAGCGGGACGGAGTTGCGAGCTCGCTTCCCGATGCACGAGAAAGACAGAAGCACCATATGACGCCCATCCGCGTACTCCTGGCCGACGATCACACGCTCGTCCGTGCAGGTATCCGGGGTCTTCTCGAAAGTATCGTCGGTGTCGAGGTCGTGGGGGAGGCTGGCGAAGGCCATGAGGCGATCCGGCTCGCCGAGGCTCTCCGGCCGGACGTCGTGCTCATGGACGTTGGCATGCCGGCATTGAACGGACTCGAGGCAGCGGGACGTCTCGCATCGCTCGATGTTTCGATCCGCGTCGTGATCCTGTCGATGCACAACTCCGAAGAGTACGTCCTGCGGGCGCTCCGCGCCGGATGCGCCGGGTACCTGTTGAAGGCTTCGGCCGTGTCCGAGCTGGAGATTTGCGTGCGGGCGGTCGCGCGTGGGGAGACGTATCTGAGCCCCGCAGTGTCCAAGCAGGTCGTGGCCGATTATGTCGGTCGAACGGGCGGCGCGAAGGATCCTCTTGACGCGCTGACGCCGCGGCAGCGCGAGGTCCTTCAACTCGTCGCCGAGGGACACACGAGCAAGGATGTCGCGCAGCGGCTCGGACTGAGCTTCAAGACCGTGGAAACGCACCGCGCGCAAATCATGGAGCGGCTCGGACTCCACGATCTAACGGGTCTCGTGCGCTTCGCGGTGCGCTCCGGGTTGTTGATACCCGAGGGTTAGTGGCGGGTTAGTGGCGTGGCTCGGCTTCGTTCGGTCGCTTTCGCGGTCGACGCGCTCACGGTTCTCGAAGCGCCAGCAGCGGGTCGAGCCGGCTCGCGCGGCGCGCGGGAAGATAGCTGCCGATCAACGCGACTCCCACGAGCAGGAGCGACGCGCCTGCAAAGCTGATGGGATCGCTCGCGTTGACGCCGAGCAGCAGCGACGCGAGCGCCCGCGACACGATCAGCGACAGGCCGAGTCCCGCCACCACACCGATCGCGACGAGGCCCATGCCGTCGCGGAGCACGAGCCTGAGCACATCGCTTCGTGCCGCACCCAGTGCCATCCGCACGCCCAGCTCACGTCGTCGCTGATTCACCGAATAGGCGACGAGACCGTAGAGGCCGACGCTCGCCAGCGCGAGCGCCAGGGTGCCGAAGACCGCCAGCAGACCCGCGGCAATCCTGACCATCCACAGCGACTGGTCGATGATGTCGTCGATGCTCGCCACGTTCTCGAGCGGGACTTGCCCGTCCATGGCGCGCAGCTCGCGTTGGACGGTGCCGATGGCACGCGCCGGATCGCCCGTTGTCCGCACGTACAGCACGAGTCCGTCGGCGTAGTTCTGTCGCAGGGGCAGATAGACGGCCGGCTGCGGCGTCTCGCCCAAGGTCTGATACTTGATCGTCTTCACCACGCCGACGATGTGACGCGTGAGGATCTCGCTGTCGAACCGGAACGTTCGGCCGATCGGATCCTGATTCGGCCAGTACCGCTCCGCCATCCGCTCGTTGACGATCGCGACCGGCATGGACTGCTCGCGGTCGGCGGCAGCGAAGTCGCGGCCGCGCGTCACGCCGAGTCCAAGCACCTTGAAGTACTCGAGATCCACGGTGACGGCCACGGCGAGCGGCGCGTCCGCCTGCTTCGCCGGCTCGCGACCCTCGATCGCGATGCGGCGATACTGATTCGCCCAGAGCGGCAGGTTCGTGGACCAGGACACCGCGCCGATGCCGGGCACGAGCGCGATGCGATCGCGGACGTCTCGTGCGAACTGGCGGCCGCGGATCTCGTCGTAGCCGCCTTGCGCGAGATTGACCGACACGACCGCCAGCGGCTTCGTGTCGTAGCCGAGATCGATCGTGTGCGCGCGCTGCAGGCTGCGGAGAAACAGCGAGGCGGTGATGAGCGCCACGAGCGAGAACGCGACCTGGCCGACGACCAGCGCGTTCGCGAGACTGAGCCGGCGACGGCCGGCCGCGAACAGCGGTTCGAGCTTCAGCGCGCCCACCAGATCCGCGCGCGACGCGCGAAGCGCCGGCATCAGGCCAAACGACGCGCCGGTGACGAGCGACAGGATGAGCGCGAACAGGAAGACGTGACCGTCGATCCTCAGCTCGACGAAATTGTTCGCGACCGTCGCCGGGCGGGACGCCCACAGCAGATCGCGGCCCCAGATGCCGAACACGAAGCCGAGCGCGCCACCCGCCGTGCCGAGGACGAGGCTCTCGGTCACGAGCTGGCGCATCAGGCGGACGCGGGTCGCGCCGAGCGCGAGGCGGACCGCGATCTCCTGACGCCGGGCAGCCGCGCGCGCCAGCAGCAGGTTCGCCACGTTCGAGCAGGCGATGAGGAGCACGAGACCGACGATCGCCATCAGCACGCCGCCGGCGAGCATCAGCATCCCGCGCATGCCCGGAAAAATCGTCGTCTCGGTCAGCGGCAGCACCGTCACGTTGCGGCCGGTGTTGGCGTCCGGATACTCCTGTTCGAGCGCGCGCGCGATCGTTTTCAACTGTGCGTCGGCCTGCGCGATCGTGACGCCGGGCTGAAGCCGGCCAAACGTACTGAACACGACTGCGGCACGATCGTCGAGCCAGCTCCCCGACTGCTTCGGCTGCAGCTGCGCAGCCATCATCGACGGCAGCCACAGCTCGGGCCCGAACATCGACGTGACGCCTTTGAATCCTTCCGGCGCGACGCCGACGATCGTGAAGGTCTGGCGGTTGAGCTCGATGGTCAAGCCGATCGCATCAGGTCGCGCGCCGAAGCGGCGCTGCCACAAGCCGTACCCGATCACCGCCACAGGATGCGTGCCTGGCGTGCGATTTTCGTCAGGCATGAAAAAGCGTCCAGCGGCCGGGCGAACGCCCAGCACATCGAAGTAACTGGCGGTCA
>Ga0137399_10001223_pt1 | contig 11555 bp, 6 predicted proteins | sample czorhiz316metaG_FD_104810 | JGI IMG/M metagenome (GOLD analysis project Ga0137399, IMG submission 104810) | Vadose zone soil microbial communities from Angelo Coast Range Reserve, California, USA - czorhiz3.16 metaG | ecosystem: Environmental > Terrestrial > Soil > Vadose zone | place: USA...
GCCGGAGTTCTTGGATTATGTGGAGCAGAATCACGTTTTTGACCGCGTGATCGCCAATGACCAAACAGACGTGTTGTACCGGGCGGGAGAGGGAACACAGCGCTTCGACGGAAATTTCGTGACGCCAGGAACTTTTGAGTTCCTAGGGATGCCGGCGCTCATAGGGCGAGTGATGCAGCCGGCAGATTACGAACCTGGAGCGCCGCCGGTTTTTGTGCTGCGCTACAAGACCTGGGTCAAGAGTTTCGGAGCCGATCCCGGAATTGTGAACAAAACGTTTGTTCTGAATGGCGAATCGAGAACGCTGATCGGAATCATGCCCCCGCGATTTGGGTGGGGAGATGCGGACTTGTGGATTCCCAGGAAGCCGGAACGAGCGACGGCCACTAAGGCTGTGGCGGGAGCGTTCCCGGAGTTTTGGTTCCTACTAGGACATCTGAAGCCGGGCGTTTCCATAAAGGAGGCGGAAGCGGACTTCACCGTGGTTGCCAACCGATTGGCGAAGGTATATCCAAAGGATTACCCGAAACGTTTCACGGTGCACATCGAGTCGCTGACAAACTTGGTGGTCGGCCAATTCAAAACCACTCTTTTTATTGTTCTGGCGGCCGTCGGGTTGTTACTGCTCATCGGATGTGGAAATGTGGCGAATCTTCTCCTGGCGCGGGCCACTACGCGGGAAAAGGAGCTTGCCATCCGTTCGGCGCTCGGCGCAAATCGTTGGAGACTGATCCGTCAACTGCTGGTGGAAAGCCTGATCCTGGCAGCAGGCGGGGCCGCCGTGGGAACCCTCCTGGCTTGGGGAGGTCTCAAGTCCCTGGTTGCACTGATGCCCCAGAACATTATTCCGGCCGAAGCGGTCATCCGCTTGAATATGCCGGTGCTGCTGTTCACGTTGGGCGTAGCTGGGCTGACCGCGCTGGTGTTTGGCTTAGTTCCGGCGATGAAGGCCGCGCGCAAGGACTTGAACGATCCACTGCGGGATAGCGGCAAGGGCATCAGCGGGGGATTCCGTCATGGCAGGCTCCGCGATGCAGTGGTTGTGTTGGAAGTGGGGCTCTCGTTAACGCTTCTGGTTGCGGCGGGACTATTGATGCGAAGTTTTGTAGCTCTTCGCGATGTGAAGCTGGGTTTGCGGCCCGACCATGTACTGGTGGCTAGGCTTCCTTTGCCTGTGGACCGTTACAAGACGGCGGACCAGGTCACCGGATTTTACCGCCCCCTGCTGCAGCGATTGAAAGCTTTGCCGGGTGTCTTGGAAGCAACCGAAACAAGCACGCTGCCGCCATACGGAGGGATTCCCAGCGACATCGAAGTGCCGGGCAAGACCCATGCAGAAAAATGGAACGCGATGTTTCAGCTGGTCAGCGAAGGATATTTTCCCGTGCTAAAAATCCAGTTCATCGGTGGCCGGGGTTTCACGGAAGCCGAAGTGAATGGAGCACGCAAGCTGGCAATCGTGAACCAGACGTTCGTGAGGAAATATTTGACGAACGAGAATCCTATCGGCAGGCAAGTGAGAATCGCGCAGCTTGCAGAGTTTGAAGACGCGGTGAAAGAGCCCACGTTTGAAATTATCGGGCTCGTGGCCGACGCCAAAAACAGGGGATTGCAAGATCCGCCCCAGCCGGAGATTTGGGTACCGTACACGGTGACGGGTTCAGCATTTCGGGGAATTCTGGTGCGCACAGCGAATGAACCGCTGACGATGATGAATGCGGTGCAGCATGAAATCTGGGCCACGGATGCCAACGTCGCAGTCACCCTTACGGGAACGCTTGAAGGCTACATCAGCCAGTTTTCGTTTGCTGGACCCCGATTTGGATTTTTCCTCATGTCCATTTTTGGCGCAATCGGCCTCGTGCTGGTGACCATCGGCGTTTATAGCGTGCTGGCGTACACCACCGCCCGGAGAACACACGAAATTGGCATTCGCATGGCCCTGGGAGCGAACAGGTCAGATGTACAGGGAATGGTGATTCGCATGGGCTTGAGGCTGGTGGGTCTAGGTGTGGGAATCGGGTTAATCGTAAGTGTCGCGCTCGGAAAAGTGATTGCCACTCAGCTCTGGGGAGTATCGGCCTACGATCCGTGGACGCTGGTGTGCGTGCCCGCGTTGCTGCTGGCCACCGGAATCGTTGCGTGCTGGCTTCCCGCGCGCCGCGCAGCGGGCGTGGACCCCCTTGTTGCCTTGCGCTACGAATAGCTTCTGTGTGGCCTGATCGAGATCTGCGAGGGACCGCGCTTTAAGAGTAGAAGAGATCGGGCCGCAATAAGATCAAAGGCGATCTCTGCTTCCAACGAGTGTGTACAAATTTGCACACGGTTCGGCCACTCGATACACCCCGTTTCTCTTACCATCGATTACGTGATAGTTTTTCTTAGCGGTTCTTTTGAAGTTCAGGTGTGGCGAACTCGCTTCCATCGAGCTCTAACCTGAACCACCGCTCACGCTCAACTGTTGGCCGGACACCTTCCGGTCAGGGGACTAGCACGGGAGAGAAGCGAGCAATGAAGCGGGTTCATCTAGTTGTGTTGTGGCACATGCATCAGCCGCAGTACCGCGACCCCGAAAACGGGCGCTACGTCCTTCCGTGGACGCGCCTGCATGCCCTAAAGGACTACTGGGGCATGGTCGAAGTGCTCCGGGAATTTCCGAACTTCCATGCCACCTTCAACGTCGTGCCTGCACTCGGCATGCAACTCGAGGAGTACGCCAGTTGCAGCTTCAAAGAGCCCTGGTTTTCTCTGGCCTTCAAGAACGCCGACGAATTGACCCGCGAAGACAAAGCGGAAATCATCTCCCGCGCTTTTCAGGTGAATCATGAGCGCTTGATGTCGCGCTGGCCGCGCTTCGTTGAATTATTCGAATGGTCTCGTCCTGCGGGCGGCGCGCAGGCGCTGGTGTCTTTCACTCCGCGCGACTGGCGCGACCTGCAACTCCTCTCCCAGTTGGCTTGGATGGAGGAATCCTGGCTCGAGACGGATGAAGTCGTCAGCGGTCTGGCCACGAAAGGGAAGGATTTCACTGAGAAAGACAAATCCGCCCTGCGCAAAAAGCAGCTTGATTTCCTCGGCCTAGTGCTCCCCGCGTATCACGATGCGGCGCAGCGCGGCCAAATTGAGATCAGCACCACACCGTTCTATCACCCCATACTTCCGCTGATCTGCGATTCCGATATCGCGCGCGTCGCCAATCCCGGCACACCGCTCCCGCGCCGCGCCTACCGCCGTCCGGAAGATGCGCGGGAACAATTACGGCTGGCCCGCGAATACCACGAAAGAGTTTTTGGCGTGAAGCCCGCCGGTCTGTGGCCCTCTGAAGGCTCCGTCTCCGACCAAACGCTGACAATCGCCGGGGAAGAAGGATTCCAGTGGTTCGGCACGGACGAAGGGGTCCTTGGTCGCACTCTGAACGTCGGTTTTTTCCGCGATGGCAATGGCATTCCCGCCAACGCCGATCGACTGTATAAACCTTGGAGTGTGCAAGTCGGTCCCAACGGCATCACTGGCTTATTTCGCGATCACCATCTCTCGGATCTTGTAGGTTTCGTCTACAGCCGCATGGACGCTAAGGCCGCTGCAGCCGACCTTCATAATCGCATGCGCTACCTGGGAGAAAACGTGCCGGGCGATCAGCCCCTCACCATTTGTCTTTTTCTCGACGGCGAAAATGCCTGGGAATACTACCCTGGGAACGGCCGGGCGTTTCTTCGCGAGTTTTACGCGCGCATCCAGGGCGATCAGGATTTTCGCGCGCTTACGGCGACCGAAGCGATTGCCGCCGCCGGCTCTCTTCCCACCACCGCAGGGATTTTCCCCGCTTCCTGGATCAACGCCAATTTCGACGTGTGGATAGGCCACGCCGAAGACATCACCGCCTGGGAATTACTGTGGGATGCGCGCGAGGCTTACGCTCACGCATTCGAAGCGCGAAAGCAGGGAAGGTCTGACGCCCCCACCGAAACAGCGCTTACGGAAGCCCGTGAATCTCTGCTGGCCGCCGAGGGCAGTGACTGGTGCTGGTGGTTCGGCCCCGAGCACAGCACCGCGAATGACGCGGAGTTTGATGCGCTCTATCGAAAACATCTGACCGCCATCTACCTGTCGCTCGGGCAAGTGGCGCCAGAGGAGTTGGCCAAGCCCATCAAGCGCAGGCCGGAGCACGCCGTGCAGTTGGCGCCGACGGGCCACTTAAATGTCACCATCGACGGCCGGGATACCTCCTATTTCGAATGGCTCGGCGCTGGCCTCTATTCACCCGAACGCCGCGGCGGCTCGATGCACGGTCGCATCTTCTATCTGCACGAACTGCGCTACGGCTTCGAGGAAGGCCGCTTCTGCGTGCGTATCGACCCCTTCCTTGAAGCGCTCGCGGAGCTGGAGAACCCCGAGTTTCGCATCACCATCAGCGGTGCGGAAGAAATGACCATTGTGGTGAATTTGGAGCGCGGTCACGTGCATGGATTCGCCGTGGAAAAGGAGCGCCTGTGCCTTCTGAATCCGAAACTCGTTGCGGAGGTGGCGTTTGAACGCGTTCTGGAAGTAGCTATTCACAAAGACCAGATCAATCTCCAGGGCCAGAACAAGCTCCGGCTCGGCGTGGCACTCTGGCACAGCGGCTTGCCCGTGGACGTCTTGCCGGCCGAAGGGTTTCTCGACGTGCTTCTTGGCGAAGAAAATTCCGCCTGGCCACCGGAAGATGAGAAAAGTAGTCCCGAACGATAGTTAAAGTTTTTCTTGAAGTCACCTGGGAGCAGGTTCGCTTGGACGAATTCATCAGTTAAAGTTTTACTTTAGAGTTCTCTTTACGTGCTTCCTAAAATAGTTTGACTGCCAGCTCCTGCGGATGATTGCCCACTGGAATCATCGTCAGTAGAAAATTCGTGCGCACGCGGATGATGGCCAAGTCGCCGGAGCCCTCGCTCACCACGAGTAACAAATTCTCCGCCGGATCGAACCGCAATGCCCCGGGAGCATCACCAGCCGGAATGGGGAACCCCTTCCCCGGATCCCGCACAATGCGGCGATTGAAAATATCGACCGGGGTGACCCGGTCGGCAGCCGTGTCTGAAACGTACAGCAGGCTCGCGTTGCTGCTGAGAACCCCGCGAGTAGGCGCCGAGCCAAGAACCATATAATCCCCGACCTCGTGCGTCTCCGTGTTGATGGCCTGCAGTCCGTGAGCCTCCGGCGAAATCACGTAGAGCTCGCCGCCATCGGGCTTCAGAAGCATGTCCGTGGGCGCACCAGCGAGCTCGAGATGGGTGACCAGAACGCCGCGGCGCAAATCCACGACGGAAATGCGGTCCTCCGAACGGCTCAGAACGAACGCCAGGGAACTATCCGGCAAGACGGCGACGTCCTCTGGCTGTGCGACAACAGAGACGCTGCCGCGCTGCGCCAGCGTCGCCGCGTCATGAATGCCCAGAGTGCCATCGCGGCGATTCACAACCAGGACGGTTTTACCGTCCGGCGTTGCGTGCGCAAGGACAGGTTCGCGCCCGGTCGCGGCACGCGCGACGATGACGCGCGATCGGACATCAATCGCCAGCAGCGTGTTGTTCCCTGACGCCGTGGTGTAGATGCGATTGCCGTCCGGCGAAAAGTCCAGCGCGTAGGGAAGCGGCCCCACGGCAATTCGCGCGGTGACTTGCCCTGCGAAGTGATTGGCGCGCGCATCGAGGATCCATACGTAGCCACCCGTACTGCTGACACCAAAAATCTCCGGCCGAGTGGGATGCTCGCGCATCCCGGAAAGGCCCGGACCGACCGCGATGCGCGCCACGGCTTTGAGCTTCACGAGATCCACGACGGTGACGCTGCCGTCTGCCGTCGTCACGTAAGCGCACAGATGCAGGTCCGGGCGGAGGAACGAAGGGCGATGCTCGCGCAAAAGCACAACAAGGCCGGAGATGGCCAGCGCGGCAAGCAGAAAATAGGAGCGGAAGTTCTTGGGACGATTCATGTACGCCGTGAAATTGTCCCATGGTTCGACGAAAGGTCAAACGCCGCGCTTAAATCTGACATGCGCGACAACTTTTTCGATCACATCTGCGGGACGCTGGTGGGGCTTCTTCTTGCGTGCCTAGGGTCTTGGTTCCGGATCAGCCTTGGCTGATATGGCGCCAAGAGGTTCCGGCGATGAGTGTTCTCCCTGGCGTGTGAGATAGATGATGAAAGGAGTGACCCCGAAAGGCATTTTCTCCGATTCAGGCACTGTGCCTACTGGCTTGGACTTGAGCATGCGCAACTGGTCGGTCCACGGATCGACCTTGATGCGTCCGCCGAGCGGGAGCGCCGCGATCACGTTAGCCGCTGGCTTCGCATCCGCATCTGGCGATTGCGCTGAGAACACCGCGGCCACGATGGTCCAGCTTGTAGAGAGCCTGTCGCCCAGATGCGGACTGATCAGGTTAGGGACTTCCCTCGACCGGGATTTGAGGGCCTGGAGGAATAGTTGTGCGATACCGGACTGTTCCTTGTAGGGCGAGTTGCTCAACAGTTCGGTCCCCTTGAGCTTCGCTGCTTGTTCTTCTTCCGGCGTGCGCGCAAAGTCAAAGTGGCGAAACGTCTCTTTTTCGTTGAATCGCACACGGTTGAAGAACGCGAACTGCGAGTCCATACGATGCCCGAGCACCACATGACCCAGTTCGTGGGCCATGATGGAAGCTAGGCTGGCCTCGTCGGGAAGCACGTCAATCAACCCGCGGCTCAAGACGATGGTGTGGCCCACGGTAAACGACTCAAGCGTTGAGGTCATTAGCACGCGGCAGCGGACTTCCGGCGTGATGTCCAGATTATTAGTCACTTCCAAATTGTTGACCACAGCTTCCAGTACCTTGTCGACTTCTCCGCGCGGCGCTAGCAGACCCTGCCGCTCCAGGCGCTCGGTGACGTTGTCTTCGGCTTGCCGGTCCCAGGAACGCTCCGCTTGAAACGGCGAGTAGTCGTTGGCCGTTTCCGATTGATCATTTACAGGAGTCGGCGCCTCCACGAGGACTTTATTCAATTCTTGCTCTTCGCGAACATTGCCAAGGTTGTAGCCCCACATGCGCGTCTGCGCACGGAATGCCCGGAATCCCATGTGCCTTGTCCTCGGATCTCGGACGCTGCCTTCCTCGCTGTAAATGAAGGCCGGAAGCCATTGATTCTTGCCGGCATTCGTCCGCCAGCTATCGAAATTGAAGTAGTTGCTGGTCAAAGACGAGCCGCCGTAGGCACCATTGAATCGCACGATGTGGAAATCCTGATCCTCCACCCAAATGCGGCCGACGAAACGTCCTTTACCTGACTTTGGCAACGGGTTTACGTCAAAGACCAGGCAGCGCACCTCGCCCAAGAACTCGCGCCGGACATACTCAATCCTGTAATGCGCCCGGTCGAACCCGTTCATGTCCAGATAGATCATCTGCAGGAAGCCGCGCGGAACAAACTCCGTGGAGAAAAAGCTGGCCCAGCCGCCGAAAACCTTGTGCTTCAGGCCGGCGTCGCGCTCCATGGGGCCCAGGGGTTCAAGCTCCACGCCCTTCGCCAGTTCGGCACGCCCAAGAAAGTATTTATCGCCGTCCGGCACGGCCCCCAGCTGCTTATCCGGGCGGATATTCTGGATGTAGGTTTCCACCAGAGGTGAATATTGGCGAAGCAGCTGCACTTCTGCCTGCTCTTGCCGCACGATCTTGTCCACCAATTCGCTTTCCGTCATCGGCTGCTGTGCTGTTGCAGCGATCGGCATCGCTGTAAGCGTCAGAATCGCATACACAGTCTTGAGGCTGCGCATTGTGCCTCCACACTTGGACTTTTGGAGCTGGGGTTGTGCCCCCACACTAGCCCTCCGCGTGGTGCCTGCCATCTGTACTGAGGACCAGTTTCGGGTCAGCCGTCTTGTCGTTTTGGCAGCTTGAGGGAAATAACCAGGGCGCGTGACGCACCGCAGCTAGCAGCTTAATCCAAGGAGAAATGAATTTGGGGGACAGCAACGCCCACAGTGCCGTTCAAACCACCTGCTAAGTGTTGACAACGGACGGGCGGGGAAACAATAATTCTGGCTCTCTTGATAGTTCATCCGGGCGTGCCTTCGCCCTCCGCGCACGAAGGGTGCGGCCGCTTCCAACAGGAGGTTCCTATGAGTTCCACCCTATTTTCCAGGCGCAAGTTTTTCGAGGCAGGTACGGCGGCGGCAGCCGCAGCAGGAGTTGCGGCGATTCCTGGAGCAGCGTTAGCCCGGCCGCCGCAGGAAGGGGGCTCCGGCGTAGGTCCCCTCTTTCCAGAAGGAGGCGCGCAAAGATTTTTTTTATCTCAGCAAAACGCGTACTTGTTCCTGGACACCATGATGGACGCCTACGCGCAAGGTTTTACCACCCGGCTTTCGCAAAGCTATTCCGACGAACTTGGTTTGGAGAGTACCGCGTTCGTTTACGACAACGCCGTCGAGATCATGGCTCGGCTGCTGCGCGCCAGGGGACAGGATTTGGACCGCGCCAAGGTGCTGGGAAACGGCTTGCTGTACGCCCAGCAAACGGATCCCGCCGCGGACGGGCGTGTGCGCCAGGCCTATTTCGTGGACCATGCGGACGCGCAAGGAGTTTTCATTATTCCCTCGGGCTTCCCCTTTTTCTTCCTGGGCAGCGCCACGGGAGATATGGCGTGGACCGGAATGGCGCTCGCTCAACTGGCGCATCGCACAGGAATCTCGGCTTATCTCGACGGAGCCGTCCGGCTGGGCAATTGGATTTTCAACAACACGTTTGATACGCGCGGCGCGGGCGGCTACAACTTTACCCTCGGCCCCAACCAGGTGAAATCCACCGAACATAATATTGACGCCTTTGCGCTCTTCACCATGCTGGCTCGCTTGACCGGCGATTCGGCGACTTGGACTGGCCGAGCCGACCACGCGCGCATTTTTGTTGACACCATGTTCAACGCCGCGGGTGGGTTTTTCTTTACCGGCACGGGGCCGGATGGCGTCAGCGTCAATCCCAATCTCAGCCAGGACAACATTCCCGAGGACGTGCAGGATTGGTCTTTCCAGGCTTTTCTCAACCCCGACCATGCGGCTTCCATTGACTGGTGCAAAACGAATCTTGCGGTGACAGACACTCCCCAAACTTACAACAGCGACCTGGTTCCGGCGTTCAGCGCCAACCTGAGCGGGAACATGCGCGTGTCCGGAGTTAGCTTCGCCACCCAAAGCATGCGGCCGCCGCTGGCGGAAAACGAAACTACGGAAGGCGCTTGCTTCATTGCGCCTTCGGACCCGTTTTCCAATCGACCCAGTCCCAGTGCGGTATGGCTGGAAGGAACCGGGCATTTGGCGGCCGCCTTGCTCAGCCGGAATTCGCCCCGGAGCAAGGATATTGATGGCTTTAACGGTGATGTGGACACCGCGCGAATCCTGCTCGACAACATTCGGGTCGCGCAGAACAACCTGGGTAGGGGACAGCACGTGGGCGGTGGACAACCCTTTGTCGGCCTGGGCAAACCGGCGCAAGCCATTCCGGATGGCCTCGGCGTGATCGCAGCGACCAGCGAGCTGAATACTGGATTTGGATTTTCCTTCAAACGCTTCCAGCATGTAGGCGCCACTGGGTGGTACGCCATCGCCGGACAGGCCGGCAATCCCTTTCAGCTCGGCCTGGGCAAGGAAAGCCAATAGTGCCCACGCCGCACTCTTTAAAGCTATGAAGCCAGCCCCACAACCTCAAGTGGAGCTACGCGACGTAGCACCGGGCCTGTGGATCTGGCTTCTCGAACATCCTCACTGGAAGCCGGGGCAGGGCTGGGAGCCAATCGTGGCGTCAACTTGCGTCGAGTCACGCGGCGAGACGCTGGTTCTGGATCCACTTGCTCCGCCCGAAAACGCGGCCGAGTTCTGGAAGCGGCTCGACGCGCGTCCCCCGACCGCCGTCGTCGTTATCAAGCCCGATCACGTCCGCGACGTCGATCTGTTCGTGCGCCGCTATAAGGCCCGCGCGTTCGGCCCGCGGCTCTTCTTTCGCGAGGACGTCCCCAAAACCGACCTGCAATGGATCGAGCCTGGCAGCCAGCTTCCAGGTGGGCTCGTCGCCCTCTACGACGGACGCGGCCGCAACGAGACGCCGCTGTGGCTGCCCGAACAGCGAACAATCGTTTTCGCCGACGCGCTGACCGCGCCGGGCGGCGAGTTGCGCGTCTGGGCGTCAACAGCGCATGAGGAGCGGGCGTTGCCCGCTCTGCGCGCGCTGCTCGAGCTTCCGTTCGAGCGCGTCATTGTCTCCCACGGCGAACCGGTTCACACCCGCGCCGCCTATGAGCGTGCTCTCGAACTTCCCACCTGGACAGGGTAACTATTGTCCGTCACAAACGCCGTTCAAATCATTCGCAACGGGGCGCATTCGCGGCTATTACGCTCCCGGAGTTACACTCGTGACACATACAGCAGGAGGTGGGTGGACATGGCACGGATCGGCGGTGCAGAACGCAATCAACAAGGACTATTGCAAGGTCTTTTCACGCGAATCATCTACTCGATGGCCAACCGCAAGGTGGGGCGCGTGGTGATGCCGGTGAAGATCGCGGCGCACCACGCCAAGCTGCTTTGGGGCTACGGGCAGATGGAACAATCGCTCTTCGCGAGCAAGCTAGTGGATGCCGGGCTAAAGAACCTCGCGCAATTGCGAGTGGCCACGCTCGTCGGCTGCCCCTTTTGAATTGACATCGGTTCTGCGGTCAGCAGAACCAGCGGGGTCTCCGTAGAGAAGATCGCGGCCCTGCCAAATTACCGGAACAGCGAGCTGTTTTCGGAGATGGAAAAGCTGGCGCTGGAGTACGCCGATGCCATGACGCAGACTCCCGTGGAGGTTCCAGAGGCGCTGTTTGCCAAGCTGGGGAGAAATTCACGGATGCGCAGTTGGTGGAACTTACGGCGACAGTGGCCTGGGAGAACTACCGGGCGCGGTTTGACCATGCGTTCGGAGTGGAAGCCAAAGGTTTTACAAAGGGGAGCTACTGCGCGTTACCAGTGCGCGCGGCGGGTCAGGCTTAGATTCATCCCGCGAGTGGAGGCGCTAAGTTTGGCGCGAAACAGACTACTGGTATACTCGCGCGGCGTGACTCCGAAGACTTGAGAAAGATCTGACTGGAGGAGACCCCGTGCGTTCATCGGTAGTGATAGCTGTCTTGGTAGGATTACTTGCGATTCCTGCGCAGGCGCAAGAGCCTGCAGGGAAGCCGATATTCAAGCTGCAAGAGGTGATGATTCCGATGCGCGATGGAGTGAAACTCCAGACCGCGATCTTGACGCCCGTCGACCAGCAGGGGTCGCTGCCGATTCTGTTTCGGCGCACGCCTTACGGAGTTCCCGAAAAGCCGCCGGAGCACATGCCGGCAAATCTCAAAGAGCTCGCACAGGATGGCTACATCTTTGTAATTCAAAATTTGCGCGGCCGCTTCAAGTCCGAAGGCGTGTTTGATCTGACGTCCCAGGTGGACCTCACCAACCCGAAGGCCACGAACGAGACGACGGATGCTTACGACAGCATCGAGTGGCTGCTGAAAAATTTGCCGAACAACAC
>Ga0137399_10001225_pt1 | contig 11548 bp, 10 predicted proteins | sample czorhiz316metaG_FD_104810 | JGI IMG/M metagenome (GOLD analysis project Ga0137399, IMG submission 104810) | Vadose zone soil microbial communities from Angelo Coast Range Reserve, California, USA - czorhiz3.16 metaG | ecosystem: Environmental > Terrestrial > Soil > Vadose zone | place: USA...
CGTGCTCAACGTGCGCGACTCCGACGCGACGCTCATCGTCTCGCGCGGCGCGCTTTCCGGCGGATCGCTGCTCACTGAGCGCGAGGCGCTCGAGCGCGGTAGGCCGGTGCTCCACGTCGACCTCGCGCGACTCTCCGACGCCGAGGCGGTGGCTCAGCTCCGCGAATGGCTCCACACGGTGGATCCCACCACGCTGAACGTCGCCGGTCCGCGCGCCAGCCGTGATTCAGGGATCGGAGAGTGCGTGGCCGCGCTGCTGCGCGGCGCGTTATCGCGGCCCGGTTGAACCCGACCGCTCAGTGCAGCGGCCGCGCGAACACCGAATCCCACGGCGCGAGCGCGGGCTTGGGGCTGAGGTTGACGTCCACCAGGCCGTTGTAGGCGAACGGCGCCACGCCGGGCGGAAACGCGGTGAGGTCGAGATCGGTGAACGTGAGCTGAAACCAGCCCTTCGCCGTCATGCGATCGAGCAGTTGCGCCTCGCAGACGATGTACTGCCGCTGGAGCGCCGGGCTCGTCACCACCGAAGAAACCGTGGTCGAGGACCAGCCGCCCTCGGTCACGATCACCGGCAGCGCCGTGCCGAGCACGAGGCGCGAATAGTAGTCGTCCGGCAGATCCTGGGGCGTCGCGTATCCGGCGAGATAGGGATAGGACGAGAGCCCCATGGCCTGGATGAACGGGAAGTCCGTGAGATCCTGTGCGACGCCGATGTAGGGCCCGACCGGCGCGAGCCTGCCCCACGCGGTCTCGACCTGGACGCTGGTCATGAGCCTGCGCGTGGCATCCACCGCGCGCGCGTCGGCCGCGGCATCATTCGCCATCTGCCTGATCGCGGCATAGAGCGGCGCCGGCGACAGCGCGCGGATCAGATTGGTCTCGAGCGCGACGCCGAGATAATCCGGCGTGATCAGGGTGTCCATCGCCACCACGTAGCGGCGATAGAGCTGCTGGATCGCGGGCTCGGTGACGCTGCGCCCGGCGTTCACGAGCGGCGTGGACTCGCCGCCACGATTCAGCCCGTTCCCGGGATCGATCATCACCACGATCTTGAGCCCCTTCGCGCGGTAGTACTGCGCGAGCGGGAGCTGCTGGCGCATCACGAACGAATCGGGTCGCGTCCCGGCCAGCAGCGAGTCCCACGGCACTTCGTCGCTCATGATCGCGCCGTCGCTGCGCTGCGACCACAGGTTGATGTTGTTGAGGAGCAGCGTGAGGTCCAGGCGCGGCGGGATCCCCGAGAAACCCATCATGAACGTGCGCGCCGCCGGGCTCGAGCCGGGGCTCGTGACCTTGTGCGAGCAGCCGGCCCGTCACGAGCGCGGTGGCGAGCAGCAGCGCGGAGAGCAGGGCGCCGCGGCAGGTCACGTCACGGCGCTCCGACGAAGTCCTCGATCGTCCGCACGAACTTGTCGGGCTCCTCGAAGTACGGAATATGGCCGCTCTTCTCGAACACCGCGAAGCGCGAGTCCGGGATCGCCTTGTGGATCTTCCACGCCACGGACGGCGCCACGTTCATATCGTATCGGCCGGTGATGACCAGCGTGGGGAACTTGAACTTCGGCAGCTCGGGATTGAGATCGAACTTGTGCAGATCCGCGTTCAGCAGCTCGTTGACAGTGCGTTTGTACGGATACTCCGAGGCATGCTTCATGAAGCGATCGCGATTGTCGGGCGACCAGAACAGCATCTGCAGATACTCGTGGATGTCCGTGGCGTACGCGGCCGAATCCCCCAGCGCCTCCGCGAAGCCGAGCGCGCCCTGCTTCTCGATGCCATCGGGATAGACATCCTTGAACAGGAAGACGGTGTCCTCCCACTTGGGCGCCGCGGAATCCACGATCATGAGGTGGCGGATGTGCTCCGGGTAGCGCGCGGCGTACGCCATCACCAGGTATCCGCCCCAGGAGTGGCCGAGCAGATCGATGCGATCGGCGCCGAGGCTCGCGCGCACCGCGTCGAGATCGGCGATCTGGTCCGCGAGCGTGCAGGACTGATTCGGCTTGAGTGCGTCGGATCGCCCCACGCCCCGCTGGTCGTAGAACACGACGCGGCGGCGGCGCGCCAGCACGTCCCAGGCCTCCGAGCAGTGGACGTAGTCGTGCGCGAATCCCGGACCCCCGTTCACCATGAACAGCGGCGTGCCCGGCGTGCTGCCGCGCACCTCCACGTAAAGCGCGCCTCCCGGCCCGGCGATGGTGTGGCCACTCTCGGGCGCGGCCAGGGCGGCGCCGGTGCAGGCGCAGGCGATCAGGGCGGTGGTCAGTGCGAGAGCGCGGGGGCGGGCGATTCGGCGCGAGGATGGATCGAGCATCGTGCCTCCAGGGGGTGATGGGATCCGGCGGCTCTACAGCCTTCCTTCACATGCTTCAGCGGAGGCTGCCTGTCCAACGACGCAGCAAGTGTCGATCATGATGTCATTTCTTTAGAACGGCGAGGCTTCATATTCTTTGGAGGGGCGTCCACAAACTCGGGGATTTCGACTCGACTCGACTCGGCTCATCGGAGGCCAACCCAAGACCAGGGTACGACATGGAGGACGTTCGAGTCTCCGGGTCGAGTGGTCATTCCCATGTCCGCTATGGGGTCCGAAGCTCAGCAGGGATCGTTTTCCCCGGGCAATCCCTGCTCAACCATCCCACAATCACCTATCCATTCCTCGCCTCCAGGCATATGTTGCAGTTGCGGGTACATTTTCACGGCGATCCCATGCGCCGACTCGCCCGCGAGAATGGAAGTGGAGTATGCGGCACGGCCCCCGTCTCAGTTGGATCGCTCTGATTCTCGTCCTCGCTTCTGCAAGCGCCTCACACGCTGGTGCCGATTGCGGCCTACGACCTCTCGGCTCGCAGGAACCCAACGTGGTCTGGAGCACCAACGATTCGCTCTCCGCCTGTCCCGCCGGGGACTTCGTGTATGCCGGGCACCCCCAGCGGCTGAAGATCAGCGCGTTCTACTTCGACGCCAACAATTGCACGAAGGTCGGCGTGCCGCCCGAGTCGGTCTGGGTCACGATCCAATCGACCACGGGAAACCTCAAGGTCAACGACGAAGGCGCCAAGATATTCGCCGACGATTCAACCCACAGCGGCGGTGACGCCACGATCACGATTCCGAGCTTTTCTGGTAACGGGCGGGTGTACGTGCGGCTCTATGTCTCCGGGGTGTCGCAGGGGGTCAAATCGGCGCTGGTGCGCACCACCGACAGCAACGCCGACGGGCGTACGGACATGGCCGACTACAATTGCATCTGCTATTCGGACCTCAACTACAGCGGGTCCGTCACCGGAGCGGATGGAACCCTGGTTCTAGATCACGGCGGGGACTGGCACCGGAACACGCTGTTCGGGACGCCGGTCCGCCGAACGAATCTTTCCTATGCGGAGGGTCAGGCAGGTTCGATTGGCGAGAGCGCGGTCTTCTGGTCTCCCAACGGGCACTGGCTAAGCTACACTGTGCATGGCCCGTTGGGTACCCACTGCCATGTCTTCATTGTGGGGTCCGATCCGGGCATCGGGGACACGCCGAGGCAGTTCACGAATGCCGACAGCAGCGATTACGACCCCAGTTGGTCGGCGCTGAATAACGAGATCGCTTTCGGCAGAGCTGACTACCGAATTGTCCGCAAGGGCATCCTGGGATTCAGCTCGGACACAAACGATTACCTCGTGGCGGCCAGTGGAGATCCTCAACACGACGGGGACCTCACGCCGGCGATCTCTCCGAATGGGCGCTGGGTCGCCTTTGGTCGCAAGGATCAGGTGACATTCGACTACCACATCTGGAAAGTCCCGATCACGGGCGGTGCCGCGACCCAGCTCACCTTCACTGCGGGTGTGCCCGACCAGTACCCGAGCTGGTCGCCGGATGGCGAGTGGATCTACTTCGATCGGGAGATTGGGTACCCGAACCCGCACCTCATCTACAAGGTGAAGGCGAACCAGAGCCTAACCTCCGACACGTTGACGACCCTGGTCTATTCGGCGGGAGCCGGGAAGGACGCCGCTACGCCGGCCGTCTCGCCCGACAACCTTATCGTCTCGTTCGGCTCGGGGACGCACGATGACCATACGGTGGATGTGCGGGCCTACACGCTCGACCCCTCCCTTGCGACTCCCAAGCCAGTCCTCAACTATCCCGACACTGCCTTTGCGATCCACGGCCCAGACCCGGTGCTCTCGCCCGTCATCGGATTCGATGGAACGCGGCTGGCTTTGCGATCGAGGCAGATCTGGGCGGTCCGCCGCAACATGAACCTGCCACCGCAGTTCACCAATATCGGCTCGCACGCCCTTACCGACAGCACGCCGGTCGTAAGCGACGCGCCGTACATCGGCGATTCGCTGAACTTTGCCGTCTTGGCCAGCGACCCGGAGGGCGATCCGTTGACCTACTCGGGTTTCTTCCTCCAGGCCGGCATGACATTTGATGCCGGCACCCGAACGTTCGCATGGCGCGTGCCGGGGCCCGCCAGCATGACTTACTACGTCAAGTTCATGGTGACTACGCCAAGCGGAGGCACAGATGTCGTGCTCGACAAGTTTGCCGTCCAGGCGTGCTGTGGACCGCACGGGCCGGCGTCCGATGGAGCGATCGCGCTGGAAAGGGTCGATGGACCCAATCCCACGGCCGGGGAGTGCGCGGTTTGGAGCGGATTGCAACCCGGCGTGACCGCCAGGCTTTCGATCTTCGACGTGGCCGGGCGCCGCGTGGCCTTAGTGCAGGCTCCGGCGGGGAGGAGGCTGGTGTGGGATGGAAATGGTGCGTCGGGAAGACGCGCGCCTGCCGGAATCTATCTATACCGAGTTGAAGTCGGCACCAACCGGCGCGAGGGCCGGCTAGTGGTCATGCGATGAACCGTGGCCTTCAGCCCGCAGCGCCGCGTTGGGTCACACTCCCGGCGTGGCGACCGGAGCTGGTGCCGTGAGAGGGAAGGCACTTGGTGGAGCGAGTCGGGTCGCCGTTCTTCTTGTTCTCGGCATTCTCTGCGGGCCGAGGCGCGGCTGGTTGAGGAGCGCGGAGGCAGCCATGTGCTCGCCGGAAAGTATTGGCGTCAATGCCTCCGAGAGAAGTTTTGTTGCGGCGCTGGATGGAAATGCACCGGGCGAGACATTCATTGCGAACGACACCCTCATCCGCTCCATCAGTGTCTGGCGGGTAGCACCAGAGGCCAATGATCCTGACCCGATGAAGCTGTGGATCACGGCGGTAGACTCCACCGGGATGCCGCTCACGGATAGCGTCGTGTTCGATGGGCCAGCGATTCAGGCCACCGGCGATGGCGTAAGTCCCACCGAGGTCCGGTACTCGTTCTCCCCGCCCATTTCCTTGCCCCATCGAGGCCAGTACTTCCTCGCAATTCAAGAGCCGTGTTACGGGTACTTCGATTTGGTCACAACGGTTGGAAACGCCTACGCTGGAGGCAACCTCTGGAGGACGGGGAGAAGCCTCCTGAGCGGATGCATCCTGCAACCCAATCCGGACAGCTTCGCTCCTAACGACCTCGTCTTCACCATCGTGTTCTGTGGGACATCAACGCCGGTGCGGCGGGGAACCTGGGGCGACTTGAAAGTGCTCTATCGATGATATGGAGTGACCGGTAGTCAACAACGACCACTCTCGTTCGCGGGGGTGGTCGTTGTGTTTGTGGATCGAAGCGAGGGACGACCTCCGAGGCAGGGCGCTTCGACGACGAGTCACGCTGATATGCGCGGATTACCCGGATGCCCTCGGGCAGAGCCGCATGACCGTGTTCCGTCGGGAGAGTCCGCACTCTGAGAACGCCATTCACCGTGAGTCGATGAGGTGGCACACCGATATCGCGGGGGCTCCGGATCGTGCCTGTCCTCGAAGGCCGCACTTCGCTCTGTCCGGGTTCGATTACACCCTCGCCGTCGACGCCGGATGCAGCACGTTCCACACGAAGCCGACGAGCTCGCGGGCGATGGCGATGGTGACGAGGTTGGGATGCTTGCCCTGATGGGTCATGCGACGCTGGCGCAGGGTGAGCCGTCGCAACGCTCGATCGGCCAGCGCGATCAACTTGGGCGGCTGCTCCTTGCGTCTCAGCCGCAGGGCGCGCCCGACGATGGGCTTGTGTCGGTAGTGCCAGGCGGCTTCGACCAGCAGTCTTCGGACATGGCGATTGCCGGCGCCGGTGATGCCGCCGCGACGCTCGCGCATGCCGCTGCTGTGCTCGCGCGGGACCAGCCCCAGGTAGGACATCAGCCGGCGCGGATGGACGAAGCGCCGCGGGTCATGGATCTCGGCGACCAGCGCGAGTGCGGTCACCGTGTCGATGCCGTGGAAGCAGCGCAACGCCTGCACCGGCTCGCGCCAGGGATCCTGAAGCGAGACGGTCTCGATCTCATCGCTGAGTCCTTGAAGCCGACCCTCGACCTGCTCCACCGCCAGCAGGTAGTCCTCGAAGATCACCTGATCGGCGCGCCGTGGGAACGTCAGTGCACGCAGCCAGGCCCGGTACTTGGCCGACCAGGTCGGCTTGCGGCCCACCGCGTAGACGCAGCCGCGCCGCAGCATGAACTTCGCGAGCCGGTTGCGGGCCCGGGTCAGATCGCGCTGCGCATCGTCGCGCGAGCGCGTCAGGTCTCGGACCGCCTCTTCCTCCTCGGTCGGTGGCTTCACCTCGGTCAGCAGCCCGGCCCTCAGCAGCTCCGCCAGCTTGCGGGCATCGCGGCGGTCGGTCTTGATCCGAGCTCCCGGCTTGACCGGGATCAGCGAAGGCGCGATCACGCGGCAGTCGATGCCGGCCCGCGTCAGCTGTCGGTGTAGCACGAAGCCGGTCGGCCCCGCTTCGTAGCAGCACAGCAGCGAGCTCTCAGCCTCGCGTTCCAGCTTGCGGATCATCCGGCAGACGCCGCCGCTGTCGTTGACCAGGCTCCATTCGAGCGGCGGCTGCCCGGGCCGAAGCAGCGCCACGCTGATCGTGTTCTTGTGTACGTCGAGTCCAACAAAAGTGCTAGCGTTCTCCATCGACCGGCCCCCTTCTTCGTTGTGGCTCTGGGACCGCGAGGTCTTAAACCACGCACAAGTGTGAGCACTGCTCACCCGGACTCCATCCGGCAGCAATGGCTGGCGGACGCTACGACCGGGAGCCGGTCACTTCCATGGTGTCTGATGGCCTTGCCGGGAGGACGCGCCCGGAGAGTCTGGTGATGGACGAATGCAAGGTGATCCGAGCACTGATGCTCACTGCTCTTCTCGCGCTGGGCACCGCGGAGCACTCGTCCTTCGCGCCGTCGCGGTGCGCCCCGGCCGGCCGCCCGTTTCGCTACACGAAACTCCACTTCTGTTGCATGGCTCGCCTGAATTCAGTCAGTGGCGCCGGCCGTTCTCAAGCATCACAATGGTCCACGGCCGCGTTCCGACCGGAGCCCTGACATTCACTCGTGAGGAACCCATGCGTTTGCGTTGGATGCTGACCACACTACCGTTGCTGGCCGCAGCCCCGGCTCTCGCCTCCATGACCGGAGGGAGTTCGCCCGCGCCGCCGCCGCCGCCGCCCCAGAATCCGGCGCCCGACATGTCGAACAAGGATATGTCGCTCGATGCTTCATCGCGCCAGCAGGCCGAGCGCGCGTACGCCGAGGCCTACGAGCAGATCACGAAGGCGAAGGCGGACGTCGAGGCCGGCAAGGACAAGAACGCGCAGAAGAAGTTCAAGAAGGCGCTCGAATCCGCCCAGGAGGCGGTGCACCTCGACGCGAAGTACTACGAGGCCTGGAACGCCGTTGGCTACGCCTCACGCAAGCTCGGCAAGTACGACGATGCGCTGAAGGCGTACGGGACCTGCCTCGACATCAAGCCCGACTACGCGCCGGCGCGCGAGTACCTGGGCGAGGCCTATATCGAGCTGGGTCAGATCGACAAGGCGCGTGACCAGCTCGTCATGCTCGATCATCAGAGCGCGGCCGAAGAGTCGAAGCTGCTGAAGGCCAAGCTCGATGTGTGGCAGGCGGCGCATCCCGATTCTTCATCCACCAAGGCGGCGTCTTCGGGGCAGTAGCCCGCCGACCTGACTTTCGGGCAGACCAAAGCCCCCGGCTCTTGAAGAGCCGGGGGCTTCCCGTTCGAGCCTTCCGGATCAGCCCTTGGTGGGAGCGGGCTTCGGGGCCGGCGCGTTGGGATTCTTCGCGAAAGCCGCGACGTTGAGCGTGAGCTGAACGTCGTCGCTCAGCATGGTGCCGCCCTGATCCAGCGTCTTGTTCCACACCAGACCGTATTCCTTGCGATCCGGAATCGTCACGGTGCCGAGGAAGCCGGCCTGGATGCCGAGGTCGTTGCCGCCGATCGAAGCGGGACCCATCCCCAGGAACTCGACGTCGAGCGTGACCGGCTTCGTCACGCCGCGCATGGTGAGATCACCCGCGACCTGGAAGTGCTTGTCGTCCTTCCCCGGGACCACCTTCGTGCTCTTGAACGTGATGGTCGGAAACTTCTCGACCCAGAAGAAGTCCTGGGTGCGCAGGTGATTGTCGCGGCGGTCGTTCGCGGTGAAGATGCTGGTGTCGCGGATCGTAACCTCGACCGACGACGCGGCGAGATTCTTCGGGTCGTAGACGATCGAGCCGCTGAAATCCGTGAACTTGCCGTGCACCTTGTTGAAGAAATGCCGGACGTCGAAGCCCACTTCGGAGTGCGCACGATCGATCTGCATGGTGAGCGGATCCGAGACGGCGGGACGGACGGACGCGAGGGCCGCGACGATGAACGCGGCCACGACTGGAACGATTCTCCTCACGATGGCTCCTTTCGAGGGGCGTCGCTTCCGTGTTTCCGGTGCGCCAACGCCAATTGAGATCGCGACTGGCCGGGGAGTGTATCCGAGTCGCCACGACTCTTGCGCGCTTCGGACCCCTATTGAGGTGCGGGCCAGCCGCCGCACGATTCGTGTTATAACACACAACTCGGGCGGCAAACCCCAGTCTTTGCCACTTCTTGACCCGGCCTCACGCCCAACGTGGGGCCGGAGGACGACGAGCGCCGAGCGCCCACCCGGCGCGCTCCGGCCGCTTGTGGACGCCGGGGTCCGCCCGTAGCATTCGATCGTGCCAGGCTTCGAGCAGACCCCTCCGGACATTCGCGATCTTCTCGGCAAGCGCATCAGCCAGCTCGGCCTCCGGCTGGAAGGCTCGCCGGTCGAGAGATTCGTCCAGCAGCTCTATCGCGAGCTGGAGCGCAAGGGACTGCGCCGCTTCCGGCCGCTCTGCTACCTCACCGACGAATGGGGTTGCCCCGACGGGCAGCCGGTGATCGGCATCCCGTTCTACCTCGCCGATCCGCAGCTCGCGCGACTCGAGCGCGCCATGAACGATCTCGAGGACTCGCGCGAGATCATGATGTACCTGAGGCACGAAGCCGGACACGCGTTCAACTATTCGTATCGTTTGTACGTGACGCCCGAGTGGCGGCGCCTGTTCGGTCCCTACAACCGCCGCTATCGCGATCACTATCGTCCGGTGCCGTTCAGTCGCAAGCACGTGCGCCATCTCGCCGGCTGGTACGCGCAGAAGCATCCCGACGAGGATTTCGCCGAGACGTTCGCGGTGTGGCTCACGCCGCGCTCGAACTGGCGCAAGAAGTACCGCGAGTGGTCGGCGCTCCAGAAGCTGCGCTATGTCGATCGCGTGGCGCGTCATGCGCGTGGCCACGATCCGGCGGTCCCGACCGGGGACGTGGACATCACGGTCGAGGACATGAAGGTCACGGTCGAGCAGCACTACAAGCGCTTCAAGAAATACAACGGCGCCGGGGTCAACGTCGCGCTGGAATCCGATCTCGTGGACCTCTTCATTCCGCCCGGGCGCCGACGCCGTAACTTGCGTCCGGCCGCGGAGATGCTCGAAGAGCACCGGATGCTGCTCACCGACAAGATCACGTACTGGACCGGGGTCAAGCGCCCGGTGGTGCGCGCGCTCGTCGAACGCATCATTCGGACCTGCCGCGAGCACAGTCTCAGCTCCATCGCCGGCCGCGAGGAAACTTACCTGGTCGAATTAACGGCCTATGGAACCACCCTCGCGATGAATTACCTTACACGTGGCCGGTTCATCCAGACCTGACGACCGGTTGAAGCCTGAGACCCGAGGGAACGGGCAGCGGACATCCGGCGAGGATCGCCATGGCGAAGCTGCGGATCGGCGTGCTGTACGATTTCTGGTGGGAAGACGAGGCGTCGCAGGACGAAGCGGCGCGGCCGCCCCGCCAGGGCCCCGACGAGGACGTTCAGGGCGTCTACGAGGCCCTGAAGAAGACCGGGCACAGTCCGATCTACCTCCGGCTCGACGGCACGCCGCAGAGCCTCGAGGAATTGGCCCACTCCGAGACCGACCTGATCTTCAATCTGGTCGAGTCGTTCGGCGGCGACGACAGCCGCGACAGCAACATCGCCGCCTACCTCGAGCTGCTGGGGCGCCGATTCACCGGCGCCGGCTCCAAGGGGCTCTACCTCGCGCAGGAGAAATCGCTCGCCAAGAAGATCTTCGCGTTCCACGGCATCCACACGCCGTATTTCGCCACGGTCTATCGCGGGCGCACCGAGCACTCGCACGACATCCAGTTCCCGGTGATCGTGAAGCCGGCCCGCGAGGACGGCTCGATCGGCATCCAGTTCGGGGCGGTGTGCGGCTCGATCAAGGAGCTGATGGAGCGGATCGACTACATCCACGCGGAATTCGATACCCCGGCCCTGATCGAGGAGTACATCGAGGGTCGGGAGCTCTACGTGGGGGTCCTGGGCAACGAGAAACCGGTGGCCCTGCCGGTGGTCGAAATGGACCTTTCCAAGCTCCCGGAGGGTACTCCCAAGATCGCGGGCAGCGAGGTCAAGTGGGAGGAGGACTCCGAGGCCTACCGCAGCACGCATCCGTTCTTTCCGGACGACCTCGAGGAGGACCTGCTGAAGCGGCTGAACGAGACCGCGATCCAGGCCTTTCAGGCGCTCCAGCTTCGGGATTATGGCCGGATCGATTTCCGGCTGGCGACCGACGGGGCGCTGCACGTGCTCGAGGTGAACCCGAACCCCTACTTGCTCCCGAGTGCCGAGTTCGTCATGGCAGCCGAGAAGTCGGGCCGTCCCCACGCCGATCTCATCGACGAGATCGTCCAGCTTGCCATGGCCCGGAAGGCTAACGGAAACTCATAGCGTCGCACCACGAGTCGCAGCGGCCCCGCAGCACACCCTTGCGAGGTTCCCCATGTGTCCGCGCCCGCTGGCTCGGTGGTTCACCACGCTTTTCGCGCTCTGGCTCTGCCTTCCGCGCTTCGCCGCCGCCCAGGCCACGCTGCCTGCCGGATTCGCGGATGTCCCGATCGCGACCGGGCTCAGCTACCCGACCCTGATGGCGCCGCTCGCGGACGGGCGCGTGCTGTTCGTCGAAAAGGGCCTGAAGCGGGTGCGGCTGATCGTCCGCAGCGCTCTTCTGGCCGCCCCGGTCGGAGTGGTGGACAGCGTGAACGACGACGGCGGCGAGCGCGGGCTCCTCGGGGTTGCGGTGGATCCCGGGTTTCCGGCGCGACCGTACGTCTA
>Ga0137399_10001227_pt1 | contig 11534 bp, 10 predicted proteins | sample czorhiz316metaG_FD_104810 | JGI IMG/M metagenome (GOLD analysis project Ga0137399, IMG submission 104810) | Vadose zone soil microbial communities from Angelo Coast Range Reserve, California, USA - czorhiz3.16 metaG | ecosystem: Environmental > Terrestrial > Soil > Vadose zone | place: USA...
CCCCGCGCCGCGCGACGGCTTGCCCGTCGCGTCGTCCGAGCACCCGGCGACGAGGAGGCTCGCGGCGAGCGCCCAGGCGCCGGTCGCGGCGGCGACGCGCGCCCTCATCGCTTGCCCCTCCCGGCGCCGCCGGGCTTCGCGTCGCCGTCGGGCGCGGTCACCGCCGCGTCGGTCAGGGCCTCCAGCCCGAGGACGAGCCGCCTCCGGTTGATGGCCGACATACGCGCGAGTACCTGCGCCAAGCCGCGGACCCGGAGTGCCTGCAGCTCCTCGGCGAGGGCCTTGCCCGGCCGGGTGAGGTCGAGGACGTAGATCCGGCGGTCCGCGGGGTGATCGACGCGCACGATGAGCTCCCTCTGCTCGAGGCGGTCCACGATGTGGGTGACGGCGGGCAGGGTCACGCCGAACGCCTTGGCGACGTCGCCCATGTGGCAGCCCGGGTGCTCGGCGACATAGAAGAGCACCTGCGACTGGGCGAACGTCAGGTCCGCCGCCTTCTGCCAGACGAGCTGCCGGAAGATCGTGGTGCCGAGCGAGTTCAGCAGGTCGAGCACCCGCACGGCCTCGGCGGTCCAGCGCGTCGCGCCCCTCGAGCCAGTCGCCATCCGCTTCTCCCCTTCCGCCCAATCGTCTACCAGATAAATAATTAGGTCAATAAAGGATTCGCCGCTGCTACGGGACGCGCAGCCGCGGGTCGAGCGTGTCGCGGAGCCCGTCGCCCAGGAGGTTCAGGCTGAGCCCGGAGAGCGTCAGCGCGACCCCGGGGAAGAGGCTCACCCAGAAGGCCTCGCGGATCACGTTCTTGCCGCTCGCGATCACGTTGCCCCACGACGGCACGGAGGGCGGCACGCCGACGCCGAGGAAGCCCAGGATCGCCTCGGCGAGGATCGCGTAGGCGAAGATGAAGCTACCCTGGACGAGGAGCGGCCCCACGCAGTTCGGCAGGATGTGGCGGAAGGCGATGCCGAGGTCGCGGCGCCCGAGGGCCCGCGCCGCCTGCACGTAGTCCGTCTCGCGGATCACGAGCACCGTGCTGCGGATCAGCATGGCGGTCCGCGGGGTGTAGACGACGGAGAGGGCGAAGATCACGTTCCAGACGCCGGGCCCGCGCGCGGCCATGAGCGCGATCGCCAGCAGGATCGCGGGGAACGCCATGAGGCCGTCCATGACGCGCATCAGCAGAAGGTCGAGCCGCCGGTAGTAGCCGGCGCCCAGGCCGATCACGACGCCGCCCAGCGAGGTGAGGAGCATCGTCGTCAGGCCGACCAGCAGCGAGACACGGCTCCCGTGCACGACGAGGCTCCAGACGTCGCGTCCGAACTCGTCGGTGCCAAGGTAGTGCTCGGCGCTCGGGGACTGGAGACGGTTCGGCGGGTCGAGCCGCCGCGGGTTGTGGGTCGAGATCCGCTCGGCGACGAGCGCGGCGCAGACCACGACGGCGAGGATCCCGAGCCCGACGACGACGCTCCGGTTCGCGGCGACGCGACGGAGCCAGGCGTGCCTCGGCGCGGCCTCACTCATAGCGGATCCGCGGGTCGATGAAGACGTAGAGGATGTCGACCGCGAGGTTGATCAGCACGTAGGCCGTCGCCGTGACGAGGATCACGCCCTGGACCACGGGGTAGTCGCGGCGCAGGACGGCGGAGATGATCAGCCGACCGAGTCCAGGGATGTTGAAGACGATCTCCGTGACGACGGCGCCGCCGATGAGGATCGCGGTCGTGATCCCGATCACCGTCACCACCGGCACGAGGGCATTGCGGAAGGCGTGAATCCAGGTGACCGCCCCCTGCGAGAGTCCCTTGGCGCGCGCCGTTCGGACGTAGTCCTGCTGGAGGGCCTCGAGCATGCACGAGCGGCTGATCCGCGCGATCAGCGCCGACTGGCTGAAGCCGAGCGAGACGGCGGGTAGCACCATGTAACGGAGCGCCGCCACGGGGTCCGCGAAGATCGAGGTGTAGCCCGCCGCGGGGAGCCACCCGAGGCGCACGGCGAAGAGGTAGATGAAGTTCAGCGAGAGCCAGAAACCCGGGACGCAGACACCGAGCAGCGCGCCCAGCATCAGCAACCGGTCCCAGGCCGAGCCGCGATGCGCGGCTGCCACGATCCCGGAGGGCACGCCGATGGCGATGGCGACCAGCAGCGACGCGAGGGTCAGGACAAGCGTCGGCTCGGCGCGCTCGAGGAGCGCCGTCGTGACGGGGCGATCGAGGAAGTACGACTGGCCGAGGTCGCCCCGCAGCACGCGCGAGTAGAATTTCAGCAACTGCTCGTGGAGCGGCCGGTCGAGCCCCAGCGCCTGACGCGTCGCCTGGACCTGGGCCGGTGTCGCGTCGGGGCCGAGCATGACGCCCACCGGGTCGCCCGGGATCAGGTGGATCAGCAGGAAGACGACGGTGACGACCACCGCCAGGACGGGAACGAGCGCCAGGACCCTCCGGAGGAGGTACGGGGTCACCTCACTCCGCTATTTCTCGAGCCACACATTGTAGAAGCGGATCCGCTCCGTCTTCTCGTTGAAGCCCTTCACCGTGTTGCGTATCGCGCGGAGCCCGAACAGGTCGCCGTACCGGATGACCGGAACCTTCTCGTAGAACTGCCGGGTCTGCTGCTCCCAGAGGGCCAGGCGCTTCTTCGGGTCGGTCTCCCGCGCCAGCTCGGCCTGGAGCCTCAGGATGTCCTCGTCGGTCGTCCAGCCGGGCCAGCTCGACGTGAGGTAGATGTGGTGCGTCGGATCGTAGAAGGCACCGATGCCCGTCGTGAAGACGTCGTACTCCTTGGCGTTGTTGCGGCGCTTCACGAGCGTCGCCCAGTCCACCACCTGGAGGTCGATGTTGAAGCCGACGTCCTCGAGCTGCTGCTTGGTGAGCAGCGCAAAGTCGTACATCCACTTGTACTCCTGGGTCGTCATGAAGCGGATCGGCTCCTTCTTGTAGCCGGCGTCCTGCAGGAGCTTCTGCGCCTTCTCCTTGTTACGCTCGTTCCACGGGAGCCCCGCGAGCTTCGTGTGCCACGCGGTGATCTCGACGGGGGCGAGGCTCGAGTCCATCCGGTAGAACTCCGACTTGCCACCGGCCACGTTCTTCATGATGGGCTCGATGTCGAGCGCGGCCTGCCATGCCTGCCGCAGCTTCTGGTTCGTCATCAGGCCTTCCTTCTTGTTGAAGACCGCGACGAGCCAGTAATAGGGCTTCGAGACGAGCGGCCGGACGTTCGGGTTCTTCCTGAGGCGGTCGTAGGCGTCGAGGTTCAGGTCGTCGGCGAACTCGAGCTCGCCCGTCTCCACCTGGGCCACGCGGGTCGCGACCTCGGGGACGGGAATCCACAGGATCTCGTCGAGGTACGCGGTCTTGCCCCCACCGTACCCGTTCGGCTTCTCGCCGCGCGGCTTGTATTCGTCGAAGCGGATCATGCGGATGTGCTGGTCGGGCTTCCACTCGGCGAGCTTGAACGGACCGGTGCCGACGTACTCGGTGACCTTGATCTCGGGCGGGAATTTCTCGGCGATCTCCCTTGGATAGATGGCGGCGAAGTTGTTCGGCACCGCGAGCGAGATCAGGACGATCGCCGACTTCTCCTTGAGCTTCATCTCGGCGGTGTGCTTGTCCACGACCTTCCACTCGGCGACCTGGGCGAAGAGCGCCTTGCCGTAGATCGACTGCTTCCCCCAGCGCGTCAGCGACGCGACGACGTCGTCCGACGTCATCTCCTTGCCGTTGTGGAACTTGACGCCCTGGCGGAGCTTGAAGGTGTAGGTGAGGCCGTCCCGGCTCACCGTGTGGCTCTCGGCGAGCATCGGGATCGGACGGTTGCCCGCATCGAGACTGTAGAGTCCCTCGTAGATGTGGTTGGTCAGCGTCTCCGTAATGCTGGCGGTCGTCCAGTGCGCGTCGAGGGCGGGCGGCTCGCCGAGGTTGCCGACCCTGAGCACGCCACCCCGCCGCGGCGTGTCGGCGGCGAGGGCGCCGGCGCCCAGCAGGACCAAGGCCACGAGGGCGAGGACCCCTCTCGAGACGAAACGTCCGGCCGTCATACGTCACCTCCGAAGGGCGTTCGGGTGTCAGCCGACTCTCGTTCCGCGTCTCCGCCTTGTCAAGCTCATCCGAACGGTCGGCTCAGGGGACGGGCGGCAGGCGCGGCTGCTGGAGGCCGGCGGCGCGGGCCACGCCGCCCTTGACGACGGCGACCGGCACGATCCGGGCGCCGGCCTCGAGCGTCTCGCCCTTCGCGTCGGCGAGGCCGAACGCGCCCTCCTCGAGCCGGAGCAGTGTCACGTCGGCCGCGGCCCCGGGCGCGAGCGTCCCGAGCTCGCCGAGCACTCCGAGCGCGCGCGCCGGCGCCGCCGTGGTCATGCGCACGACGTCGTCGAGGGAGATACCGAGCGCCAGGAACTTCGACATGGTCGTGGCGAGGTCGAAGACGGGTCCGTGGGTGTTGTAGACGTGGAGGTCGCTCGAGATCGTGGCCGGCCTCAAGTCCTGGGCGAGCGCGTCCCGGGCGACGGCGAAGCTGAAGCTCCCCACGCCGTGCCCGACGTCGAAGTTGACGCCGCGCCCGACCGCGCGCCGCGCTTCCGCGCGCACGCGGCCGCGCGCGTCGAGGACACCCTGCTCGCGCCCGTGGAAGCAGTGGGTGAGGACGTCGCCGGGCCGCAGCGCGCGCAGGATGTCGTCGAGCGGGATCGGCGTGTCGCCGACGTGGACCATGAGCGGCAGCCGCGCCGCCTCCGCGGTCTCCAATGCCGTCTGGAGCGCCACGTGCGCGTTGGCGCCCACCTGCTGGCGCGACAGCCGCACCTTCACCCCGCGGATGAGGTCGCGGTGCGCGTCGATCGTCTGGAGCGCCTTCGCCTTGTCGATGAAGCGGACCTCCTCCAGCTCACCCACCTCGGCGCTCAGCATCCCCGTCGCGCCGATGTTGAGGAACGGGAGGATGCGGGTCTGCGACACCTCGATGACGTACCGCCGGAAGGCGGTGAAGGTCAGCGCGCCGGCGCTGCCCGCGTCCACGACCGTCGTCGTGCCTGTCGCCAGGCAGTGGAGGTCGGGCTCGATGCCGTAGTGCGAGGCGCCGTAGAAGACGTGGACGTGGAGGTCGATGAGCCCCGGGACGACGAGGAGCCCGCGCGCGTCCACGACCTCCTCGCCGGGCGCAGGCGTCGGGCGCTCGCCGAGGGCGGTCACGCGCCTGCCGCGGATGACGACGTCGCGCACGGCGTGGAGCTCCTGCGCCGGATCGATGACGGTCCCGCCGCGGATCAGCACGCCTCGACCCTTCTCACGCCGAGCGGGAGGCGGGCTGCGGTCAGACGTCGAGGTCCGCGGATTGGATGCGCTTGACGCCCGCGCCGAGCATGTCCTGCCACGCCTTCGCGAGCGAGCCGCCCGCGTCGATGCCGCGCGTCGCGTCCTCGATCACGAGGGCGGCGAAGCCGGCCTTGCGCGCGTCGAGCGCCGACCACGCGACGCAGAAGTCGGTCGCGAGGCCGGTCAAGAAGACCTGCTTCAAGCCGCGCTCGCGGAGATAGCCGACGAGCCCGGTCGGCGTCTTGCCGTCGGCCTCGAAGAACGCCGAGTAGGAGTCCATCTGCTTCCGGTAGCCCTTCCGGATGATCAGCTCGGCGTGCGGGATCCTGAGGTCCTTGTGGAGGTCGGAGTCCGCGGTGCCCTGGACGCAGTGATCCGGCCACAGCACCTGCGTGCCGTAGGCGAGACTGATCGTCTCGAACGGCTTCTTGCCGGGGTACGTCGACGCGAACGACGCGTGGCCCGGCGTATGCCAGTCCTGCGTGAGGACCACGTGCTGGAACGCCGTCGCGACCCGGTTGATCAGGGGGACGATCTGGTCGCCCTCCTTGACGGGCAGGGTGCCGCCCGGCACGAAGCAGTTCTGCACGTCGACGACGAGCAGCACGTCGGTCGCCGACGGCTTGATCTTCCGGTTCATCGCCTGGGCGAGTGCCGTGGCCGGGAGCCCGGCGACGATCATGGCGGTGGCCGCGCCCTCCAGGAACCCGCGCCGAGTCGAAGCGTTCATGGCGTGAATACCCCCTTGCCGGTCGTTTGAGTGTCGAAGAGACGGTAGGCCTCGTCCGCCCGCTCGAGCCCGAAGCGATGCGTGATGAGCCGGCCGAGCGGGATCTTGCGGCGGGCGATGAAGCGCGCGCACTCGTCCTGGCCCACGCTCGAGAAGGTCCACGACGCGTGGATCGTGAGCTGCTTGCGGATCATGTCCTGGCTGATGTCGAAGGTCGTCGTGTTGCCCTCGCCGACGAGCGCCACCCGCCCCCACGTCGCGGCGCACCGCACGGCGGCCACGCGCGCATCCGGGTTGCCGGTGCAGTCCATGGACGTCTCGACGCCCTCGCCGTGGGTGAGCTCGCGGATCGCCGCGACGGGATCGGTGGTCTTGGCGTTCACGATCGTGGCCGCGCCGAACTCGGTCGCGAGCTTGAGCCGCTCGGGCGCGATGTCCACCGCGATGACGCGTGCGCCCATCGCCGTGCCGAGCAGCGTCGCGCTGAGCCCCACCGGTCCCTGGCCGAAGACCGCGAGCGTGTCCCGCCCCGAGACGTCGAGGCGCTTGAGCGCACCGTACGCGGTGCCCGTGCCGCACGAGATCGCCGCGCCCTCCTCGAAGGAGAGCTCGTCGGGAAGAGGAACGAGCGTGCGGACCGGCGCCTTCATGTAGGGCGCGTGCGCGCCGTGCCCCGTCATCCCATAGACGACGATGCCGCTCCGGCAGAGCTGCGACCAGCCGGTGCGGCAGTGCTTGCAGAGGCCGCAGCCCTTGTAGTGGTGGTTCATCACGCGCTGGCCGGTCGGCGCCTCGTGCTCGCCGACGCCGGGGCCGCGCTGGGCGACGACGCCGCACGGCTCGTGGCCGCCGATGACGGGCTCGCCCGTGCCGCCGAGGCCGAGCGCCGCGGCGGCGTTGCCGGCGGCCCGGTACGGGTGGAGGTCGCTGCCGCACATCCCCGACGCCTTGATCGCGATCACGACTTCGCCCGGCCCCGGCGTTGGGTCCGGGAACACGCGGAGCTCGAGCTTCCGGTTGCCGAGAAAGACGACGCCCTTCATGGTCAGTACCCCTTGTGCTTGTCGATGAGGGCCACGAGCGGCCGGCCGTCGCGCCAGCGCCGCAGGTTCTCGCAGAAGGTATCGATGACGCGCCCGGCGCGCCGCGGCGAGCCGCCCGCCGTGTGCGGCGTGACGATCACGCGCGGGTGCGTCCAGAACGGGTGGCCGGGCGGGAGCGGCTCCGGATCGGTCACGTCGAGCCCCGCGCCCCAGATGAGTCCGTCGTTCAGCGCGGCGAGCAGGTCGTCGCCGTAGACGATCTCACCGCGGGTCACGTTGATCAGGATCGCGCTCGGCCGCATCCGACGAAAGAGGTCGCGCGTGAAGAGGTGACGCGTCGCCTTCGTGAGCGGTAGGCCGATCACGACCACGTCCGACAGACCGAGCATCTCGTGGAGGCGCTCGGGCCTCCAGACGGCCTCGACGCCGGGCTCGCTGGGCACGTCCTCGATGTCCACCGCCAGGACGCGCATGCCGAAGCCGAGGGCCCGGCGCGCGACCTCGCGCCCGGTGCCGCCGAAGCCGACGATGCCCAGCGTCAGCTCGTAGAGCTCGCGCTGCTCGCGTCTGATCGGCTCCCGCAGCGCGTAGTCGGGACGCCGGATGGCCGTGTGGACGCCGCGGGTCAGGCCGAGGAGGAGCGCGAAGGCGTGCTCCGCGAGGTGGATGCCGACGCCGCCCTTCTCGCTGGCCAGGACCACGTCGCCCTCGACCAGCTCCGGGCAGAGGACCGCGTCCACGCCTGCGCCGATCGAGTGGTAGTAGCGCAGGCGGCGGTTCAGGACGTACACATCCGGGGCGACGCGGCCGAAGAGCACGTCGGCCTCCACGATCTCCCGGCGCTGCGCGGCCGCGTCCTTCGCCTCGACGAGCGTGGCCCCGTCGCCGGCCGCCTCGAGGATCCGGGCGCGCTCGGCGGGGTCGAGCGACGGAACGATCAGAGCCGGTGTATAAAGGATCTTCATGTCGGCTTGAAATCTTCCTCCAAAGGAGCGCCCGTGGCAATCAAGATCGTTCTCTCGCCCAAGCTCCCCGCGCCCCTCGTCGAGGTGGCCCGCTCGGCGCTGCCGGCGGGGTACCAGCTCCAGGTCGTGGAGCAGAGCCTGCCCGAGTTCTTCGACGCCATGGAGGATGCGGAGTTCCTCGTGGGGTTCGCCCGCACGAGCCTCGGCTCCGACTTCTACCGGGCCGCGCCGCGGCTCAAGCTGGTCCAGCTCGTGAGCGCCGGTTACGACCGGTTGGACGTCGAGGCCGCGCGGAAGGCGCGCGTGCCCGTCTGTAACAACGGCGGCGCCAACTCGATCGCGGTCGCCGAGCACACGATCATGCTCATGCTCGCGGTCGTGAAGAAGCTCGTCTGGCACCACAACAACGTCGTCGCCGGCAAGTGGCGCGTGGGGGACTTCGCGACGGCGCGTCTCTACGAGCTCCACGGCAAGACCCTCGGCATCGTCGGCCTCGGCAACATCGGCAAGAAGGTAGCGCGCCGGGCGCGCGCCTTCGACATGCAGATCCAGTACTACGACATCCTCCGGCTCAGCGAGGACCAGGAGGACGCGCTCGGCGTCCGCTTCACGCTCTTTCCCGAGCTCCTCCGTGCCTCCGACGTCGTGAGCCTGCACGTGCCGCTGACCGACCGCACCCGGGGCATGATGGGCCGCGAGCAGTTCGCGATGATGAAGCCGAGTGCCTTCGTCATCAACACGTGCCGCGGGCCCGTGGTGGACGAGACGGCGCTGCAGCACGCCCTCACCTCGCGGCAGATCGCCGGCGCCGGGCTCGACGTCATGCTCGAGGAGCCGCCGGTGGCCGACCACCCGCTCTTCAAGCTCGAGACCATCACGCTCTCGCCGCACATGGCGGGGCCGACGTGGGAGAACTGGCAGCGCGCGTTCCGGAACGCCTTCGACAACATCCAGCGCGTCACCGCGGGCGACAAGCCGCTCTGGGTGATCCCGGAGCTCCACGAGCTGGTCCGCTGAGGGCGCCGCGCCGCCGAGGTGCCGGGACCAGGGCGGGCGTTGGCATCCCGCCCTGGTCCGGGTCTTCCTCTAGGCCGTCGCCGCCCTGTGCACGTAGCCGTATCGGGCGTTGCTCCGCATCCCGCCCATCGCGATGTACTCCGCCTTGATCGCCGCGACCTTGTCCCGCGTGATCGCGCCCTGCGCCGCTCTCACGTCGACGCCGTAGAGGCGCGCGGAGTTTCCGGCGAAGATGGCGCTCTTCACGAGCCCGTCCGAGGGGCCGAGCGGCCGGAACCCGTGCTTCTTCTGCATGTCGCCGGGGATCTCGAGCCGGCGCAGCGCCTCGATCTGCCACTGGGGCGAGCCGTACCACAGCGAATCGGTGCCCCAGACGACGTGGTCGGCGCCCAGACCCCGCACCAGCGTCCCGAGCAAGGCGGCCGCGAAGCGCGGGTTGGCGACCGCCGAGTTGGCGAAGGACGTCCCAATCTCGCCGTACACGTTCGTGGCGCCGTACTTCGTCGGAATCTCCGCGAGATCGGTCGCCCACTTGATGCGTCCCGTCTGCTCGAACTCCGCCAGCGCGGTGTCGGGCGGCTCGAGGAAGGCCCGGAGCGCCGAGTGGTAGATGACGAAGTTGATCTGCGGCCAGTCCTTCGCCGCCTGGCCGAGGTCCCAGACCGTGTTGTACTCCCACACGCCGGGCCACGACTTTTCGTAGTCCAGGGGCAGCAGCCCCTTGTGAATGCACACGGTCGTGATCCCGGCCTTCACGATCTTCTCGTAGAACGGATACATCAGCTTCGGGTCGTCGAGACGCCAGTACGATCCGAGCTTCGAGGGGAACAGCGGGTCCCCGATCGTGTAGCCCTTCCAGCTGTCCGGCTTGAGGACGCTGATGGCGCGATCGATCTCGTCCATCCAGCCCTGGCGCTTGGGGGTGAAGACCGCGTGCCCGAGCAGGCGCCGGGAGCCCGCGATCTTGTTGACGGAGGCGCGCGCCATCGCGATCTGATCGTTGCTGAGGAGATCCCACGTCCGGTCGTCGAACGGGGCGCCCGAGAGGAGCGCGATCTTCGTGTCGCTGTCGACGAAGATCTCCTTGACGTAGTTCTCGAACTTGAAGCGCGTGAGATCGTTCTCGCCGGCGAGCTTGGGGTTCCAGTGCTGCTTGGCGTACTTCGCCAGGTCCAGGAGCCCGGCCTGCTTGAAGTCGTCGCGCACGAAGTGGGTCTGGTCGTCGAGGATGAACTGGCCGGCCATGAGGCTCGCGCGCTGGTCGGCGACCCCGGGGGTGGCGGCTTCGGCCTGGCTCACGTCGAAGATCGGTCCGAAGACCTCGTTCATCGCCAGGAACGCCGCGGCCATGCCCGCGCTGCTGGACAGGAACCGCCGCCGGTTCATGCCGTGCTTCCTGCCGAGGCCGTCGGCCAGCTCCTTGATCCGGGTCTCGACGCGCTGCTGGTCGCGGGTCTGGGGCAGCGGGTTGAACTCTCCGTTGGAGACGATCTGGGTGGGAATCGGTGACCTGAACGACGCCAGCTCAGCGGGCGCCGTCCGTCTCAGTTCTTCCTCGCTCAGGTAGTGGGGCATCGCTGACCTCCTGCCACAGGAAGACGACGTTTTCGTTCGGGCGGAACGGGAGATCGACGCGCGGCCCCGCCGGGGTGGTCCTCGGACGATGCACAGGCCCATCGGCTCGTCACCTCGAGGTCAGTTTGAGTGGCCGCAGCCTAGCGCCAGAATCGGGGTCCGTCAACCGTCCGAGCCGCTCGAGTGGAGCGACCGCGAGCTCCTGGCGGCGTTCACGGGTCGCCGTCCTCAGTAGACGTCGCCGAGCTTCCGGTGGTCCCAGGAGACGATGCGGGTCGGCGCGAAGCGGAAGACGACGCGCTTCTTGGCCTGCTGCAGCACGCGCTCGCGCGCCTCGGGGGCCAGCGCGGCCCCGGCGTAGCGCGTCATGAGCCGGAGCCCGAGGTCGGCGACGCGCTGGGGGTCGCGCTCGATCGTCACGTCGCACTCGAGCATGACGCCGCGCAGCTCGGCGTACCGGTCGCGCCCGGCCTCGATCTGGATCGTCGCGCGCGGGTCGCGCTCGAGGTTCTTGACCTTCTGCGACTTGCCGAAGGTCCAGGCGAGGAGGACGGGACCGTCGTGGACGTACCAGAGGGGCATGAGGTGCGGCCGGCGATTCGGCCCGAGCGTGGCGCAGGTCAAGACGCGCTCCTCGTCGAGAAAGCGCTCGAGCTCCTGGTCGGACATCGTGATCTCGCTGCGCCGGGACGGCATGGTCAGTACCCTCGCTTCCGGTCCACGACGTGGCGGAGCGGCTTGCCCGCGAGGTAGCGCGCCAGGTTGTCGTTGAAGACGGGCGCGATCTCTTCGGGTGTGCTCGGCCCCGAGATGTGCGGCGTGATCACGAGGTTGCTCACCCGCCAGAGCGGGTGGTTCGGGGGCAACGGCTCGGTGGCGAAGACGTCGAGGATCGCGC
>Ga0137399_10001230_pt1 | contig 11527 bp, 12 predicted proteins | sample czorhiz316metaG_FD_104810 | JGI IMG/M metagenome (GOLD analysis project Ga0137399, IMG submission 104810) | Vadose zone soil microbial communities from Angelo Coast Range Reserve, California, USA - czorhiz3.16 metaG | ecosystem: Environmental > Terrestrial > Soil > Vadose zone | place: USA...
ACCCTCCGTCACATCGCCTCACGCGTAGGCATCCAGGTCGGAAGCCTCTACAACCACATCACCTCAAAAGGGGACCTCCTGTTCGACATCATGGAGACCGTCATGCTGGACCTGCTCGAGGACCAGCGCCAGGTTGCGCAAACACGCGATGTGGTGGAGCGCATGCGTCTATTGGTCTACCACCACGTCAAGTTCCACGGCGAGCGCGCTGAGGAGGTTTTCATCGGCAACAGCGAGCTGCGGAGCTTGAATCGCAGCCAGCGAACCCGAATTGTCGGCCTTCGCCACGAGTACGAGCAGATGTTTCAGAACGAGCTCGAGGACGGCATTCGCCAGGGAAAGTTTCAACCCGTTGATGTGCAGATCACTGCCTATGGCATCCTCGCCATGACTACGTGGGTCTCGGCGTGGTACTCGAGCCGGGGCCGCCTCTCGTTGGAGGAGATAGCCGAGATCTACACGGCGATCGTGCTGCGGGGGATCTGGAATCCTTCCGCCGGCCAGCTGGAGACCCACCTGAGGCGGGTCGGGCGGGACAACGCCAAACGAACCCTGGCGGCAAGCGCGGCGACGAAATAGTCTCGGCTCGTCCGATGCGTTCCGTGAAGGTCGGCGTGACGCTAAAGATGTATGACTACGCCACCTACCGGCCCAAGCGGCTGGCTGAGATCGCGCAGCAGGCGCGGCTCGCGGAGCAGATCGGCTTCGACTCCGTATGGGTGATGGACCATGTCTTCATAGAGAGACCGGCCGGCCGTGTGCTCGCGCATGAACCGATGGTCTGCCTCGCCCAGGTCGCTGCGGCCACCACCAAGATTTCCCTCGGAAGCCTCGTTCTCAGTCATGCCTTTCGTCACGTCGGTCAGCTCGCCCGTGAGGCCGCGGCTCTTGCCGACATGAGCGCCGGTCGCTTCGTTCTAGGGCTGGGCACGGGATGGCACCGGCCGGAATTCGACGCCATGGACCTGCCCTTTGATCATCGGGTGAGCCGTCTCGAGGAGGCAGTCGAGCCGCTCCAGCGGATGCTCAAGGGTGAGCCGGCCAGCCTGGACGGGGCGTGGCTGCGCCTGTCGGAGGCTTCTATCGCCGTGACCGCCCCCGCGCCTCCGCTGTGGATCGCCGCCGAAGGGCCACGAATGCTGGCGCTGGCGGCGCGGGCGGACGGATGGAACCACGCCTACTGGGGTGGCGACGACACCGCCCGATTCGAGGCGGCTCTCGCTCGGCTCCAGGCGGAGCTCGATCGCCTGGGCCGGGACCCTGATGAGGTCGAGCTGAGCGCGAGCATCGCCTGCGTCCTTGACGGCTGGCGTGAAATCCCTGGTGGCTTCCGTGAGCCCGAGGTTTCGGTCGGGCCGCCGGAAAGGATCGCCGAGCTGATAGCCACTTACGCCCAGGCCGGCGCGCAGCATGTGATTCTTTCGCTGTCGCCGGACCCCTACGCGGAGATCGACCCCGAAGCCCTCGAGAAGGCGGCGACAATTCTGAACTTGCTCACCGGCTGATCTTGGCGAGCAGCCAGGGTGCGAGGTCATACTGATGAGCAAGAAGACATGCCTTTTGGACTTCACCCGATGTGGGCGGTGGCGCTGATCGTGGTCGTCTTGATCCTGTTCGGCGTCGGCCGGCTGCCCACCGTCGGAGGGTCCGTGGGACGGGGGCTAAAGGAGTTCCGGCAGGCCTTGCGCAACGACGAGCCGGCCCCCCAGGACCGTCCCGAGAGCTCGAAAAGAGACTGAACGAAGCCAGCCGCAGCGACACCGGCGATGGAACGACCGCATCGTCGCAATACTTGCGCAAGGTCGATTTCGCTCGACTCGCGGCGTCTGACCGGCGAGTCGCCCAACCGCTTCTCGACCACGAGTCTGGCGCGACCAGCTGCACCGTCAGCTGCATCAAGACGCCGCGCGGCGAAGGATCCCCGGCCGGCATGCACACCCACGTCGTCGACCAGCTGTTCTACATCCTGAGCGGGACGATGAACCTCCAGATCGCAGGCGAGAGCTACGTCGCCGGCCCCGGCACCCTGGTCGTGTTTCCCGCGGGCGTCCCGCATCGCAACTGGAACGGTGGCGACGAACCGACGATCCACCTGGCTTTCAACTCGCCTCTGCCAGACCCGAACGAACCGTTTGCCCGACCCGTCGGCTGATCTGCCTCAGGCCCGACCGCCGAAGAGCGAGCTCTCCAGGACGTAGAACAGGGCGATTGCCGCGTACAGCACCGCGCTCAGCTGCGGGCTGACCACCGCGGAAACCGTCGCCACGAGGTAGATGAACGGTCCCGGCAGGTAGCTGCGAGTGATGCCTCGCACCGCGCGCTCGCTCGCGTTCTCACGCAATAGTCGTTTGTCGTGGGCGGCGTACTGCCACATCACGTTGAACATGACCGCCGTGCCGGTGAGCGTGATTCCGTAGGCAAGCGCGGCCGCCTGCGCGCCGTCGGCCATGATGTGCTCCGCCAGCAGCCTGGTGGGGAACGGGATGAATGCGATGAGCATCAGGAAGATGACGTTCACCAGCAGGAACAGGCGGTCGACCTTGGCGATCTGAGCCAAGACGCCGTGATGGTTGATCCAGATCACGCCGATCGTAACGAAGCTGACTGCATAAGCCACGTAGCTGGCCCAGATTTGAAGCAAGCCCTGGCCAAGAGGTCCAGCCGGCTCCACAACATTCAGGATCAGCAACGTCGCCGCGATCGCAAAGACGCCGTCGCTGAACGCTTCGAGCCGGTTTGTCGTCATCGAATCATGCCGGCCGCTGCACGAGCTCGAGGATGACGCCCTCAGGCGCCTTGACATACAGGCAGATCGCGCCGTCAAACGCGCCGCCGGGGTCGTGGATCGTGATCGGGCGTCGCGAAATGACGTCGATGCCGGCAGCGACCAGCCGCTCGCGCACGGCGGCCAGGTCATCGACCGTGAACGCGACGTGGATGACGGGCCAGTCGTAGAGCTCGAAGCCGACGCGAGCGCCTTTCGGCCGTCGGTACTCGATCAGCTCGACGACCCGTCCATCCCCTGAGTCGAGGTCAGCGATGTGCAGCTCGACGGACTCGAGCCCCAGCAGTTCCGCCGTCTCCGTATCGTTGAAGGTGCCCTCAGAGATCACACGCAGCCCCAGCACATCGCGATAGAAGGCCAGGGCGCGATCGAAGTCGGACGTGTTGATCCCGACGTGATCGATCCGCGAAACGGTCACCGCTGCATGCTCTCCAGGCGCGGCGGGATGCGATCGCGCGCGAAAACGTCCTCGATGGTCTCGGCGCGCTTCACCAGCTCCGCCTGGTCGCCGGTGACGAGGACCGTCGCCGGTCGGGGCAGCGCGTTGAAGTTGGTCGCGTTGGCGTCCTGATAGGCGCCGGTGTCAATAAAAGCGAGGATTTCTCCGGGACGCATCTCCGGAAGCTCGGCCGCCGGCACGATCACGTCGAACCCGCAGCTGATCCCCACCACGTCAGCCACCAGTTCAGGCCGGTCATTTGCCCGGCCCGCCATGCAGACCGTCCACCGGTTGCGCTCCAGGTTCACGTCCGGCAGAAATGCCTCAGACGTATCTGTTTCAACCCATGTGTAAGGGATGGGCGAAGCCTGGCGCTTGACGTTCGTCACCGAGCAGAGGTGAATGCCGGCGTTGCCGTAAAGGCTCCGACCCGGTTCGATCTCCAGCCGCATCTTCGTCGACAGGCCGGCTCGACCTAGCTCCCTCCGCAACGATCCGGTGATCGCTTTCGCGTATTCCGCGATGGACGGTGCGGGTCCTGCCGTGCGGCGGCGCGGATCGCTTCGCGCAAACGGGTCGCGCGGCACGGCGAACCCACCGCCGGCATCGATCTCGGTGGGCTCCCATCCGCCAGTCGTCTCGCGCAGCTCCGCGATCACCGCCACGAAGCGCGTCATCATCTGGCCCCACACGCGCAGGTTGGTCGTGTGGCGCCCCGCATGCATCATCACCCCCGTCAGCTCGACCCCAGGCGCGTCGAGCAGGCGGCCCGCCGCCGCCGCCAGGCTCTCGGTGGGGATTCCGGGCTTGTACGTCTGCGAAGCGGTGCGCAGAGGAACTCGACTCGCATAGAAGTCCGACCGAGCGGCAATGTCGAAGTCGGGCCGCACGCGCAGCCGCACGCGCGCGGTCCGGCCCGCGCGCTCAGCCGCCGAGATCACGAGTTCCACCTCACGCTCTGAGTCGAGGGTGATCCGCGCCCCTGCGCTCACCGCGCGGAAAACCAGGTCCGCGGTTTTCGAGCTGCCGTTGAACGAGATCAGGTCCGGAGGGACTCCGGTGACCAGCGCGGCGTGCAGCTCGCCTGGTCCGAACGTGTCGCAGCCGGCCCCCTCCTCAGTGAGGATCCGGCGCAGAGCGAGAACGTAGTTCGCCTTGATCGAGGGCATGACGACCACGCGCCCATCGGGCCAACCGTGCTGGAACTCAGACTGGAAGGCCCTGACATTTCGGCGCAGCTGATCCTCCGACATGACGTAGAGCGGAGTTCCGAATCTCTCGGCGAGGCTCGGCGCATCGCAGCCTTCGATGAAAAGCACGCCGTCGCGAACTGAGAGGCAGTCGTCGGCGACGGTGAGGCCCATCGAGGCTGCATCATTGCAGTACCGATGGCCTTTGCGCTGCGGGCCGGATCGCCAGAGTGAGGCGCCTTCCTCCGCCATCGATCGATTGGCTGCTCATCTTTCTGCCGGTTTCGATAGTCGCCGACCTGTCGGGCCAGGCCGTGCTCGTGTTTGCCACCTCCGCCCTCGCCATCATTCCCCTGGCAGGCCTGATCGGCCGGTCGACTGAGCAGCTGGCTGTCAGGCTGGGTCCCCGTCTTGGGGGATTGCTCAACGCGACCCTCGGCAACATTACCGAGCTGATCGTGGCTGTGCTCCTCATAAATGCCGGCAACTTTTCCATCGTCAAAGCCTCGCTGATCGGGTCGATCCTCGGAAACCTGCTCCTCGTGCTTGGCGTCGCCTTCCTCGTCGGCGGCCTGCGGCACAAGGAGCAGCAGTTCAGCTCGAGAGCTGCGGGCGTCCACTCGGCTTCGATGCTGCTTGCCGTCGCGGGCCTGCTGGTTCCCGCCCTGCTGATCCTCAGCACGCCCAATCTCGGCCTCTTCCAAAAGGAGGTCGTCAGCGGAATCGTCGCGATCGTGTTGATCCTGCTTTATCTCGCGGCGCTCGTGTTCACGCAGATCACCCACGCGCACCTCTTCCACACGCCCGGTGGCGAAGAGAAAGCGACCTGGTCGACGCGGCGGGCTCTTATCGTGCTCATCGGATCCGCCGCGCTGGTCGGGCTGGAGTCCGAGCTCCTCGTGTCCTCGCTGGAGCCCGCCATCGGCATCCTGCGGATTCCCCCTGTATTCGTCGGGCTGATCCTCATACCGCTCATCGGCAACGCGGCCGAACACAGCTCAGCGGTGTTTTTTGCCGCCAAGGACAGAGTGGACGTGACGCTCGAGATCGCGGTCGGCTCGTCGACTCAGATCGCGATGTTCGTGGCTCCTGTCCTCGTTTTCATCAGCCTGGCGATTGGTCACCCCATGGACTTCGTCTTCAATACATTCGAGATCGCGATGGTCACGCTCGCCACCCTCATCGTCGCCGTCATCTCGCTCGATGGCAGGAGCAACTGGCTGGAGGGCGTGCAGCTCGTCGGAGCTTATGTCGTCATGGCCGCCGCCGCCTTCTTCATCAAATCCGCGACCTGAGAAGGCTTCCGTCTACTCGCCCGGGGAGACTCGTGACTCCTACCCACCCGCCATAGGCTTTAAGCCCACAGGCGATTGGGCCTTAAGAAGCTCGGGCCCGTCCGGTGTGCACGGCACTAGGTGACTTGCCACGTTGCGCCTACGTCCGGTGGGACCTACGGTGGGGCGAAGACGCCGAAAGGGAAGGAGTATCCACCGGGTGCAGATCAGACGGAGCCGTGACGGTCGGGACGGCGCACGCAGACACGGATCGGGGCGGAATTGACGGTTAGAGGGGCCTCGTTCGCGGGCTTCTGGCGCCGCCTGCTCGCCTACCTGCTCGATTCCCTGCTGCTCTTCGGCGTGCAGCTCAGCATTGCGGCGGGGGTCATCCTGCTGGCGCCCCACGACGCTCGCGCGATTGCGAACCTGGCGGCGGTCTTTGCGGCGCTGACCTGGGCTTACTTCGCGCTGATGGAGAGCTCACCACTCTCTGCCACCGTTGGCAAGCTGGCCCTCGGCCTCTATGTGACCGACTCTCGCGGCGACCCGATCACCTTTGCCCGAGCGAGTGCGCGGTACTGGCTGAAAATCGCGTCGACCTTGACGTTGATGGTGGGGTGGCTCATGGCCGCATTCACACCTCAGAAACAAGGTCTCCACGATGTGATGGCGGGCACGCTGGTGCTGCGAAGGCTGACCGCGACGGCCGGCCGGCCGCCGCCGGCAAATGACCCTCCGAGCGAATACTGGGATGGAAGTCGCTGGACCGCAGCGGGCCCGACACGGGGTGACGCGTAGCGATGGCGATGACAGCTCAGGTGCCAGGTCAAGCTCGGTCGTCCTCGGCGATGCGAACTCCGCTTTTTCTGGTCGGTGTCGCCCTGGCCCTGATCGCGTTTATCGCCATGTTCGCTTTCGGCATCGTCTTCGTGAACCGATCTGCGGGAGGCGGACAGGTCGCGATCGTCACGGCTGCGCAGGACATCCAGGCTCGCGAACCGATCCTCCCAACCATGCTCTCGATCACAGAGATGCCGGCGACTGCGATCCCGCCGAAGTCCTTCCTTCGCCTGGCCGACGTGAGCGGCTATTCCGCCGTGGTGCCGATCTTCAAGGGCCAGGTGATCACCTCGAACGTCGTCGCCACTCACCCGGACCTGATCGCAGGGACATCTGAATACCTACCGATCCCGCAAGGCTCGGTGGCGATGACTTTGCCGACCAACGAGCAGCAGGGTGTCGCGGGATACATCGCGCAGGGCGACTACATCGACGTCATTGCGACCGTCAACAGCGGCCTGTTCACGCCTGCCAACCCTCGAACTCTCACCAGGACAGTGTTCTCGGAGTTGCACGTGATCCGGGTGGGGCCGCCTTCGACCGCGCCCAGAGAAGGCCAGCCCCAGGGGGTCGTGTCCAGCCTGACGGTGGTGATGTCGCTGTGCGACGCGCAGTTCATGAGCTGGCTGCTCATCAACGCCAGCCTCAAGTACGTCCTGCTGTCCTATCACGACTACACGCCGGCCGCGGCAGCCACACCAGGTCCTGCCTGCGCTCCCTCTGCCCCGGTTGGGATCGTGGGCCCGCGCCAGGCCGACGTGCGGTGGGGCTTCACTGCTGGCTAGACATGCTCCAGAGGCACCCATGAGGCCGGAGAACCAGCTTGGCCCTCGAGAGGTACTCAGCGGAACAGGGCGTCGATCGCCGGCGCCAACCTTTCGCCAGCACCCCGAAAACGGCCGGCCCGCGTACCACGACATGGTCGACAGGGTCGCCGTGCTCGAACGAGCCGCGGTCTTGTTCTCGCTTCCGGAGGGGGTCCTGCGCGCTCTCGCCAGGCGCATGCGGCGCGTCACCGTCGCGAGCGGCGAGATGATCGTCTGCCAGGGCGACCCTGGAGACACGATCTTTTTCATCGAGGAAGGGCGGGTCCGGGTGGTCATCGAACAGCCCCCGAGTGTGGTGACAGTTGCCGTGCTGACCACGGGCGACATCTTCGGCGAAGGCCCCTGGCTCTTGAAGCGACCTCAGCAGGCGTCCGTGTATGCCCAGCAGGACTGCACGGTGCTCGCGATTGACCGTCAGAGCATGCAGACGGTGCTCGGGCGCGACCGGACGGTTTTCGAGAACCTGACCCGGGTTGCGGAGCACCGCTTCAGGACCTTCGCGGACACGACCGTTCAGGCCGCGTGGGGCACCCTTTTCAAGGAGGCGACCGTCGTCGGGGTCTACTCGCCGAAAGGCGGCTCCGGCGGAACTTGCATCTCGCTCAACGTCGTCGGATCGCTTGCTCGGCGCTACCCGGGCCAGGTGCTGCTGCTCGACCTGGACTTCCCTTACACGCATGCTGCCCTGCTCGCCGGCCTTGTGCCGACCACCTGCCTCGCCCGCCTCGCACAGGTGCCTTCTGAGGCATTCGAGGAAGCGCTCCTGAGCGCGATTCTCTATCACTCAGGAGGGCCGATGATCCTGGCGGGCTCGCTGCGTCCGGAAGAAGCGGAAGAAGTCACGCCGGAGCTTGTGACGCGCGCCATCGGAATTCTCCGCAAGACTTTTCGTTACATCATCATCGACCTCGGCGTCACGATCAGCGACACCACACTCGCGCTCCTCGACCTGACGCAGCACATCGTGCTGGTCGCTGCGCCAGAGCTTTCGGCGGTGAAGAGCGCCGCCGATGCAATCGACATCCTGCTGCGGCTAGGTACGCCGCAGGATCGGCTGTCTGTCGTGTTGAACAACCGCACGATGAAGCCGGCCGTCACCCGGTCGGCCGTCGAGCGGATGCTCAACCGCCGAGTCGACATCGAGGTCGCCTTCGATTACTCGCGTCCAGATCAGGCGGCGGTGAACGGCGAGATCCTGAGCATCACCAATCCGCGCAGCGAGATCGCCAGGGGTGCGGAAGCCCTGGCGGCTCTGCTCGATACCCACCATGGCCGGGAGCACCCGACAGGTCACGTCGCGGGACGATCGGATATGACCACCGACGTTTCGGGTCGCGCGTGATGCCGTCCGCGGCCACCGCCGGTGTGATCGAGCGAACTCGAGCTGCGGTTCGCAGATCGGTCGTCCGCGGCCGGCTGCAAGCCGTCGCGGCAGGTAAGAGCGAAGTGCTTGCCTTCGACCTCGACGGTGAAGCTCTCGACGTTGCCGCCCTGGTGAAGGACGTCACAGCCGGGCAGCGGCCCGGAAGCCTCGCCCACCAGCGACTGGCCGAAACGTTTCAGCGGTCGGGAATCACGGACACCGTCATCGACCAGCTTGCGGCGCCAGAGGCGAATCGAAGGATACGAAGCGCACAGCTGGCCGGCGCGCTTGGAATGGAGCAGGCGGTCAGCTGGATCTCCGCTCTGCTCTCGGCGAAGGAACCGGCGGTGCGCGACGCTGCGGCAAGGGCTCTCGGAAGCATCGGCGGCTCCCGCAGCGCAGAGGCGCTCTTACGGGCGATCCGCCGCGATGGCGCTCGCCGCACGCTGCTGGTCGAGCTCGCCCACGCTGCGCCCGACCTGTTCCTGGAGACCTGCCTGTGCACACCAAGAAGAATCGGCGTCCACGCTGCACTGGCCATCGCGGCGGGCCTGCGGCGCCGGCGCGCGGCGGTCACGCCCCTGCTCGGCTTGCTCGCCTCCGGAAGCCGGCGCGAGCGTGCGGCCAGCTGCAGAGCGTTGGGCTGGATCAAAGCCGACATTGCGCTCCCGGCCGTCGCGGCCGCGCTCGCGGATACCGACTGGAGAGTCCGCATGTCTGCGATCAAGGCGCTCGTGAGACTCGGCGGAGACGCGTACATGCAGGAGCTCGAGTCGCTGCGCGGCGATCCGAACACGCAGGTGCGAAAGACGGCCCGCTTCGCCATACGCCGTCTGCTCAACGCGACGGCATCGCCGTGGGAGTGGGCATGGCGCTAAAAGAGAGGCTCGAGGCCCGCAAGCACCCCGAAGACGGGCCCGTCGGTTCCCAGAAGGACGGCCTCAGCGTCATCGAGCACGCACGATCGAAACCGGGTGCTGCGACTGCTCGCTCGACCGCCGACCCGAAAGTACAGAGCCCGGAGCCGGCTTCACTGGCGGCCTCGAAGGCAGCGATTCACGGTCTTCTTGTCGAACGGCACGCGCACGAGCTGGACATCAATGATCGCGAAGGGGTGCGCTCGCGAATCGCCACCCTGACCGAGGAGTACATGAGGTCGTCGGGAGTCGCGATCAACCGGCTCGACTATGGGCGCCTGGTCGACGCTCTTCTCGACGAAGTGCTGGGGCTGGGTCCTCTCCAGCCGCTGCTGGAGGACCCGGCGATATCTGAGGTGATGATCAACCACCCGCGCCAGGTCTACGTCGAGCGGAGCGGGCGTGTCTCGTTGAGCCCGGTGGTATTTGAGAGCGCGGCGCAGCTGCGCCAGGTGATCGATCGCATCGTGAGCACAGTCGGCCGGCGCGTCGATGAGAGCTCGCCCATGTGCGACGCCCGCCTGCGAGATGGGTCTCGCGTCAACGTCGTCCTGCCCCCTCTGGCCATCGATGGCCCCTGCATGACTATCCGCAAGTTCTCACGCGACAAGCTTCGCCCTGACGACCTAATCGCGCTCGGAGGCGCGACTTCGAGCATGCTCCTGTATCTCGAGGCTGCGGTGCGAAGCCGGTTGAGCATCCTTGTCTCAGGAGGAACGTCGTCCGGTAAGACGACCTTGCTCAACATCCTCTCCAGCTTCATCCCCCCTGAAGAGCGAATCGTCACAGTCGAGGACGCCGCCGAGCTTCAACTGCGGCAGCATCACGTGATTCGGCTGGAGTCCCGGCCACCCAACGTCGAGGGCAAAGGTGCGATCGAGATCCGGGACCTGGTGCGCAATGCGCTTCGGATGCGGCCGGATCGCATCATCGTCGGCGAATGTAGAGGTGGCGAGGCGCTCGACATGCTGCAGGCGATGAACACAGGGCACGAGGGCTCGATGAGCACGGTCCATGCCAACTCCACGCACGACGCGCTAAGCCGCCTGGAGACGATGGTTCTGATGGCCGGCACGGACCTTCCTGGCCGCGCGATACACAAGCAGATCGCGTCCGCCATCGACATCATCGTGCAGGCGGAGCGGCTTCGCGGTGGCGCCCGCAAGATCGTGGGCATCGCCGAAACGATCGGCCTGTCAAATGGCGAAACCCAGGTTGTCGAGCTGTTTCAGTACCGGCAGACCGGGGTCGACAGCGAGGGCAACGCGACCGGATTTCACACTGCCACAGGCACCAGCTCCATCCATGCCGAGCACTTCTCCGAGAGCGGCGTGTCCGTGCCGGCATCCATCTTCGAGACCTCCGCTGCCGTCGTCGCGGGAGCTTCGCGCTGATGGGTACGACCACGATCCTTGCCACCCTCGCGGCCGTGGGTGTCCTCCTGGCGGCCCTCGCCGCTGCGCTTCCCGCGGCGGAGCGGGTTCCCAGCCGGCGCGGTGGCGCGGGCAGCCTGCCGAGCTGGGAGCCGGCATCGCTGCGCGACCGGATCTACTCTCCTTTCGAAGCACTTGCGAATCGCGCCGGCCGGCGGAAGCGATTGAGCGGCGGCCTGAGCCTGGCAGAGCACCTGGCTCGTGCGGACATCAAGTTCCGCACCTCAGAGTTCGTCATGATCCAGATCGGGTTCCTGGTCGCTGCAGCGGCGATCTCCCTCGTCCGATTTGGCTTCGGTCCCCAGTTCGTGGCCGCCGGCGTGGGCGCGTATTTGATACCCATGCGCTTCGTCAAGTACCGCCAGCACCGACGGCTGAAGGCATTCAACAGGCAGCTTCCGGACGCGCTCAGCCTGCTCGCGAACGCCTTGAAATCAGGCTACTCGCTGCCTCAGG